>Ga0193752_1002451_pt1 | contig 13891 bp, 8 predicted proteins | sample H1c1metaG_FD_144924 | JGI IMG/M metagenome (GOLD analysis project Ga0193752, IMG submission 144924) | Soil microbial communities from a riparian zone of the East river system, Colorado, United States - H1c1 | ecosystem: Environmental > Terrestrial > Soil > Riparian zone | place: USA: East River... | reverse complement strand
CTCCCCGACGCACCCCCCGGCTACCACTGGCGGCGCGAGCCCGACGGCTCCCTCATCGTCGCGCGCAACCCCGGGCAGTCCGGGAGCCTCCCCCCGCTGCGCCACGACCCCCGCTCCCCGTCGGGCTTCCGGCCCGAGATGGACCCCCCGAAGGGCTACAACTGGCGCAAGAACCCCGACGGCACGTACTCCGTCGTCCGGGGCCGCGGCAGCAAAGCGGCCGGGCTCCCGGAAGTGGAGTACGACCCCTCGACGGGGGGCTTCAAGGACCTCTCGACCGGGCGGCCCTACGTCTCGCCCGAGGCCGCGGGCGGGAACTGGGGGACCCACAACTACGGTGACCCCAAGGTCGCCCCCTGCTTCGTCCCCGGCACGCCCGTGGCGACGCCGGACGGCCCGCGGCCCATCGAGGCCCTCGCCCCCGGCGACCTCGTCTACGCCTTCGACGAGGCGCAGGGCGTCCGCGTCGTGTGCCCCGTCGCGCACGTGTTCACCAACCACACGGCGCGCGTCGTGGACCTCGACGTGGAGGGCGGGCAGATCACGGCCACGCGGCGCCACCTCTTCTGGGAAGCGACGACCGCCACGTGGCGCGCGGCGCGCGCGCTGGAGCCGGGGATGCGCCTCCGGACGCACGACGGCCGCGAGGTCGTGCTCGACGGGGCCTCCCCGCGCTCGCTCGACAGCACCACGTACAACCTCGAGGTCGTGCAGGCCCACACCTACTACGTGGGGGGCGCCGGCGTGCTCGTCCACAACGACGACGACGCGTCGAACTTCAACAGCACGACGAAGAAGTCCGGGAAGATCTACGAGGTGTTCAACCGGAAGACGATGGAGGTGATCTACGTCGGCAAGACGACGCAGCCGACGGTGAACGACCGCTTCCAGCAGCACCTCGACGCGAAGCCGCACTGGCAGAGCAACCCCGACCTTAGCATCCGCGAGATCGCCCGCGGGAACTGGACGGACTACGAGACGGCCGTGTGGGAGCGGCACTTCATCGACGAGCGCGGGCAGCGGTTCACGCTAGAGAACGACCCGAAGGCGCCCCCCATCTCCCGGGAGAAGTACAACCAGTTCAAGCACCTCCACAACCCCTGCTGACCGCCCCATGCCCGCCCCCCGCCCCGGCGACCTCTTTGCCGTCACGCTGCCCGACGGCCGGTACGCGACCGGCCGCGTCACGTTCGACGTCCGCGCTCAGGGCCTCCGCCCCGGCCACATCACCGACGACTCCCCGCTCGCGTTCTTCAGCGGCGCGCTCCTCGTGGACCTTTACGGCGTCGTGCTGGAGGCGCCCGCCGCGCAGCGAGGCGATCGGATCGTGCCGGGGGTGTTCGTGACGAGCGCCGCCTTCCGCTCCGGCGCCCTCCCCATCGTCGGGCACGAGGCGGTGGACCCCGAGGAGGTGGAGTTCCCGGAGACGTTCGCCCAGGTGCAGGGGCGGCTGTGCTTCCAGCGCGGCGAGGTCGTCCTGCCGCTCGACGAACACCGGGAGGCGTTCGAGTCGGTGCAGGTGTACCCCACGATCCTGCGCGCCGAGGCGCTCCCCGAGGTCGCCGCGCACTACCTCGAAGCGGCCGGGCTCCTCGAAGGGGGCGGGGCGGACCACGACCTCGGCTACGCCGACCTGCGGTTCACCGACCGGCGTGAGGCGGTGTATGAGGCGCTGGGGGAGCGCCCCGACGCGTCGTACGCCGCGTTCGCGCGGCGGCACGGCCACGACGTCGCCCGCTTCTTCTGAACCCGAGACCCCCACGACGATGGGCTGGTGGACGGCCGGTGCGGACGACATGATGGGCGACGGCCCCCTCGACGCGGTCGGCGAGGGGCTCGCCCGCCTCGCCGCGGAGCGGGAGGCCGGGGGCAGCCCGCCCCCGACCCCGCACGCCTTTCTCGCCGCCGCCGTCCGCGCCTTCGACGCCGCCGGCTGGCCCGTCGGGGCGCTCCACGCGCGGCTCGAACCGTCCGGGGAGACCGTCGCCGCCACTGCCGACGATGCCGCCGAGCCCGCCCTGGTCCGGGCCCTGACGGATCTCCTCCTCGCCGTCGCGGCGGAGTACGACGAGGGCGCCGGCCGGGAGCCGCGACTCGCGGAACTCCTCCTGGCGCTCCGGCTCGGGCTGGTGCCGGAGCCGGAGCGCCACCTCGACGTGGACGACGGAACCCGCGTGAGCACGTTGACGGCCACCGACGACGGCCCCCGGGCTGCCCCACCCCCATGAGCGAACCCGAACCCGGCGCTGCGCCCGTCCCGCCCCTGTCGGCGCTCCTCGCCCTCGTGGCGCAGGGGCGGATCGCCCGCGGCCTCGACCTCGGGGGCGCCGCGCTCGCCGGGGCGGGCCTGGCGCGCCTGCGGGCCGACGGCCTCCGCTTCGTCGGGGCCGACCTCACAGGGGCCGCGCTCGCCGGGGCCCACCTCACGGGCTGCGACCTCACCACGGCCACGCTCACGGGCGCCGACCTCACGGGCGCGACGCTCCGCCTCTGCACCCTCGACGGCGCGCGTGCGGCGCGCGCGCGCTTCGACGGGGCGCGCGTCGAGGACGGCACGGCCGTCGGGGCCGACCTCACCGGGGCCGTCCTGCGCCGCGCGCACCTCTCCGAGAGCGACTGGTCGCGCGCGGCCCTGCGCGACGCCGTGTTCGACGACGCGGAGGGGGAGGGCGTCGTCTTGCGCGGCGCCGACCTCCGGGGCGCCTCGCTCCGCGGCGCCCGCCTGCCCTACGCCGACTTCCGCGGGGCGGACCTCTCGGGCGCCGGGCTGGACGGCGCCGACCTCCGCGGCGCCGACTTCCGCGGCGCCGTGCTCGACGGGGCAGCGTGGGGCACGGCCGGCGTCCAGGGCGCCCGGTTCGACGTGGATGCCGGCGGGGGTCCCGCCCCTGCGGTGCCCCCCGACGATGAGGCACGGCCGGACCCGGAGGACGAGGCGCTCGCGGCGGCCTGGAGCGGGCTCCTCGCGGGCGCGCAGACGCCGGGGGCCGACGGCGACGCCCGGATCGAGGCGGCGTGGCAGGCCGTCGCCGACGCCCTCGCCGCGGGCAGCCACGGCCGTCCCGGCGCCGGAGCGCAGCCCGGCCGGGCGGGGATCGCGGACCTCGACGCCCTCGTCGGCGGCGTACTCCGGGGTCGCACCGGGGGTGCCCTCCCCGCCGAACTGGAGGGGCTCGTCGGGCGTGTGGCCGCGTCGCTCCCCGGCGACGGCGACGCCCCGCCGGAGGCGTGGCGCGACCTGCTGCGCACGGTCTTCCCGACGCTCGACCTCACCGACGAGGGGGCGCTCGAACGACTCGCCGCCGCGCTGGCGCCGACCCTGCGGGCGAGCGACGCCCCCGACCCGCCATGAGAGCGCTACGCCGCCGCCGTCCGCCGCCGCCCGCCTCCGAGGAGGAGCGCGCGCCTGCGTGGCACCGACGGTCCGAAGGGCCCGTCGGCACAGGCCCCGGTCCGCTCGCGGGGGCGGGCCCCGTCCTCACGGCGCGTGGGCCTGTCCAGACGAAGCGCGACGGCGGTGGCGACGGGCTGGAGCGGGAGGCCGACGCGGCGGCGGACCGCGTCGTCGCCGGGCACACGGCGCCCGCGCTGACGCCCGTACCGGCCGGACAGGGCGCCCCGCAGCGGGAGGCCGATGGGACCCGGCCGAACGGGCCGGTAGCGCAGGCCGGAGGGACACCGGGCGCGGCCTCCGCCCTCGGCGCCGGGGCCCCCCTCCCTGACGGTGTCCGCGGGCCCTTCGAGCGCCGCTTCGGCGAGCCGCTCGACGACATCCGCGTCCACACCGGCCCTGAGGCCGCCGCCTCGTCGGCCGCGCTCGGCGCCCGTGCGTTCACGGCCGGGCGCGACGTGGCCTTCGGGGCGGGGATGTACCGCCCCGAGAGCCCCGACGGACGGCGGCTCATCGCACACGAGACGGCGCACGTCGTCCAGCAGCGGAAGGGCGGCGTCCTCGGGCTCCAGCGCAGCCCGCTCTCGGACAGCGTCCGCGACGTGTGGAAGAAGTCCGCGAACGAACTCGACGTGTACGAGCGCCTGAGTCGGCCCGACGCGCGGGCGGGTGCCGCCGACCCTGACCTCGCGGCCGAACTGGCGCGCATCTTCCCCACGCCCGAGGAACGTTGGATGGCCGAGCGGATCCTGAACGGCGAACTCGGGAAGACCCGCGGGATCGCATCGAAAAAGATCGCCCCGAGCCCCGTCAAGGCCTTCTTCATCCGCGGCGTCTCCGACGAGCGCGCCCTCGTCGTCGCGGGCGTCCACGGCACCGAGCGGCAGGGGATGGACGTGGCCGAGCGGCTGCTGGCCGACCTCCAGAAGACGCAGCCCCACTACAGCGTCGTCCTCGTCCCCTCCCTCTTCCCCGACAACGCCGCCTACGGGTCGACCGGGCGGCGGGAGGACCCCGCAGCCCCGACGAACCGCAACTTCCCCGCTGAAGGGAAGACCGTCGGGGAGGCGACGAAGGACACGGCGGGGGACCCCCTCGACGCGCTCGGCGACAAGATCCTGCCCGAGAACGTGATGCTGATGACGCTGATGGAGCGCTTCCACCCCTCGCGCGTCATCAGCATCCACGGGACGTGGGACCCGAAGGCCGCGGGCATCTTCGCCGACCCCCACCCGGTGACCCCGGCGAAGAAGGCGGAGGCCGCCGTGTTCGCGCCGATCATCTCCACGGCCCTCGGCCTGGTCGGCCCCCTCGGGGCGATCCCCCCCGCGATCCTGACCCCGGTCGTGGAGCGGATGCTCCTGGCCCGTGCGAAGGGGGAGGCTGATGCACGGACGAAGGAGGACGCGGATCTCGCCGTCGCGGCGGCCTTCGACGTGGACAAACGGGCGGCCGGGCTGACGACGCCCCCGGGCCGCTTCAGCGACAAGGCGAGCAAGGCCCACCCCTCCGTGGCCGGGAACCGGCTCGACCCCGCCACCGGAACCGGCAAGGCGACGTGGGGCGCCGCCTCGCCGAAGGGCGTCTCGCTGGGCGGCTACGCCCCCCAGCGCGGGGTCAGCATCTTCACCGTCGAGCCCCCGGTCAACCGCAATACAGGGGACTACCCGACCAAGAAAGACGCCGGCGTGACGCAGGCGGACCGGGCCGTGGAGCTCCAGGCCTACGCCGACGCCGTCCGCACGATCCTCCTCGGCCCGGCCCCGGCGGCACCCGCCGCGCCGACGCCGGCCCCCGCGACGGCGCCCACGACGGGGCCCACCCCGACGCCCTGACCGATGCCTGACGCCCCCCTCGTCTCCTGCATCATGCCCACGCACGACCGCCGCCGGTTCGTGCCGCTGGCGCTCCACTACTTCCTCCGGCAGGACCACCCCCACCACGAACTGATCGTGGTGGACGACGGGACGGACCCCGTCGAGGACCTGATGCCGGACGACCCCCGCGTCCACTACCTCCGTCTTCCCCGGCGGCTCAGCGTCGGCGCCAAGCGGAACCGCGCCGTGGAGGCGGCACGCGGCCAGTTCATCGCGCACTGGGACGACGACGACTGGAGCGCGCCGCACCGCCTGCGGGTACAGGTGGAGGCGCTGGGGGCGGGGCGCGCCGACCTCTGCGGGCTCGCGGCGCCCCTCTTCTACGACCCCGAAGCGGGCCGCGCGTGGCGCTACCGCTACGCCGGGCGGCGGCCCTGGGTGGCCGGGGGCACCATGCTCTACCGCCGTAGCCTGTGGGCCGAGCGGCCGTTCGACGACGTGAACGACGGCGAGGATACCCGCTTCGTGTGGCGGCTCCGGCCGGAGCGCGTGCTCGCCCTGCCCGACCCCGCGTGGTTCGTAGGGCTCGTGCATGCGGGCGGGAGCAGCCGCAAGCAGCTCCACGCGCCGCGCTGGCAGCCGCGCCCCGCCGACGAGGTCGCGGCGCTGCTGGGCGCCGATGCCGCCTACTACACCGGCGCCCGCCCGCTCCCCGTCGCTCCCGCACCCGCGCCAGCGCCGCCGGAGCCGCCGCGCGTCACCGTCTCGATCCCCACCTACGGCACGCCGACGCATCTCCGGCACGCCGTCGAGAGCATCCTGGCGCAGACGTACCCCCACCTCCGCGTCATCGTGGTGGCCGATGGCGGCGTGCCGCCGTGGGACGCCCTCGACGGGATCGACGACCCCCGCCTCTTCCGGTTCAGCCTGGAGGAGAACGGGGGGCGCTACTTCGCCGACGCCGTCGTGCTGGCGGCATCGGACGACCCCTTATTCATGGTGCAGGACGCTGACGACTGGAGCGAGCCCGACCGCGTGGCGACGCTGCTGGCCCGGCTGGAAAGCGAGGGTGCCGACGTGGCCTACGCGGCGTCGTTCATGTGCCACGAGGCGACGCCGGAGGACCGGTGGGTGCAGCCGTTCCCGGCGCTACTTGAGGCGCCGGGCGAGGTGTTCGTCCACCGCGCCCACCACCCGGCCGCACTCTACCGCGCCCCCGCGCTCCGCGCCGTCGGCGGGCCCTACGGTGGGATGCGCATCGGGTACGACTCGCTGCTCGTGAACCTCCTCGTGCTGACGGCGCGGGTGGCCTACGAGGAGCGTGCGTTGACGACCTACCGCCTCTGCGAGGGCTCCCTCACCCGCGCCCCCGAGACGGGGCTAGGCAGCGCGGCACGCGACGCGGCGTGGGACGTGCTCAACGCGCGCTACCAGGAGGCGCGGGCGCTCCACGAGGCGCACCGCGCGGGCGCCTTCCGCGCCGACACCCTCGCGACGCTCGTCGGCCAGCGCGCCGGGCGCGGCGTGACGCCGGAGGCGCAGGCAGCCCTCGCCCGCGAGGCCGCGCGCCTGCGGGGGTTTTTGACCACGGGCTCACAGTCGGAAGGGGAGGGGATACCGGCTGCGGTCGTGCGTGCGCCCGCACCGGACGCGACGGGGCTGGAGCGGCTGCTCGACGACCCCGGCGTGCCGTGGTCGGGGTGGACGGTGTCGAAGGGGCTGGCCCGTGCCCTCGCGGCGCACCTGGAGCAGCACCGCCCGGCGCGCGTGCTCGAAACGGGCAGCGGCGTCTCCACGCTCGTCCTCGCCCGCTACGCCGCCCGCCACGGCGCCGCCGTGACGGTGCTGGAGCACGACCCCGCCTACTGGGAGCGCACCGCCGATCTGCTGGCCGCCCACGGGCTGGGCGACGCCGTGGACCTTCGCTACGCCCCGCTCGCCGAAACCCCGGACGGGCCGTGGTACGACGCCGCCCTCGACGGCTCTTTTGATTTTGTCTTCGCCGACGGGCCGCCGCTGAGCGCGGGCCGCACCGCCGTCCTTCCGGCGCTCCACGCCCACCTCGCCGACGGCTGGACGCTCTGGCTCAAGGACGGCCGCCGTCCGCACGAGCGGGCGTGTGTAGAATACTGGTCGCGCCGCTTCCCGCTGGCCCGGCGGCTGTGGGACGGCGACCCCCGCGGCGTGTGGGTGCTCTCGGCGGAAGAGCCCGCGCCCCGGCCCGTCGTGACGAGGGCGCCGCGCGCTGTGCCGCGTGAGGCCGGGGACGGGGCGAGAGGCGGCGAGCCAGTGCTGGAAAAAGAGCCGCTGGTGTCGTGCCTCATGCCCACGCGCGACCGCCGCCCGTTCGTGGCGCAGGCCATCCGCTACTTCCTCCGGCAGGACTACCCCCACCGCGAACTCGTCGTCGTGGACGACGGGGACGACCCGGTGGAAGACCTCATGCCCGACGACCCCCGCATCGTCTACGTCCGCCTCCCCGGCCGCGCCTCCATCGGCGCCAAGCGGAACGTTGCCGGGGACGCGGCGCGCGGCGAGGTGCTGCTGTGCTGGGACGACGACGACTGGTACGGCGCCGGGCGCCTGCGGGCGCAGGTGGGGCCGCTCGTCCGCGGCGAGGCCGACGTGACGGCGCTGGGGCGGAGCCCCTTCCTGTGCATCCCCACGGGCCGCTTCTGGCAATGCTCGGCGCGCATCCACGCGCGGATGTTCTACAAGCAGGTCGTCGGCGGCACGCTCGCCTTCCGCCGGGGCCCCTGGCGCGCGGGCGCCCGCTTCCCCGACGGCTCGCTGGCCGAGGACGCCGCGCTCCTCCGCGACCTCCTCCACCGTGGGGCCCGCCTCGCCCCCATCGTCAACCGCGACCTCTTCGTCTACATCCGCCACGACGCCAACTCGTGGCGGTTCCAGCAGGGGAGCCACCTCGACCGGCAGGGCTGGAACGTCGCGCCCTGGCCGGCGGGGATGCCCGAGGAGGACCGTGCCTTCTACCGCGCGCTCCGGGAGGCGCGCGCCGTCGCCGCCTGAGCCGCCATGGAGACGCCGCGCTACGCCATCCTGATGGCGACCCACGACACGCTGCGGATGACGCAGATGGCGACGCTCCGCACGCTCCGCCATAGCGCCGGGCACGACGCCCGCCTCGTCGTCGTGGACAACGCCTCCACCGACGGCACGCGCGCGTGGCTCCGGCTGCTGGCCGACCGCGGCGACCTCACGCTCGTCGAGAGCGAGACGAACCTCGGCCACGGCCCCGCCCTCCAGCGCGCCCTCGCTGAGACGCGCGCGCCCTACGTCGTCACGCTCGACAGCGACGCGTTCCCGCTCGCCGACGACTGGCTCCCCCGTCTGGAGGCCCGCCTGACGGACCGCGTGAAGGTGGCCGGCATCCTCCATCACCGCGACTACGTCCACCCCTCGTGCCTGATGATCGCGCGCGAGACGATCGAGACGCTGGAGCTCCACTTCCTGAACGAGAAGGACCGCCCGAGCCGGTTCGACGTGGCCGAGCGGCTGAGCCACGAGGTGCGGCGGCACGGGTTTGACGTTGCGGGGCTGGAGCGGACGGGGTCGCTCCGGCGCGGGAGTGTGTCGGAGCCGGTGGACCTCGGCGCGAGCTACGAGGGGCTGGTCTACCACCAGTGGTACACCACGCGCGCCGCCCGCGCCGGGCGGCGGCAGGTGGACGACGTGCCGCCGGAAAGCATCGAGGCGTCGCTCCGGGAGGTTTTTGAGGTTTACGACGCCGAGCCGCGTGACGTGACCGTCGTGATGGGCGTCCGTGCCGACCCGACCGACCCCCGGCGGCGGCGCAACGCCGAAAGCACGCTCCGCGCGCTGAACCTCCAGGACCTCCCTCGCTGGCGCTACCGCATCGTCGTGGTCGAACAGGGCGAGACGCCGGGGCTGGAGGCGGCCCTGCGCCCCTTCGTGGACGCCTACCTCTTCGCCTACAACCCCGGCCCCTACAACCGGGGCTGGGGGTTCAACGTCGGCGCCGTCGCGGCGGCGCGCGGGCAGGGCGCCCTCTGCCTCACCGACGCCGACCTGCTCGTGCCGCGCGGCTTCCTGCGCGACGGGCTGGCCGCGCTGGGGGAGGGGGCTCAGGCCCTGATCCCGTACACGGACGTGCTCTACCTCGACGAGGGGTCATCGCAGCGCGCCATCCGCGACTGGACGCCGCAGCCGCCCGTCGACGTCGACCCCGCGTCCTACCGTGGGCGGCACTTCGGCGGTTCGCAGTCGCAGGGCGGATGCGTGTGGGTCGACGCCGCGCACTACGAAAGCATCGGCGGGCACGACGAGCGGTATCAGGGGTGGGGCGCCGAGGACCGCGCGTTCTACCGCCGCCTCGCGGCTACAGCGCCCGTCCCGCGTCGCCGGGGCTGGCTGCTCCACCTCGCCCACACCCACGCCCCGACAGGCGACGAGCCCGCGCGGCTCAACCAGCAACTCCTCCGCGCCACGAACGGCGCGGCGCCTCATGGCCCCGGTCCCATCGGCGATCCCCGCCGCTACGAGGCAGCGCGGCCGGGGTCGGACGGCGCGGTGCCGGGCCGTCGCCCCCACGAGCGATGGCACCGGTGGCCCGCCGAGCGCATGGAGGGGATCGTCCGGCGCGAGCGGGGCATCGACCCGGCCCGCTCCGCGCGCCGCCGCCTCGCCGACCTCTGCGCGGGGATCGGCGACCGGCTGCTCGACGTGGGGTGCGGCCCGGGCGCGCTCTGGACACACTTCGAGCCCCACCGCCCCCGCTTCTCGTGGGCCGGCGCCGACGTGACGCCCGAGATGCTGGCCGTGGCCCGGCGGCTCTTCCCGTACGTCGAGACGGTCCACGCCGAGGCCCGCGCGCTTCCCTTCGCCGACGGCGCCTTCGACGTGGTGCTCCTGCGGCACGTGCTGGAGCACCTCCCGGTCGAATGGCTCCCCGACGTGCTCCGCGAGGCGTTCCGTGTGGCCCGCCGGGCCGTCGTCGTGGATTTCTACGTCCCCCCCATCGAAGCCGGGCCGGTGCGTACGGCCCACATCGGCGGGGGTTTTCTGGAGACGACGTGGACGGCGGCAGCACTCGCGGCGGCGACCGAGGGGGCAAACTGGGGCCTCGCGCACCGCTTCACGCTCGACCGGCTCTCGCCGGAGCCCGACGAGGTGTGGGTCTGGACGCCGCGCGAGGCGCCCCACGGCGAGCCCGGCGTGCTCCCGCTCGTCGCCGAGGGGGCATCGTCCCCTGTTCTCGTCACCCAGTCGTAGCCGTCCGCGCCGTGGAAGCCCCCCGCGTCTCCTGCATCCTCCCCACCACCGACCGGCCCGACTTCGTCGCGCAGGCGCTCCGCTGCTTCCAGCGGCAGACGTACGGCAGCCGCGAACTCGTCGTCGTGGACGACGGGAAGGAGCCCGTCGGGCACCTCCTGCCCGACGACCCCCGCGTCCGCTACGTCCGCCTCGACCGGCCCGTGACGCTCGGCGCCAAGCTCAACGTCGGGGTGGAGGCAGCGCGCGGCGCCCTCATCCAGAAGCTCGACGACGACGACTACTACGCCCCCGGCTTTCTCGCCGCCACGGTGGGCGCGCTCGACGGGCGCGCGGTGGGGGCCGTCGCGGCGTGCGCGTCGTTCCTCGTGCTGCTGGCCGAAACGGGCGAGGTGCGACACGCCGGAAGCGGGTGGTTCGCCGGGGCGACGCTGTGCTTCCACCGCGCGCTCTGGGAGCGGCGCCCCTTCCGCGACGAGCGGCGGGCCGTGGACTGGTTTTTTCTTCAGGACCACGCCCCCCAGCGTGTCGCGCTCCGGGACCCAGAGCTGTTCATGGTGGTGCGCCACAACCACGGTCACACGTGGACGCACACCGGCGGTGAGTCGGTCGAAGCGCTCTTCCGTCGGTGCGCCCTCTACCGTAAGCCCCTCCGCGCCCTCGTGCCGGGCGAAGACCTCGCCTTCTACGACCGCCTCCGTCGCTCGCGTGCCGCCTGAGGAACAGTGTAGCATTTACGTAGCCGGCTGCCAGCGGGACGGCTGAGATCAGCCGTTATGATAGAGCTAGGGCCGATTCCAAAGCCCGGATCGTCTGACTACGGATCAGAAGGTCGGGAGTTCGAATCTTCCCGGGCACGCCTGCAAAAGCCCCGAACCGATCCGGTTCGGGGCTTTTGGATTTTCCGGCAGGCTGTGGGTGGGGCAAGGTTTCGGTTCTTTTCGGGTGCTTTCGGGCTTTCCGCGTGGCAAAACGTAGCTCGACCCCCGACCCTCTGATTCGAAACCCCTGCTGTTCCTCCTCGTGGCCGTCCTCCCCGGACCCGGCGGAGTCGTCGTGTCAGCGCACTCAGGGCGGCGTCGGGGCGCCCTGCATGTAGGGGGCCAGGGGGTTGTCAAAGTTGAACCCGAAGAGGCGTGGGTTCCGGCCGATCACGGCGGCTGAGAAGATCCGCAGTACGTAGTTCCGCGTCTCCTGCGGCATCTGGTTGCCGTACGCGTTCAGGAAGCGCCAGTAGCTCCGCTGCTGGGGGTCCTGCGGGATCTCGCTCAACTGCGCCTCGGCGAGTTCCAGTGGCGTCGCCTCGGCGGGGGCCTGGGCCGGGAGCGAGCGGAGGCGGGGGAGCACACGGCCCTCGCCCCAGTTGTACGACGCCATCGCGAGGAGGCCCGACGCCTGCGAGATGTCGGTGTAGAGCTTGAGGAGGTACTGGGCCGCCGCGTCGGTGGCCTTGGCGAAGACGAACCGGTCGTCCAGGGGGTCGTAGACGCGCTGGTCAGCGAGGGGGCCCGGCTGGAGGCCGTAGTCCAGCCCCGTCGAGGGGATGAACTGCCACAGCCCCTTCGCGATGCCCCAGCGCGTCGCCGGGCCGACGGCGTTGGGCTCGTCGAAGTGGCTCTCCACGAGCGCGAGGTAGAAGAACTCCGGCGGGAGCCCGTAGCGGCGCATCGTGCTGACGATGATGGGGGTGTACCCGTTCTGATTGGCGCGGGCCACCGAGCCCGCGAGCCCGTGGCTCCGCCACCACTCGATGTTCTGGAGCACCTCGCGCACGAACCCCTCCGGCACGGCGATGTCGCTCTCGTTGAAGATGCGGGCCACGCGAAAGATCTCCTGCTCCTCGGGCGACGCCCGGCGGTAGACCCCGAGGTCCTCGACGAAGGCGTCGTACTGCGTCTCGATCTGCGCGCGCCGCGTCTCGGCGTCGGCGATGAGGGAGGCGAGGCGGGCGGGGTCGATGCGGCGCCCGCGCGGGAGGCCGCCCGCGCCCGGCGAGGTCGTGCCAGTCCTCCCCGTCGTGCCGGGGGTGCCCGTCGTCCCCGTGGGGCCCGTCGTGCCCGGGGTGCTGCGCGCGTCGGACGCCGCCGCGCTGGCGGCGCGGCGGCGCTCGATCTCGTCCAGCACGGCCGTGAACTCGGAGTCGGAGAGCACGGGGAGGGCCTGGCGGAGCTGGGCGATCTGGAGGTCCTGCGAGCGGAGCTGAAGGAAGAGGTTCTGCGCCGTGCCCTCCAGCCGCGTCACGCGCGTCTGCTGCCACGTCACGATCCCGATCGCCGCCACGGCCACGACGAGCAGGGCGACGAGGACGACCCCGATGCGCCGCCGGTGCGAGCGGTGGACGCGCCGGTACGCGTCGCGGATGAGCATCGTGCGCTCGCCGCCGCCCGCCTCGGCGTGGGCGAAGTAGTGGTCGATGACCTGCGTGAGCGATCCGTCGGCCACCGTCGGCACGGAGGCCGGAGCGTCGACCTCCTCCAGGAGGAGGCGGGGGCCGCCCCGGCCGAACTCCACGACGGTCGGGCCCTCGACGGCGACCTCGTCCACGCGTTCGCCCTCGGCAAAGGTGCCGTTCGTGCTCCCGAGGTCGCGCACCCACCAGCGCCCGTCCTCGTAGCTGACCTCGGCGTGCTCGCGGCTGATGAGGGCGGCGTCGATGCGGAGCCCGGCCTCCTCGCTCCGCCCGACGACGAAGGCCTCGGTGAAGACGCCCTCGGTGACGAGGGCGCCTTCGTGCTCGGCGCGGACGCGGAGGGCGAGGCGGCGGCGGGAGCTCATGCGGGCGCGGCTCCGGGCGGGTCAGCGGTTCCTGACACTGACGAGCTGCCAGTCCGACCCGCTCCGCTGGAGCGTCCAGCGGTAGCGGAGCAGTTGTTCATCGGGACGCCCCTCGGCGTTCATGAACCGGAGGGCGAGCGTGACGTCGACGGTGGCCTCGTTGCCGCGCACGGTGGGTTCCCCCGTGCTCACATCGGCGCGGATGTCGCTCGCGATGTCGAAGATGGAGCCGAACCGGCCGAAGGCGGGGTCGAGGCTGCGGAGCGCGCCGAGGTCCTCGGACTCCAGGGCGCGGGCGAACCGGGCGGTGTAGCGCTGGGCGGCCGACACGACGGCACCGGACGACTCCCGGGTGTCGGGCCTCGGATCCGGCCTCGGGTCCGGCCTCGGCTCGGGCTCCGGCGCGCGGTAGGCCGCCGCCTCCTGGTAGGCCTCGATCGCGGCGGCGTACTGGCGCCGGGCCGTCGTGTAGTTCCGCCCCGGGAGGGCGGCGTCGCCTGCGACCCGCGCCCGCTCCCCCCGGCGGTAGGCGGGGGTGCCGGTGTTGGCCGACGGCACGGCCGACCGCGCCGAGACCACGCGCTGCTGCGCCTGCGTCACGTCGGCGGGCACGGGGGGCGGCGTCGGGTCGGGCTCGGGCGGGGTGGGGGGCGTGGGC
>Ga0193752_1002450_pt1 | contig 13896 bp, 12 predicted proteins | sample H1c1metaG_FD_144924 | JGI IMG/M metagenome (GOLD analysis project Ga0193752, IMG submission 144924) | Soil microbial communities from a riparian zone of the East river system, Colorado, United States - H1c1 | ecosystem: Environmental > Terrestrial > Soil > Riparian zone | place: USA: East River... | reverse complement strand
GTCTTGTCCTTAATCTTCTTTAGAACCTTTTTCTCCAATAAACCAGTGTTCTTTGTTTTTAAATAAAACATTGAATGTGGTGAGCGAACCATAGACACGGGTGATGTATTGCTGAAGATTTACTTTGTCTTCGTCACTGAGTTTTTTATGTGCATTTATCTGTTGCTCAAGTACCCGAACCCTGTCCCGGACCATAACGATCTTATGAAATAATGCTTCGATAGGAATTTCTTTTGGCTTTTGCGTTGCATCATTCGGTTGCAATAACATTGTCCCGCCTGTCCAACGGTCCCCCAACGGAACGACTTCACTGACATCACCCCAAAGTCTTAAAATTTTCAACAGGGACTTTTCTGTTTCGACATGGGTCTCTACTTCTGCGCTAACATTTTCCGGGATAATTTCATCCAGGTGAGTGTCGGTCTTATCAATTTCCTTAATGCCATGGTTAATAAAAGAAATGATATAGACGGCGTACTTAATGGCCACGATAACGCCTGGTCCAAACTGGGTGTGTTGTAAACGTGTTCCTATACCCAGAGTAAGTTGATCCATGATTCAATAATTTATTATTTCTAAAATAATCAATTCTCTTTTTTGAAATCGCTCATCATTTTTTTTATCCGCAGATATCGTTGATGTGAGGTCTTGATATAAGATTGAAATTCATAGTCCGTGCTGTACTGTACAAATTCAACTGAAGGTTTGTATTTTATCATGAAGAGATCGAGATCCTCACCCCGCAAACCGGTGAGCTTGACCACAAGAGCCCTGCTGAAACGATGATAGATATATTTTTCTTCTTCTTCCCTGAGCAATCTATCCTGGAATGCAAGCATGCGCCGGTTCTTCCTGAAATTAAACATGTTGATCAGTTCGTCCAGATCAAGGCCTACCCCTGCGCCTGTTCCGGGGTTAATGGAAGTGCCGAAAGATGGTTTTCTGAAATTAAATGCCTTTTCATAGTCTTCCCGGTTTTGCGCGGAGTCGCGTTTATAGCTGGGAGGCATAACGCGAACGGGTTTGAGTTCCGAAACATTTACGTGTAACAGGATTTCAAAATTAAAAGTGTTGGCGATTGACTTTACCGGATACTTGGGTGTTGGTTTATTGAGATAAGAAAACCAGATTGAATCATCATCATTGACGTTGATGTTGTATTTGCCTGAAGAATCAGTGAGCGTTCCTCTCCCCGAAGTACTGAGTACAGTGACTGCCTCTAACGGGGAACGGCCAGTGATATCATAAACTCTCCCGGATAATCTTATCTGTTGAGCGGTAACATGCTGACCCAAAACAAAAAAAAGTAAACAAACAATAAGAGCCCTGAAAGTATAGTTACGGCAATACAAAAGCTTGGTTTAAGGTGTGATATTAATATAACCCGGTGGCATTACGGCCAAATCGTGAATTTTTAACTCTTTTTTGAATCAGGTTGCTTTATCAGGTTTTCGATAACCTGCGGATAATGACTGTGTTCCAGTACATGAATTTTTGCCGCGAGTGTTTCAGCGGTTTCATTTTCATCAACGGGGCAAGTGACCTGCAGGATCGTCGTGCCATCGTCATATATCTCATTTACATAATGAATGCTGATGCCGCTTACCTTTTCCGAAGCCTTTATTACGGCCTCGTGTACTTTGCTTCCGTACATGCCTTTGCCACCGTATTTTGGCAGAAGTGCCGGATGAATATTTATGATTTTCTGCGGAAAAGCAGTGACGAGAGCTGCAGGAACCTTCCATAAGAATCCTGCCAGCACGATGAAATCGATTTGCCATTCCTGCAGCAACGGCAAATAAGCATCACCTGAAAAAAAACGTTCTTTTTCTATGATAAGTGAGGGAATGCCATGGGTTTTGGCAATTTCCAGAACGCCGGCGCCTGGTTTGTTACAGACAATCAGCGTTACTCTGGCAATCGGGCTGTTTTGAAAATGTTCAATGATCTTTTTTGCATTGCTTCCTGTGCCCGAAGCAAAAATCGCAACGTTTTTCATGCGGCAAATTTAACCGCAAAAACTGAAACTCATTTTTTGTTCTTGCCGGGGTTCTTGCCGGAGATCCAACGCCAGAGTTTTTTTTCGTATTCCCAAAAGAACCGGAATTGTCCGAGGGGAATACTTACAATCAGGACACAAAATGGCCAGAATATCGTGACAACTATAATATAGGCTGTCCAGTATATGACGGGAAATTCGATGTTCAGAAATGGCATGAACTTCTTGGCGAGATAGCCGGTCAGACTGCCGCCAATAGCAAAAATGCAAAAAATGAGTGCGAACCGGATGCCACTGACACCCCATTTTTTTTTAAGGCCTTCGAACATGGCGCAAACCTATTTGAAATCGTGCAAATGTGTAAAGGGATTTTTGAAAATAAGGAGTGAGGGGAAATGTATCGCGGCAGCTTTAGCCAGGAGGGGTGGGTTGTTCCGGGGTTCCGTAAAAGTTCTCTGGACGCAGTCACCAAAAACAACCACCCCTGCCGTCGTCGATGTCTTCCCTCCTTCGCGGAGCCTGTCCGCCGCGGCGGAAAGGGAGTCTGACAAAAACATGACATATTAGATCGGATATATTAAAAAACGCCCTCACATCTGGCTGAAATCCGCTCTGGGAGCGACTCAAAAAAATTTTAAACATGTTGATATAATGTTGAAATCCTGACTTATTTTTGCAGCCAATCCAGGAAATTTTTCCACATAATTTCATCATATTCAATTGATATGATTGGCCAGAGACGAAAAGTAAAGAGTTTTTTTTTATCCTTATTTCTAATCACAACACTGTCATTCGGTAACAAATTGTCGGCTCAGGACGGAAAAACCCTGTTCCAAACCAATTGTGCTTCCTGCCATGGCGTTTTTAAGAAAATTGCCGGGCCGGCTCTTACAGGATTTGAAAGCAGAGGCCCCTGGAGCGACAGAAAGAAGTTGTACGACTGGGTTCACAATCCTACCAAGTTCATGCAGTCTGATCCCTATACAGCTGGATTAAAAGCCGAGCTGGGAAGCATGATGACTCCTTTTCCCACGTTAACTACCAAAGAAATTGACGCTATAGCTGACTTTATTAACAACTCTAAACCACCGGCACCCGCAGGCGGCGGTGGCGACGCAAGTACCCCCGGCAGCGAATCAGGCAAATATGGTCAAAGCGACAATGCGATTCTTTACGGAGTCCTCACCCTGATACTTGCCGTTGTTGCCCTGATCATGTTACAGGTTAACAGCAATCTCCGCAAGCTCGCAGACGAAAAAGAAGGCATCGGTTCAAACGAACCTATTCCATTTTATAGAAATAAAACTTATATAACGCTTCTTACGCTCATCCTTTTTATGGTAGGTGGTTTCTTTGTGGTAAAAGGCGCGATTGGCCTTGGCCGGAATAAAAAATATCAACCTGAACAACCAATCTTCTTCTCTCATAAAGTTCACCCCGGACAAAACCAGATTAACTGTCTGTACTGCCATGGCCCTGCCCTTGAAGGCAAGCAGGCAACCATTCCTTCCGTAAATGTTTGTATGAACTGTCATATGAACATCTCCGAGTACACCGGTGTTGCCCTTCACCGGGAAGATGGTACTGAAGTAAATGGAACAGCTGAAATCCGCAAGCTGTACGATTATGCTGGCTGGGATCCTGAAAAGGCTAAATACGTTAAAGAAGGAAAGCAGATTCCATGGACCAAGATTCATAATCTACCTGATCACGTATATTTCAATCACTCCCAACATACAAAAGCAGGTCAGGTTCAATGTCAGACCTGTCATGGTGAAATAACCGCTATGAACGAAGTTTACCAGTTTGCCGAATTAAGCATGGGCTGGTGCGTAAACTGTCACCGTGAAACAAATGTGAATTTTATTGATTCATCAGGTAACAATGGCAACAAGTTCTACAGCATATACGAAAAGTATCACAACGAAATCAAGTCCAAACAAAGAGACAGCGTTACCGTAAATGAAATAGGAGGACTTGAATGTCAAAAATGTCACTACTAAGATTTTCATTGAACAATAGGCTGGCCGTTAAAAATGATCAGAATGGCATAGTGTGTCAGCACATTTTTCAGAATGGTTTTTTAAAATATTTCAAACTAGTAATAAATGGCTAACAAGAAGTACTGGCAGAGTTTTGGGGAGCTCAACAGATCTGAAGCGAACAAAAAGCTGTCGGAAAATGAATTTCAGGAAGATCTGCCTTTTGTAGCTGAGGACGGAAGGGACCTGGGAGCAGACGGAACATCACGCAGGGACTTTCTGAAATACCTGGGTTTCAGCACCGCTGCGGCCATGGCGGCCAGTTGCGAAACACCGGTCAACAAAATGATCCCCTATCTGAACAAACCGGCCGACATGGTTCCGGGGATCTCAGATTATTATGCTACCACTTACCTGAGTGGTGGAGAAGCTGTTTCCATTGTAGCAAAAGTGAGGGATGGCAGGCCAATAAAAATTGAAGGAAATACCATATCAACACTCACAAAAGGTGGTACCTCTGCAAGAGTGCAGGCTTCCGTGCTGGACCTTTATGATAGTGCCCGAATCCGCTTCCCGATGGCAAACCGCCACGCGATAAGCTATGATGACCTTGATAAAAGACTGACGGCAGAAATGAGCGCACCGGTGGTATTGCTCACTTCAACCATTACTTCTCCGTCGACCCTTGAGATCATAAAAAACTTTCTTGCAAAGGATCCGGCCAACAGGCATGTACAATTCGACGCTATTTCATATAGTGGAATGTTACTCGCCAACCAGGAATCATATGGCAGAAAAGAGATCCCATCTTACCAGCTTGAAAATGCAAAAGTGATCGTGAGTCTGGGTGCTGATTTTCTTGGGACCTGGCTTAATTTCATTGAATTACAGAGAGGATATACAGCAGGCAGAAAAATCAAACAGGATAACCCGGAAATGAGCAAGCACTTTCAGTTTGAAAGTATGCTAAGCATGACCGGGGCAAATGCTGATGAAAGATATACTCACCGCCCTTCTGAGGCTGGTGTGGTTGCAACTGCATTATTAGGAGCTATTAACGGCTCAGGTGCAGCTGGTGTTGATGGAAAATTGAAAGCTGGAATTGAAAAAGCGGCAAAAGAACTTGCAGTTAACAAAGGTCGCGCGATCGTTGTAAGCGGAAGTAATAATAAAGATGTACAGGTTATCGTAAACGCGATCAATGAAGCGATCGGTGCAAACGGTACTACGGTTAACTGGTCCGCACCTTTATTATCCTATCAGGGGATAGACGGCGACATGACAGCTCTGGTAGCCGATATGGAAGCCGGCAGAGTGGGATCTTTGCTGATTCATGGCGTTAACCCCGTTTATGAATTTTTCGACGGTGAAAGATTCAAAAAAGCATTGGCCAAAGTCAAAACAACGGTGTCATTCAATGACAGGCTCGATGAGACCACGGAGCTATGCAAATACGTATTGCCTGCACCACACTTTCTCGAAAGCTGGGGTGACGCTGAGATCAAACGAGGCTATTACAGTATGTTGCAGCCAACCATTTACCCGTTGTTCCAGACACGTCCTTTACAGGATTCGCTGTTGAAGTGGACCGGTGCCACCGGAAATTATGAGACTTATTTCAGGAATTTCTGGCTCACAAAGCTGGGAAATCTTGATCTTTTCAATAAGGCATTACAGGAAGGTGTGGTTGAGCCGGCTTTTGCCTCAGCGCCTGCGACTTATAACGGTGCAACGATTGCCGCTTCGTCTGCAGCAGTTGCAGGATTGAAAAAGAACAGCAAATATGAAGTAATTATTTACCAGAAAGTTTCTATCGGTGATGGAAAACAAGGCAACAATCCCTGGTTACAGGAAATGCCTGATCCCATTACAAAAGCTACCTGGGACAACTACGCCATAGTATCACCACAATTTGGAAAAGAAGTGCTTGGTGTTGATCTCAATGATCAGGGCCAGGCTGATGATTATGAGGTGTTCATGACCAAGCCTGTGATCAAAATTAAAGTCTCCGGAAAAGAAGTTACCATACCGGCACTGATCATACCGGGAACCCAGGCTAATACGATAGCAATAGCCGTCGGATATGGCCGGAACAGCGGCAAAAAGGAAGAATCAAACCAGAACCTGGGGAGGGCAATTGCCGGGGTCGGACAAAACGCGTATCCTTTATTGTCTTTCAACGGAGCTACCGTTAACTGGACCGCCGCAGATGCAACGGTTGAATATCTCAAAAACGAAGAGTATAAAGTAGGACAGACTCAGACACACAGCACATACGAAGGTCGTCATGAAGTGGTGAAGGAATTTACACTGAATGAGATCAGACAGAATCCACAGATAGTTCGTGAGCAACGCAATGTTGAACTTTCTGCTTATGGCGGAATCGAAAAATTTGAGGAAGAAGGAACACTTTATCCTGTCTATGACAGACCGGGTATTAAATGGGGAATGTCAATTGACCTGAACAGCTGCTTTGGCTGCGGTGCATGTGTTGTAGCATGTACGGCTGAAAACAATGTTCCGGTTGTTGGTAAGAGCGAAGTATTGCGTTTTCATGAAATGCACTGGTTAAGAATTGACCGCTATTATTCTGCGGCAAATCACAACGTGGATGATGCTGATAGCATCCAGGTTATATTCCAGCCTATGCTTTGCCAGCATTGTGACAATGCTCCCTGCGAAAACGTTTGCCCGGTAGCTGCTACAAGTCACAGCAGTGAAGGCATGAATATGATGACCTATAACCGCTGTATCGGAACAAGATATTGCGGTAATAACTGTCCGTTCAAAGTGCGCAGGTTTAACTGGGCAGATTATACCGGAGCTGATAGCTTCCCGGATAACCAGTTGAAAGAAGGCGTGGGTAAACTGGATGAAGCAGTATTTGCAATGAATGATGACCTAACGAGGATGGTACTTAATCCAGATGTTACAGTCCGGAGTCGTGGTGTGATCGAAAAATGTTCATTCTGCGTTCAGAGAACACAGGAAGGAAAACTGAAAGCAAAAAGAGAGAACAGAGCACTTACTGATGCAGATATTAAAACTGCCTGTCAGCAAGCTTGTGCTGCCGACTCAATTGTATTCGGTAATGCAAATAATCCAGACAGTGAAATCAGCAGAATAAGGAGAGATAACAGTTTACGTGTTTTCCATTCGCTCGAACAGCTGCACGTTTTGCCAAATGTCAGTTACCTCGCGAAAGTGAGAAATACCGACGCAATCAGCGCTCATTCCGGTGAAGAAGAACACCATGCTCCGGGGTCTGCAGCAACTGAAGCAACGCCGGAACATCATTAATTGAAGAAGAACCTAGGTTTTAATAATACCGGGCTGGATCAGGGAAGTACTGATCTGGCTTAAATCTCAAAAAATATGTCATTATTAAGGTACGAATCACAAGTAAGGCCGGCACTAGTGGATGGTGACAAATCTTACCATCAGATTACTGAAGATATTGTGCGTCCAATAGAAGCCAACCCCAGTAGGTTATGGTGGATTGGATTCATTATCTCCGTGTTATTCCTGGGTTTCGGAATATTTTCAATTTACAGAGAGGTGACGTATGGAGTTGGTCAGTGGAACCTGAATAAAACTATTGGCTGGGGCTGGGATATCACAAACTTCGTTTGGTGGGTCGGTATCGGTCACGCAGGAACACTTATTTCTGCGATCCTTTTGCTTTTTCGCCAGGGTTGGAGAACAGGTGTGAATCGTGCGGCAGAAGCTATGACAATCTTTGCGGTAATGTGTGCCGGGCAGTTCCCGATCTGGCACATGGGCAGGGTCTGGATGGCTTTTTTCGTTATGCCTTATCCAAACACAAGAGGGCCGGTCTGGGTAAACTTTAATTCGCCTTTACTGTGGGACGTATTTGCTATCTCAACATATTTCACCGTCTCACTTTTATTCTGGTATTGTGGTCTTCTCCCGGATTTTGCAACCGTTCGTGACCGGGCAAAATTGAAATGGAGAAAATATATGTATGGGCTCCTCGCTTTTGGCTGGACGGGTTCAACAAAACACTGGCAGCGGCACGAAAGCCTGTCACTTGTACTGGCAGGTCTCAGCACGCCGCTCGTACTTTCGGTTCACACGATTGTATCTTTCGACTTCGCAACCTCGGTAGTACCGGGCTGGCACACCACTATATTCCCACCCTACTTTGTCGCGGGTGCGATTTTCTCTGGGTTCGCGATGGTACAGACATTATTGCTGGTAACACGCAAAGTATTAAAGCTGGAAGATTATATTACTATCGAACATATCGAAGTAATGAATAAGGTAATTGTTCTTACCGGATCCATTGTTGGTATCGCTTATCTCACTGAGCTTTTTATTTCCTGGTATGGTCAGAACAAATATGAAGGCTGGGCATTCTTTCAAAACAGGGCCAATATCTTTAGTCCCTATGGATGGAGTTACTGGCTGATGATGGGTTGTAATGTATTATCACCACAGATATTCTGGTTCAGAAAATTGAGAAGAAATATACTGGTTACCTTCTTTATGTCAGTAATTGTAAATATCGGGATGTGGTTCGAACGTTTTGTGATCATCGTCACTTCCGTTTATCGTGACTACCTGCCGAGCAGCTGGAGTACCTATTATTCGCCTACCATTTATGAGGTAGGATTTTATATGGGAACCTTCGGATTGTTCTTCACCTGCTTCTTCCTGTTCGCTAAATTTTTCCCGGTTATTGCGATCGCTGAAATCAAACATATACTTAAAAGATCAGGCGAAAATTATAAAGAAAAAATGGACGTTGTCGAGAAACAGGAAACCGAAGTGTTCTACCACGAACAACACAGTGAACATCATTGATTTTAATTTATAAACACAATTGCTATATGGCGCGTAAAAAATTTGTTGTTGGCTGTTTTGAGGAAGAAGGCGTTTTATTTGAAGCGGTAAAGAAGGTGCGTAAAGCAGGATACAAAATGCATGATGTATACACTCCTTTTCCTATCCATGGACTGGATAAGGTTATGGGACTGCGAGACACAAGTATTCATACTGCCGGGTTCCTGTATGCGATTTTTGGAACCAGTGCTGCATTAAGCTGCATCACCTGGATTCTTGCGAAAGACTGGCCATTGAATTTCGGAGGTAAACCGCATTTCGCATTGCCTGCCTGGATACCAATTACTTTTGAATTTACGGTGTTATGTTCGTGTGTCGGCATGGTCCTTACTTTCTGTTATCTGTGCCAGATGGCGCCTTTTGTAAAAAAACACCATTTTCACGCCCGCGCCACGGATGATCTTTTTGTGATGGTGATTGAGTGCACGGCTAAGACAAACGAAGTGGAAGTATCAGCATTTCTTTCTGCAAACGGAGCAATTGATGTTAATACGCAGATAGCTGAAACCGGATGGTGGCTTGGTACTTACGATAAAGAGAAAAAATTATACGCAGATAGCCCTGAACCCATTTCCGCATAATTGAAGAATATTTATAAGATGAAAAAATTATCGATCATAACTGTTTTTATCCTGGCCATTGCGTTATGGAGTTGCGGTGATATCCAGCGAGAACCATCCCGTGCCTATATGCCCGATATGGCTAAAAGCAGGGCGTATGAAACATTTGCAAATCTCGATACACTTAAATCACAGGGAATAAATTATTCGGCTATACCCGTGGCGGGCACAATAAAAAGAGGCGAACTTTACCCTTTCCCAATACCAATCGACAAGCCAGGTGATACAGTAAACTATGTGGCTTCCCGCCAGATACCGAATCCGATCACAACCCTTACGCCACAACAGGCCAAAGAAGCAGAAAGACTCTATCTCGTGAATTGTGGCATCTGTCATGGCGCTACCCTGAACGGAAACGGTCCGCTTTACAAGGACGGTACCGGACCATATAGCGCTGCTCCTAAAAATCTGGTAGACGATCCGGTTGTTTCTGTTATGCCCGAAGGACAAATATTTTATTCTGTTTCATATGGTAAAAATGCGATGGGGCCTTATGCTTCACAGCTTAGTACTACCCAACGCTGGATGGTTGTGAGTTATGTAAAAGGAAAACAACTTGCCAAAAAGAGTGGCGGAAGTACAAAACCCGCTACCGATAGCACAACGACCAAATCAGCACCAGGTGCCGCCGCTGGCGCTGCAGGAACAGGAACGTCCGCAGCCGGCGACACAACTACGAAAAAATAAAACATCACGATTACAGAATATATAAATTGTTGATAATGGCTACTAAAGATTTTTTTACAGTCCCTAACCGATACAGAACCTGGTCACTAGCCCTGATCGGAGTAGGTATACTGTCAGTGATAGTGGGGTTTTTTATGTTCGGGACCGGTGATGTACATGATAAAACCCGTTTCTGGGCAACACTGCTACATAACAGCATATACTTTATGTTGATCTGTAATACGAGTATGTTTTTCATTTGCGCCACAACTCTCGCCTGGAGTGGCTGGCAATTGGCATTTCAGCGGGTTACCGAAGCCATATCTGCTGTAGTACCGGTAATTGGTGTGATTGCGTTTATTATTATGATGTCAATCGTATTCGGCGGTCATCATATGACACATATTTATCACTGGACTGATACTGAGGCTGTTGCAAATGATGAAATATTAGTCGGAAAAAGCGGGTTCCTGAATGTAAAATTCTACACTATCTGGACCGTGCTCACAGTACTTTTTTGGAGTGTTTTAGGCTATAAAATGCGTAAGCTGTCGCGCGAACTGGATGCAAAACCTCTTGAAAGTGTGGAAGAAGGTAAAAAATATATCTGGAAAAATACTGTTTGGGCAGCCATTTTCATCGTATGGTTTTCTCTCACCGTCATGTCAGTTACTCCATGGCTCTGGCTCATGAGTATTGATGCACATTGGTATTCCACTATGTACAGTTGGTACTCTTTTGCCAGTACCTTTGTAGCCGGATTGTCGCTGATTGCTATTTATATCGTTTATATGAAAAACCAGGGATACCTTGAATATGTGAATGATGAACACCTGCATGACATGGGCAAGTTCATGTTTGCTTTCTCAGTTTTCTGGACCTATCTGTGGTTCTCGCAATACATGCTGATATGGTACGCGAATATCCCGGAAGAAACCGTTTATTTCAAGTCGAGAACAAAAGGCGGACCTTATAGCGGAATATTCTGGCTCGTATTAATTATCAACTTCCTGGCGCCGTTATTACTTTTGATGAAACGTGGAGCCAAGCGGAACTATACTACCATGACTTTCATGGCAATCCTGATCATCTTTGGCCACTGGCTTGACTTTTATCAAATGATTTTCGCCAGTGTTGCAAAAGAACATGTTGAACTTGGGTTGTATGATTTTGGCGTTGCGGCAGGATTTATTGGGATCATTATGCTGGTTACGGGTAATGTGCTCAGCAAACATTCCCTGGTAGTAAAAAACCATCCATTTGTAAAAGAAAGTATTATACATCATACTTAAAATCTTTTTGAAATATCATGTCTACAACAGCTGTTTTTCTTTTGTCGATCCTTGGTCTTGGTTTTCTGATCACATTTCAGATAGCGAAGGCAAGTGAGTATGTGGCAGTATTGAAAGGAGAAAAGAAAGCCTTTGAGCAAAGCAATCGTGTGAATGCATTTCTAATGGTGGTTTTTCTCGTACTCGGCCTCATTGGCGTTTGGTGGTGCAACAAACTGTTTTACCACAGAACATTATTAGTGCATCCATCTGCTTCCGAACATGGAGAAAATGTGGATACGATGATGTTTATCACGATCGCAGTTACCGGAGTCGTTTTTGTTATAACCCAGATACTGTTGTTTTGGTTTGCGTATAAATATCAGTACAATGCAAAAAGACAGGCATATTATTATCCGCATAATACCAAACTGGAAATACTATGGACCACTGTTCCTGCAATTACATTGGTGGTCATGGTTGGTTTTGGCTTGCTTTACTGGTTTAAGATCACCGGTGATCCGCCAAAAGATTCTATGGTTGTTGAAATCACAGGGAAACAGTTTAGCTGGCTTTACAGGTATCCGGGAAAGGATAATACTTTAGGAAAAAAATACTTTAAAAATATCGATGAAAGTGAGGGAAATAACCTGGGGCTGATATGGGATGATCCTGCAACGCACGACGACATTGTTATCGAAGGTCAACCAATGTACCTGGTAAAAGGCAAACCCGTACAGCTGGTAATCGGTTCGAGAGACGTTATCCATGACGTTGGACTTCCCCATTTCAGGTTGAAAATGGATGCTGTACCGGGAACCCCGACAACATTATGGTTTACGCCCCAGTATACAACGGAAGAAATGCGCAAGATCACAAAAAATGAAGCGTTTGAATATGAAATAGCCTGCGACCAGATGTGTGGAAACAATCATTATACTATGCGAGGTGTTATTAAAGTGGTAGAGCAGGATGAATACATAATGTGGCGCGCTTCGCAAAAACCGAAGTACGCAGAACTGTTTCCTCCGGCTGGCGGTGGAGCTGCGCCTGCGGCGGCAGACAGTACCAAAAAGGCAGTAGTCCCAACCCCGGTAAAAGCAATAGTGAAAAATTAAAAAGTATCCGAAAAACCTTTTTAAAGTCATAAAAAAGAAATTCTCATGAGCAACGAAGCGGCAATGCAAGGTCATCACGAAGTGGTTACAACTCATGAAGTGCATCATGATGAACATCATGAGCATCATCATAAACAATCGTTTATTTCCAAGTACATATTTAGTCTTGATCATAAAACTATCGGTAAACAATTTTTGATCACCGGTATGATCTGGGCAATCATCGGAGGCCTGATGTCAGTATTATTCCGGCTTCAGCTTGGCTATCCCGATGAAACATTTCCATGGCTGGAAGATATTCTCGGAAGATGGGCAAAGGGCGGTAAAATAAGTCCCCAGAATTATTATGCACTGGTCACTATGCACGGAACAGTGCTTGTGTTCTTTGTTTTAACAGGTGGATTGAGCGGAACCTTTGCGAACATTCTTATTCCGTTGCAATGCGGTGCGCGCGACATGGCATCTCCGCTGATGAACATGCTTTCTTATTGGTTTTTCTTTGGAGGAAGTGTAGTTATGTTGTCTTCACTGTTTGTTCAGACCGGACCGTTCAGCGGAGGATGGACGGCTTATCCACCGCTGAGTGCATTGGGGGCCGCATCGCCGGGATCAAAAACGGGGATGGATCTCTGGATAACGGCCATGGCTATGTTCGTAATTTCATCATTGCTGGGAGGCCTGAATTATATCAGCACGGTTTTGAACATGCGTACAAAAGGCATGAGCATGACCCGGTTACCACTTACTATCTGGGCATTGTTCTTCACGGCAGTACTGGGAGTATTATCATTCCCTGTATTGTTATCAGGTTTTATATTGTTGTTGTTTGATCGTCACGCCGGAACAAGTTTTTATCTTTCTGATATTTTTATCGCAGGTGGCGGAGCATTGCCAAATGAAGGCGGTAGTGCAATTCTGTTTCAGCATCTTTTCTGGTTCCTGGGTCACCCTGAGGTTTATATTATATTATTGCCTGCCATGGGTATGGCTTCGGAAATACTTTCGGTCAACTCACGTAAACCAATCTTTGGTTATATGGCGATGGTCGGATCATTATTCGCGATAACTATCCTCGCCTTCCTGGTTTGGGCACACCATATGTTTGTAACCGGACTTAACCCATTCCTCGGTTCTGTATTCGTGTTGCTGACATTACTGATCGCCGTGCCTTCTGCCATAAAGGTGTTCAACTGGCTAACAACTTTATGGCGCGCTAATATCCGCTTTACACCGGGTATGATGTTCGCGCTGGGATTTGTAAGTCTTTTCATATCCGGCGGTCTTACAGGAATATTTTTAGGTAATTCAACGCTTGATATAACGCTTCACGATACTTATTTTGTAGTAGCGCATTTCCATATTGTTATGGGTGTC
>Ga0193752_1002449_pt1 | contig 13896 bp, 13 predicted proteins | sample H1c1metaG_FD_144924 | JGI IMG/M metagenome (GOLD analysis project Ga0193752, IMG submission 144924) | Soil microbial communities from a riparian zone of the East river system, Colorado, United States - H1c1 | ecosystem: Environmental > Terrestrial > Soil > Riparian zone | place: USA: East River... | reverse complement strand
GTACACGCGCGCGACGTTGTTGAGTCGCTCGATGTCCTGGTTGACAATAGCGTCGGACGTTCCCGGAATCGTGCGGATGCTGTCGCCGCGCACCGCCAGACTGTCCGACGTCTGCCGCACACTGTCCAACGGCACCCCGACGGGAATGCAGGCAAAGCCGCAGACGGCGAGGAACCGCAGATCGCCGAGCGCGATCGCTGCGCGCGCTTCGCGCTCGGGGTCCAGCCGCTCGAGCGAGTCGGCGCGCGCCGCAAGCTCCGGTGAACCGCTGCGGGCGGTATCGCGCCCAGGAACACCTGAGCGCGGCTGGCTGCAGCCAACAGCCGCAAGCATGACGATACAAGTGAGTAGTCGCATGACGAACAGCCTCTGCGACTAGCGTGCCCTCATCGCGCCAACGGATCCGGTCTCAACTGAAAGTGCAACACCTTGCTCGTCTGACCCTTGCCACCCTCCATGTGGAACGGCGCGCGCGTGCTCACCGTCGCCCACAGCCCACGCCCCTTCCATCCCGCGTTGGGATCATCGATCCGACCATCCATCCACTTGGTGTAGAACCCCGTCGGATACGGCACACGCAGGATCACCCACTGCCCATCCTTGAGCGCGAGCAATCCCTCTGACGCATTCCCCGTATTGATCGGCGTGTTCTTGCCGAGCCCGAACGTGTCGAACTGATCGACCCACGTGTAGTAGCTGCCTTCGACACTCCCCGCATCCGTCACCCCCTTGAACTGCGGCAGCGGCTCCGCGTAGAACGTCCAGCCCTCTGGACAATGCTGCCCCGTGGCCGTCGGCCCGTTGAGCGGCCCTGTGCACTTCCGCCGGTCGAAGCTCGCCAAGTGACCGCTTGCCATCGCCGCCCAGACGACACCATCGCGGTCGATGTCCATGCCGCGCGGCGAAAATCCCTTGCTCACCGGCGGCTCGTAGTACTCGACAAGCGTGGTCGCTGGCGGATTCGAACCAGGCGTCAAGCGAATCACTGATCCCGGAAAGCCCAGCGACGACCCCCACACCGAACCATCCGCCGCCGGCGCAACGGCATAGAAACCCGCGCTGATGCGCTTGTCCTTCGTTGGATCGAGCGGCTGGTTCGGTTCGACATACTCGTCACGCTTGCCGTTGCCATTCGCGTCGAGAATCAGCGCGGTCCAACCTTGCGACTTCTCTTCGTCGCCGGTTTCGTCGAACATCTTCGTGTTGAGCCAACCAACGACAGCACCACCACCACTCGTCCACAGCGTGTTGTTCGCATCCTCGGCGAACATCAAATGATGTGTTCCGAAGCACGTGCTGATGTGCTTCAGCTGCTTCGTCTTCGGATCGTAGACGGCGAGGTGGCGGCCGGCGCGTGCGACGGGAAACAACTTCGCCGACGGATGACTCGAGCCGGCCTTGCAAAAAGCAGGATTGTCCGGCGGACGCACCGCCGAAGTGATCCACACTCGGCCGGTTGCATCGAACATCGGATTGTGCACGTTGTTCTTGCTCGTCCAGATCGTGTCGTCGCCCCAGTAGGGCGATCGCGCGCCGTTGTGGGGACCCGTCGCCGGCATTGTGCTTGGGTCGCGCACGGTGAGGGGCACGCGTTCGATCGCGTTGCGCGTCGGGTCGAGCACGGGCAAGTAGTCGGCACTCAACTCGAGCGCGCCATACATCTTGCCGTTTGCGTTGAGCGTCGGATTCCGTCTGTCGGTGGACACCACGTCATGCAGATACGCCTTGGGATCGGCCCAATCCCACTCGGTGATGACGACGTTGCGTTCGACGCCCTGCGGCCGTCGCGGCGCCGGCGGCACCTCACCGGCGGCAATGCGGTCGGTCCAGTCGGCGAACATCGAGAGCACGCGCTGCGTGCCGAACTGGTCGAGCGCAGCAGTCATCCCTGGGCCGGCCTGTCCCGACTGTACGCGTCGCTCCCATGCGGCAACCGACGAGTGGAATTTGCCGAGCGACGGCGGAATCTCGCGCGTGCCCTTGGTGCCGAGTTGGTGACAGGCCGTGCATCCGCCGGACTTGACGAGTCGGAGGTATTCCGCCTGGCTCTTCAAGTTCGGCGAGATGCCGTTGCCACTCGGACCGGTGCCGGGGAATTCGCTCTTGTCGGGAATCTTCATCAGCGACAGCCAGGAGCCGGCCGGATAGTACTGCGCCGCGGCGGCGGGAGTGGGCGCCGGAACGGCCCTCAGGTTGACGGTTTTCCCAGTCGTCGACGTCGACTTCGGCGAATCGACGAGTCCGTAGCCGCGCACCCAGACGCTGTACGTCGCCTTGGGCAGAGCGGGGATGAGGTAGCGGCCCTGATCATCGGTGACGACGATGCGCACGAACTTCGTCGGCAGCTCGTTCGTCTCGGCAATGACCCATACGCCAGCCTCAGGTCCGCTCGGACCGGTGACGACGCCCGTGATGTCGTCATCGGCGGTCTGACTCGACCCATTGGCGAAGGGAAGCGTCCCCACGACTGCGAGTACGGCGATGCCGAGTGCGATCGCCTCCATGCGAAAGGCAGCGCTGGTCTTCATGCCGTTTCTCCCAGTGGGTGACTTGCGGAGCGACAGCTTGAAAATGGTGCACTACTGGGCGACTGGCGAGAGTCCGCTTCAGATCAGGGTCACGAAGCCGGACACAACAAGCGCCGCCACCCACACCGTGTCGAGATTCAGCCATGCGCGTCGAAGGAAGTCCACGCCGACGAACTGGTATACGACAAGTGCGGCCGCCGTCATGGCCGCGAACATCGAGAAGGCATGAATGCCGAGTATGCCGATGTTGTTCGCGTACATCGTGTGCGAAGCATGTGCGTGCATCGGCGCCGTGCCGCGCACGAGCACCGGCAATAGCATGAGGCCGGCACCGTGTGCGGACGACATCAGGAACGACCACAGTGTGAGCTCACGAAATCCAACCTGCATGCCGATGCCGCCGCGATGCCGCGTGCGCCGCATGAGCAGATACGCCGCGAACGCAAACAGGCCCGTGGCGGCGCCGATGCGAAGCACGTCAGGCGATACGACGATCGCTGCACCAGTGAAGAGCAGGACGGCGCCGGCGACTGACACCGCATGTCCGAGTGCGATGGCTGGCAGTGCGCGCAGCACTGCGGCCGTGCGCTGTTCCTGAAGACCCAGCGCGACTGCGAACAGCCAACCCATCGCGGGATTCAAACCGTGGTATGCGCCGAGTAGCGCCGGCATCGTCCAGCTCATGTGTGTGTCCTCAGGGGAAGCAGAAGGAATCCGACGACGCATCACCACCCTGCAGTCGCACCTGATGTGGACGCCGGTCGCCGAAGTTCAGGAAGAAGCTGTCGTCGAACGCGAGCCCTTCGTCGGTGACGTCGATCTTCGCGAGCCAACCCTGGATGCCATCCGGGTAGAACTGTTCGTCCCATGATATGTACAGAGAATTTGTCAGGTACAGTCGCTTCCCATCGCGGCTCACTTCGACCATCTGCGGGCCACCGTTCAGCGGACCCGACGTCGGATGCGCGGCGCGTCGTGCGATGCCACCGAGATGCAACGAGCCGGTCAACTTCGGATGGAACGGATCGGTGACGTCGTACTTCCGCAGCTCTCCGGTTCCCCAGCACGAGACGAACAGCGTCTTGTCGTCGAGCGAGAGGTTGATGTCGCTCACGAGTGGCGGAACCGCCTTGAAGTCCTTCAGCATCGGCGGCAGCAACTCGGGGTCGGCCGGCTCGGCGGGAATCTCGATGACCTTCCGCATCTTCCAGTCGTTGCCTTCGCGATGCCACATCCAGATCGAGCTGGAGAGATCGGCGAGACTGATGACGACGCCGACGAAACCGTACGCCTTCGTCGGATCGTGTGCCGGTCGCAGCTCGAGCACCATCTGATCGTTCTCGCCGACAGGAAGTGCCTTGAGGTGCCGGCGTTTCTTCAGATCCCAAACGTGGACGTTGCGGCCATACTGCTTCTCGAACAGCAACGGTGGCTGCAGTCCATTTTCGACCATCTTCGGCGTGCCCCACTCGCTCGTGAGCATGGTGTCCCAGCCGAGGTGCCACCAGAAGTCGTAGGCGAGACGTTGTGGTCCGCGGTCGATCTCCCACTTGCCCAGTGGATCGAAGCTGTCGTGGTCGAGCAGGAAGATTCCGCCCGGTCCTCCGCCTTCCGCGTTGCCGAGTGCGCTCATATAGATGCCGTCGGGTCCGCAGTGCACGGTGTGCGGCCGCGAGTAACCGGTCTTCGAGATGAGCTCCTCCGGCTCGATGATCTTCACGATCTGTGGATCGGAGGGATCGGGCTCGGTGTCGAGCACGTAGATCCGCGATGAGCGCAGTCCGGGGACGATGAGGTAGCGTCGCTTGACGTGTGGGTGCGGCGCGTACGGACAGAGCGCCGCGCTGCAGGCGTTCCAGCCGAAATGGTGCAGCTCGTCGCCCTTGAAGGGCAGATCGAGACGACTGGTGAGTTGGCCGTATGTCTTCGACGTCGAGTCGCAGTCGATGACGGCGACTGAGTCGGGCCGTTGTCCGGTGGGATCATTCAGCGCGACGTACGCCAGTGTTTCCACCGGCGCCTTCATGGCAGCGCGCGGCGAGGCATAGAACGTCGGGTCGGGAAACATTCCCGTTCGAGACGGGAGGGTGGGCGAGAGGCGTGTGGCAGTGGCCATGTGCATCCTCGAGAGAGAAAGAGTTCTCTCAACGGTTGCGACGACGGCTCTGGCGCGCCTGAGGCAGCAGTCCCGGTTATTTCGACAAATCCGACCCGGGTTGGGACACGTGTCCTACGGCGTTACCGTTGTCTGCTTGCCGAACCCGGCGTCGCGAGCGCGCACGATCACCTGGGGGCGCGTGTGCAGGTCGAGCTTGTCGAAGATGCTCGTCACATGATTGCGCACCGTCTTCGGGCTCAACGACAGCTTCCCGGCGATACCGCCGTTGTCGAGCCCCTGCGCGACGAGCTCCAGTACCTCGCGTTCGCGCTCGGTGAGCTCGGGAAAGTGTGGTGGTGCGGTCTGTGGTTGGACGTCGACTGCGGGCGCGCCGATGAATGCGCGCAGCTCCGACAGAAAGTGAGTCCACGCCGGCTCATGTTCGAGCAGCACGTGGTTTCGGCTGTCGAGCGGCACGAAGCGCGCGCCGGGGATCAGTGAGGCGCAGAGCTTTCCTTCTTGAAATGGCACAGCGGCATCGCCGCGCGGATGGAGCACGAGCGTCGGTGCGGTGACCTTCGGCGCGAGGTGCGAGACGTCGATGTCGTACGCCGCATTGCGCAGTCGCACGGCGATTTCCGGCGAAGTCGTCGCCTGTTGGAGATCGGTGAACCAGCGCTGCTCCTCTGCCGACGCGTCGGGCATCATGAGGTTCGCGAAAACCTGGCGAAAGGCGGGGTTGTTGCTGCCCCAGCCAACCTTCATGAGATGTACGAGCGACTCGGATTCCTCGATCTGTTGCGGCGTCGGATTCCGGTGACGCCACCCGCGAACATATCCGCCGTAGAGAATCAGGTGCGACACGCGCTCTGGATGCCGAACTGCATACGCAACGGCGACGGCGGCGCCCTGCGAGATGCCGAGCAGCGGAAAGCGATCGAGACCGCGCGCGTCGACGACCGCTTCGAGGTCGCCCAACCATGCGTCGAACGACAGGTCGTCGACCTCACGCTCCGAGAGTCCGTTGCCGCGCTCGTCGTAGCGGATCAGCGTGTTGTCGCGCGACAGCTCGCGGAGCCAGTGGTGCCAGACGGGGCTCGACCAGTCGAACTCGAGGTGGCTCAGCCAGTTGGCGGATTTGACCAACGGCGGCCCGCTCCCGGCCATGGCGTACGCGATGCGCACGCCATCGGAAGCGGTGCAGAAACGAATCCGTTGACCCAGGTAATCCATCGGCGAGCCCGGCGTGGGACGTTCAAGCCAGCCAATGTTGTCGTCCTCGCGACAGGAGCGCAACGCGCGACGGAGGGACCTGCCCAGCGAATGTTGTTGTCGTCCCGACAGGAGCGCCGACGCGCGACCGAGGGACCTGCCAGCGAATGTTGTTGTCGTCCCGACAGGAGCGCTAACGCGCGACCGAGGGACCTGCTCTTTGGAGACCCGCTACTACTTCTCGGTGCCGAGCGTGTACGCGAGCTCGTACGAATGCTTGCCGTCGGCGATGATGATCGCCATCCGGCCCGCGATGCCGGTGAGCTGTTCGGTGCCGGAATCGGGGACGATCGTGACGTTCAGGGTCGGGACGCCCTTGGCCATGCTGCCCACGTGCTGGAGGATGAAGCTCCCCTGACGGCCGTCCAGCGTGCCGCTGACAATTTCCAGTGCGACGTACCCCGCCGATCCCTCAGTGGCGGTGCCGGCGGCCAACATCTGTCCTTTACTCGTTGCGTCGAGCTGGCCGTGAAACGTCTTGTCGAGAAACAGCCGGCCGAACGGCCCGCCGGCGGCATCATCCGGGGCCTGTGGGATCACCTTTACGTCGAACGTTCCGCGTGCAGTCATGGGTTCCTACGTTGAAAGTTCCGGATATCGCAGCGAAATAGAGAAGGATCCGTGCAGTCCGTTCCCTTGGTTACGAGCCCGCGCACGACCACTACAGCACGACCAACAGACCAACGGGAGCGGATTTGACGGAATTCACGGATAACTGCCGGATCAGACCTCGGGCAGCCCCTACGCGAATCTCTTGATTTTTCATTCGCAGTTTTCCGTGTAGATCCGGCAGTGTCTCCGTGCAAATCCGCGTCAAGCTTTTGCCCCGCCGCAGTTCGCACCCGCGTGACCAATCATCACCTGCCAATCCGCCTCTGTATTGCACAAACGCGACATGCCAACCCGCAAGACCGACCCACCCAGAGGAGTACTGACGACCGCCGTCGCCGACGAGCGACGTTTTTCACATGCCCGCTATCATCCATCCCCGGACCTCGCGCGGTACGTCGAGCACTTCTGGTCCGTGAGCTGGGACCTCCGCGGCCAACCGGCCGAGCGAACGGAAACGCTGCCGCATCCCAGCGTCCACATGGTCTTCGAGCGCAACGTCGGCGGTCGCATCGCCGGCATCGCGCACGGCAAGTTCTCTCGACAACTCGAAGGCGAAGGCGGCGTCTTCGCCACGAAGTTCACTCCCGGCGGCTTCTATCCCTTCGCCGGCGTTCCCATCTCGACGCTCAGCGATCGCGTTGTGAGTCTTGCCGAGGTGTTCGGTGCTGATGCCGCGCCGCTCGAGCGCAGTATCCTCAACGCAAAAGAAGACGCAGAGCGTATCTCGATCGTCGAAGACTTTCTCCGAGGCCGCTCTCCTCAGCCCGACGACAACGTTGCGCGCATCTCGCAGATCGTCTATTCCATTGCGCGCGACCGGACTCTCCTCAAGGTAGAGGATCTCGTCGACCGCTACGAACTACCCAAGCGCACGCTGCAGCGACTCTTCGCGAAGTACGTCGGCGTGAGCCCCAAGTGGGTCATCCAACGCTATCGGCTTCACGAAGCGGCCGAACAACTCGCCGCCGACGCCGACGTCGCCCAGTCCACGCTCGCACTCAACCTCGGCTACAGCGACCAGGCGCACTTCGTCCGCGACTTCAAGGCCGTCGTCGGAACGTCACCAGCGTCGTATGCGAAAGGCACGCGCTGACGACGCGATCATGACCGCGCGCCGTACCCCCGCGCCAGCACATCGCGTGAACGGTGTCGCGATACAGACGTCAGCCACCGTGCCGCTCGGCCGATGACGCCCAAATGACGCTGATGCGTATAGTGCCTGCCGCTCGTCCAACGCTGGCCGTTTAGGCCACGCTCGCGCTCATGCGAGCGTAACGACACACCGGCGCTCCATCACGGACCACCACCACCGAGGTGAGGGCAGTGCTGCGACTGTGCACTTTGCTTGCTTGTAGCCTGCTCGGCGCATCCAACTGGATGACGGCTTCCTCTCATAACAGCGAGGTCGCGCGCCCCGCCTTGTGCATAGGAAGTTCGTGGACCGCGCCCGCAAAGATTCGCTATGGCCAACAGGACGTGGTCGCACGCTTTCCGAGCCTTGTCGCCGGGCAGGGCGGCACGTACCTGGCTGGCAACGACATTCCGTACTTCGATGAAACCGCAATCGGTCCAACGAGTGGCGTGTTTGTCCGGCTAGGCCATGGGGACATCGGGCGTCCTGTGGGAGATTTTGCCTTTGCTTTCCCTCGCCTCTCCGCTGGCGCCAGAGGAGAAGTCGTGGCCATCTGGGGCGAACCGAGCCTGACAGATACTCCGGTGTCGATGCGCGCACTGTTCCCTTCCATGCGCATCGCGAGCATCTGGTCTGCGGTCTACACGCTGGAGTCTGGATGGTCGCCTGCTGAACGGGTGCATGTAGGGCGCGAGGTGCGCTGGCTCCTGAGTGATGCCCCCGTCCAAGGAACAGCGACGGATGTTCAAGCAACCGCGGTCGTGTCGACCGATTCCAGCGGCGTTACCGAGTTGGTCGTGCTGACGCGGAAGCAGGGCACTTGGAGTAGCCAAGTGGTTCGTCGTGGAACGATGTCAGGTTACGCCAGCCTCGCCACCCGCGCCGACACAACCCTGATTGCCTTTCTGGCAGCGGGCACTCCAGGATCAGGAAAGGACGTCAACAGCGTCTACGCGATGGCCTCGTCCGGACGTGAGCATGCGGACCCGCTACTGCTCAGCCGATCGGGAGGCAATGCTGCGGCAGAGATTCAATCGCTGATCGACAAGCAAGGGCGGTTCCACCTCATCTGGTCGCGCGGCGGTCGGAATGGCACCTGGCTGCATCATGCCGTTTCGACGAACAATGCGAAGACGTGGGCCGCGGACAGTATGCCGGTGGCTTCAGGCGTCGATGGTTTGCACGCCGCCGTGGACCTGTGCGATGACGTCAACGTCGTTTACGAGCATTGGTCCGCCGACGGAGAACATGGTCACCTCGATCACGCAGTGCTCGGTGGCAGCGGCACCGTACCTACACACCTCTTTCCGGACATTCGCGCAACAAGTGCGACGCTTGCGGCGGATGCGGAAGGAAATCTCGCCGTTGTGTTTCTCGGACAAACAGCGACAGAGCCGCTTACCGCGCCAATCGCGTCCTACATGGCGCACCTGACGAGCCAGCGGAAATAATACGCGGCATTGCCGCACGAGTGTACGCTCGGTGCCTGCCGGACCGGGAATGTGCGAAGTACCGACATCTCACTTGCCCACGAGGAGCGCAGGATCATGACTGTCATTCGCAAGCTGTGCAGGAGTGTACCGGTGGTACTGTTGGTACTCAGCGCCGGGTGTCGTGGCGAACACCTCGTCAACCCTTCGCCATCAGTGATCGGCGAGAACCACGTGCCCCTTGGCTTCCGCAAACTCACTGAGAGCGAAATTTCCTGGCGGCGTGCCGCGCGCACCGGAACGCCGGTGCGCATGACGACGTCAGGGCCGCCCGGTCTTGCCGGGTTTCGGAACAGCGCGACTATCAGCGCGGATAATCTCGAGGATCCAATCGGTGATGCGGAGCACGCTGGATATTCGGACGCGTGGGCAGACGTATATGCCGCGGACGCCCAGGCCACCACGTACGTGTCATCGGGACGAGCAATCGTGACGGTGGGTGGAATGGGAATGTTCTATCGCTCTGGTTCGCTTCCGTTCACCATCGCACTCTGGTGCATCGGTATCAACCATTGCTCGGACGGCGACTGGTTCAACTCCACGTGTTACGAAGGCAAATTCAACTACATCACCTTCAATTCCCATCATTCCGCGAACTGGCTGACGAAAAGCAAGTCGGGCGACCGTGACGAGTCGGATGACTGCAACTCCGTGCCAGAGAACTATGACGAGAATGGCGGCGGTGGCGGAGGTGAAGATGACGGCAGCGGTGGGGACGAGAATGGTTCATGCGGTCCCGATGACCAATGGGAGATATCCTACGACGGTGGCCAGACATGGCAGAAGATCCCATGCGCGGAGATGTAGCAGGATTGCAACTCGCAACCAGTGTCAGCCTCCCTTCTGCCATGAGAACTTCCATGAATATCCGCACAACGCTGCCATGCATTGTGACGTCGCTGATCATGTACGCCGCCGCCGTACCAGTGGCGCGCGCGCAGGGCATTGCCGCCGGAATAAACGCGCGCTACCTCCCTGTAACTATCGCCCTGGTGGACGATTTCAAGTACAAGGGCGCGGATGTCGTCCTGTTGCGTCGGGCGGACGCGCAGCCGCATGACATCATTCTCGTGAAGAGAGCGAAGGCTCGTGATGCGGCACTCCTCGCGGAAGCCGTCGCGAGCCTGCGCGTGCTACGCGCGAAGCAAGGTGACGTGCCAACAAGGAGTCTCGTGGTGAGAATCAAGCACGGGAAGAAGCGCAAGCTTCAGGCGCAGGCCGCCGATTGGATCGGCGTGCTCGACGCGAGCGCTCCGCTGCCACTCGAAGGGTTCGGCACAGTCAAGAGCATGGCCGTAATGGTTCCACGCGCACGGCGCACACGATAGAGACAGAGGCCGCGGGTAGAGTCCACACGCCCGCGGCCTCGTTCCAACCACGCCTAGAGGAATGCCTTGATGATGAGCGCGAATAGTGCGACAACCACTATGACCGTGATCGCAACTGCCGCCAAAGGCCAGTAGGTGCGACTTGGAGCGAGCTCTCTTTTGCCTCCAAAGCCTTGCGGTGCCAGGGACAGGCAATCGTCGCAGCGGTAACTCGTGCGAACGGCGGAACCGTCATGGAGCATCACCGTGGCAGTCGCCGGTTTCTGCTCGCAAAGCTCGCACACTCGATCGAAGGCGGTGGCATCCATAAGGTCACTGCTGGTAGACGTCGGCGACGGTGTCTTCAAGTGTGCGCTGGTGATCTGACGATGTCCAATCACGAACGATTTAGCGCTATAACTCGCTCTTCGCCGCGCTGCGCGCTCGTGCGTCGGCGCGCAACTCGGTTGCGAGCTCCGCCACACGATCCGACGCCGGCGTGCCATGCTCGACGTCGGAGGCATAGAGCTCGCTGAGGCTCGTCGCCGCGCTGCGCAGCCTCGTCACCAACTCTTCGCGAGCGCGCTGATAGCGCTGGCTCAGCTCAGCGTCGGCATTTGCGGCCTTCGGAGCCGCACCATCGAGCCGCCATAGATCCAGCGCGGTCTCGCACGACGCATTCACGAGATCGATCACGTTCTGGTGCGTCTCGCGCTCCATGTCCTTGTCGAACGTCGACTCACGATCGGCGAACAGTGGTCGTGCCTGGCGCACGATGTCCGCCAACAACTGCCTCGGTTCGCCGAGTGGCAGCCGATCGATCGCGTCGTCGAGCGCCTGCTGCACGTGAAGTGGCAATTCTCCGTCGTTCGGTGCCTGAACCGGCGCGCGAGTCGCACGTCGTGCCGAGACGTAGACGAGCCCAGCGACGATGGGAGTCACGAGCCACAGCATCGGCATCGCGATGGATGCCGCCGCAGCACCGACGCAGATGATGGCGATGAACAGCAGTCCATCGAAGGCGGAGATCGTCGTCGACGTCGTTTCGCTTCGCGCCGTGAGTGAGGCCATCATGTGCCCGGCTCCGCCGGACGCGTGCGCTCGAGCTCGACGTTCGTGCCGTCACTCATACGGCCGAGTATGGTGAGGGCGTTCGAGCGCCAGCCGTCGTTCTCCTTGTACAGCTCGAGAAATGCCGAGAGATTCCTTCGCGCGAGGTCGCGCTGGCCGAGCATATACTCGGACATGCCGGCGTGATACAGCGCCATGTAATGATCGGGCAGGTAGCCGACGACAAGCTCCATGATCGGGCCGGCCGAGCGGTCGTCGCCGGCGTCCGCCACTGGATGTCCGACATCGAACACGATGTACGCGGCCGAGCGTCGTCCACCCTCATCCAGCGAATCGATGACCATCCGCGCTTCGTCGATCCGACCGGCGAGGGCGAAGCACGCGGCGTGATAGCCGGCGCCTTCGACCCCTGCCGGTGGCGGCGATGACCGTTGCAGCACGGTGACTTCCACCGGATTGCATTGCGGCTTCACCCGTTGGAACCACGACGCGGCGTCATTGCCCGCCGGTGCCGGCGACGACTGTATAGGTGTCGGTTGGACGGACGGCGATATGAGTGCAGCCACGGGCTGCGGCCGGTGGCCGAGCAATCCAATGATCGCTCCGCACGCGGCAACATATCCCCAACCAAGAATGCGATAGGCGCTACTCATGAGACACGGCCGGAAGGCGAAGGGCTCGGGACGACATCTGCGGCAGGCACACGAGTAAGACGCACTCGCCCCCGTTTCTGACACATGCCATGGGCGCGCCGCGTGGCCGGCCGCTTGCAGAAGGACCTGTTCCCCTCAACCAGGCGATTCAGGTGTCATCGAAAGACGAAGCCTCCAGGGCCTCCAAGGCATCCGGGGCCGCCGCCCCACAGGACCCGATCAGCCGCGAACAGCTGATCGACCTGCTGAACGGCGACCTCGCGCGCGAGTACCAGGCGATCATCGCCTACGTGGTCTATTCGCAAATCCTGAAAGGACCGCAGTACATGTCGATTGCGAAGGAACTCGAGGTCCACGCGAAGGAAGAGCTGCAGCACGCACTCATCCTCTCCAAGCAGATCGACTACCTCGGCGGCACCCCAACCGTGCAGCCAAAGCCAGTGAAGATGTCGGAGAGCTCGACTGATCTCCTCAGGTTCGACCTCGACAACGAGACGGAGACGATTGCCGAGTACCGCAATCGCGTGCGTCAGTGCGAGACGCTCGGTGAGTTCGCGATGGCTGAGCATATCCGGGAGATTCTCAAGCAGGAGCAGGACCACCAGATCGATCTAGCGACCGCGCTGGGCCAGGAGGTTCCGGACAATACCGGTTGAGACTGCGGCAGGCCTCTCTCACCGAGCGAACCGCCGACGGCACCACATGTAGAACACGCACATCCAATGTGATGCGTCGGCGGAAGGCGCGCGTCGTTTGTTGCATGTTGATGACAATGCTTGCGAGCCGCCTGCGCTAGGACAACATTCGGGGTGTGTAGGTACTCTCTCGCCCGAATTGCCCCCGATGATCACGCTACATCCCGTTTTGCACCGCCGCATCCTTGGCGTTGCGCTATTGGCGCAGTTTGGCATTGCGTCGATCGTCGTCGGCCAGAGGCCGCCGCTGCCGAGTGCGAGCCGCGACTTCCATGATCGCGTTGGCATGGGCGCCTCGATCTTCGTGCTCGATTCAGCGGCGTTGGCCGAGTCGCATGCGCGCACGCTCACTGAGGTGTTGACCGCGACGCTTCCGGGCGTGAGCGTGATGCAGTCGAGTGGTCGTATCGGTGACGGCCCGCGAGTCCGAGTACGCGGTGAGAGCGGTTTCCTGTCGGTGCTGCAGCCCATCCTGTTCGTCGATGGCGTGCGCGTGAACGCGGAGCAAGCGTCGTCGCGTCTGGACGACATCGACGTGAACGATGTCGAGCGCCTCGAGGTGTTGCCGGGCGCCGCTGCCGCAGCGCTGTATGGCACGAATGCGACCGCGGGCGTGATTCGAGTCACGACGCGGCGCGGACGCGCGGGTCCGACGCGCTGGACGCTCACAGGCGAGACCGGCCTTACGGCAGACGCGACCACGTATCCCGCTAACTACGGATACAGTGGTAGCTCGAACCTCTGCACTCGGGCCGATGTCACGACGGGCCGTTGCCTGCCGACTCCCATTCAATCGTACAATCCGCTGGAGAGCTCGAGTCCCTTCCGTATTGCGAAGTCCGGACGAATTGCGGCGCGGATCTCGGGTGGCTCGGAGACGATGACGTACGCGGCGAGTGGCAGCGTTCGGGAAGAGCAGGGCGTGTTACGGTCCAACTCGCAGGGGCGCCAAACCGCATCGCTGCATGTCGATCTGCGTCCGTCACGACGATTCGAAGCGCGGCTGAACGGCACATATGCGGGCGGCTCGACAAATGT
>Ga0193752_1002448_pt1 | contig 13907 bp, 15 predicted proteins | sample H1c1metaG_FD_144924 | JGI IMG/M metagenome (GOLD analysis project Ga0193752, IMG submission 144924) | Soil microbial communities from a riparian zone of the East river system, Colorado, United States - H1c1 | ecosystem: Environmental > Terrestrial > Soil > Riparian zone | place: USA: East River... | reverse complement strand
CTGTCTGCGCAAGGCGTGGAGCCGGTTGCAAATACGCCCGACCAGTTCGCCGAATTCATCAAATCGGAAATTGCACGCTGGGCACGCATCGCCAAAATATCGCGCGCGAAGGCAGAATGAAGCGGACTGAGGCTGACCAAGCCAGGTCGCGCACAGCACACTGCAGTCAAGATAGGTTACCTTCCAGTCATGCCGCAATCCAAAACCCGCTTCAAACTCTTCACCGCGCGCCGCGACCGCGCCGCGGCGATGCCGTTCATCATGATCACCGCGCTGATCGACATGATTTCGATCGGCCTGATCATTCCCGTGCTGCCCGCGCTGGTGGGCAGTTTCACCGGCTCACAAACGGATCAGGCGTTCTGGTATGGCGTGGTGACGTTTACTTTCAGCATTGCGAATTTTTTCGGTTCGCCGATTCTGGGCGCGCTGTCCGACAGCTACGGGCGGCGGCCGGTATTGCTGATCGGATTTAGCGGTCTGGCGGTGAGCTTCTTCGCCACCGCGCTTTCGACATCGCTGGCCATGCTGATCGTCGTCCGTCTGATCGGCGGCGCCATGCAGGCCAATCTGTCGGTGGCCAATGCCTATGTCGCCGACATCACGCCGCCCACGGAACGCGCCAAGCGCTTTGGCATGCTGGGCGCGATGTTCGGCGTGGGTTTTATCCTCGGCCCGGTGATGGGCGGGCTGCTGGGCGCGATCAGCCTGCAACTGCCCTTTTACGTGGCCGGCACGCTGGCGCTGCTCAATCTGCTGTATGGCTATTTCGTATTGCCGGAATCGCTGCCGGCAAGCAGCAGACGCGCATTTGAATGGAAGGCCACCAATCCCATCAGCGCGCTGCGCGGGCTTGCGCAACTCAAAGGCGCAGGGCCATTGGCCGCTGTCGTGGCGTGCAGCGGGCTGGCGCAGTTCGTGCTCTACACCTGCTGGGTGCTTTACACCACCTTCAAATTCGGCTGGGGGCCGCTGGAGAACGGTTGGTCGCTCGCTGCGGTGGGCCTGACCTCAGCTATTGTGCAGGGGCTGCTGCTCGGACGCATACTCAGGCGCGTCAGCCCGCGGCGGCTTGCCGTTATGGGATTGATATCGTCCACGCTCGCTTACGCCCTGTGGGGCGCGGCCACGCAAAGCTGGATGATGTTCGCGATCATCTTCGCCAACCTGCTCGGCGCCACGGTTTCATCGACCATGCAAAGCATCATTTCCAGCGCCGCCGACGAAAAGAGTCAGGGCAAAACACTGGGTGCGGTCAGCGGCCTCAACAGCCTGATGGCCGTGATCGCGCCTGCCATCGGCGCGCCGCTGCTGACGATGGTGTCACACCTGCCCCAGGGCGACTGGCGTATCGGCACGCCTTTCTACTTTTGCGCCGTGCTGCAAACCGCCGCGCTGATGCTGACCATCATTCACTTTCGCCGTGAACGCCATGCGCGGCGCGCAGCACCGGATGCCGCATAAGGAGCCATCATGGAAGAACGCCTTGAAAAGATCGAAACCAAACTCAGCCTGGCGGAAGACCTGCTCGAAACATTGAATGACACGGTATACCGCCAGCAACGCCAGATTGAACAACTGCAACGCGAGATCGTTACACTGCGTGAGCAAGTGCGCGCTGGGCTGCCGAATGAGCCGCGCAATTTGAACGATGAGATTCCGCCGCATTATTAGAAAATGATTCGACCTCGACTCCCAACAGAATAGGGAAATGGATAATAAGTTATTGACTTTACTATGTAATAACTTATGTAATTTGACCACGCCTTCAAAAATAGTAGGCCTTCCAAGTGTCCGGAAAACGTCAACACTTCGTACCACGTTTTCTTCAGCGTGGCTTTGCGAGCCACATGAACAAGGATGAAGTTTTCACGTGGGTATATCGTAAGGACGCAAAGCCATTCAACACCAACATTGTCAATGTTGGTGTTGAAGGTCTCTTCTACTCCCAAGACGGCGACAATCAACTAGACGATGAAATCACCGAGGCCGAAGATCGATACGGCGCGTTAATCGATGCCCTGCGAAACGATGCTGAAGGCACAACCCCAGACGCGGATGCACTCGCTGAACTACTCGCACATCTTGAGGTTCGCACTCGCCACTTACGTCAAAATTTTTCATCTACAGCCGGCTCAGTAGTAGAAGAATTACTTAGATTTATCGAAGACAGAGAAGTCTTTGGAGACTACATCAAACGGCGAATAAAAAACGATCCTTCGTTCGTGCGTGACGCAATGCTGGAAGAGTTCAGAAAGCAAAATATTCCAGAATCCTTATTGCCGTTAGTGCTAAGAAACGGTCAACCTTTACTGGAGAAAATGCTGCCCTCGCTTCTTTCTAATCTGCCATCAATGACAGAGCAGTTTCGGGCGCTACTACCAGATTTGGTTGGGAGCGCTTCAAAAGCAGGGCACATCAAAGCGCTAAAACAGGCCCTTGCACCGCAAATAAAGGCGGAATGGTATCGAAGTCTCAATTATCAGGTACTGAGAAGCAAGACAAAGCAATTGCCTTTGGGCGACTCTATGCTTGTTTTTCAACTCGCTGGAGAACGTCCGTATAAACCTTTCTGCGAAAAGGACGACCCAGTCCGGACGATCTACCTTCCACTATCACCAAGTCAGGTTTTGGTCGGGAGTGTAGAGGTGACAACACCGGACCTAACGCTACTACCGATGGCTATTGCACGCTGTTCTTTAGAGTATTTCATTAGTAACGCCAACAACAGTGAAAATTACCATCTTCAAACCCTAATCGGAAAAAGTGCTCACCTCTTGTCAAAAGATCAAATTGAGACTTTACTGACGGAGATCAAAAATGACTAGCTAATCCGCATCCAACTATATCAGTATGGACTTGGGAGACAATAGACCGACTAATAGGATTGGAAGACTTGAGAATGAAATATCTAACCTCGCTTAACTTTTTTGCTCTGTTGATTGCGCTCACCACCCTACTCGCCTCAAGTGCGCCCGCACAAACATTCCCGTCTAAATCCATCCGCATCATAGCCCCCTTCCCACCTGCCAGCGTAGCCGACGTCCTCGCCCGTCCCATCGCGCAAAAGATGGCCGAAACCTGGGGGCAGCCGGTGATCGTGGACAATCGCACCGGCGCCGCCGGCAATGTGGGTGCGGAGCTGGTCGCGAAGTCGCCGCCCGACGGTTACACGCTGCTGCTCGGCACCATCGGTACCAATGCGATCAACGCCGCGCTCTACAGCAAAATGCCTTACAACGTGCGCACCGATTTCGCGCCGATCACCGTGGTCGCCAACGCGTATTTGTTGCTGGTGATGCATCCTTCGGTGCCGGTGCGCACGGTGAAAGAAGTGATCGCACTCGCCAGGGCGCAGCCGGGCAAACTCAATTTCGGTTCGGCGGGCGCGGGCACCACGCCGCATCTGTCGGGCGAAATGTTCAAGTACCTCACCGGCGTGTCGATGACCCACGTCGCCTACAAAGGCAGCCCGCAATCCGCCATCGATTTGATGGCGGGGCGCCTGGATCTGATCTTCGCCAACGGTTCCGCAGCACTGCCGCATATACGCAGCGGCAGAATGCGGCTGATCGCCATCAGCGCGCCGCGCCGCGATCCGGTGCTGCCGGATGTGCCCACCATCGCGGAGACGGTGCCGGGTTTTGAAATGTCGCCGTGGTGGGGTTTGTTCGCGGCCGCCGGCACACCGCGCGATGTGGTGGCCCGTCTGCATGGCGAGGTATCACGCATTCTCGCGCTGCCGGAGATCAAAACGCATTACGCCAATCTCGGCATGAACGCGGTATCCAATACACCGGAACAATTCAGTGCTTACGTTCATGAGGAAATCGCGCGCTGGGCGAAGATTGTCAAGGCCACCGGCGCCAAAGCCGATTGAAGCCACGCACCGAACCCGCTAAAGTCCAGATCACGGCAACCCGCATCACGTATCCCCGATCAGCGTTACAATAATTCGGCTGTATCCAATCTCTCCGCAAATCTTCACGAAGGAACAACCATGTCCAGTCTGATGGAAAAATCACCGCTTGGTGTATTTCAGGCGCACCTGACGAAAGGCGAACTCGCCTATCAGGTATGCCATGATGACAACAAACCGTTTTTCTACCCGCGCGCCCATGCGCCCGTCACCGGCAGCGAGAATATCGAGTGGCGCATATCCAAAGGGTTCGGCACGGTGTACACCACCACGGTGGTGCACTACAAAGGCGAGCCGCCGCTGAATGTGGCGATGATCGATCTCGACGAAGGCTTTCGCATGATGAGCCGCGTGGAAGACATCGACCCGATGCAGGTCAAGATCGGCATGCGTGTCAAGTTTCGCGTATTCCCCGGCACCGACAAAGCGGCGCCGTATCCTGTGTTTACGCCCGCGGAGGGAAAATAATGGCTAACGCTAATCTCGCAGGTTTGCAGCGCGGCAGCGTCGCCGTGGTGGGCGCGGCGGAGTCCGATCTGGGACAAGTTGCGCAGGGTACGCATCCGATGGATTTGATGGCGCAAGCGACGATGCGCGCCTTGGAGGATTGCGGCCTCACGTTAAAAGACGTCGACGGCTTATTCGTCGCTGCGACACAGGTGCGCATGGGGCCGATGGCCTTTGCCGAGTATCTGCGCATCAAACCCAAATATTTCGACGGCACCGTCATCGGCGGCTCGTCGTTCATGACGCATGTGGCGCACGCGCAGGCGGCGCTGCAACTGGGGCTGTGCAGCGTGGCGGTGATCGCTTACGGCAGCACGCAGCGTTCAGTGTCGCGTGCGGCCGCATCGCCGCGCGACTTTAATCCGTACGAATCGCCCTACCGGCCGTTCATGCCGAGCACTGCGTACGCCATGGCGGCGATGCGTCACATGCATCAATTCGGCACCACGCGCGAGCATCTCGCGGAAGTGGCGGTGTCCGCGCGCAAATGGGCGTTGATGAACCCGAAAGCGTGGGAGAAAGAGCCGCTCACCATTGAACAAGTACTCAATGCGCGCATGGTAAGTTACCCGTTCACGGTGCGCGATTGCTGTCTGGTGCTCGATGGCGGCGGCGCGATTGTGATGGTACGCGCGGATCGCGCCAAGGCGCTGAAAAAGAAACCGGTCTACGTGCTGGGCACGGGCGAATCGCTGTCGCACGCCAATATATCCAGCATGCCGGATTTCACCGTCACTGCCGCCAAAGAATCGGGCGCGCAGGCGTACGCGATGGCCGGCATGAAGCCCGCGGACATGAACATGCTGTCGCTCTACGATGCGTTTACCATCACGCCGATACTGTTCCTTGAAGACTTGGGCTTTTGCCCGAAAGGCGAAGGCGGACGCTTTGTGGCGGGCGGCACCATCGCGCCGGGCGGCAAGCTGGCGGTGAACACCAGCGGCGGCGGATTGTCTTACTGCCACCCCGGCATGTACGGCCTGCTGGTGATGATCGAGGCGATACGCCAGGTACGCGGCGAATGCGGCCAGCGGCAGGTCAAAAATTGCAACGTGGCGCTGGCGCACGGCAACGGCGGCGTTTTCTCGAGCGAATGCACCGTGATTTTTGGTGCGGAAGCTACGCTGTAAGTTCTTAACGGGAACCGCGACCAATGCGCAACCCCGGCGCCGGGAATTTTTCCCGGTGCCGGTGGTCTGAGTCTGGAATCAAAGAACCTTTGGAGGCGATATGGAAAGACGCGGATTTATTCAGAGCATTGCAGCATTGGTCTCGCTCGGGTCGTTTTCGGGCCGCGAAGCTGTGGCACAGTCGGTTGACAAGAAAGCTGTCGACGACATGCAGAAAAACTGGAAGGCGCTGCTGGCCGATGGCACGCCCGACGTCACCGCAACGCCGCCGCTCAAGCTGAGCAAAGACCAATGGCGCAAACAACTGTCGCCCGCGGCCTACGACGTGCTGCGCGAAGAAGGCACGGAGCGCGCGGGCACCAGTCCGCTCAACGCGGAAAAACGTCCCGGCGTATTTGTCTGCGCGGGGTGTAATTTACCGGTGTTCACCTCAGCGATGAAATTTGAGTCCGGCACCGGCTGGCCGAGTTTTTTCACCGCCATACCGGGCGCGTTCGTGAAGAAAACCGATTACAAGCTGGTGTTGCCGCGCACCGAGTATCACTGCGCCAAATGCGGCGGCCATCACGGCCATGTATTCGAAGATGGTCCGCAGCCCACGCGCGAGCGCTGGTGCAATAACGGCGTTGCGCTGAAGTTCATACCCAAGGCCGGCAAAGCCTGATTTTTCCAGTAGCGCCATATAAACGGCAATCGCAGTTCAGCGGTTGCCGTTTTTTATTGGTAAGATAAACCATGTTCACGCCCGCGATCCGTCTTGCCACCGATGCCGATGCGCAACCCATCGCGATCATGTCGCGCTGCCTGATCGAATTGGGCTTGCGCGGCTGGAGTTGGGATCCCGCGCGCGTGGCGCGAGCGATACGCAACCGCAGCACCTGCGTGACAGTGGCGGAAATGAATCATCACATGGCCGGATTCGCCATTGCCGAATTCGGCGACACGCGCATGCATTTGAGCCTGTTGGCGGTGGCGACCGCCCACCAGCGTCACGGCATAGGGCGCGCGCTCGTGGGGTGGCTGGAAGAATCGGCGTTGACCGCGGGCATCACCGAGATTGAACTCGAACTGCGCGCCAATAATCCCGGCGCACGATTTTTCTATCAAGCGCTGGGCTTCGAATTTATGCGCACCATTCCCGGCTACTATCGCGGCGAGGAAACCGCTTTTCGAATGCGCAAAGCCATCAGCGTTCGCACGGCAGGGCAAATCGAGTAAAAAATTATTGTTTAAAAACAAATACTTACGATATTACTCCGAATACCATTACTCAGGGACGTGCTGTGCCCGTCTACAAAAATCATGAGCGAAGAAATCCTCGTCGTGCTCATGCTCGAAACACCGGACGCCATTGCGCAGGCCGATGCCATCACCGCGCTGCCACAAACACGGCAAGATTCCGGGCATGGGCGGCATAGTGGGTCACGCCCTACTCGAAAAATATATCGGCATGGGCATGCGCTTCATTCTGAGCGGCCTCGATCTGCTGTTCCTGATGCGCGGCGCGCGCGAACGCTCGGAATTCCTTCATAGTCTGAAGCTTTGACGCTGCGGCTCTAATCACCTGCGTGGAAGTCTCTCGTAATTTTGAACCCTTCACCCTCACGCATGGTTGCACGCTACTGGGTATTGCAGCGTTAATTACGCTGGTGATTGTTTACGGGCGCAAGCAGTACGACCCGCGCGCGCCGACGGATTTCGAGCGCACGCTCGCCTTTGCCAATATCGCGATCTGGATCGTCGCGCACGGCTGGTGGCAATGGCCGGGACGCTTCGATGCAGCAACCACGCTGCCGCTGCAGATGTGCCATATCACGTCGTTGCTTGCGTCGGCGGTATTGCTTACCCGACACCACACGCTGCGCGCGATACTTTATTTCTGGACTTTTGCGCTGTGCACGCAGGCGCTGATCACGCCCAGCCTGGTGGAGCCGCCGACGTCGCCCGTGTTCTGGTCGTTCTGGTTTCTGCACGGCTTCGTGATGATGGCCACCATTTACGACCTCGTGGTAAACCGCTTTCGCCCCACCTGGCGCGACTACGGCATCGCATGCCTCGCCAGCGCCGCGTACGTGGCAGTGGTGCTGCCCGTCGATCTGCTACTGGGCGCGAACTATGGGTTTGTCGGCAAATCCAAACCGCTGCATCCCAGCATCGTCGATTTGCTGGGGCCGTGGCCCGAACGCCTGTTGATTATCGTGCCGCTGGCGGCGCTGGCGATGTGGGTGGTGATGCTGCCGTGGCTGGCGGTAGCGAAACTGAAGGGCGCTTCGCAGCAATCGCGCTTCTGATACGCGGCAATGCGGCGCGCGTGGCATCCGCAGCGGCAGCAATAACGCGGGCGCGGTAATTACCCGACGTTCCCGCGAAGTAGCCGATATCAGGATGAATCGTCACATCGGCGAATGCGGTTTCGGCATCTATGCGCTTGCGGCGCTCGCGGTCGGTGCGTAACCAATCCTCAGGAACGCCTTGCGGCACGTTGTCGATGCGCGCCGAGATATCAACTGCGATTACAACAACCGCGCCCAGCGTACGTGCCGCGCGCACCGGCACGGGACTTGCCACATCACCATCGATGTAAGTCACGCCCGCGATACGCACGGCGTAAAACTGCCCGGGTACCGCGCTGGATGCGCGCACTGCGGCACCGGTATCACCGCTATTGAATATCTGCAGTGCGCCATCACTTTGCCGGGTTGCCACAACCGCAAAACGCACGCCGAGCGATTCCAACGGTTTATCATGTACGCGCTCATTCACAAAATTTTGCAATTTTTGCCCGCGCACCTGCCCCCAGTGCAACCACGACAGGTCGCGGAATGTTGATAACTCGAGTTCCAGCGCAAGTTTTTCAACCTCGGCAGCGCTCATGCCTCCCGCGTACAGCGCACCGATGACAGAGCCAATGCTAACGCCAACAATCAAATCCGGTCTGATGCCCCCTGATTCAAGCGCACGCAAAACACCTGCGTGCGCAAATCCGCGACGGCCGCCACTCCCCAGCACCAGCGCCACCTGCGGGCGAGCGTCTGAAGCCGTGCGCGCAGCGACGTAGCGCGGCGCATGGGGTCCTTCGTAATCATATACCGCTTCGAAAATCGCGGCATGGGCTGCACCGCTTGCCAGCGCAAGTATCAGCCCGATGTGGGGTATACCAAGCACAGCACCTACTCGACTTTGATGCCGGCCGACTTCACGATACGGGCGTACTTCGCCAGTTCAGCGCGCAGATGCGCTTCGTACTGCTGCGGCGTGCTGCCGACCGCCTCAAGGCCCTGCGTTGCCAGGCGATCCTTGATCTCGGCGCTTTGCAGAATGCGCATGATCTCCTGGCTCAGGCGGTTCACCACCGCCGGTGGTGTTTGCGCCGGCGCCATTACGCCGAATGCCGTGCTGGCTTCGTAGCCGGGCACGCCGGACTCGGCAATAGTCGGCGCGCCCGGTATCAACGCCGAACGCTGCTGCGTGCCGACGCCCATCAGACGCAGTTTGCCGGTTCTGACATGCGGTTGCACGACGGGCAGATTATCGAACAGCACCTGCAACTGGCCCGCCAGCGTATCGGTCAGCGCGAGGCTGCTACCCTTGTAGGGCACATGCACCAGGTCTATGCGCGCGAGTGATTTCAAATATTCCGTCGATAGATGCGCGACCGAACCATTGCCCGATGTGCCGTAATTCAGTCGACCGGGCTGCGCTTTAGCAAGCGCGATGAACGCCTTCAAATTCTTTACCGGTAATGATGGATGCACCGTCAATACGAACGGACTGATGGTGGCCAGCGAAATCGGCGCGAAGTCGCGCAGCGTGTCATAAGGCATCTTCGCCGTGAGATTCGGATTGATCGTCATCGAACCCGGCGTGCCCATCACCAGCGTGTAGCCATCAGGCGGCGCCTTGGCCACCATGTCGGCACCGATCACGCCGCCCGCGCCGCCGCGATTTTCAACGACAAAGGTGTGACCCAGCGCTTCGGTCAGGCGCTGCGCCAGGGTGCGTGCAACCAGATCGGTGCCGCCGCCGGGCGCAAACGGCACCACCAGACGTACTGCCTTGACCGGATAGTTTTGTGCCTGGCTAACAGGGGAAGCAGCCAGCAACAGTAACGCAACTGCGATTAACGGCGCTTTCATCGGCTAAGCTTTCGGCGCGAGCCGCGCCTGTCCATAAAACGCGAGCAATTCTTTTAGGCGCTCGCGTGGCGGCATCGCCTGAAAATAGCCGCGCCGGCTGGGCCACAAACCGCTGCTGCGCCGCAGATCCACCAGCGACTCCGCCATTTTGATCCATGCCGCCAGCGAATCCATCACCGGCACATCGTCCACGCGGTTCACGCCGTTACTGGCCAGCAGTACACACAGTGGCGCTTCGCCCGGAATAATCACATCGGCGCCTTCGGCGATCATTTTACGTGCCGATACCTTGAAGCGCTCGATCAATTCCGCCGGATTGCCATAGCCTTTCAGCACATCAGCAAAGGTAAATCCGACCTGGCGCGCGGCAACGAAGCGGCTGCCCAAACCATAACGAAGCGCGTTATCGGCCAACTGCCCGGCCATGCCCTCGATGAAATTGAGAATGCCAAACTTTTCGCCCAGCGTGCACGCAAACAACATCGCCGATTCCCCATAACCGACTACGGGAATGTTGAGAGAAGCACGTGTTTCCCGCAACATGATGTCGGGTATGCTGCTGATGGCATAGGCATCAAAGCCCGCTTCTTCTGCGGCTATGCCCGCCATCAGAAACTGCGGTCCGTGCAACCGCTGGATCACATCGAAACAAATATCGGTGCCGGGATAATTCGTCGGATAGGTGTCTTGCGCCATGCCGTGCATTACGATCCCGGTATCGGGGCGCGCGACTTTTTTGAAATGCGCCCTGAGCGCTTCATCGTACGCAGGTAAATCCTGCAATACGGTAAAACTCTGGTGCCAGATTCGCATGGGCATGATTTTCGAGTTCCTTATCGAGGTAAACTTGCAAGTGGTGACTCAAATGGCGCTGCGCTGTGGATTCCCGCCTTCGCGGAAACGGCAGCTTGGGCGTTGCTCTTGTAGATGCCGGATAAAGTCGAATTGTAGCTTGAGGGAGAACAAGCGTGAGTATCACATCCCATTCCTTTGATGTGGTGGTCGCAGGCTGCGGCATCGCCGGACTGTCTGCAGCAGTGTCGGCCGCGCAGGGTGGCGCGCGTGTCGCCGTACTGGAGCGCGCGCCGATCGAAGAACGCGGCGGCAATACGCGCTACACCGATGCCTATCTGCGCATGAAAAGCGAATCTGAAGTCACCGACGATTTTGAAACGCACCTGGCGGAGAACGGCGGCGGCTATCTCGATCCTGAATTGGTCCAGCACACCACGCAGACCTACGGCACCTGGCCCGCCATCGTCAAAACGCTGAGCTTTGCCGATCCGGAACTGATTTCCGCTTTCGCTGATGCGTCAGGCCCGACCGTGCAGTGGCTGAAAACCTTTGGCGTAAAATTTGATTTTCTGCCAACGCAGTTTTTGACAAAATCGCAGCCGCGTCTGCTGCCGATCGGCGGCGGACTGGCGCTGCTGGAAGCTCTTGCAACAGCCGCAGAAAAGAACGGCGTGCGTTTCTTCTACGAAACCACAGCCACCGGACTGTTGCAAAGCGAACACGGCACAGTGATCGGCCTGCGCGCAAGCGACAAGCAAGGTCTACCACAGCACTTTATGGGCAAAGTCATACTCGGCTGCGGCGGCTTCGAGGGCAACGCGGAAATGCAAACACGTTACATCGGTCCGCGCGCCGTGTATCTGCGGCCGGTGGCGCGCGGCGGTTATTACAATAATGGCGAAGGCATCCGCATGGCGCTCGATATCGGCGCAGCGCCGTGCGGTGATTTCGGCAGCTATCACGCGGAACCCATCGATCCGCGATCCGGGCGCGCCGAACCTTCGGTATTCATTTTTCCCTACGGCCTATTGGTGAACCAGGAAGGCCTGCGCTTCACCGACGAAGCGCCCGGCACGGTGGACGCCGTCTATGAATCCATCACGCGCAAGATATTCAATCAAACCAACGGCATCGCGTACACGATTCTGGATGACCGGATCAACGATGTACCGAATTACAAACTGGGGCTGCGCAGCGACCAACCCCCTATCACCGGCGCAACCATCGCGGAACTTGCCGGCAAGCTCAACATTCCCGTTACAACGCTGGAAAATACCGTCAACCGCTACAACGCGGCGTGTGTAACAGGCACCTTCAAACCGCTGGAAATCGATCATCTCGCCACACGCAGCCTCACGCCGCCTAAATCCAACTGGGCGCGCGCGCTGGATAAACCGCCGTTTCAGGCGTATCCGGTGATTGCATCAAACGTGCTGACCTTCGGCGGGCTGAAAGTGAATACGCGCGCGCAAGTGCTGAATCAGGACGGCGTTCCGATCAGAGGTCTCTACGCCGCAGGCGAAGTCGTGGGGCTGTATTACAAGACCTACACCGGCGCGACCTCGGTACTCAAAGGCGCGGTGTTTGGCCGGCTCGCGGGCATGGATGCTGCGGCCGCGCAACGCTCACCAGACTTCATTATACGTAACAATATGATTTAATTGAAATATTTATGGATGGCGCGTATAATTTTCACAAAATTAACAAAGCGAGGGCTATCCTCGCGCACCCGGGATAATCAAATGGGTCTGCGACTTAAGTTCAATCTGGTGTTGCTCTTGGTTTTTGCCATCGGACTGGGAGTGACGGCGTTGATCTCCTACGACCTTCTGCACCGCAATGCGCGCGACGAAGTGATGCGTAACGCCGGCGTGATGATGGAAGCCGCGCTGTCGATGCGCAGTTATACCAACACGCAGATTCGGCCGTTGATTCCGTACAGCGATGAGGTTTTTCACCCGCAAAGCGTGCCCGCCTACTCGGCCACGGAAATCATGACGTCGCTGCGCAAAAAATATGCGGATTACTCGTACAAGGAAGCGACGCTGAATCCCACCAATCCGCGTAACAAGGCGGTTGAGTGGGAAACCGATATCGTGAACGTCTTTCGCAACGAGCCGGAGCGCAGCGAGATCAGCGGTACGCGCGACACCCCCACCGGCCAGTCGCTGTATCTCGCGCGGCCGTTGCAGATCAAGGACAAGGCCTGCCTCGGTTGCCATACCACGGCGGCGGAAGCACCGCCCGCAATGGTCAAAATCTACGGTCCCAACAACGGCTACGGCTGGAAGCACATGGAAGTCATCGGCGCACAGGTAGTATCCGTGCCCATGGCACTGCCGATACGCAATGCCAATCGCGCGTTCTATACCTTCATGATCTCGCTGTCGGCGGTGTTTCTGACGCTTTTTATCATCCTCAACGTAATGATGAGCTTGCTGATCGTGCGGCCGATACGCCGCATGTCGGCAGCCGCCGACAAGATCAGCACCGGCGACATGGACATCGCCGAGTTTTCAGAAAACGGCAAGGACGAAGTGTCGATACTGGGCAAATCGTTCAATCGCATGCGCCGCAGCCTGGCCAAGGCGATCGAGATGATCGACAAGGCATAGCCGGCCGTACTGCAGATTATTGTCCAGACCAGCGGCATCACCCTCATGAACAGCATCGACAGCGCTTTGCCCGAAGGTTATGTACTCAACGAATATCGCGTCGAGTCCGTGCTCGGCATCGGCGGTTTTGGCGTGACCTATCTCGCCACCGACTGCAATCTCAATCTCAAGGTCGCGCTGAAGGAATACCTGCCGGTCGATTTCGCGGCACGCGGCCCCGATCTATCGATCAGCGCGCGCACGCTTGCCGATGCGGATTCATTCAACTGGGGTCTGCGGCGTTTTCTGGATGAAGCGCGCACGCTGGCGTCTTTTCGCCACCCGAACATCGTGCGCGTCATGCGTTTTTTCGAGGGCAACCACACCGGCTACATGGTAATGGAGTTTGTCGAGGGCGAGCCGCTGAACGCGTGGATCACCCAGCGCCGGCCCCTGCCGCAGCGGGATCTGCTCGACATCACCGGGTCGCTGCTCGACGGACTCAGTGTGATGCACAACGCGGGTTATCTGCATCGGGACATCAAGCCCGCCAACATCTTCATACGCGGTGACGGCAGTCCGGTGCTGATCGATTTTGGCTCTGCGCGTTCAGTGAAGGGCGATCGCGGACTTACCGCCATGGTGTCGCCCGGTTATGCGCCGCTGGAGCAATACCACGCGCACGGCAAGCAAGGGCCGTGGAGCGATCTTTACGCGCTCGGCGGCGTCATGTACTGGATGGTCACCGGCGCAAAACCGGTGGACGCCGCAGCGCGCGTGCGTAATGACATCATGACACCTGCCAGCGCACAGATGTCTTCGGGCC
>Ga0193752_1002447_pt1 | contig 13909 bp, 12 predicted proteins | sample H1c1metaG_FD_144924 | JGI IMG/M metagenome (GOLD analysis project Ga0193752, IMG submission 144924) | Soil microbial communities from a riparian zone of the East river system, Colorado, United States - H1c1 | ecosystem: Environmental > Terrestrial > Soil > Riparian zone | place: USA: East River... | reverse complement strand
GCGATAGTCGACTTCTTGAAATGCTTCGCGTCCGCGATCGGTACGCGCAATTTGGCCGATAAACAAAATCATCGGCGCAGAATCCTGCGCGGCGGTGTGTAGGCCAATGCTGGCGTGAGTCGCGCCCGGTCCGCGTGTGACGAAGCAAATGCCCGCGCGGCCTGTCAACTTGCCGTGGGCGAGCGCCATATTGGATGCGCCGGCTTCGTGTCGGCAGGTGATTACTTGAATACGATCGCGGAAGTCCACGAGCGCGTCGAGTACTGCGAGATAGCTTTCGCCCGGTACGCAGAACACATGCGTGACACCGTTGGCGATCAATGTTTCGACGAGGCGGTGGGCGGCGGTTGGCATGCGATGGATCTCGCGAGTTCGTCTTGATGAAATTTAACGAATCAGTTTCTGGACGCGGCGAAGATACACCTGCTCGTCGGGTGGCACACCGCTGCGTTGAGCTTGCCAGACGAATTCCATCAAGAGTTCGCCCATGGCGTGTTCGGCTTCGAGCTTTGAGCGGCGACGCGCCAGCGTCTCGAACGCTGGACGGATACCTGACGGGCGATCGATCGCAACCTGGTCGCGGATCGCGAGATGCGTAGCCATGTGTAAAAACGGATTCTCGCGGCCGCCGTCAGGCGAGTAATCGGCATGCAATGCGGCTTGCGCGTCGTCGAATAGCGCTTGATATTCCGGATGGTCGCCGATGACGTCAACGACCTGGGCCTCGAGCGGCGTCAGCGGTAGCCGTTCCTGATGCTTCCGCCAGGCGCCCAAGTACACGGTGCGCAAATCGCTGCGAGAGTTGTTCTCGAAGAAAGGCATTACTTTGCTCTGGCTCGTAGCGATCGCTCAGGTCTGCGCGGTATCTTCGGCGCTTCGGCCTGCGGCCTTTCCGCACCCGGCAATAGCTTTCCTTTGAACCCGCACAGATCCACCACGACACAGTGCTCGCAGTCCGGTTTGCGCGCTTTGCACACATAGCGTCCATGCAAGATCAGCCAATGATGCGCATCGTGCGCGTACTCCGCGGGAACGGCTTTAACCAGTTTGTCTTCGACGATGCGAACGTTCTTGCCGGGTGCGAGGCCCAATCGGTTGGAGACTCGAAAGATGTGCGTATCGACCGCAATAGTGGCGTGACCGAAAGCCGTGTTCAAAATCACGTTGGCGGTTTTGCGCCCAACCCCCGGCAATGCTTCGAGCGATTCCCGATCGGAAGGTACGTCGCCGTCGTGCTTGTCGAGCAGCAGTCTGCAGGTGGCGATGATGTTTTTCGCCTTGGCGTTGTAGAGTCCAATCGTCTTGATGTAACGCGATAATCCTTCGACGCCGAGATCGAAGATTGCTTGCGGTGTATTGGCTTGGTTGTAAAGCACGCGCGTCGCTAGATTGACGCTTTTGTCTGTAGCTTGCGCGGACAGAATGACGGCAATCAACAGCTCGAACGGCGTGCGGTACACCAACTCCGTTGTGGGCTTTGGCGTGACGGCTTGAAGACGCTTGAATAACTGAATTCGAGCGGCGGGAGTCATGGATTGCGATTTCGAAGTAGCTTGAGGGCGTTGCGTGCGGCGAACAGTAGCCCCATCGCAATAAACGCGCCCGGTGGCAAGACAGCCAAGATGAAGCCCATGTCGGGTTCGAAGACTTGCAAGTCGAGGCCATCGAAAAATCGTCCAGGCAACGAAACCGAGCCATAGAACAGCGAGCCGTGTCCAATGAACTCGCGAGCTGCTCCCAACACGATCAATGCCATGGAAAACGCGAGGCCCGCGCGCAGGCCTGCGAAGATCAACGTGCGTCGCTGCTCGCGCGGCGTCGCGACATCGTAGCGAGCGATCAATAGTCCGCACGCGACCAGCAGCGGCAAATAAGCGCCGATCGCAAGATAAAGATCGTAGAACCATGCATGCGCCAATAGCAGCGCACTTGTGACCGTGCCGGCAATGGTAATGACGACCGCAGCCATGCGTCCGTACTCCGGCAATCGTTGCATCGTGACGGATAAAGGAATGCTGGCAATGGTTGTGACCAACAATGCCACCACACTCAAGCCAAGCGCATTGATGAGGGAATCGCTGACAGCCAGCAGCGGACATAGCATGAGCAGCGGCGCAACGCGCCGCGTCGCGCCGGTAGCAATCAATCTAGTGGTGCTGAGTCGATGGGGCATTGAATAGCGTCTCGCGATGCGCCGCTTGATATTCGAGGGCCAAGCGAATGGCCTTCAAAATAGCGCGCGGTGTCACCGATGCGCCAGTGAACTGTTCGAATTCGCCGCCGTCCTTGCGGATGGTCCACCTTTTCGGCACCGGATTGTTGAGCGCATGGCCGACCAAATCCCGCAGCCAATTCGAGCGATACGGCGCAAAGCCGTCGCCGATTCCTTGAGTTTCGTTGTGATGGAGAATGTCGACACCCAACAGCCGCCCGTCGTAATCGACGGCGATCAATAAGTCGATATCGCCGCCGTATCCCTCGCGCGTGGTGACAGTCATGATCAGTGCGGTAGGCCTGCCTGCCCGGCGTGCGCGATAGATCGGCGTCGGCCCGGACACGCCGAGCAGATCCGGCGCATTGACTGTGATTTGGTCCTCGTAGAGGTCGTTGTCGTGCAAATCGGCGGGGACGAGATGCACGAGCCTGTCGAGAAACCAAGCGCGCTCGTTGGCGACAATGCGTTCGCGGGCGAGGATGGCAATAACGGTCACGATCGCGACGACAGCGCCGAGCATCAGCGCCAGCATGGCATAGCGATGCCTGCCGAACGTGCGTTGTTGCTTAGGAGTGTCCATCGGTTTCAATTCGTCTATGGGTGCCCATCAGCATCTGTTTGTTTATGGGCGACCATAAACTCTTGGCACCGTGTACCGATCGATCAGCGGCACGGCTGCATTCATCAGCAGCACGGCGAAGGCGACGCCATCCGGGTAGCCGCCCCACGCGCGAATGGCATACGCGAGCACGCCGATGCCTGCGCCGTAGATCAATCGACCTCGATCGCTGGTGGCGGCTGATACAGGATCGGTTGCGATGAAGAAGGCACCGATCATGGTCGCGCCCGTCAACAAGTGGAAAGAAGCGGTCGAATAGCGACCAGGATCGAGCGCGTGCATGAACATTGCGCAGACGAACGTGGCGACCAGCATCGCAACCGGGATTTGCCAACGGATGACGCGTGTCGCCAACAAAACGATGCCGCCGACGAATGCGGCGAGCGAGACCCACCACCACCCTGTGCCAACCGTGCCCGCACCGACGATCGATGTGAACAATGGTTGCGCGTGAATCTCATCCATCGTCGCGCGGAGGATCAGGCCGGCACGAACGGTCGCAAGCGGAGTGGCGCCGCTTAATGCATCCCACGTCAATTCGAGCGGCAACTGCCCACTGAAAATAATGTGAACCGTTTGTGTCAGCGATAGATCCGTGGTTGTTAGCCCGGCGGGTAGAAGCCAACGTGTCATGTGAACAGGAAAGGAGACGAGTAGCGCGGCGTAGCCGGCCATCGCGGGATTGAAGACGTTGTACCCAAGGCCGCCGTAGAGATGTTTTGCGACCAGCATCGCGAACGCGGCGCCGCTCACCGTGATCCACCAAGGAGCAAGCGGTGGCAGCGCTAGCGAGAGCAGCACAGCGCCGACGATCGCGCTGCCGTCGGTCACGAACGGTTGGACGGGTTTGCCGCGCAACTTCAGCGCGAACGCCTCCGACACCAGTGCGCTGCTCACCGCCAATAATATGTTGACGAGAATGCCCCAACCGAAACACAGCAGATGTGCAATCACCACGGGCGCCAATGCCGCCAGCACGAGCAGCATCATGCGTCGAACTCGATTCGAGCCGACGGAGTGTGGCGCGGGGCCCGTCTGGAACTTCATGATGCGCGCTTCGCGGCGATGAATGTCGACGCCAGCGGGATTTGGCTCGGACACACGAAATCGCAGCAGCCGCATTCGATGCAGTCGCGCAGGCCGAGTTCCGACAAAGCAGGGCGATCATTGAGTCGCGCATAGCGCAACAACTGTTGAGGCAGAAGATGGGCGGGGCACGCCGTTGCGCAGTGCCCGCAGCGAATGCAGGGCATCTCGCGTCCCGGGGGTTGGAAGTCCGTAAGAGTGGCCGCGACGATGCAGTTGGTGGCTGCGGTCACCGGCAGCTCATCGCTTTCGAGCGCAACGCCCATCATCGACCCGCCCATGATCAGCCGCTCGAGCGGTCCTGTATAACCGCCGCAAGCATCGATCAAGGTTGCAATCGGTGTCCCGAAGCGGGCGCGTAGATTGCGCGGCTCCCGCACACCGCTTCCCGTCACGGTGACGACGCGGTCAATGAGCGGTTCTCCTGTTCGAATGAGTTTTGCCACCGCCGCTGCTGTACCGACGTTCTGGCACAGGACGCCAATATCGGGTGGCATGCCGCCACTCGGCACCTCTTTCTCCGTCAAAGCCGTGACCAGCTGGCGTTCGCCGCCGGCTGGGTAGTACGTAGGGACCGCGCGCACTTGAATGCGCGAATCGCTCAAGGCTTTGTTTGCCGCCCGTATGGCCTGCAAGGCCGCGGGTTTGTTGGTTTCGATCGCGACAATCGCCTGCGATCCGGCGATCGCATACAACAGCACCTGTACGCCGAACAGAATGTCGCCGGCGTGTTCGCGCATTAGACGATCGTCGCAGGTGATGAAGGGCTCGCATTCGGCGCCGTTGATGATCAGCAGTGGCGCTTGTTTATGGACGGCGGCTGCAAGTTTTGTGGCAGTCGGAAAGCAGGCTCCCCCTAATCCGGTGATGCCCGCCAACGCGATGCGCGTGCGGAGCGCTTCGACCTCCATGGAGCTGAAGTCCCCGATGGGTCGGACCGAGTCGTCGCGTCTGTCCGCGTCATCGCCTGCGATGACGAAAGTGTACTGGCCGTTGTCATTGCGGATGTCGGCGATGCGGCCCGAAACGGAAGCGTGCAGGCGAGTCGTGTGCGTGTGCGCCAGTGTCTGGCCTACTCGAACATCGTCGCCTGCTTGAACGAGGATTTGTGCTGGAAGATTCTGAGCTGCAAGCAGCAGCGACGCGATCTTCGGCGGCGCAACGAGATCGATCGCCAGCCCAGTGGATTGCTCTTTGTGCGCGATGAGGCTGAGGCCGCCGCGCATTTAAACTCGCAACAAACCAGTAAAGCCCATCAACGCAAGCGTCGTAATGCCTGCGCTGATGAGCGTAATGGGGGCAAGCCGAAATGCGGCAGGCACCTCGCGCTCGGTAATGCGGGCGATAAGTGAGACGAACAGCGCGAGCAGTGACACGAACCCGGCGCCGAGTGCCAGTGCATACAGGGAGACTGCGAAGAAGCCGGCCCGCGCCAGCGGTTGGAGCAACATCGTGCCAAGCGCCAATGAGTTGCCGACGATGAGTAGCGGCGAGCTGGCCAACGACCGGCGGAGTTTCGGCAAGCGCCGGCGTGTGAAGCGATGCAGCACGATCGCAATCGCTGCGACGGCCGCGGAATACACCAGCAACAGCACATCGGGATAGTTCGGCAGCAGCGCCGCAATCAGCTTCGTCAGCATGATCGACAGCACCAGTGTGACCCAAGAGCCCGCCGCAATACGAATGGCGCGCGCGGTGCTGCCGCTCTTGCGATCGCCGCCCAGCGCTTCGTCGTCATGCATTCCCTACTTCTCGTCATTCTCGTCGGCGCCGACGAGAATGACGAGAAGTAGGGATGACATGATGCTAGCTCGGCGTCCCGGTCATTTCACCCTCATGCCCGGTTGTGCGCCCGCATCCGGAGTGAGCAGGAAAATGCCACCGCCATCGCCGGCGGCCAGCACCATGCCCTCACTCACACCGAACTTCATTTTGCGTGGCGCCAAGTTACCGACCATGACGGTCAGTCGTCCGATCAAATCTTCCGGTTTGTAGGCGGATTTGATTCCGGAGAATATGTTTCGCGGCTTGTCATCGCCGACATCCAGCGTCAGGCGCAGCAATTTATCGCTGCCTTCCACCTGTTCCGCATTCACAATCTTTGCGATACGCAAATCGACTCTCATGAAGTCGTCGATGGAAACATGCGAGGAGTCTGCTGTGGCTAAAGATGCTGGCGCACCTTTGGCGACCGTGGTCGAATGGGTTGCTGATACTGGCGCGACTGCGGGCGTCTGCCCCGGCGCGTCGAACAATGCATCCAGTTGTTTAGGGTCGACTCGTTGCATCAGATGTTGGTATGCATTGATCTTGTGATGACTAAGAAGCGTGCGCGCGTCACTCCAGTTGAGAGGCGCTAGATTCAAAAATTGCTCGACCGCCGCGGCCGTTGCAGGCAGCACGGGCTTCAAGTACAGGGTCAGGAGACGGAACGCATTCAAAGCTATCGAACACACCCCTTGCAGGTGCGCGTCGATCTTGCCGTTCTTCGCGAGTGTCCACGGTGCTTGCTGCGCGATGTACACATTGATCAAATCGGCATGCGCCATGATTTGTCGCAGCGCCTTGCCGTATTCGCGTTGCTCGTAAAAACCTGCGATGACGTCGGCATCTTTTTGTAACTCGCTCAGCAACGAGTTGTCGGGTAGCTGCTCGCTCAACTTGCCGTCGAAATTCTTCGTGATGAAGCCGGCGCAGCGGCTTGCGATGTTGACGTACTTGCCGATCAAGTCGCTGTTCACACGAGCAACGAAGTCGTCCGGATTGAAGTCGATGTCTTCGACGTTTGCATTGAGCTTGGCCGCGATGTAATAACGCAGCCATTCGGCATTCATGCCGACTTCGAGATAGCGCAGCGGGCTGATGCCCGTGCCGCGCGATTTCGACATCTTCTCGCCGGACACAGTGATAAAGCCATGGACGAATACGTTGTCGGGCACTTTCTGCGACGCAAAGCGGAGCATCGCGGGCCACAAGAGGACGTGAAAATAAATGATGTCCTTGCCGATGAAATGGATTTGTTCAACGTCGGGCGCATCCAGGAATTCGCGAAAGCCGCGCGTCTCCCCGTTGGCTCGCGCCTTGCCGCTGTCAAAGTAATGCTTCAGTGACGCGAGATAGCCGATGGGCGCATCGAACCACACGTAGAAGAACTTGCCCGGCACGTCCGGCATCGGGATGCCGAAGTACGGCGCGTCGCGCGAAATATCCTTATCCATCAGCGCATCGTCGCCTTTGCCTTCGAGCCATTCGTTGGCTTTGTTCTTGACCGATGCTTGCAGGCGAGGTTGGCCGTAAGTGTCGCCATTCAGCCATTCGCGCATGAAATTCAGGCAGCGCGGGTCGGAGAGTTTGACGAAGTAATGATCGGACTTACGACGCACGGGCGTCGCCCCGGTCAACGTGGAGTACGGATTGATGAGGTCCGTCGGCTCGTACGCGGCGCTGCAGTTTTCGCAAGCGTCGCCGTATTGGTCCTGAGTATGGCACTTGGGGCATTCGCCCTTTACATACCGATCCGGCAAGAACATCTGCTTGACCGGATCGAAGAATTGCTCGACGGCGCGTACTTCTATGAGTCGGGCCGCTTTCAGGTTCTGATAGATGAGCTGAGTCAGCTCGGTGTTTTCCGGCGAGTGCGTTGAGTGCCAGTTGTCGAAGGCGATATGGAACCCATGCAGATACTGAGGCCGTTCCGCGGCAACGCGTTCGACGAGTTGTTCCGGCGTGATCTTGTCAGCCTCGGCCTTCAGCATGATCGGTGCGCCATGCGTGTCGTCGGCGCCGACGAAATGCACCTTATTGCCGATCATCCGCTGGAAGCGCACCCAGATATCGGCCTGGATGTACTCCATGATATGGCCAATATGAAACGCGCCGTTTGCGTAGGGCAGGGCCGTGGTGACGAATAATGTGCGAATCGGCATGAGTGGCGGGCGTCGAAGGGGGAGACGCGATTATGCCACGGGGACGAGAGCCGCATGACGCGGCGAACTCGTAGGCGGCCCAGCCGCTCGTCAAACGTTGTCTTTGACGGCCTCGAATCTCGCCTTATTGATCGCCTTCAAGTAGGCGCTCTTACCGGTAATGGTGCCTGCATCCAACAGCAGCTGAATCGCGGTGTCCATGGTCCGCATGCCTAGCGCGCCGCCGCTCTGGATCACGTTTTCGAGTTGATCGAGTTTGCCCTGGCGGATCAAATTGGCGACAGCCGGCGTGTTTACCATGATTTCGAGCGCGGCGACGCGACCGGACTTACCGGCCTTCGGAATGAGTTGCTGCGAGACCACGCCCTTCAACGAGGTCGAGAGCATCGCTCGCACTTGCTGCTGTTTATCCGCAGGGAAGGCATTGATGACGCGATCGACTGTCGGCGCTGCGCCGTTCGTATGCAGCGTGCCCATGACTAAGATGCCCATTTCCGCGGCTGTGACCGCGATGCTCATCGTTTCATAGTCGCGCAATTCGCCGACTAGAATCACGTTGGGATCTTCGCGCAAACCCGAATGCAGCGCCGCTGCGAACGACGGCGTGTGTTGGCCGATTTCGCGCTGACTGATGAGGCACCCTTTGCGCTGGTGCACGAATTCGATGGGATCTTCGATCGTTAGAATGTGACCTTTGCGGCGTGTATTGATGTCGTCGATCATCGCCGCGAGTGAGGTCGACTTGCCCGAACCGGTTTTCCCGGTGACCAGGATCAGACCCTTGTTCACCTTGCAGAGGTTGCGCACTGCCTCCGGCATATTGAGTTGATCGAGCGACAACGCTGTCGAGGGAATCGCGCGCATCACCGATCCCAAGCCGTTCAACTGCCGCAAGACATTTACGCGAAAGCGCGAAACGCCCGGAATAATGTACGCGAAGTCGGCGCTGTGCTTTTCCTCGAGGCGCTGTAGCGCCGCGCGAGGCATCATCTCGAAGAGCACTTCCTGCACGTATTGCGCAGTCATCGGCTCGGATCGCATCGGCTGCAATTCGCCGTACTGGCGGATGCGCGGCGGGTCGCCGGCCATGAAATGCAGATCCGAGCCATTGCGCTGGAGGATCTCCTTCAAATATTCGTCAATGCGCCGCATTGAAGGCGATGTTGCGGCCACCACCGTGGCGGGGCTGCCACCAGTGGTCGACAGATTCGAGGCAGTGCTGACGGGATCGGTACTCATGCGCGTCAGTTACCCCGGAGCTAGTTCGGCGGTCGGCAGCACGGATTTATCCGTGACAAAGCGTGCAAACGACTTTTTGTCGTTGCAATACACATAGGCATCGTCGGGGTCGATTTCTTTCGCGTTCACGGCTGCCAGCAACGATTGATCCATGGTTTGCATGCCCTGATCCCTGCCGGTCAGCAACTGCGAGGGGATCTGGTGAGTTTGATCGGTCGTAATCAGCTTACCGATGGCTTTGGTCAGCACCATGATTTCGCAGACTGCTTTGCGGCCGCGGTGATCGGCGGTCTTCACCAGCACTTGCGTGATGACGGCCAGCAAACTGTTCGCGAGGAACGCTTTAGTCTGCTCGCGCTCTTCGGACGGCAACGCGTCTACCACGCGATCGATCGTTTTGACGGCGCCAGTGGTATGCAGCGTGCCGAGCACCAAGTGACCGGTCTCGGCTGCCGTCATCGCCCAGCGGATCGTGTCGGCATCGCGCATTTCGCCGACCAGGATGACGTCCGGATCTTCGCGGAGCGCCGCGCGCACGCCTTCCGCGAAACTTACCAAGTGCGTGTTCAACTCGCGTTGAATCACCTGGCTTTGCTTGCTGCGATGAACGAACTCGATGGGATCTTCGAGGCTGATGATGTTGAGCTTTCGCGTTTGATTCAGGTAGTCGATCATCGCCGCGAGCGTCGTGGACTTACCTGTGCCGGTCGAGCCGGTCACCAAGATCATGCCTTGGTGTTGATCGCAGAGCTTTTTACAAATGGGTGGGAGATTGAGGCGATCGATCGACGGCACCTCCATCGGAATCGCGCGGAAGGTAGCGCCGGGCCCAGTCTCTTTGCGGTACACATTGACGCGGAAGCGGCCACCGTTTTGGGTGACGTAAGAGAAATCCAGATCGTGACCGTGCCGCAGTTGGTCTTGCTGCGCTTTGGACGTAATTTCGCTGACGTAGCCCTCCAGTTCCGCCGAAGTGAGCTCGCGAAACTTGATCGGCACGAGGTCGCCGTGCAGACGCAGCATCGGCGGAACACCCACGGCGAAGTGGATATCCGAGCAGCCTTGGTCGCTGCCCAGTTTAAGAAACGCATCTATTCTGGCCATTCGCAACTATCGGACGATTCGCGGGCCTGATGCTGTGGATTACGTCAAAATTCCGGGGATGACGGCCCGCAACAGCCCCACAAACCACGGATGAACCGTGATTCTGTTAAATGGATCCGCAGTGAATCAGAGGTGCAGTTCCAGTGCAAGTCGGATTTCTTCCATCCCTTGGAAGCGCTTGTTCTTGTCGACGGCCATGGCCTTGGTGACCAATTCAGACAGCGCTAGAGGGAGGTCCTTGTTAATGTCGATGGCCGCTTTGGCTTTGCCCTGGACGTGCTGGTACATGACCGACATGTGATCGCCGCGGCTGTACGGAGGCACGCCGGTGATCATCTCGTACATGATGACGCCCAGACTATAGATGTCCGCGCGCGCATCCACTTTCTTGCCGAGAATTTGCTCGGGCGCCATATATTTCGGGCTGCCGATGACGTAACCCGTCTTCGTCAATTGCGTGTCGCCTTCCTTGTGTGCCGCCGCCACGCCGAAGTCCACGATCTTGAGCAGGCCGTCGTCGTTGATCAAGATGTTGGCGGGTTTCAAGTCTCGATGTACGATGCCGACTTGATGAGCGACTGTCATGCCGGTGGCGATATCGATGCCATAGCGAATGGCGCGTTTGAGATCCAACGGTTTCTCACCGATGATTTCGCTGCCCAGTGTATGCGACGGGAGGAACGCCTCCATCGAGATCGCGTACACGCCGCGCATATACAAGAAATCGTAAATGCGGATGACGTTGTTGTGCGTGATCTTGCGCGAGTACCGGAGTTCGTGGACGAAGCGCTTCATCATCTCTTCGTCTTGCGCCACGTTCGGGTTCAAGAACTTGAGGATCAGGCGTTCTTCCACCACAGTGTCTTCGACGAGCACGACTGTGCCGAAAGCGCCTTTGCCGATCTTCTCAATGTACTTGTAACGGCCTTCGATGATATCGCCGGCCTTGAGCGTTGCGACATCGAGTTTTTGCGCGTCTTCGGCCTTCTTGACGATTTCGCCGACGTCGGCGCGATCCACGAGCAGTGTCTTCGCGGGCTCGCTCCCGGCGGCGGCACGCGACTGAAAGACCACGCCGGCAGCCTGAGCTGCGGCAGCCGACTGAGCGGCCACGGCTGTGCTTGAGAAGCGCAAGTCGATGTCTTCGACTGCGCGCAATGCGGCCTGCGATACAGTGAGATCTTGGCTGCTGCTGGCTACCGCTTGAATTTGGCCGCGGACGCTATCGGCGCGGCGATCGTCGGCCAGTTTTGCCAGCGCACCGATGACCTCGACCTTGATTTCCTTTTCTGGCCGGTCGAGAAATTGCATGAGCGCGTCAATGACTCTCGAGTCGCCAAGTTTGCCGAGCGCTCGTGCAACGCTTGGGATGGCGCGGGAGTTTTGGCCGTTCAGCAGTTCAAGCAAAGCCGGCACGGCGCGTTTGCTGCCGATTTCGGCCAGCGCGTCTACGGCTCGTTCGCTCACCCACCAGTCCTTGTCCCGGGTGGCCGCGATGAGGTGATCGATAGCGCGCTCGTCCTTGGTTTGATTGAGAATCTCAATGGCTGCGCGACGCACGTCCTCGTCTTCGTCGCGGATCAATTCGAGGACTGCGTCGACGACGCGCGCGCCGCCAATTTTGCCCAGCGCATCGGCGGCGCGTGTGCGTACCCACCAATCGTCGTCTTTGATCGCGTTCAACAGGTATTTGACGTCTTGAGGGGTGCCCAATTCGTTGAGCACTTCGACCGCCGCACGCCGCGCGTTCTCATTTTCGTCCTTCAATACGTCGAGCAAGTATTTCATGGTGTCCGGATCGCGGGCGCGAATCACGACATCCACGGCCTTGTTCTGAATCTCCATGTCGACATCGCGCATCATTTCGCAGACGGGGCCGATGTCGATTTTGCCGTCCATTTTCGCGAGCGCACTGAGCGCCGCTTTGCGGACCAGCTTATTCGGATCTTTGAGTTGCCGCTGGACGGCATGGGCGACATCCGGGCGGTTGAACCGCGAGAGGATGTTAATGATGTGCATGCGCGCCATCGAATCTTTGCCATCGATGCGCGTCACGAGATCGGGAATGGCGTTGTCATCGGCGACTTCGCCGATGATGCGAAACAGCGCCGCCTTCTCGTTTGCTTCTTGGCTGTAGGCTTGGTTCAGCATTTCCCGCACAGGAATCCGGTCTTTCTGCGCGGTGATGATGTCGAGCACGACCGATTTCGGTGCGTCCGGCTGCTGGAGTAAATCGAAGAGCAAGCCGGCGTTGTAGTTGCGGCTGTGAGTGAGCGCCCAAGCGATCGCCTGCGCGCCACGCGGATTGCTTTGGTTCAGGCCGGCCGCGAAATCATTGAAAGTCTTGTTATCGACAAGCTGCGATAAGATTTCGACGTACGCGACAGTTTCTTGTTTGTCGGCCGTGGCCAGGGCGTCGAGGATTTTCGGAATCGCACCCGTGCCCAGCTTAGCCAACTTCGCGAAGGCCTTTTGCGCGTTTGGAGTGCTGGGGTTGCCGATGCCGCGGATCTCTTCGATCAGGCGTTCGGCGCGTAGGTCGGAAAAAAAACTCATCTAGTCGTTCCGCAATTCCATCTTAAAGCCGCCGCATCGGCTTAGCAGCCCTCGACAGCAACAGAGCCTGCTGTCTTTCGAATACGTCAATGGCAAAACCGGCGCAAACAGGCGATCACACCGCCAGAAGTTTCTTGGTCGGCACTCGTCTTGCTTCGGTTGGCCGGCGAGGCCGGAGTCTGCGGCAAGAATCCGAGTCCCAACATCCATGCCGTTTCTGAGTGGGCCAGCCCAAGCAACACTAACGTTAGCTTGTACATTATGCCATGGGCCTGACGCTCCAATGCCAACGATCGGGCCAAGATATCGGACGAATCATATTGGACTACCAATAATGGGCCGTGTTGACCGGCGGTCCGATTGGGGAAAATCCGAATGGCAGTGTGTTGCGTTACACTTGCGTCCCCGCGGGCCAAGCCGCCAGCGGCACGGCCCACACTGCCGTCACTTTGTTCACTCAGCCCATTAAAAGCGGACCATGTTGCAGGCGACCCACATCGATGAAGGGCGCGAGCGCGCCGTACGCGCGCACCTCGAGCAGAATTCTGACCGGTTTCTGGGCATCAATCTCTGGTCGGCGGGCGTCGTTGACAAAATTTTTGTCGACCAGAATCGAATCCAGGTCGATGTCACGCTGAATTTCGCTGCAGAACGGTTCAGCTCGGAGCTGTCGGTCGCCCTCACGGAGCAGTTGCGGTCGCTGCCATGGGCGGACGCGATTGTCGTCAATGTGCGGTGGAAGGTGGCCGCTGCCGCTCCGCGACGCAACGTCGCTCAGGTCAAACAGATTCGAAACATCGTGGCGGTGGCATCCGGCAAAGGCGGGGTCGGGAAATCCACGACGGCCGTCAATCTTGCGCTGGGATTGGCATCCGAGGGCGCGAAAGTCGGGTTACTCGATGCGGACATTTACGGTCCAAGTCAGCCACGGATGATGGGTTTGATGGGCCAACGTCCGACGACGTACGACGGCAAAACACTGCAGCCCCCCGAGAATTTTGGATTGAAGGTCATGTCGATTGGCCTTCTGATCGATGAAGAGCAGCCCATGGTTTGGCGCGGCCCGATGGTGACTCAGGCGCTCAATCAGCTTTTGTTCGAGACGGAATGGGGCGAACTCGACTATCTCGTGGTCGATATGCCGCCCGGCACGGGAGACATCCA
>Ga0193752_1002446_pt1 | contig 13911 bp, 9 predicted proteins | sample H1c1metaG_FD_144924 | JGI IMG/M metagenome (GOLD analysis project Ga0193752, IMG submission 144924) | Soil microbial communities from a riparian zone of the East river system, Colorado, United States - H1c1 | ecosystem: Environmental > Terrestrial > Soil > Riparian zone | place: USA: East River... | reverse complement strand
CGATGTGCAGGACGCGGAGTTCACGCAGGAGTTGCGCCAGCGCAGCGGCGAGACCATCGCTCGCGCCACGTTCGTTCGCGAAGTAACCAACGGGCGCCTCGAGGCCGGCGCGGAAGTGGCGGTGAATACGCTCGATGGCGAGGCGGATCTCACGGGCGATGATGGCGCCGGGCCGGTGCCGATCGAGGTGCCCAACGCAAACCTCCGCGTCAAGGAAAACCGCGCAGAAGCCTTCATCAGCCATGCCTGGCAGATCAACTCGCTGTGGTCGCTGGACGCAAGGCTCGCCGCCGAGACCTCAAACCTGGGTTTCACCGGCGACACCGAACAATCCGTTTCACTGACCTACGTCAAGCCGCGTGTGCAGCTCACGCGAAAGTTCGGACAGCACCAGTTGCAGATGCGCGTGTTCCGTGAAGTAGGCCAGCTCGACTTCACCGACTTCGTCTCCACCGCGAGCCTCGCCGACGACATCATCAATGGCGGGAATCCGGATCTGCGGCCACAGTCGGAATGGGCGGCACAAGTCGAAGGCGATCTACGTTTCGCGAACGACGCGGCGCTGCGCCTGCGTGTGTTTCACCACTGGCTCGACGACGTCGTGGATTTCGTGCCCGTGGGCCCGCCGGGTGTGCCCATCGACGCGCCCGGCAACATCGGCAGTGGCACCATGGACGGCGTCGAAATTTCGCTTCAGTTGCCACTGCAGCGCCTGCTGCCCGGCGGCACGTTCACGCTAGGCAGCACGTGGCGGGACACCGATGTCGTGGATCCACTCACCGGCGAGCATCGCGACATCAGCGACTTCGTCGAAAGCGAGCTCAAGGTGGAGCTGCGCCAGGATCTCAATGCAGCAAGGCTCGCGTGGGGCCTGTCGTTCTACGGCGTGACGCCGAATGATGACTACCGTTCGGCCGAGATCGACAGCTTCCGCGAGTTGCGCCGCGTCGACGCGTTCATCGAAACCACGTGGATCGCGGATACCAAGGTCCGCCTGTTCATGCAGAACGTGCTCGATGATTCGGAAATGCGGGACCGGCGCATCTACACTCCCGATCGCAACGGGGTCATGAGTCTGCGCGAGACCAGCCATTTCTTCCCGGAGATGTGGTGGATGCTCACCATCTCGGGCAATTTCTAAATGGGGACACTCCCCATTTCCTAGCAAAAGGGGCCGCACCTCATGAAACGCATGATCATCCTGTCCACGCTTGCGGTCGCCACCATTGCCGGCGCCGCGGATAAGTATCCCCTCAAGCTTCCGACGCCCGGTGGCGAAGTGATATTGCCCGATGAGGGCGCAAAGTCGGCGCACGACAACTGGCGCTACGCAGCCGCGCGGCGCGTTGGCGACATGGTCTATGTCTCGGGCGTCGTCGTGCATCGCATGCCCAACGAAGGCAAGGACGTCGCCGCGTTCAAGGTGCAGACGCGTCGCGCGCTCGAGCGTCTGCGTACGATCCTCGAGGCGGCCGGCACCGACTTCCAGCACGTGGTCATGATCAACAGCTTCCACGTGTGGCAGGGACCGGATTTCACCGGCACGCGCGATGAGCATTTCGCGGCCTTCGAGGCCGTGATCGATGAGTTCATGAAGCCACCCTACCCCGCGTGGACCGCCGTCGGAACCACGGGTCTGCTGGGCACCAACGGCATCGTCGAAGTGCAGCTCATCGCGAAGGTGCGTTGAAGAGGGTGGTGCCGGGAAGGGAATCTCGGGAGAAGCGATGAATTCGTCTACGACATAGTGGCGATGGCAAGCTTCTCCCGAGATTCCCTTCCCGGCACCACCTTACCCGGTACTATCTTCCGGAGGGGGATCGATTGAGCGAACCACAACGCGCTTCGCGCGCACGATACGGCGTCATCGCGTTCATGGTGACGCTGGCCATGGTCACGTACCTGGACCGCGCCTGCATCGGCGCGATGAAGCAGCACATCGCGGCGGACTTCAGTCTCGACGACGCGCAGATGGGCTGGGTATTCACCTCCTTCATCCTGGCGTACGCAATTTTCGAAATTCCCACTGCGCGCTGGGCCGACCGCACCGGCGCGGGCGCCGTGCTCACGCGCATCGTGAGCTGGTGGTCCATCTTCACGCTGCTGACGGCCGGCGCTTTCAACTACGCGTCGCTGCTGGTCACCCGCTTCCTCTTCGGCGCGGGCGAAGCCGGCGCGTTTCCCTGCGTAGCGCGCGTGTTGTCGCGCTGGTTGCCGTTGCGCGAACGTGGCACCGCCAAGGGCATCTTCTTCGCCGGTGCCTACGCATCCGCCGCGCTGACCACGTTCGCCGTCAACGCGCTGCTGCCGTTCATGAGCTGGCGCACGATTCTCGTGGTATTCGGCTGCGTCGGCTTCGTCTGGGTGTTCGCCTGGAAGCGCTGGTTTCGCGATGAGCCCACCGACCATCCGTCCGCCAACGAAGCCGAACGCGCGCTGATTCTCGCCGACCGCGCCCCGGTCGTGGCGCAACCCGCGGGCTTTGCATTCTGGGGCACGATGCTCAAGCAGCGTAATGTGCTGCTGCTGTGCCTTTCCTACATGCCGAATTGCGCCACATTCTATTTCTGCATCACCTGGCTGCCTAGCTACCTGCGCGAGCATCACGGCTTCGAGAGCACGCAGCTCGGGGTTCTCGCCGCGCTGCCACTCGCGCTGGCGATCGGCACGCAGTTCCTGGGCGGCTTCTGGTCCGACAAGATCGTGGTTCGGTTCGGGCTCGCCGCCGGCCGCCGGACTCCCGGCATCGTTGGCTACGGGGTGGCGGCGCTGTTCGTGATCGCCGCCACGCTGAGTCCCGACCCGAAGACTGCCGCCGTGCTGTTCGCGCTGACCGTCGCCACCTGCATGCTGACCACGGCATCCTCGTGGAGCACCTGCGTCGATATCGGTCGCGAACACTCCGCTACCGTGTCGGCCACCATGAACACCTCCGGGCAGATCGCCGCCATCGTGATGCCGCTGATCGTCGGCTATTCGCTCAAGCTGTTCGGCAACTGGAACGTGCCGTTCTACCTGCTGGCAGGCCTGTACGTGATGGGCGCGCTGTGCTGGGTGTTCATCGATCCGAAGAAGCCGGTGTTCGAGCCGGCGCGGGTGTCTTGAGCAATCATCAAGGATCCGTCCCTCACTCGAGCTTCTTGCCCTCGAAGTCGCTGTCGCTATACCCCGTGAATCCGGTGACCTTGCCCGCGGCATCTTTCACGAAGAACACCCGGGCGTTGAAGAACGACACGTAGAACGTGGTCTCATTCTCCGGCAGCAGCTCACTCTCGCTGCCATCCGAGCGAACCATGAGCTTCTCGCTCTGCTTGAACATCTCGATGATGGGCCCGCCGTCGATCTGGTAGCGGCCCAAGTAACTGTCCAGAATTTTCTGATCGATCTTCAGGATCTTGTTGGGGCGGCCGAGCCTGCGTCCATTGGCGCGGATATCCGCGTTGCCTGCATGGGCCAGATCACCCGAGTAGCGCCAGTTGTAGTCGAAGTTGCCCGACACCACGTTCGTCTCGAGCCGGGTCGCCTCCTGTTTGAACGCGGGAATACGCCCATCCATGATGAGGTAGTCGAAGTCGTCCCGGCGGTAGGGATTGGGCTCCGTGAAATACATGCCGTTGGTCGACGTGCCCGCGAACAGCCACACGTAACGCGCGGCATTCATCGGATTTGGATACAGCATCTGCACCGCGGCGTCCTTCACCTTGAACTCCTTGCCGTCGATGCGGATCGCATCGGCCGACAGCCGCAGCGGTAGTTTGGCCGCGAGCTTCGCCGACACCCGGTTGGCCTCCGGCCCGCCGATCAGCATCAGCGAATAACGCGCGATATCCGCGTCGGTGATCTCGGTGTCGAGGAACACGCGCGGCGACACCTTCTGCCAATCCTTCCACGCATCGACGAAACCCTGCGCCTTGGTCTTGCACAGCTCCACCATCTCCGGGTCCTTCGATGAAGTTCCCACGACCAGCGCATAGGGCGTCATGAAGAATTCCGGCGTAGACGAACCCGGCAGCTCCGGCGTCTTGTGCAGCTTCGCGGGTTTGTACGTGCTGCTGGTCAGGCGCAGCGCGCCGTTCTGCATCCGCAAATCTCGCGCCTCGCCATTCCAGACCACCTTGACGGGCTTCGAAGGATCCACCAACGCCGCACCCGGCGTGAGCACGACGTCGAGTACGTTCCCGGTATCGAGCCGGATCACGTTGCGGTCCACGACCTCCGCGTCGACGACGGCGAACTTCAGCGGCTTCTCGAGCTGCTGCACGCGCACCCACCACGCCGCCGCATTGCGCAACTCGGCCGAGCGGACGCGCACCTTGCGTGGATTCGGATCGCGTCGGTGCTTCAGGAACCAGTCGATGTTCATCGGGCCGTTGTTGGTCGTCAGCGCCTCGTGCACCTTGCCGGGATACTCCTGGTAGCGCACGTCGTAGCCCCAACGCTGCAGCAGCTTCACGGCCCAGCGCGACCAGTCCACATTCACCGCCTCGTCGTTGTCCCCGTGATGAACAAAGACAGGCGTGTTGATGAGGCTCTCGGCCGGCGCCCAGGTGCTCTGCATTTCATTGATGAAGCGGGCGACCGGCGTGAGTTTTGCCAGCTGTTCCTCGGACATCGTGGAGTGATAGTCGACGCCGCCGAACACCGGCGCGATCGCGGCAAACAACTCGGGGTGGCGCGTCGACACATTCCACGTGCCCCAGCCACCCATCGAGTCGCCCGTGAGATAGATGCGATCCTCGTCCACGTTGAACAAGCGCCGGGCCTCGGCGATGCCGCGCAGGATGTCGCTGTCGGCGAAGCCCATGTACTGCACGTTGCCGCGGCCGTGCGGCTCCATGTAGATCACGCCCTGGTGATCGCCGAACTCATTGTCGACGGCGTGACGGCTGTCTGCCGACCACCAACGCCAGTACACCGGGTTCGCCGGGTTGAAGCCGTGCATCTGGATGACCAGCGGCCACTTCTTCGCCGGATCGTAATTGACCGGTAGATAGGCTCGAGAGTACTGCGGCGAATTGTCGACCTCGTCGATCCAGGCCAGGCGTACGAAGCCGCCAGGCCGCACGCGCCCGACTTTACCGGCGCGCTCCAGCATCAGTTCCGAGAATTCCATGAGCGGCGAATGGATCTTGGGCCAGGGATTCGCCTTCGCGTCGGCCAGCTTCACACCGAGTCGGTCATCGACCATTTCCGCGAGCATCTTGAGCGTGAAACCTTCGGGCTTCGATGCGTCGGCCTTGCCTGCCTCCGCCGCAAGCTCGTGCGCCTTCGAAAGCGCATCGCCCTTGTACCAGGCAAGGTGAGTCACGGAGAGCAGCCCTGCGAGATCGCGCGTACTGCAGCGGACATCGTAGGGCCCGTCGGGCCAGTTCTTGGCGTCGATGAACAGTTGTTCGCCGCGCCGCGCGGTGGCCGTGTGCATTACGGCGCCGCCCGGTGCAATTACTTCCACTTTCACGGGATCCGCGCCAGCACGCGTCGAATTCACGTCGGTGTTCAGTGAGAACCCGGCGGGCATGAATCCGGCGAAGGAAGGACCGATCTCCGCCGTGCGCGCCAGCACCGTACCGGTCTCGAGAATACGTAACGTGAAAGAACTGCCCGCGCCGAGTTTCACCAGCACCGCGTTGTCGCCCGCCAACAGGTCGACTTCCACCTGGTCTTCGTCAACGGTGAGCGAACGCGCTCCGTCTTTGGCCAGGACCCGCTTGCCATTGACCCAGACGCGAACGCCATCGTCGCTGCCCATGGACAGCAGCGCTTTCCCGGACTCGGGACGCGACACCTTCGTGAACGCATAGGCCACCGCACCATCACGCGAACCCTGAAGGTCGTCGAAGCCGAACACATCGGTCCAGCTCTTGAGCGGATGCCATTTCACGCTCGTGGCATCTGCGCGCTTTTGCTCTTGGCCATCCGTGGGTCGCAAGGCCGCTTCGCTGCCCGACGCCCCAAGGCACTCCGCCTCGAGCGTGCACGGGAAAGGCCCCGCAATGAGCCAGCGCCGCTGGAAATTCCAGTCGCCGCGCTGCCAGGGCTGGCGCATTTCGTCCTTGAGCTTGGTGGCGGTAGTTGGTGGGGCCTGCGCCCTCACGCTTGCGAAAACGCACAGCAAAATGGTGGAGATCGGTACCGCGAACCGAGTGAGCCTGTTCAATGGAATCCCCTTCGAGCGACGCAACGTTGACCGCCGGCACTATGCCAGTGGTTAAGACGTCAGGGGCCGCCAAATGGTTGCAAGCGACCTGCTGCTCAGACGAACGCTTCGGTCTTGCTGGTCGGGATGATGGCGTGCGGCTCGTAACCTTTCGCATACCGCAGCGGCTGGCCCATCAGGTCCTGCGTAAGGTCGCGGCGCTTCGCGAGACTCACGCGATTCTCGATGCGGAAGGTGATGCCTTCCCTGGTGAGCGTCAGCGACTTCACGCCGGAAAATGGGAGCGGAATGTGCTTTGCGCGGCAGAAGCTGATGATCGCCGCGGTGATGCTCGAGAAGTCGAAGCGATGCCATTCGACGACGCGCGTCTCCGCGTTTCGGAGCGCCACATCGATGCCATCACCGCGCTTGCTGCCGCTCACGAGTCTTGCCTGCAACACCTCGCCGTGAGTCAACACGCCGGTACCAATGCGATCGAAATGCACCAGCGCCTCGAGCACGGTGTCGAGCGGCAGAACCAGGTTTCTGGTTTCGCTTATGGTCACTGCGGGCGTGGGGCGAGACATGCGCGAAGGGTACCCGCGCCAAGAGAATCACCTAGTGCTGGTCCACAATAATCGCGCTGTTAAATGCCGCCGCTCGAGCAGTTGGGAGGCGCGTCACGAATCACTCTATCTAACAAGCTTGCGCGGCCCGCGAAACGCTGGGCCGATTTCCTGCCCGCGGCTTTGCACATAAGCCGTTTGTCATGATTGCTGCATCACAATCCGGGGAACGGCCTAGGCGGAAGTGCTCACAATCCGGGCCTGACAATTGCGGCGCGGGGACTGCGCGCCTAACTTCTGTGCCATGCAAAACATCACACCTCGCCGCGCCCTTGCCCTGCTCGGTTATGTTTTATGCCTGGCAGCGGGCCCCGCACTCGCGCAAGTGGGCCCTATCCAGCCGGTGCTCGTATTACCGGACGGAAAGCTGGAGGCCACGCACGACCGGCCCAGCTTCGAGGAAGACTTCTCCATACCCGTCGATGTGCACGTGGCCGCCGATGGCAGCGTGACCAGCGCGGTAGTTAGCGCCTCCAGCGGCAACATCGCCGCGGATGGCGTCGCCGCCAACTACATGCGCGAGCGCAGATTCCTTCCCGCCCTGGATTCGGACAGCAAGGCGATCGACGCCCTGGTCAAGGTCAACGTCAACATGTTCAAACGCGGCCCCAAGAAGGTGGTACGCGTGACGCTCAAGCCGCCGCCGATGGAAAACGAGACCCTGCGCGTGCGCAAACTCATGTGCGCGGACTTCCTCTGGGAGGTCAACCGCATCAAGAGCGAGGCCGGCATCAAGGACTTCAGCATGGAAGTGATGCCCTACATGTCCGCTCACATGTATGTGGCCGGAAAGAATCTGCCGAGCGAAGTCGAAGAGAAGTTCTGGGACGCCTGGCCGCATACGCTCAAGAAGGTGGTCGAGCGCTGCGAGCAGGACGAGCTCAAGTTCTTCTTCACTGAGGTACTCGTGCCCGCGCTCGATGGCACGCTGCCCTCGCGCGACACCGTCTCCGCCGCCGCCGCGCCGTAGCCCAAGCGGCTTCGAAGCTGTCAGAATCGCCCCTGGCGTTACTGCGGCCGGAGGGCTCTTGGCACTCGGGGCCACGATCTACACATTCGATATCGACCTGGCCGACTCCGATCGCGCCGTCTATCAATCCCTGAACCTGCGCGTGGCGCAGCATCCCAGCGAGACACCGGACTATCTGATGGCCCGCGTGCTCGCTTACTGCCTGGAGTTTGCCGAAGGCATCGGGTTTTCCAAGGGGTTGTCAGACCCTGACGAACCGGCGATCTTCGTACGCGATCTCACGGGTGCGCTTCAGGCGTGGGTGGACATCGGCCTGCCCGAGCCCGAGCGGTTGCATCGGGCCAGCAAGGCCGCGCCGCGTGTCGCCGTGTATACGCACAAGGATCCGGCGCAATGGGCGGCGCGAATCCGCGAGGCGAAAATTCATCGCGCCGACAAGCTGGAAGTATTCGCGTTCGATCGCGACTGGCTCACCGGCCTCGTCTCGAAGCTCGAGCGGCGCATGAAACTCTCCCTCGCCCGCTCGGAGGGAGAGATCTATCTCGGGCTCGGCAGCGACACGCTCCAGACCGTCCTCGCACGGCCGCTCGCCTAACGCGCGGCCTGCTGACGCAGGTACTGACCGCGCTTCATGCTGATGTAATCGTCGTGTTTGACCTCGCGAAGCTGCCGCGCGAAACGCTCCGTATCGGTGAACCAGCGTTCGATGCTTTGCTCGAAGCGCTGGTTCACCGGGCTTCCGAGCGAATGTAGATAGGCATCGAAGGCCAGGTAGTAGCGCATGGTGTTGCGCTCCAGGGCTCCACGGATGCCGCGTACCAGGTGCGGCGGGTGGTCGCCTTCCTGGATCCGCGTGAAGCCCACCTTGTCGCGAGCCCGGGTTGCGAAGTAGACGCTGGTCGCAACGCGCGCCAGGTACCCCTGAGTGTATGAATACTGGATGTGCATGAAGGCGCGCTGGTCTTCGAGCGCGATCAGCTCCAGCGCGATGAGATAGTTGCCCGTGCCGAGCGGCCCCTCTTTCGCGGCGAGCTCCACGCGCATGAATTCGGGGCTCGATGCCACGACCCTGTAGATGAAATTGATGCGATGGGTGTCATCGAGCGGCTGATTGGTCTTCTTGCCCACCGCCGCCGACAGCAGCGCGCGTTCGGTGTCGATGCTCGCACGGCAGTACTGCACGTTGAGGTGCAGAATCAGTGATTCACACCAGTTCTGCGGCTGAGTGAACGCCGCGGCGACCGTCGCGAATGGATAGTGAATGACTGCGTAGGCATCGCCGCGCGGTGCGCTCGAGCTCTCGACGGATTCCACGTGCAGGCCCGGTTGAATCGGGCTTTGCTCGAGCACCTCGGTAAGTGCCTCGTACTGCGCTCGCAGTGCAGCGGCGGGATCCTGCGCGAGCGTGCAGGGAGCACAGGCGATCCAGGCAGCAACACCCACGGCGATTTTCAAACGAGCACGAGAAAGGTCGAGTGGCATGAACTCCATGCCGCCGACTCTCGAGTGCTGTCACGTCTGGCGCCATAGGCGCTTGCCGCGCCTGGAAGCGATTACGGCGCAGTCTTCGGCCTCCCCGAGAATCCGGCGGCGGTACGCAACGCATCGGCGTCGAGCAGTTTGCCGTCGAGCACGATCACGCGCGTATTGCGCACGTCACCGATACGCTTCGAAGGATCGCCGTCGACGAGCACCAGGTCTGCCACCTTGCCGGCCTTGATCGAACCGGTCTTTTTATCCTGGCCGACAAGCTTTGCTGGCACTAGGGTCGCAGTGGCCAGCGCTTCGGCCGGCGTGAATCCCGCTTCCACGTAGATCTCGAGCTCGCGTACCAGCTCGATGCCCGCACCGTCCGTGCCCGCGACGATCGGCACCCCTGCCTTGTGCATCATGCCGAGCAGCGCCACCATTTTTGCCCAGCTCGCGCGGTAGTCAGCCCGCGTGAGGTCCTTCGGCACCGCGAAGCCGCCGGTGCGGAAGCCGCGCTCGGTGGCCGGCGGCATGGTGCCGACGAACGGTGAGTAAGCCGGTGAGAGGTCACCATTCTCGGGAACGTACAGGCCCTCGAACGCCACCATGGTCGGGTCGCTGTAGATTCCTTTGGCCGCCATCGTCTTGATGATGTCGGTGATCGGTTTGCCGTTGAGATCCAGGTCCTTCGCAAAACGTCCGGGTCCTTCGAATCGCATGATCCCGTTCGATTCCTTGATCACGTTGTCCGGCATCGCCTGCATCACGATCCAGTTGATGTGCGTGATTTCGTCGTAGCCCGCGTTGATGGCTTCGAGCGGCCGCATGCCGACGGGGATGTGCCCGTGCACGTGGAGTCCCTGCTTGTGCGCTTCGGCCGCCGCCGCCGGCAGCCAGTCCTTGTTCAGCGTGCCGTAGAACTTCACGCCGATGAAGCCATTTGCCTTTGCCTTGTCGACGAGCGCAACCGCTTCGGCTTCGCTGGTCGCCACGTTGGCGACCTGCGCCGTGTACGTGCCCTTGCCGTCGATGAGCGATGACGCATATACATTCGGGAACAGCAGCTGCCCCGCACCCGCGCGCTTGCGACGATCCATCGTCTGGGAGTCGTCGTTGCCCGGGTCGCGGATCGACGTGACACCCATCGACAGTTCCTGCAGGCCGGAGAAATCCGTACCCACGTGCATGTGGCAGTCCCAGAGTCCGGGAAGCAGCGTCTTGCCGCGGCCATCGATGATCTGCGCGCCCGCCGGCACCTTCGTCTCCTTCGACGGGAACATCGCCGCGATGAGCCCCTTGTCCACGATCACGGTCTGATCGCGGACGAATAGTTTGGCCTCGGAGTCGTACACCTGGACGTTCGTGAACGCCACCGGACCCGCCGGTGCTTTCACCAGCGATTTGGCCAGCGCCGGCGCCTGCGCGGCCAGCGCTTTAGTCTGCGCCTCGGTCAGGCGCGCGTGCTCACCGGCGTACGCTTCTGGCAGCCAGCTCAGGAAAAACGAGAACCCGAAGAATTTGTTGGATGAATCCGCCCACACCGGCACCGGAAAATTGGCGACGCCCGTGATCGCCCAGGCGGTGACCTCCTTCTTTGTCGCACCCTCACCCACGGTCACGGTAGTTAGCTTCTCGGCGCGCGCAAGACCGCCCGGCAACAGCGGCAGCGTCCTGGTGGGGCTTGCGAGCAGGCGCTCGAGCATCCAGGCCGTCATGTCGATCGGTCCGCCCTGCGAGGAGTAGAACGCCGCTTTCGAGTACGCCGCGTCGCCCGCATCCACCGGGCTCTTCCAGCTCGCCTTGCCGCCGGTGATCGTGAAGGTTTCGCCCGCGTCGCCCTGGGGAGTGACCCCGCGAATCGTGATTGACGATGGCATTCCGTCCGCGCCGGCCTTGCCGCTCGAGTCGAGCTCGAAAACCTGGCCGCGCAGGTTGATGCTCTCGCGGCCCATGCGGGCGCCGTCGGCGCCGGTCCAACGCCATGAATCACCGTGCTTTCCACCCGTGGACTGGATGATGTAGTGCGTTGCACTGGCGGGCGGCTTGGCGAGATCGGCGGCCGGCACCTGCGCCAGGGCCAACGAAGTGAACGTCAGACCAAGGCCTGCGAGAAGGAGCTTGCGCAACACGGGATTCTCCCAGCAGTGAATTGCACCGAGGATAAACGCTTAGGGGACTACTTTCACTTTTCGCGCCCGCAGCGCGTCGCGGGATTGTGTCGCTTCATCGTCGATGCGGCGTTCGGCGCCTAGGCCGATTCCTTACCACGGCCACGCAGCGCGATACCGCTTGCGGTCTTTCGTCTCAATTTCCGCGACGCGCGCCGCCGTCATGCTTGTTTGCCCTTCAGGCGTTGGCATAGTCGGGCCTGACTAACTACGCGGTGATGGACCGTCCCGCAGGCTGCTCGGATATGGATATTCGGCGCAAACTCGTTTTGGCTTTCGCCCTGGCGCTTGGTGCGCCCCTCGGCATCGCTGAAGCACAGACAACTCCCGTTCAAGTGGATCCGGGCAGCAACCTCGCGGAGTTGTACCCGCGCGCCGGAAATATCGGCCTCGCGCTCGCGATCGCGCCCGACCCGCACATTCCGCGCTACCGAAGGATCTTCGACCTGCAGATTCAGGCCATCACACTCGGCATGTTGAACGATGGCTACGTACTCGATCGTTACGCATTTCCATGGACTCACACCATCAGCGGCGAGAAGGACCCCAAGGCGCCTCCACCCGGCCTCGACAAGGATGCGTTTGGACTGATGATTTTTCGCTGCGACGGCTGGCGCGGACACATCTGTCAGGATCGCTCCACGCTCGCACCCGGCGCGGTGCCGGAATCCGGTAAAACCACGCGCGTTCGCGCGGTCTATCTGGTGACAGAGACTGCGACCTGGGCGTTTCGAAGCCGCCGCTGGTGAACGCGATCACGAGGATTCGCGAGCAGTTGGTGCCTGCCCCGAAGCCTGGCGGTACCCGTCCACCCTTCGAGCTCCTGCAATTTCCGGGCGGCTGCGAGTCGGGTGACGCCGGCAAGACACTCGTGGTGCTCGGGCCCAACTTCTCGGGCGCCATGGATTCCATCGGCGAGCACATGCGCGACCTTCTCGGCCAGGACATGACCGATCTGTGCCTGGTGTCGAGCATGACGACGGAGAGCTCCAATCCGCTCGCCGGGGACGCCTATCAACATCTTCACTATGTGCGCCTCGCCGTCGATGACGGCATCAAGCTATTGCGGCTCGCGGGCCTCGCCGAGGAATTCGGCTATTTCGACCCGCTCGAGCGCGAGGACTCCAGCCATCGGCGCGATCGCAAGAGCGATGTGGCGTTTCTCACGGAGGCGTCGACGTTCGGTTACGGCGTCTGCAATCCTTCGGAGCGCATGGACGCCGATGAGTTCGCGCGCATCAACAAGTTCTGCCGCGATGCCCAGACGCTGTATTTTCCCGCGGCGGTGGCCGACATCCGCAACGGCATCGATCAGCAGCGCGAGCGTCAACAAACCAACGTGCAATCTGCCGTCAAGGCGGCGCTGCAGAGCGAACACCTGGGGCTCGACGTGGGGGCGGACAACGGCAGCGAGTTTCCCGAGAATCGGCAAACCGGCCTCACGGCGGCGAGCCAGCAACTGGCACTCGATCATGTACTCGATCAGCTGGAACAGTTCGATCCGAAGCTGGTGATCGTCGTGGCCACCGATGTGCGCGATCGCCTGTTCCTGTTCGACCTGCTGCGCCAGCGCCTGCCGAGCGCGCTGCTCATCGATCTCGAGACCGACGTGCTGCTCGCGCACCCGGATTTCCTGCATGCCAGCCGCGGCGCCGTGACGGTTGCCTCCGCGAACCTGTTCGTCAGAAGTGGGCGGCTCTTCGGCTGCGAAAGGATGCGCAACGGCGCCACCCCCAAGGTCGCGCCGGACCCGGCTAACAGGATCCGGGTTCCGCTCGCGTCCTGGGCGCTCGATGGCCAGGGAATCCTCGCCGACGCTGTCTCACGTCTCTACGACTCCGCCCAATCGCGTCCCAATCAGCCGTGCATCCTGCTGGATGAAACCACGCAGAAGTTCGGCCGGCGCTCGCCAGTGCTGCACGTCGTCACCTTGAAGGGATTGCGCAAGGTGAGCCGCCTCATCGACCAGAATCCCAATTCAACCTCCCGGTACGCGGTGGAGAAGAAGAAGTTTCAGCGCGACGTCACCATCGTCCATTGGATGTCGCTGCTCGTCTGCATCCTGATCGTGCTGCCGTGGATCTGGATCAATCCGCTGCGAAAAGCCCACGAATCCACGCTCATCCTCGCTCCGTGGAAGATCACCACGGGGATCGCAATGCTGGGCGCGGCGCTGTGGACTTTCGCGATGCGGACCACGTATGGCGCAGAAGATCCCGAGAGCGGCTTTGCCCTCGTGTACTGGTCCATCGGAATCCTGTCGCTTGCGCTTGGCGGCATGCACCAGTGTCTGAACCGGATGCAGGAAGCCGGACAGTCCATTGGAAAACTACCCCAACGGCATCGTTTCGCCATTGCGGGTGTCGGCCTGTTCGCCTGCGTGCTCGCGGCAACACCGCTCTTTGCCGGCTATCGACTGCCGGACTCCAAACTACTCCCGACGGACATCACGCTGATGACGCGGCTGGCGCTCGATATCGGCCAGGGACTCGCATTCGAAGTCGTCATTGCGCTCGGTGTCGTGACCGTGCTGGCGATCAT
>Ga0193752_1002445_pt1 | contig 13918 bp, 12 predicted proteins | sample H1c1metaG_FD_144924 | JGI IMG/M metagenome (GOLD analysis project Ga0193752, IMG submission 144924) | Soil microbial communities from a riparian zone of the East river system, Colorado, United States - H1c1 | ecosystem: Environmental > Terrestrial > Soil > Riparian zone | place: USA: East River... | reverse complement strand
GCTGCGTGCGCGGCCCGGCGCTCCGAGAGAAGTCCACCGACTTCGCAGCGGCAGCGCCGTTACTACGCCCGGCTTGCGCCTCGGCCGAGTACTGCTGCCGCTCCCAACGCTTCCGGTCCGCGGAAGAGACCGTGGACGGGCGGTGGTAGTTGCACTTGCCTGTGGGGCTCTTGGTCTTCACGCACCGCGGGCACTCCGGCTCATCTGCCTGCGCTGCGATCCGTGCCGCGCGCTCCTCTGCGGTCTCCGGCCGCATCTCCGGGTAGGCCGCATAGAACGCCTCGTTCACGCGCTCCTTGCGACCGGGGAGGACGAGCGCACCGCCGGTGGAGTCGGCTGCATCGCGCGCCTCACGCAGCTTCCAGCCGAACTCATCGAGGAAGCCGTTCGCGTATGCCTCGCGGTAGAGCGCCACCTGGATGCCTCGGCCGGCAACTCTCGGCTTTTCGTTGCGCCTGGCGCACTCCGCCAGATAGAGCTTCTGCACCCGGCCGTGCGCGTGCCCATCGTTATACGCGGATCCCCAAAGCGCGCTGGCGATATCGTTCCGCTTCATGCCGGAGTTGCGGAGGAAATAGCAGTTCTCCTGATCGCTGAGCTCCGGGTTGACGCTCGCGTCGATCCGTGTCACGAACACCAGGTGTGAGACGGTCCAGAGGAACTCCGCCAGCCGGACGTCGCCATCGTACCCGTAACCCATCGCAACGACGCGACGCGGTGTCTCGGTCTCTGCGTCGGCGTACCGGTATTCGAACCGCACCCGGATCCCGGCGTGGTTGGCGATATCGCGGAAGAGGTTGATGTAGTGGTACTTGAACGGCGAAGCGTAGGCTTCGCCTTCCAGCAAGATGACCTCAAAGAGCCGCGGCACGATCGCGAACTGATCGGTTGCGATTGTCTCCTCTTCGGCAATCCGGTAGTCCCGCATCAGCTGCTCTGCCTTGGCGCGGTAGTTGGCGCGCGCCTCGGGCGTCTGCGACTCGTCCTCCGCCATGGCGATGAGCTTGCCGATCTTCGCTGCCCAGTCCTGCTGTGCCATCTCGCTGGTCCCTTCGGTTGGGGCGCTCTCTCGCCCGGAAACTTCATCCTACTCCAAGGGGTGGGGGAGTCGGAAGGGAATCGCCCCACAAGCCGTACGGCCGGATGATCTACCGACGTTGGCTCCCCCACCCCAAGTCAAACTACTTCGAACCGCACTCCGGACCGTAGCCCATAGCAAAGTACGGGTTGGCGTGATCGGTCAGCGTCCGGCCACACGCCCGGCAGCTGCTCTTCAGCTCTGCGTACGCCCGTCCGGCCTTCTCGACGTCCTTTGCGATCTCCGCCAGGATCTCCTTGCGGGCGTTGGGGTTCCGCACCGGGTAGGTGTCGTCCGAGGCCTGCTCGTTGACGAAGACGATCCCGGCCTTACGACCCGCGGTGACCCGGTAGAAGTGCGGCTTGTCCTGGGCCGGCAGCTGAATCGCGTAGCGGCCATCAGGCACGGTCGCCGGAGCGGTGGCCCGTGCGTACTCGATCGAGTCCGCTCCCGGTGCGATGGCCGGCAGGGTCTGAGCCTTCGGGAGATCTTTGTAGCTGGTGATGAACTCGCTACCGGCGCGCTTCGCGAAGCCCTGCTCCAGTCGAGTCTTGACGCTCTCGGTCATAGCGGCCGTGACGCCTTCCCGCGTGGTGGCGATATCGATGATCCAAGCGGCCTGCTTCTCGGAGACGAAAGCGGAGCCCGTCCGGACCTTCCAGCCCTTGACCTCCGCATGCGTCTCGGTCTCCGCGGTCGGCTGCGCAAACGTCGCGCTCTGACCCTTGACAAAGGCGATTGCGTCGGCGTCAGCCGGAGCGGCGAACGGCTCGCTACCTTCCGCGCCAGCTGCCTCGCGCCGAGCGGCGGTGGTGGAGCCGGTGTGGAAGGTCTGCAGGAAGCTGGCGGTGTGGGCTACGCGGTTCCGAGTAGTCATGGCTGGGTCCCTTCGGCTCGTGGGCCGCTCTCTCGGCCCAACGGGGTTGAATCTACGCCATTGGCGCTCACTTCGTCTACCCCGCGAGGGAAGTCATTGTAACCAAGTTCGTAGGAATTGGTTTCTACCAGCAAAAACACGGAAGGCCGGGTGGACTATTGCGAAGCGATTGAGAGATCGCGCCGCGCCACCCGGCCTTCCTGCCCGGTTCCATCACGGGCTAGCGGAGCCGATGAGGTCACGAAGGGACCAACCTCCCCTCTCGGCTCCGCGCCGATGAGATCCATCATACGTCGGATCTCAGAACTGCCGCTAGCGGGTCAGTTCCGTCCGGGACACGACCTGCAGCGGAGCGCTCGCGCTCGCTACGCCAAGCGCCCCAAGGAATTGCACCACGAGCAGCATCAGTTCGTCGCCGGTCAGTCCGTCGGTGATCAACGATACCAACAGACTCAGCACCAACGCGATCGCGCCCATGAGCGTCTTCGCCTTGGAGAATCCGGTGATATTGGCAGCGCCCCAGATGGTGAACGCACCGAAGAGAGCGACCACGACGATCACCCAGTCGCTGGCCGACACACCGTCGCCGGACACCTGCCGGTACGTCACGATACCCGCCATCACGAGCGTGGCGAGCAGCTGAGCGTACGTCTTCCCGTACTTGTTCCACATGGCCTTGAGCCTCCATCTTGTTGAAGGAATCAGCATTCAGCCGTGATGTTACGCCTTCTCAGAGTCCGGGCAATGCAGACTGCGACGGAGATCGTGGATCTTAGTGGCGAAGTCGAGAGCAGCCGGATCCGAATCCGGAGGCAGTGATTGGTATCGATTGTCAAGTCCCACCATCAATGCGCACCAGCGAAGGTCATCCTGCCGCTGGCTGTAGCTTGTGTACCAGATGGTGAAGCTGATGAGGATCGCAACCCCTATCAACGCGACGGTAGCCTGCGCAATTCGCCGGTTTCGTGTGTTCTCTATCATGTTGCGCTCATTGACCTGCTCCTCGGTCACCCCACCACCGCCCGCACTACGACTGCGGCGATGAGGGCTGCGGTTCCGGTTGCGGCGGTCCCCCAGATGATGGCTCGATTGTATTCGGGCCACTGCTGCTGCGCTGTGCCCAGAGAGCTACCCCGGTCGGACCCAGGAGCAGTCCCACGAACGCCGGGACCAGAATTGGACTTGCGATGTCCGCGATGAACATCTGCTCCAGCAGCCCGATCGCGCCGATCACGATGCACGTCACGTCTCGGAAGAGAATTACCCTCCGCTGGCCTCTGTCCACTCATGCTCCACCTTCCTGGCGCTATGCCGATCATCCAGGGTCCAGGGGTGATCTGCCGGATATGCCGGTGGGCCGAGTCTACCGACCCGGCCCACCTTTCGCTTACGGGGCAGCTATTTTCGAGCTGCCGGCGATCCGCCTGCGGGGTTCAGGACCGCATCGAGCTTCGCGATCGTGGTGTCGAGCTTGGAGTTCAGCGCTGCCAACGGAGCGGCCATGATGGGCGCGATGGTGTCCTGCACGGTGTCCCGCGCATTTCGCATCGCCTTCTGGTCTTCAGCCGAAGCGCTCGTGTAGGCGCTGTCAACCGTCGCAGCGTGCTTGGCAGCGAAGAAAAACTCCGAAACGCCATCGTAAGCGTCTTGTGCCGACATGTCGTCTTCACCCTCCTCTGCCGCGAGGAGTCCCCACGGCTTGGTGATGTTCTCGGGGTTGGATTGTGTGCTACCGCTGCCGTAGCGCGAGCTGAAGTGCGCGTGCCCGGTGTGCGGGTCGGATCCGGTGTAGACGCGACCGGTCCAGCCCCACGTCCGCGAGTAGATCACGCGGTTGTGGATGACGTTCTGCAGCCGATCGTCCTGGCCGCTTCTGTGCCGTAGCACAATGATCTGGACGGCACGGTCCATCGTCCAGTTGTCCAGCCGCAGCTGCTCGTCCACGTCGATCGCGTGGACTTCGTTGATGTTGTCGGAGTCCTCATAGGACGTCGCCCCGGTCTCATCCGGGTTGTGGTCGCTCGGTCCCTGCGAGTGTGCGACGTCGCCGATGGATCCGTCCGAGGCCTTGTCCCGCCCCGGGGAGAGCGCGTTGAACTCGTTGCGCAGCGAGACCAGATCAGGTACCAGCACCCACGTCGCCACGGTCCACCTCCCAAGTCTCCGGATCCGGCACCGGGTCCCCGGCAAACTGCTCCAGGTCATTCACGGTCGGATCGATGGTGGTCGGCTCCACCTCCACCGGTTCGCCAGTCGGATCCGGCGGTGGCTTTCTGTCGAAGTCCATTTGTTCCTCCTTTCAGCCCTACGATACCTGCACGCCCATTCCAGCGTAGTCAGCCGCAAAGCCGACTGGCCGAATGGTGAAGTATCGCGGACTAGTCGCGTTGGCGAACACGGTGATATAGCTCGCGGTTCCCACCTGCGCCGCAACGGTCAGGTTCACGTCGCTCGTGATATCCGCGGCCGTGTTGTTGATGAGGAAGATCGAGGCAATGGCGGAAACGGTTAGGCCGGCAACTGTGCCCTCCGCGGCGAAGCGGAAATACTCGCCCCAGTCCGCGCCCGAGGCCGGAGTCGCATTGAACTTCCGAACACGAGCCGGCATCAAGTTCCGCGCCGCGGAACCGAATACGCCACAGCGCATCGTCGCTTCGTAAGCCAGGCCCGCTTTGAATAGCTGGCCGGTAATCGTCAATGCGGCGACTTCGGTAACGCTACTCAGCACCAAGCTGCTGGTTGAGAAGGCCTTTCCCACCGCATTCGAGGTGTCATAGGACGACACACGCCGATCCAAATCAATGATCGCATCGCGGACCTTCTCACCGAATTGACTGGCGCTCGCCTTCTGCCCGCCAATGGGGATCCCGATATCGTCATAGCTTCCCATGTCACGCTCCCCAAACGGTTTCGTCCCAGTTTCCTTCGTCCCAAATCAGGACGTCGGGCACGCGAAGCAATTGCAGATCTTGCGTGTATTGCGGTCCATTTCCATTATGGACAATGGAGAGAATCCGCCAGGTACCTTCAGCCTTGGTACCTTCGTCATCCAGCAGCGTAATTAGGTTGCCCGGCTTCCGCGCCGGGTTACCCATCACCCGCACGGCGACTTGGATTCGCGGCTGGGAAAGCACGGCAACTAACCGGTTCGCGAGTCCCTCGCCTTCTGACCGGCGCGTGATCCATGCGGCCTCCGTGGTCAGAGCACGATCCCGGCGCTTGCCGACCGATCCCGGGTCGGAGACCGTGGAATAGGCGGTGGCAACGCGAATCGCGTAGCCGAGGATGCGCAGGAACGGGACTCCGCTCCCGTTGTTCGCTAGCCAGAGCGTGCCCGGTGAGAAGTTGGTGAATCGAATGGTCACCGTGGAGGTATCCCAGCCAACGATCCGCGCACTGAAATTGGCGGATACATAGACCGTGCCGGTCCCATCGTCCTTGGTATTCACTGACATGAAATGCTCATTGGGGAGCGGATTCGTTCCCGCCACCTGCAAAGCGGTGAGCTTAGTCAGATCCCAAGTCGGACCGGTATACGGTCCAGTGGCTCCGTGAATCTCCGCAGTCTGGATGTCGAGTGGGAAAGTCACCGTGGTGACGCCACGCGGGAATGTCAACGGCGAACTGATGTCCATAATGGGGCCGCGGTTCGGTGTGTCCACCCGCGTCTCAGCATAGGTAACCGTCACCACATTCCGGGTGAGGCTTGGGTCATTCACCACATCGAGGTCTGCGGCATTGGTCTCGGTATCCAGCACTACATCTTCCGGCATCATCTGGTCATCCTCGCCGAAGTATTCCAGCGGGAGGAATTCCAGATTGTCGGCTTCATTCAGCCGGATCCAGGAAGCGGTCGCCTGTGCCAATTCCTGCAGCACCGTCCAGCCCTGCAACGGAGTCGGTTCCGCCACGACCTCGATCCACTGATATGTAGGCCGGGTTAGCAGGTTGAGACTAGGCGCTTGCGGCGTCGGATAGAACCGAGCAAACTGCTCGGTGAATAGTCCAGGACCGGTCTCCAATTGCACTTCAGCGATCGGCAGGTGCGAATTGTAGGAATGCACCAACCCACCAGCTGCGCTAGCCGACTGCGCCGCATCCGTAAGCGGGAGCGAGGCCGGAGTGGTGGTGAATCCGGTGAGATCCCAGAAGACGTTGTCCATGCGGAACCGCGCCAGGCCTGTAGCGTATTGCCAGATGAAGCCACAGAAATGCCACTCACCATCCGACGGAATCGGTCCGCCGGTCAGCGTCTGTGTGCTGTCGAGCCGCACCACCGGATTGCGCGTCGCGGCGTTGATCTGCAGCCGAATCGTTGCAGCCGTTGGCGGATTGAAGATGAAGAAGTCGAAGAGGAAGACGTTCGTTGGGTCGTCATCCATCGAGGACGGCGCAGCGTCCGCCGGATCGCCGCGGATCCAGAACGTCAGTCGTCCCTCTGAATTGTCCTGCGAGAGGAAGTCGTTCATCTCTGCGACGTCGATCCCGGGCACCTCAGTGTCGAGCGCGTACGGCCGGTCAGGACCGAGCGAGATCTGGTGCGTCTCGTCTTCCAGCTGCTGCGCATGCATCGCGGTGTAGAATGGGCCCGGGATCTGTTGCGGGGGACGCAATCCGAACGGTCCCGTTGGCGTTGAGCTGGCCCGAAAGAAGTAGGCCGCGCCATAACCAAGCGGCCCGGTCATGTGCGGATGGATGGAGCCGTGTAGCGGAGCCCAGAACCGCGTCTTGGTTGACGGCGCGATCCCAGCGTACTGCCCGCCCCTTGCTGCGATCCAGGACATCAGCCAGTCGGTGGAGCAACCTTCTCGGTTGCTGAAAACTGTTGGGAGCGTGAGCGCTGCGTCCAGCGCAAGCCGGGTAGCACTCACCGCCGATAGCCCCGCTGTCCGGCCAGAGACGCGAATGTCCGCCATCTGCCCCGTGAAGACGTTCTGCTTGAAGACGCCAGCCGGAGTAACGACTTGCACGTTCGCTTCCATCGGCGCGGTGTCACGCTCGAAGCCAACGACCGGACTATCTTCGTTGAAGGGGCTGAAGTACCCCACCGCATCCATGGACTGCCGGTCCATGACGATCATCGGAACGCCAAGCGCCGCAACAATTGCAGTCGCGCTCGCAGTAGTCGCGGTCATCACCCGCTGTTCGTCGCCGGACGGCAGCAGCGCCGATCGCGACATCTCGATCCGGACGGTGCCGCCTGCCGACTCGACAACTTCGGTGTCCGAGGCCGCTTGGGTCCACGCGCCAGACGCGTTCAACGATGCCCAGATGCCGACGGTCCAGCCTCGGGATGGGAGATTCTGGGCCGGCAGCGTGTGAGTCGTCTGGGAGACCGCCTCAGAGAGCCCAACCCGCGGTCCGGGCCGGACGTCTACCAGCGTTCCCAGGACCGTGTTGGCGAACCACGCGGAGGAGATCCATGAATAGCTGGCGGAGGCGAACGTCAGATTCAGCGCTGGAGCCGCGGTGTAGAACGGTCGGCCGAAGATCCAGAGCTTGACCGAGACATCGTCTCGCGTCTCCAGTAGCTCCCAGCCGTGCTCAGCGTACGGGTCTGCGTCCGCGTCGGTGACGTCGCCCAGTCCGTTCAGGACGATCGCCACCAGCACGTAATCGCCGTACACGACACCAGTCGGATTTGGGATGGACACTGAGGTTCCGGTGCCGGAGCCAGAGCCGGGCGAACCGCGCACGCCGAAGACGTCTGCGATGTTCGGTGGACGGCCAACCAGGTCCATCGTCATCGAGCCGGACGCGTCATTCCCGGTCGTCATCGTAACGGGATCCGGCAGCCCATCGTCAAAGTTCTGCTTGACGGCATAGCCGTTCGGTCCCACCTGGGATCCTAAGTCCTGCAACGAATCCGATGCGTCCGCGCCGCCTTCATAGCCAGGCGGAAGCTCCTGCCAACGCGCGATCACCTCCACCTGATCGAACATCGGCGCGCTGGAGTTAAGCGCGTCCTGCAAGTCAGTCATGCCGCAAGCTCCCGAATCGATAGCTGGATGCCCTCCCGGAAGCGCGCCGCGAATGGCACACCTTCGGTTAGCCCCGTGATCTCAACTGGCTTCACTCCAGAGGCCGGAGCCCAGTTATTGACTACGGTATCCTGCTCCAGCAGCGGTTCGTCCACATACACGATTCCGTTGGTAGCTATGGAGGATCCGGTGCCGTACCAACGCGGCGCAACGTAGGCCGCATTCGACGGCGCGGTGCTGAGGACGGAGAGCCGCTGCCAGGTAGACGTCACGGTCTGGTCTCCGCCGGTGACCTCAGAGCCGATCAGCGCACCTGTGGAGTCGAGCCAACGGAGCCGCATCGAGAGCGTGGCGGACGTCTCGACTACCCCATCCACCCGCATCCAGGCCGAGAAGGCATACGGCAGGTTTGGCGCTACTGGGATCCCCCACCAGGATCGGTAGCTAGGCACCACGCCCATGATCACGGTTGCCGCCGGAGCGATCAGAAACCGCCAGCGGATCGAGCGCCAGCCGGTAGCTCGGTGGATGAAGGCCGGATCGGAGTTGGATCCCGGAGTCCCGTTGTCGCCGGCAATCGTAGTGAAGAATGACGCCAATCCGGTGGCGTTGTTGAGGATGCCGGTTCCCGCGGCCACGTTCGGGTGCAGCAGGTTCGGCGCGCTCGGATCGATCAGCACGAACGGAGCCGGACCATTCGAGCCGATCCGGTACTGCTCCAGGTTGGTGAACGTGTCCTGGTGCAAAACGTTGAAGTTCAACGTGTATGCACGCGACCCGCGGGCTAGCGACGAGACGGCATGCGTACCGGCTCCGGTGAGGAAGTCGTACGTCTGCCGCTCATAGGGCCGGTCCATGTCTCCGCGCGGCCACGGCAGCGGCAACAGCGCGCCCGGACGTCCGAAGTAGACCGTTGGGACTTGCCTCTCACTTCGAGCCATTTCTGCCCCTCCGTCCAGATCCAGACCACGAATTCTTGCGTGCGCCTTCGTTTGCCGCGTCCGAGACTAGCTCAGGCTCACCAGTCACTGCATCGATCGCGATCGAGGCGATCACCTGCCCATCGACCGTCAGGTTGTACGGTCCAAATGTTGTCGAACCTGCGTCCGCCGGATCGCCGCCACGCTTCGCGACCGGTGTCGAGTTCACGGCGTCAATGATAGTCGGGCCAACCGAAGCCGCCAGCCGTGCCGTAGGCCGGATCACAGAGCCGGCAAGCTTTTCCGACACAGCCACCACTTTGGCCAACATGTGCTGGATGCCGTTGATAAGGCCTTCGCCAATGTTAACACCGGACTCAAAGAACACCTTGGAAGGCGAGAAGATCGCCAGCGCGGAGTTGAACGCACTCTTCACCCGGGAAGCCAGGCTAGACACCATACCTAGCACACGGCCGATGCCGGACGAGATGCCGTTGATGAGACCTTGGATGATGGACGCACCGGCGCCATACAGCAGATTCCCAAGTCCGCCTAGCGCAGACCTGATCCGACCCGGAATGCTGCGCGCTGTCGAAGCCGCTCGGTTCCCGCCGGACGTGAACTGCGAGACGAATGCGTTCCAGGCTGCACGTGCCACGCCGACAATCAGGCCACCGAGCGCCGCAAGAGCATTCCGCGCACGGCCGGGCAGTGAGCTAATGTTGGTGACGGCGTTGCTGATCCCTCTGTTGCACATGGCAATGAAGGCGTTGAAGGCTGCGCTGGCTACCGCGGCAAGCATGGAAGCGAGCGAATTCAGTGCGCTACCGATCCGGCCGGGCAGCTTGGTGAAGATGCCAACGATAAGACCGGCCGTTGCGCCGGCAACTGTCGCCAGCACATCGAGCGCCAGGTGCCAGAGGTTCAGCAGCGCTCCCGGGAACGCAGCGAGCGCAGCAAGAATCTGGCCGGGCAACGCAATGAAGAAGGCGAGCGTCCCAAAGACGAACTTGGAGACAAAGCCGATCATCGCGTTGAAGGCTGCACCCAAGAGTGCGGGCACGACCGTCACGAACTGCCGGACGACGTTGATCGATCCGACCATAAACGCGGTGAAGTTGATGAAGCCGGTGACCACCGGGATCAAGAACTGTGCGAGAGCCGCTGCGGCGAGCGCCAGCGCGGCGAAGGCGGTAACTCCAGCCGGCAGCACAGCGATAACCTCTTGCAGCCCCGCGTCGACCAACCTGACGAACGCGACCGCTAGCTGCAACATGACCGGCGCGAGCGAGGCCGCAGCCGCGGTTAGTTGCGGCAGCACCGGAATGAGCGACGTCAACAACGTCTGCGCGAACTCGACGAACGTGGGCATCAGTTCCACGAACGCATCGCCCAGCTGCTTGCCAAGTTCCGCAACCAACGGAAGGTTCGCCGCAAATGCATCGAACAGCGGCTGCAGCCCGGTCAGCGCGGTGCTGAGTCCATTCGCGAGCACACCGATCAACGGACCTAGCTCGCTGGTGACGGCTAGAACGCCATCTGCCAGTCCCTCCACCAGAAGAGCGACCAACTGAGCCAACGGAGGCAGCAGTGGCGCTACGGCCACAATGAGGGAGGCTAGCGCAGCCGCGAGCGGACCGAAGGCCGGAGTGAGCGCGTTGACGACGTCCAGCAGGATCGGACCCAGTTGCAGCGCAATCTTCGCAATCGCCGGAGCGAGCGCTTTGGCAAGCGCTCCAACCAGTGTGGTGATAACCGGAGCCAACTGCTTGGCGACGTCCAGGATCGAGGCGAACAACGCGCGCATCGCGTCGCCACCCTCGACAGAGCTGAGGAACGTAGCGAACTGCCCGGTGATCTCCGCCAGCGTGTTGAGTAGACCTCCACCTGTTGCGTTCGCAGCGGAGATCACAGAGTTCAGGATTGAAAAGACATTGGCGATGATCTTGCCGAGCGTCTTGAGCGTATCGATCGCAGTATTGATCCAGGTCTGCAACCGACCATCGGACGCGACCGCGGTCAGCCAGTCAGCGAATGTGATTGCGAGGATGCCGACCGCGGAACTCAGCGCCGGGATCAGCTGCAGTCCAACGGTACCAACAGCTCGCAGCCCGGCGAGGATCGGCACGATGGACGGCGTGACGTCAGCGAGCGCGCTCCGGAAGGCGGCGACCGCGCGCTGCAAGAACGTCACGGTATCCGCGCTCAACGCGAAGTTGGTCACCTGTCGGGTGACCTCGCCGAAGTCAGCCGCAATGCCGGAGAGGACCGGCTGCATCTGCTTGAGGATCCCGATCGCCTTGACGACGCCGGTGTTCAGATGCGCTGCGGCAAAGAAGGATTCCTGCAGCCCCAGCCCGAAGTCCTTGAGCCCCTTGGCATTTGCCTGGATTGCCTTCGCGAACGCTTGCGCCGATGGGGAAAGGTTCTTGATCGCCTTATCGAACGCAGCGGCCTTGGTGGGGTCGAATGCAGCCTTGATGGCGTCGCCTACGCCGTGGAAGACAGCTGCCAGCACGCCGGCAGTCGCAATCGCTCCCACAAAGAGTGCTGGGAGGCCCGCGGCTAGGGAGCCGATTGCCACGAGATTTGGGATTATGCCAAGGATCTGGATGCCAAGTGCGGCCGCTGAAGCTCCCGCATTAATGAGGCCAACGGCGAGCCCAGCGACCGACACCCCCTTGCCGAAACTCTTGAGCGTCTTGCCAAGCTTGCTGAACGAGACGTCGCTAGTCTTGGCTTTGCGCTCCAGCCGGTCGATGTCCTTCTCAGCCCGGTCCACGTCGCGATCGCCGGTGTACTCCAACACGATCTTGCCGTGTGCCGTCCCCAAGTCGTAAGACATACCGACCGCCCTTCTCTACGCGTACCGTCGAGAGCTGGGAACCCAGCGCCGCACCACTTGATCGACCTTCTGTGCTGCCTGGTTCTTGTTCTTGGCGTCGTGGCCCGCTTCCTCAATCGCCGCTTGGAAAGCTGTTCCCCAGCGAACCACTGCCGCGTCGAGCGCGTACGCCTCGATCCCAGTCAGGCCAACAATTTGCGAGTAGGGTCGCCGGAGCGTCCTCGACATCGTCCAGGCGCGCAGCAGCGAATCAGGGTTTACGAAAGGCATCCAGAGCGCGGATCCCCTTCAGCGCTTCCTCCATGATGGCGACACGATCGACGATGTCGACATCAGACACCCGGATCGCACCCTCAGGCGCGTTATCGTCATCGTTTGCGTAGACCTTCGGCTCCACAACCGCCATAGGTAGCAACAGATTCACGGTGTCGATGAGCATCGCGATATCCTCGCGCGACGGCATCTTTTCCTTCTGCGGCGGTGCGCCTTCCGCGGCCTGCACCAAGCCTTCCGCGAGGCCTTCCAGCCGGGTGATCTTGTCCAGCAAACCGGTCTCTAGCAACCGCTCCGGCTGCAGTTTGCGCATCTTGCACTTCTGCCCAGACGGGCAAACGAAGTCGTATCCATCCGACTGGACCGCTTGCGACTTCCACACGTCCGCGTGGCCTTCCGGCCTCGGGACAGAGTTGCCGAGGTTGATGTGGGTCGGCGTCGTGTTCATCGTCTGCGCAGCGGCAGCGGCAGCGGCTCCCCTGAAGTCGCTGAACTCGCTGGACTCATTCTCCGGCTTGACCCAGCCGCGAACGCGCGCCTCAACGAGTTCGGTGGTGCTCATCGATTGAACTTCTGCGTCTGTGTAGTCGCCTGGCATCCTGTGCTCCTATTGGCGTTTAGAGTAGCGTTACAGTGTTTAGAGTAAGGCCGGGGTGCGACCGCTACGAAGCCGCACCCCGGAGTCGAGATTAGACGATGGTCGCGGCAGTCTCGTTCGCGATCATGTCCCAAACAGCACCGATGTTGGCAGCGGTCAGCGTCGCGATCGCGTTGCCCTCCGCGTGCGAGACCCAGAACTCTTGATCCTGGTGCGTCCCGGAGATCTGCGTGGCCTTGGCCCGGTGGAAGACGATGTGGTTGTCGCCACCCGACTCCGACATGGACTGGCCCTCCATGAAGAAGTCCGGATAGGAGTCCGTCCCCATGCGCCGCCACTTCTTGACGACAGCCGGGGTGGTGCCGGTCGAGGACACGACGCCACCGGCCATCACCGTGTACGCCTCGAAGCTGATGCCGCCGGAGTCCAGCGTCCAGCTGACGGTGTCGATGGTGACGCGCTGGGCGATCGTGGTGTCGTCACCTCGCAGCACCTGACTCGCGGTCTCTTCCTGGAACTCCAGCGTCTGAGCTGCGGGAAGGTCCACCAGGGTGCCCTTCACGCCCGCGTTGTCGAGCGTCGCCACCTTGATGTCGCGCAGACCGTACGGCAGGCGGTGAACTGCAAGTGCCATCTCTTACTCCTCTCTGCTTCCGATCTCGCGATACCGCTTGGTAGCGAGGAAATCCCCGGTAGGGCTGAAACGGTGTAACACCAACACTCCCGGCTTTGCACCGCAGCGACTGCTACGGCATTTGAACTCCAGCTCCCCACCGAGGATCTCGCCAAACTTGATCCCGTTGGGGCAACGGAGTTCTACTCGCTGACCCGCTTGTAGCCCGGAGTCTTGGCGAGTACGTCCACCACTTCCGCCGGAAGGTCCGCAACCGGCAACAGCATCCGGTTGCCCTTCTGGCCGACCTCCGGGCCCATCGGGTCGCGTTCCCACACCACGTCCTTCGTGACGGTGACGGAATTGCGCTTCCACAAGCCGTCCCCCTTCGGAATCGTGTGCGAGCCGAGGAAGTCGGTGCCGTACGGCGCTTCGCCCAGATACTCGATGTAGTCCGTTTTGGCCGTCTTGGCCTCGGCCACCTTGTCGTCCGGCATTAGAAGATCCTTCCGATGATCTGCCAGGAACTGAACTTGTAGTTCGTACCGTAGTCGTCGCTCTCCTGATCCCCAGAGTCGCCAAGGAAATCAGCCTGCGTCACGCGACCGTCTGCGCCGGTGACGTCCATGATGCCGTTGAGGATCGGCCAATCTCCGCCAACCTTGTACTGCCCACCGAGGATCTGCTCAATCCGCGCATAGCTCCCGCGCTCATCGTGCACATCAACCCGAAG
>Ga0193752_1002444_pt1 | contig 13918 bp, 10 predicted proteins | sample H1c1metaG_FD_144924 | JGI IMG/M metagenome (GOLD analysis project Ga0193752, IMG submission 144924) | Soil microbial communities from a riparian zone of the East river system, Colorado, United States - H1c1 | ecosystem: Environmental > Terrestrial > Soil > Riparian zone | place: USA: East River... | reverse complement strand
ACTGACAGGCGTCGGATAACCGGTCGCCGTGACGACGACCTCGGGCAATTTGAGATTGGTCGGTGTGGCCGGAAATTGCTGGGGATCGGTGATCGGTGCCTGGGCTGGATCGGCCGGAGAAGGCGGCTGCACAGCCGCGGGCGGAGTTTGCTGGGCGTCGGCCGGCGTCATCCAGAGCGCGGCCACCAACAAAGCCGCGCTCCCGACATCCGATCGCAAATGACGTTTGCTCATGGCTTTCCCCAAACAAGAACCGCGGATTTTCTGGTGATTTCGAGCCGGTCGCCTGCCGGGCCGCATTTCACCTGCGCGACAAGATGCGCCGCCATCTGCGGGCGACGACCGTCGGCAGCGGGCCAACGCAGCCGATCAGCGAGATAAGTCGCGAGCGCCGCGATGTCGGGCACGACCGCGGTGAAGGTCCAGTCGGCGAAGGCGATGTCATCGGGCTGCTCTGAAGCTGAAAGCCCTTTCAGCACGATATCGACGCCGGGGGTTTCATCCTCGCCATGCCACGCCAAGGGCAGGCAACCAGCCATGCAAAGCCCGCGCGGCCCCGCCTGCGCCGGCACGATCCAGACGACTTTGCGTCGCGTCCAGGCGCGGCAGCGGGCGAGGAATATTCCTGGTGTCTCGAGGAACGCCGGCATGGTGGCGGCGAGAACGGTGTCGTGCGCAAGGCCGGGATCCGCCGCCTGCCAGCCGCTGGCCAGCACCCTCGGTGGGCGATCGAGCGCGGCAAGGCGCGCCCGCATGCTCGCTGCCGGCTCGATGGCCGTCCATTGACGGTGCGAATCTCTGAGAGCGCTTCCGAGCTGACCGCCTCCGGCGCCGACATCGAGAAGGTCGCCGATATCGGACACGCGCGCTCGCACAAGCGGCGCTAGGCGGGCGACATAATCGGACGTGTCGATGGCCGCGGCGTAAAGTGCGAGCGGATCGATGTCGGGTCGCAGCAGTGGCCGCTCGGCGGGATCGGAAGAAGAGACGGACAAGGACAACTCGCGGCGGCGTCAAGACGTCACCGCGAACTGTAGCCACCCGGCGCCATCCGCATTGCATGCGGACGGATTCCAGATGGGTTCTACATCAGGACACCCCGCCCAATGCGTTCGCGCGTGACCGCGGCTTGATGGCAGGTCTCCTGGCTCGCGGGTCTTCGCTTTCGACTGCCTTCCCAGGGACCTTGCGGTGCCCAGTGGCTCTATTGGTCGTAAGCTCGCCGCTCACAGTTGCGGGGGCAGCCGCGGAGTGATGCGCCGAAGCGCACGCACCGCGTTCCCTTTTGATCCCTTGCGGGAACCATCAAGTCGCCAAAGTGGCAGTCGGTGTGCGAATCGTCAACTGCGAAGCGGGCGCCAGGAACGCCGCGAGCGAACGTTCGATCGCCGCGTGCTCCAGCCCATCGACGATGAAGACAAGTCGCGAGCGACGATCCGCATCGGGCCAGGCCGCCATGTGGATTGGTGGGTGGACCAAGTGCTGCACGCCATGCACCGCGACCGGCGTGGCCGCGCCCTCGACATTGAGGATGCCTTTGACGCGCAGCACGGCGGTTCCATGGCGATTGAGCAGCATGGTCAGCCAGATGCCGAACATGGTCCAGTCGAGCGGCCGGTCGAAGACAAGCGAAAAGGTATGGATGCTGTCGCCGTGCCGGCTGCGATCATGTGCATGATGTGCGTGAGGCTCCGCACTTACCTCCGCGGCGAACCGGCGGCGCGCTGCTGCGCTTTTGCTCCCCGCCGCGAAGAGATCGTGAGAGATCAGCGCCTCGGCGTCGAGCGTGTCTTCCGCTGCCCGCCACAGCGGTGCAGCGGGATTGAGCCGACGCAGCCGCGTCATCAGCGCTTCGACCGTCGACGCACTGGCGAGGTCCGTCTTGGTGAGGACGAGCCGATCGGCGACCGCGATCTGCTTGACGCTTTCCGGTTGCCGGTCGAGTTGGACTGCGCCGTTCACCGCGTCGACGGTGGTGATGACATTGCCGAGCCGGAAATGATGCTTCAGTACCGGGTCCGCCTGGATCGTCGAGAGAATGGGAAACGGATCGGCGAGACCGGTGCTTTCCACGACAAGCCGGCGGAAGGCAGGAATCAAGCCGCGTTCCCGCTTCGATTGCAGGTCCTTGATGGCCTGGGAAAGCTCGCCGCGAATGGTGCAGCACAAGCAGCCGGATTGCAGCAGCACCATCGTGTCGTCGATGCGCTCCAGCAGATGATGATCGAGCCCGACCTCGCCGAATTCGTTGATCAGCACTGCCGTGTCGGCCAGCGCCGGATCGTGCAGCAAGCGTTGCAACAGAGTGGTCTTGCCGGACCCCAGAAAGCCCGTGATCAGGTTGACGGGCGTGAAGACAGGGGCCTCAACCATTGCCGGCCTCGAGATGATCGATCAGCGCCGGGTCGAGTGGATCGCAGGGCCGGCCCAGGAGCTTCTCCGCCGACGTCCACAAATGGGTAAGGTTGTCGACGATCTCGGTCTTGCCGGTGGCGGTCGACAAAAGGAACGACGTGGCTTGCCAGTCGCTGAGCGCGAGGCCGTAGAAACGCAGCACGCGGCCCGCGCAGGCGACGCGGTTCAGCCGTTCGCGCCGACGCTCCAACGCGTCGGTGTTGCGGGTGAAAACGCCCGGCCGCGCGGCAGCATCGGTCCAATGACCGGCACCGCCCAGCACTCCACACAGCGCGCACATCTCACTTCTTGCGCGGATGGCGTTTGGCGAAATCGTCAGCCATCTCGTTCATGGTGACGAAGCGCACGCCGGGATGACCGGCCATATAGTGGTAAAGCCGCTCCAGCATCATCAGCACGTGCGGCCGCCCCGACACGTCGGGATGGATGGTCATCGGAAACACGGCGTAATCGTATTCGCGATAGACCCAGTCGAACTGGTCGCGCCACATCTCCTCGATGTCGCGCGGATTGACGAAGCCGTGGCTGTTGGGTGACTTCTTGATGAACATCATCGGCGGCAGGTCGTCGAGATACCAGCTTGCCGGAATCTCGATCAGGTCCGTTTCCTTGCCGCGCTTGAGCGGCGTCATCCAGGCGGACGGCTTCTTGGCATAGTCGATCTTGGTCCAGCTATCGCCCACCCGCACGTAATAGGGCTGGTGGTCGTGGTGCATCAGCGAATGGTCGTATTTGATGCCGCGCTCGAGCAGCAGTTCGTTGGTGACGGGCGAGAACTCCCACCACGGCGCGACATAGCCGGTCGGCCGCTTGCCCGAGAGCTTGGTGACGAGATCGATACACTTGTCGAGGATCTCGGTTTCCTGCTCGCGCGTCATGGCGATCGGATTTTCGTGGGAATAGCCGTGGATGCCGATCTCGTGGCCGGCCTGGGCCACCGCCTTCATCTCCTTGGGAAAGGTCTCGATCGAGTGGCCGGGAATGAACCAGGTGGTCTTGATGCCGAGCCGCTCGAACATCTTCAGAAGGCGCGGACTGCCGACCTCACCGGCGAACAGGCCACGCGAGATGTCGTCGGGTGAATCCTCGCCGCCATAGCTGCCGAGCCAACCCGCCACCGCATCGACATCGATGCCGAAGCCGCAAAGAATCTCCTTGGCCATCTTCCCTTGTCCTTTCGTTCAGGGTGTTTCCTCATCCACCGTCGAGCAAAAAGCATTCCAGAGGAGTGGGCTTTCGTGAGGGCGGCGGCAACCCCCGATTGCCCGGAAAGCCGGAAAGGCTCATGCTCCTGGGCAATAGGGAGCAAATCCCGGTCAACCAGGGGAAACGTCACCATGCTGGCAAGACACACATTGTTGTCGTCGCTCGGTGCGGCAACATTTCTGGTCATCGCCAGTTCCACCGCTCTCCAGGCCGCGCCCTTCCTGATCGTGGGCAACGACGAGAAGGCGCTGTGGAACGACAAGGGCGACACCGTCCTCTCACCCACCGGCAAGGACTCGGTGGTGATCCTTGATCTCGCCAATCCCGAAGCGCCGAAGATCGTCGCCACCCTGCCGCTGAAGAACTCGGTCGTCGGGCCGCCGGTGAATGTCGCCATCGATCCGACCGGCTCGGTCGCACTCGTGGCCGATTCGGTCGACGTCATCAAGGATGGCGACAAGCTGAAGCAGATCCCCGACAACAAGCTCTACGTCATCGACCTCAAGGCCAATCCGCCCAAGCTCGCCAACACCGTGACGGTCGGCAATCAGCCGTCGGGGCTCAGCTTCAATCCCGTCGGCACCCTGGCGCTGGTCGCCAATCGCGCCGACAAGTCGATCAGCGTGCTGTCGGTCAAGGGCACCGACGTGAAGGTGATCGACACCGTCGACATGGGCGACATCGTCAGCCACGTCGTCTTCACGCCCGATGGCAAGCGCGCCCTTGCCACCAAGTTCAACGCGCACAAGGTGGCGCTGCTCGATGTCAACGGCGACAAGGTGACCTACAGCAAGCTCGATCTGCCGACCGGTCAGTGGCCGTACAACGTCGACGTGGCGCCGGGTGGAAAGATCGCCCTCACGGCCGACAATGGCGGTGCCGGCTCCTCCGACGGCAGCGTCGACATGGTGAGCGTGGTCGACCTTGAGCTCTCCCCGGCGCGCATCACCGACCGCATCGTGGTCGGCGACGGACCGGAAGGCCTCGCCATCTCACCCAAGGGCGATGTGGCGGCAGCCATCATCCTCGCCGGATCGAACAACCCGCAAGCCTATTTCCACAAGAAGAACGGCAGCGTCGCGGTGCTGAAGATCGACGGCAAGAAAGTGACTAAGGTGGGCGATGTGGAGGTGGGCGGGCTGCCGGAGGGCGCGGCCTTCACGCCCGATGGGAAATACCTGATCGTCGGTAATTACCTCGACCAGGACCTCTCCATCCTGAAGGTCGACGGCAGCACCATCACCGACTCGGGAAAGCGCTTCAAGCTGCCCGGCCATCCGGCCTCGCTACGCATGAGCACGCATTGACTGGTTCAACGCGTACCTTCCTAGCCTGCCGCTTCGCCCGCCCAGCCGGAAATCAGGCGCACCTGACCACGACGGACGGCGGGCCCTGGACGGCGCGGACATCGCCGACGGTCGGCATGTTCTCACTCTTCAGCGTCGTAAGAGGACCGCTGTTGCACAGGGCGAGTGCGCGCGTCTGACAACCGCCCGGCAGATCGCAGGTAATCGAGTAGGCCGGTTTGCCGTCGGTCCAGGTGACGAGAGAGGCATCCGAGCGCGTGCCGCGGTCAGGACCGAGCCCGGGCTTCGGCGCCATGCAGGCCCCGGCCGCTGCCAGGATCGCCAGGCCCAGCGTCCAACGAATTGCCGATCGTGAAATCATTGCACTCTCCCGCGAGCCCTTGATGGCCCGTTGCAAAGCCAGCTTACCCGTTCCCTTCCCTTCGGAACCAGAGCAAACCGCATGTCCTTTCCGCCCGGCATACTCGCTATTTCTTGTCGAAATGCCAGGCGCCATCCCAGCCGGCAGGCAGACCGGTGCGGCCGAGTTCGGCGCAACGTTCCATGAACAGGCGACTGGGCCTGTCATCCGAGCGAAGCGCCGCCGCCGCGCGGAAGCAGACCATGGCCGCTTCGAAGCAGCCTGCGAGATAAGCCGCACGGCCGGCGTCCCATTGCACCAGGAACGCGGCATGCTCGGCTTCGGTCGACCGCTCGCCGAGCGGCTCGTGGATATCGAGCATCTCGGTCGTGCCGGCAGCCACGATGCGATCGATATGCCGCCACACGAAGCGGTCCGCGGTCGCACCGGCGACCGTGCCGCTCGCCAGGATTTCCGTGCCGTAGATCTTGTTCAGCCCTTCCAGGCGCGAGGCCTGATTCGCCACGGCTCCGACCAGCGTGTAGTTGATGCGTTCTCGCGCGCCGACATTGCCCACGACCGCAGGGCCGGCATGCAGGCCGAAGCGGGTGCGAAAGCCCGGTCGGCCGTGGGCGCGCCACTTTTCCGCAAGCCGGCGGCCCGCGGCGGCGGCCTGCAGCGTGGCGCGGCAGGCGTTGGCGATATGGTCGTCATCGTGCTCCGGCGCATTCCAGAATGCCATGATGCTGTCGCCGATGTACTTGTCGATCATGCCGCGATTGGCCGAGATCGGCGCACCGAGCGCCTCGAAATAGCGCGACAGGCGGCTGGTCAGCAGCTCGGGCTCCATGGTCTCGCTGATGCGGGAAAAGCCCTCTATGTCGCTGAACAGCACCGTAAGCTCGCGGCGTTCGCCGCCCACGCCGGTGCTCTCCGGCGAACGCATGATCTGACGCACCAGGTCCTTCGATACGTAGCGGCCGAACACCTCGAGGCCCTCGCGCATCTGCTCGACGGCGATGGACAGTCGAAGAACTTCCCGGATGCGGCTCACCACCGGCACACGGTCGGAGAAATCGAGATTGCGGATCCGTTCGGTCTTGGCGGTGATGCGCGCCAGGGAGCGCGACAGCAGCAGCGACACGGCCAGCGCCGCCAGAATGGCGAGGCCGACGGCAATGGCCGCCGCTTCGGCAGCGTGCTCCAGCAGCGCATGCGAGGTCATGGTGAGTTCGGCTGTCGGCACGATCGCGCCGATGATGAAGTCCTTGCCGAGCGTGCGCGGCATGCGATGGACGATCAGCTTGTAGGCGCGGCCGGCCACCTCGATTTCGCGGGCGATCGACAGGTTGGATGTCTGGGCCTCGATCACGGCGTGCTTGAGGGCCCTGCGGACCTCGGCGTCTCCCGGCAGGCAACCATCGACAGAAGCCGCGCATGCCTCCGACTCGATCAGGACGTCGCTGGCACTCGTGGACGCCATGATGATCGAGTTGGGGGTGACCTTGTACCGACCGAGCAGGCGCGACAGCGTGTCGAGGGAAAAGTCGAAGCCGATCACGCCACCAGCGCGCATCGGTATGCCGGCGGAAATACCCGGCTCACCCGACTGGGCAAACCGGTAGGGTTCGGTAAGGGCCGGCCCGCCCAGCCTGATGCTTTCCACGTACCACGGCCGCGTGCGCGGATCGTAATCGTTATGCTTTTCCCTGACTGCGCTGCGGCTACCGTCGGCGTTTTGGAACCACCATACTTCGCGCCGGGCGGCGCCCTCGCCGTCGATGATCCTGACGATCGTCGGGTCACCCTCGGGCGCACCGTATTCGGCACGCTGCACTGCCGAAAACGACGACATATGTCCAACGAAGATGAAATGACCGTCGGGATAGCCCGCAAAGGCGGCAGCCAGCGCCGGATGCTGCTGGAGCGTGGCCAGGAGATGGCGCGCCCGTTCGTCGTCGGCCGCCGGACCGGCCTGAGGCGAGAAGCCAGCCACCTCTGTGAGCGTCAAGCCGACGGAGACGATGGTGTGCAGGTCGTTTGTTAGAAAGACCGATACGGCTTCATCGAGCGACGCCAGACGGGCGGTGCCGTCGTGCTGCTCGAGCTTGTCGACGGCACGCCAGCCAAGCCAGAGCAGCACCAAGGCGAGCGGCACGACAATCAGCGCCATCAACGTCAGGATGCTGACACTGAACGGAACCGACCGCTTCGCTTTTGTCATGTGAAACCGCAACCCGACCCGTCGATAGAAAGGTGCTTGTAGCAAGACGCTTATAAAGGCGATCGACCTTCAATCTCGAAATCAACATACCCCGAGGGGCGTTGTCCGTTCGTTGCACGTACCTGTACCGGCATGCAATGATCAAATGGTTATCTGCCATCCATTGGCGTCGTACGAAGAAAGAGGCGGGATATGCAGCGGCGTGGCCTGTTCGCTCTTGTGATGGCGTCGATGACGTTGTCCGCGATACGCGTGCTGCACGCGCAGGACGCAAAGAAGTCGTTCACGCCCGAAGAGCTCGATCAGATGCTGGCGCCGATTGCGCTTTATCCGGACGCTTTGCTGTCGCAAGTGCTGATGGCGGCGACCTACCCGCTGGAGGTGGTCGAGGCGGCGCGCTGGTCGAAGGCCAATCCGAATCTCAAGGGCGACGCCGCCGTTGCCGCGGTGAAGGACAAGAATTGGGATGTCAGCGTGATGTCGCTGACGGCCTTCCCCCAGGTGCTGGTCCAGCTCAGCGATCATCTCGATTGGACCCAGAAGCTTGGCGACGCGATGATCGGCCAGGAGCAGGATGTTGCCGACTCGGTCCAACGGCTGCGCGCCAAGGCCGCCGATGCCGGCAATCTGAAAAGCGGAAACGAGCAGACGGTCACGTCTCAAGGCTCGGGTGACGACCGCACGATCGTGATCGAGCAGGCCAATCCGAATACTGTCTACGTTCCGGCCTATAATCCGAGCTGGGCCTATGGATCCTGGCCCTATCCCGCCTATCCGCCGGTCTATTATCCGCCGCCGCCGGGCTACGGCTATGGCACGGCTCTCGTGACCGGCTTCCTGTTCGGCGCCGGCATCCTCGCGACGGGCGCGCTGTTCGGCGGCTGGAACTGGGGACGGCGTGGCAACAGCTACGTCAACGTCAACGTCAATCGCGCGGTCACCATCAACAACAACTTCGACCGCAACCGCTACGCCAACAACAACCGCTGGCAGCACGATCCCGACCATCGCCGCGGTGTCGCCTACCGGGATCCCGCGACCCGCGAGCATTTTGGCCAGAACCGGCCGGGCGCCGACCAACGCCAACAGTTCCGCGGGCGGCTCGACGGCAATTCCGGTGGCCAGGTGAACCGGCCGCAGGCCAATGCGCATCCAAACCTGCCGCAGCGTCCGGGCGGTGGGCAGCAACGGCCAGCTGCACCGAATCGCGGTGGCGGCGCCCAACCGGCGCGCGGTGGCGGCTTCAATGGCGTCGAGCGCGGCCAGCAGGTAAATCGCGAAGCCGCTCGCGGCCGCACCCAGCAACAGAAGGCGGTCTCACATGGCGGTGGGGGCGCGCGGCCGAGTGGCGGCGGTGGACGTCCGGCCGGCGGCGGTGGGCATGCCGGCGGTGGCGGCAGAGGCGGTGGCGGTGGTGCGAGAGGAGGACATCGATGAGCGGATCATTCCTGCGCCGCGGGCTTCTGGCCGTGCTGCTGGTTGCCGGCCTCGCCTTCGGCGCAGCGGCACAGCAACCCGACAAGCTGCAGGGCTTTTCCACGGCCGATGCGGCAGCGACCGCCCTGACCGAGGCCATCCGCAAGGACGATGACACCACGGTCTCGAAGATTCTGGGCGCGGGCTGGCGGGACTTCGTAACCGGCAGCGCCGAAGATGAGGATCGCGTGCGCGCGAAATTCCTGGCCGCCTGGGATGAAAACCACAAGGTCGTGGTGACGGACGACAAGGCGGCCGTCGAGGTCGGCACGACCGACTGGGTCTCGCCGATACCGATCGTCAAGGAAGGCACGGAGTGGCGCTTCGATGTCGAGGCCGGCCGCAAGGAGATGCAGGCGCGGGAAATCGGCCGCAACGAGCTTGCCGTGGTGCAGACGTTGCTGGCCATCGTAGATGCCCAGCGCGACTACGCCGCGCTCGATCCGATGAAGGTCGGCGTGCCGGCATACGCGCGCCGTCTCCTGAGTTCGCCAGGCAAGAAAGACGGACTCTACTGGGACACGGCGCCCGGTGAACCGGAGAGTCCCCTGGGTCCGGCGGTCGCCAAGGCACAGGCGAGCAAGGGCACGGACGAAGGTCATTATGGCTATAACTTCCGCCTGCTCTACGGCCAGGGACCGGCGGCGGCCGGCGGCGCCCACGACTATCTGGTGAACGGCCGGATGATCGGAGGCTTCGCCGTCATCGCCTGGCCGGTGCACTATGGCGAGACCGGCGTGATGACCTTCGTCGTCAACCAGAGCGGCGACGTCTACGAGCAGGATCTTGGACCGGACACGGCGAAGAACGCGGCGGCGATCACGGTCTTCAATCCCGACAAGGACTGGCAAAAATCCGACATGACGCCGCCGTGACGGCCGCTGGCCGCCCGCTACGCTGAGGGTGGCTGCTTCGCGGTGGCAATCCCCGATTGGATGCGATAAATTACGGCCTTCGGACGAGGGGAGCTGTGTACCTCGACCAACGTGCGGGGGAGTTTCGTCGGTCATGTTGAACAGCAGCGGCGGCGTATCATTGGCTGCGCTTTTCAAAGGGTTGATCGTCATTCCCTTGCTGGCCGCGCCCTTGGTCGGCTGCAAGCCGGAAAACAAATTCAGACCGCCGCCGCCGCCGCAGATAAGCGTAGCCACGCCCCTGAAGGAATCGGTCGTGCCCTATACCGTGCAGACCGGCAATGCGGTGGCGTTCAACACCGTCGATCTGGTGGCCCGGGTGGAAGGCTTCCTTTCCCAGATCAACTACAAGGATGGCGGCCTTGTCAGGAAGGGCGATCTGCTTTTCCTGATCGATCCGACGACCTACCAGGCGCAGCTCGAGGGAGCCAAGGCGCAGCTCGATGCGGCCAAAGCAGAGCTCGTGCAGGCCCAGGCCGAATTCACCCGGCAGGACACGCTGCTCAAGCAGAACGTTTCGGCGGCCAGTGCGTGGGACAAGGCCAAGGCCAAGCGGGACTCGGACCAGGCCAATGTCGAAAACCAGCAGGCCAACGTCGCCATCGCGCAGATCAATCTCGGCTACACGAAGGTGCTGGCGCCATTCGACGGAATCGTCACCAAGCATCTGATCTCGGTCGGCGAACTGGTCGGCAACGGAGTCGCGACCAAATTGGCGACGATCGTGCAACTCGATCCGATATACGTCACGTTCAACATGAGCGAGCAGGACGTATTGAACATCCGGGCGAACATGACCGAGCACCGCTTGACGTTGGAGCAGCTCAGCCAGATTCCCCTCAATGTCGGGCTGATGAACGAGGAAGGCTTTCCCCACAAGGGTCATCTCGAATACGTCTCGCCGGAACTCGACCCGACCACCGGCACGATCCTGGTGCGCGGCCTGTTCGAGAATCCCAATCGTGACCTGCTGCCTGGCTTCTTCACCCGCATCCAGGTGCCGATGGGTCTCAAGGCTGCGACCACGCTGCTCGTGCCCAGCCGCGTGGTGGCGGAGGACCAGGCGGGCAGCTATCTCCTGGTCGTCAACAAGGACGATGTCGTCGAGCAGCGCAGGATCAAGACCGGCCAGTCACTGCCCGGGGGGCTGCGGGAAATCACTTCGGGCCTCAGCGCCGATGACCGGGTCGTGTTGAGCACCAATGGCCGCGCGATCCCGGGCAAGAAGGTAGTGCCGCAGGCAGGCACGATTGCCGCAGGGCCGGCCAGCATCAGCGTATCGCCGAAATAATCGGGTCAGGACTGGTCGATGATTTCGGAATTTTTCATCAATCGGCCGGTTCTGGCCAATGTGCTCGCGATCGTCATCGTGCTGATCGGCGGCGTGGCGTTGGCCACCCTGCCCGTCGCCCAGTATCCCAACATCGTGCCGCCGACGGTACAGGTCACCACGAACTACCCCGGCGCCAGCGCGCAGACGATCATCGACAACGTCGCCCTGCCGATCGAGCTGCAGGTCAACGGCGTCGAAGACATGATCTACATGCAGTCGACCAGCACCGACGCCGGCACCTACACGTTGACCGTGACCTTCCAGATCGGCACCGACCTCGATTTCGCTCAGGTGCTGGTGCAGAACCGGGTCTCCGCCGCCTTGGCCTCGCTGCCGATGCCGGTTCAGGCGCAGGGCGTCACCGTACAGAAGAAGTCAACGTCGATCCTGCAGATCGTGTCGCTGTCGTCTCCCGACGCCCGCTTCGACAGCCTTTATATGAGCAACTACGCGACCATCAACCTCGTCAACGAGCTCGCCCGGCTGCCGGGCGTCGGCAACGTGAACGTGCTGGGCGTCGGCCAATATTCGATGCGGGTGTGGATGGACCCGCAGAAACTGCATAACTTCAATCTTACCCCGTCCGATGTCGTAAGGGTCATCCAGCAGCAGAGCCAGTCGGTGACGGCGGGCCAGGTCGGCACGCCGCCGGCGCCGCCGGGGCAGGACTTCCAGTATACGGTCGACGTCGCGGGACAGCTCACCGATCCGGTCGCATTCGGAAACATCGTCGTCCGCTCCGAGGCCGGCAATGGTGGCCGCCTCCTGCGCGTCAAGGACATCGGGCGAGTCGAACTGGGGGCGCAGACCTACTCGTCGACCGTCCAGTTGAACGGCAAGCCGGCCGGCAGCGTGGCCATCTACCAGACGCCCGACGCCAACGCCCTCAATGTCGCCAATGAAGTCAAAGCCAAGATGGTGCAGCTTGCCAAGAGCTTCCCGGAAGGCCTGACCTACAACGTGCCATTCGACACGACAGCCTTCGTCAAGACGTCGATCTCCGAGGTCTTCATGACACTGATCGAAGCCGGCGTGCTGGTGCTGATCGTGATCGTGGTGTTCCTGCAGGACTGGCGCGCCATGCTGGTCCCGGCAACGACCATCCCGGTGACCATCATCGGCGCCTTCGCCGCCATGGCGGCGCTCGGCTTCACCATCAATCTTTCGACCATGTTCGGCATCGTGCTGGCGATCGGCATCGTCGTCGACGACGCCATCGTGATCGTCGAAGGCGTCAGTCGCTACGTCGAGCAAGGCATGCCCGGACGCAAGGCGGCCATCAAGGCGATGAACGAGCTTCTCGGGCCCGTCATCGGCATCACGCTCGTTCTGATGTCGGTTTTCATTCCGGCAGCATTCCTCCCCGGCCTGACCGGCAAGATGTTCGCCCAGTTCGCGCTCGTGATCGCGGCTACGGCGTTCATCAGCGCCATCAACGCCGCCACCCTCAAGCCGACGCAATGCGCGATGTGGCTGCGGCCCGCGGTGCCGCGGGAGAAGCGCAACATCTTCTTCCGGGCCTTCAATGCGGGCTACGACCGGCTCGAGCACGGCTATACGCGCATGATCGCGGGCATGGTGCGACACGCCGGCCTGATGGTGCTGACAGCCCTGGTTTTTGCCGGTGTCGGCGCGTGGGGCATCGCTCGCCTGCCTACCGCTTTCATTCCCAACGAGGACCAGGGCTATGTGCTGATCGGTCTCCAATTGGCCGACGGCGCCTCGCTCGAGCGCACCCAGGCCTCGCTCGACCAGGTGAGCAAGGTCGCCCAGGCCGTGCCGGGCGTGCGGGAGGTCGTTGCCATCGCCGGCATCTCGATACTCGACAACAGCGCGGCCCTGGCAAACGCCGGCGTCGCCTATGTCATCCTGAACGACTGGAATGCCCGCGGAAAAGTCGAGGGTGAGGACCTGCGCTCGATCATCATGCACATAATGGCCGGCGTGCAGGGCCTGCAGGACGGCAGGACCTTCCCGATCGTTCCGCCGGCCATCCAGGGCATCGGCAATGCCGGCGGCTTCCAGTTGCAGATCGAGCAACGCGACGGCACCTTCGATTTCGCCCGGCTTCAGGACGTGGCGGACTCCGCCATCGAACAGGCGCGCACCCAGTCCGCCCTGACCAACGTCATCACTTCCTTCTCTGCCGGCGCGCCGCACATACGCATCGACATCGACCGCTCCAAGGCGGAGACGCTGAAAGTCTCGCTCGGCGATCTCTTCGAGACGCTCTCGGCCTATCTGGGGTCGACCTATGTCAACAGGTTCAACAAATTCGGCCTCAGCCTGCAGGTCTTCGTGCAGGCGGATTCGCCATACCGCGCGCGCCCGCAGGACATCCTGTTGCTGAATGTGCGCAATCTCGAGGGTAACATGGTGCCGATCGGCGCCGTGGCCGAGCTGCACCAGGCGCAGGGTGCACCGTTGATCTCTCTCTACAATCTCTATCCTTCGGCGGCGATTGTGGGCTCGCCGTCGCCTGGCTTCAGCTCGGGCGAAGCCATCGCCTTGATGGGCCAGATCGCCACGCAAGCCGTTCCGCCGGGCACAGGCTTTGAATGGACCGCGATGTCCTATCAGGAGAACATCGTCGGCGACCAGCTGCTCTACGTGTTCGGCATTTCCATCTTGTTGGTCTATCTCTGCCTCGCCGGCCAGTACGAGAGCTGGATCGCGCCGCTCTCCGTGATCCTGGCCGTGCCA
>Ga0193752_1002443_pt1 | contig 13918 bp, 18 predicted proteins | sample H1c1metaG_FD_144924 | JGI IMG/M metagenome (GOLD analysis project Ga0193752, IMG submission 144924) | Soil microbial communities from a riparian zone of the East river system, Colorado, United States - H1c1 | ecosystem: Environmental > Terrestrial > Soil > Riparian zone | place: USA: East River... | reverse complement strand
GCGGCCCGACGGGGCTGATGCTGGCGGCGGAGCTGGCGCTGGCGGGGGTGGACGCCGTGGTCGTCGAGCGGCGCCCCGACCCGGTCCTCGCCGGGTCGCGCGCGGGCGGCCTGCTCGCCCGCTCCATCGAGGTGTTCGACCAGCGCGGCATCGCCGAGCGGTTCCTCGCCGAGGGGCAGGTCGCGCAGACGGCGGGGTTCGGCGGGGCGACCCTCGACATCAGCGACCTCCCCACCCGGCACCCCTACGTGCTCGGGCTGTGGCAGAACCACATCGAGCGCATCCTCTCCGGCTGGGTCGGCGAACTCGGGGCGACGGTCCACTACGGCGCCGAGGTGACCGGCTTCACGCAGGACGACACCGGCGTCACAGTCGAACTCGCCGACGGCGGGTCGCTGCGGGCGCGCTACCTCGTCGGGTGCGACGGGGGCCGCAGCCGCGTTCGCAAGGCCGCCGGGATCGCGTTCCCGGGGGCGGACGCGACGATGAGCAACCTGATCGCGGAGGCCGAGATGGCCGAGACCCCGGAACTCGGCATGCGCCGCGACGACCGCGGCGTCTACGGCATCGGGCGCGTGGCCTACGAGATCGTCGCCGGGCAGATCGTCTACGCCGACGAGGGGCCCGTCCGCATCATGCTGAACGAATCGGACCCCGACCGCGCGGCCGAGCCCACGCTGGCCGACCTCCGCGAGGGGCTCGTCGCCGCCTACGGCACCGACTTCGGCGTCCACAGCCCCATCTGGATCTCCCGGTTCACCGACGCCGCCCGGCAGGCCGCGGCCTACCGCGCGGGGCGGGTGCTGCTGGCCGGCGACGCGGCGCACATCCACTCCCCCGTCGGCGGGCAGGGCCTGAACACCGGCGTGCAGGACGCGCTGAACCTGGGGTGGAAGCTGGCGCAGGTGGTCCGGGGCACCTCGCCGGAGAGCCTGCTGGACACCTACCACGCCGAGCGCCACCCCGTCGGCGCCCGCGTGCTGCGCAACACGATGGCGCTGACGGTGCTCATGCGCACCGACGACCGCACGAACGCCCTGCGCGACGTGGTGACCGACCTCCTCCAGATGGACGAGCCGCGCCGCCGGACCGCCGCGATGATGGCCGGGCTGGACATCCACTACGACCTCGGCGAAGGGCACCCGCTCGTCGGGCGCCGCGTGCCCGACCTCGACCTCGTCACGGCCGACGGCCCGGTGCGCGTTTTTGACTTGCTGCACGAGGCCCGGCCGTTGCTCCTCCAGTTTGGCGCGCCCGGCGTCCTCAACCTCGCGCCGGGAGACGACCGGGTGCGGCGCGTCGACGCCGAATACGCCGGAACGTGGGTGCTCCCGGCGATCGGGGAAGTCCCCGCGCCCGACGCCGTCCTCATCCGGCCCGACGGCTACGTGGCCTGGGCGGGCGGCCCGGCCGACGCGGGGCTTGAAGACGCGCTAGCCACGTGGTTCGGACCGCCCCGGGCGGCGTAGCGAACCGGCGCCGGTCGCGGTCGCGCGGGCGGCTACCGCTCCCAGGGGCTGGTCGCCGAGAGCGCGAAGAGGAAGGACGACGCCTCCCACAGTCCCTCCGCCAGTGCGCCCCGCGGGCAGTACGGGTGCCACACCTTGTGCCTGACCACCGCCCCGCTCCCCACGCGTGCGCGGCGGGAGCCCTCGAAGAGGTACGTGTCGCCGTCGATGCACACGCTGAGCCCGTCGTCCGGCGGCCACGTCTCCGACCAGAACCCCATCCGCGCCACGATCCCCTCCCACTTCGACCACTCCGCCCGCGACAACGCGCGCGAAACCGAGCGGTCGATCACCAGCGAGTCGGCCGCCCCGTCCCAGGTGAGCCGGGCGGCGAAGAGCGTCGCGCGCCCCCGCGCCGACTCGACGCGGACGAGGACGGGGCGGGAGAACGGGGGGAGGTAGAGGAACTGGTACGCCTCGGTGTCGCTCGGCCGCCCCACGAGGTACCACGCGTCGGCGGCCCGGAGGAAGCGGGGGTAGAACGTGCAGGAGGGATGGTCCCCGACGATGGCCGCCGCCGCGACGGCGGCCTCGAACGCCGGTGCGGGCGTGTCGAAGCAGACGGTCGAGGGGGGCGCCACGACGGGTCGGCCGGCGCCGGGGTCGCGGGCGGTACGCCCCCCGGCGCACCCGGCGAGGGCGGCGAGGAGGAGGGCGACGAGCGGCGCGCATTTCACGCGGGGACGAGGAGGGCGTCGGGGTCGCCGTCGATCTGCTCCGGCCGCTGAGCTGCGCCGCCACCCGGTACGCGGAGGAGGGCGCGCACGGAGAGCCGGAGCATGACCGCGACGGGGGGCGCTGTACGCATAACAGAGGACGGCCCCGGCGCGGCACACGCGCCCGGCCCGGACAGTGTAGGGGCCGCCCCGCAGGCGGGCAAGGCACGCCGCCGTGCGCTCCGCTACAGCCGGGGGCCTACGGCGCCCACGTCCCCTCCGAAGCGTGCAGCCCGCATGGCCCAGACCAAAAAAATCAGGAACCGGAGGGCGGGCCGTCAAGGATGCGGGGCACGCCCTCCAGCAGCTGGATCGTCCCGTCGAACGTCCGGGTGGTCACCTGGTCGAGGGCCACGTCGGGGTAGCCGTCGTAGATCCGGGCGTTGCCGGTCGCGCCGGTGATGACGGGGAAGACGACGACGCGGAACCGGTCGACGAGCCCGGCCCGGAGGAGCGAGCGGCACAGCGCGACGCTGCCCAGCGTGCTCAGCGGGCGGTCGCCCTCCTCCTTCATCCGGCGCACCTCCTCCACGGCGTCCGTGCTCACCAGCCGCGTGTTCGCCCAGTCGAGGGGGCCCTTCAGCGTGGACGAGAACACCACCTTCTGGGTCTGCGCCAGCCCGTCGGTGGCAGCCGTCTCGTCGGTGGCCAGCGCGCCCGCGTCCGCCTGCGCCGAGAACCCGCGCATCATGTGGTACGTGTTCGCCCCCATCAGGAGCGTGGCGTCGCGCGCCGAATCCGCCTCCATCCACGCGAGGTACTCCGGGCCCTGCAGCCCCCACCACCCGGGCCACCCTTCGGCGCCGCCGTAGCCGTCCAGCGACGTGATGAAGTCCACCAACAGTTCCTGCATGGGTTTTTTGGTTTAGTGGGGACTTGGATGTTCCTCGGCCCCGTTGGTTTCGTCCCGCCCGGTGGGGACCGCGCGTTTCACACGGCGCCGCCGCCGCGGCCGGTCACGCGTCGTCCGTGTCGGCGCGCCGGTAGGTGTTGATCACGACGCCGGAGCGCAGGGCGCGGGTCTCGGCCAGGGTGAAGCGCGAGAGCGTGAACTCGTCGGAGAACAGCTTCTTGCCGGTGCCCAGCACGAGCGGGTAGACCACGAGGCGGTACTCGTCGATGAGGTCGTGCGCGGCCAGCGTGCGGATCAGCTCCGTGCTCCCCCACACGCGGATCTCGCCGCCCGGCGCCGCCCGCAGCGCCTCCACCGCCGCCGGCACGTCGGGGCCGAGGAGCCGCGCGTTCCGCCAGCCGACCTCCGTCAGCGTGCGCGACGCGACGTACTTGGGGATGCGGTTGTACCGCCGGGTCAACTCCCCCATGAACCCCTCGGCGTTCTCGTCCCACACGCCCCACGAGCCGGCGAAGATCTCGTACGTCCTCCGGCCGAGCAGCAGCGCCTCCGTCCTGCCCTCCCAGTCCCGGATGATCTCGTCGCCCTCCCCGAGGGGGTCCATCTCTTCGTCGTACGCCGTCGCCCAGCCGCCGTGCGCGAAGCCGCCGTCGCGGCACCGCGAGCTTAGCGCAGGCACGTGTCGTTGGGGGGCAACCCATCCAGGCGATCCCTGGTCCATTGGGCGAGGTCTGCGGGGAGGGCCGAATCCTCCCCGAGCACACTCATATGACTTTTGCCCGGATAGGTGCGGTAGTCGAGCGGTTGGCCCGAGGCACAGAGTGAGGCGACGTACGCATCTTGAATGCCTGGGGCAATGACCTCATCGTCTCCGCCTTGCGCGATCAAGAGCGGCTGCGTGAACGGACCGCGAGGGACGTTCTCCGCCAGGCGACGGGCAAGCGGGCCGGTGGTGAGGTCGAGCTGGAAGATGGGGCGGTCGTGCGACACGGCGAGCGAGCTCAGGACCGAGGCCAGCACTCCTGGTTCCGAGGTGCAACGGGCTGCCATCTCGCGTGCGAGCCGGCGGGCCGGCGTCGACACGTAGTCGCTGAGATGTACGTCGTCGTAGTACTGGCTGTAGGGAATGACAAGGAACGATGTGGCGATGGCGATCGGGCCGACACTGCCCCGCGAGGTAATGTCGCTGGCGATGGCGACCGGGTCGCTCGCCGGTGACAGCGCAGCCGTCCCCACAATCTCAATCTCCGGCGCATAGACGGGCGCGATTTGCGCCGTCCACAACGCTGCGTGGCCGCCTTGGGAGTGCCCCCAGACCACGGTCTTGCTCGACAGGGTGACGGACGGCAATTGGCGGGCGGCGCGGACCCCGTCAAGCACCGAACGGGCTTCGCCCTCGCCGATGAGGTAGGGGAAGGTGCCTTCAGCCCCCATCCCCGTATAGTCGGTCGCTACGACAGCCCAGCCGTTACGCCCCATTGCGTCGAGTGCGGGAATCGCCTCTGAAGGGACCGTGGATGAGATCGCGACCCGCGTCAGGCTCGGCGCGCACGCCCTCGCAACACCCACCGTCCCGTGGGCCCAGGCGATCACCGGCCTCGGTCCCGAACTCATCGAAGCGGGAATCGCGACGACGCCGCTGGACAGCGCCGGCGTCCCGTCTTGCGTCGTCGTCGTATACAGGATGCGCCACGCGGACACGCTATCGGGCAACAACCCGGTGTATGGTTCGTACCGCAACAACGTCCCGGGCTCCGAGGGAACTGTCGCAGGCGAGGCATAGAACGCATCAACCACGGGGGCTCCGCTGCGCAGCGTGTGGCTCACCCACAACGTCCCTGTGGCCAGCGCGAGCACCGCGACCGCCGCCACCCACCGTAGGATCGTTGCCGCACCGCGTCCTCCCTGGGTCGGCTCCGGCGTCTCGAACACCTCGTCGGTCCCGGCCGTCTTGTCGTCGAACGGGGTGTGCCTACTCCGCCACAGCAAGGAGAGACCGAAAGCGATGGTTCGGATGCCGAACAGCACCGCGACGACGATGAGCGTGAGATCGGGCCAGGTCAGGCCAAAGAGGCCGAAGGCGATCTCAGCGACCCCGAACGATGCCGCGAGCGCCCGTCGACTCGCGTCACCCCCTCTGCGGAACGAGCCTGCGAGCCGGATGGCTCCCGAGACGATCAGCAGAAGCGCGAGGAACGCCGGCAACAGTTCGATGCTGCGCCCAAGCCACAGCAGAATTGCCACGCCGGCCGCGATCCAGAGCAGGGCGATGGCAACATCGTACCACGGCGCGGGCTCGCGGCGCCCCAACAGATCGCCCCCTCCTGAGATAATGCAACTGATACCGATGTACAGACCGAGCAGCACCAGCGATGTCAGGGGACGACTGACGATCGTAAGGCCGAGCAGCGTGATGGCGATTCCTGCGACCAGTAGGGTCCAGGTCGGAGCCTGAGCAAGCAACCTCGGGAGCGCACGAATGCGGTGCTGGAAACCATCGCGCCGGTTATCAGGAGCGGCCATTGCGCGTTTCCTCTCGGGGTATGCTCTGACGGCTCAGTACGCCGAACAGCATTTGACGGCTCGGGCGCGGCATGCGCTGCAGCCGTAGTGCGAGGCAATCTAGGCGCCGACGTGCGAACGGGGCAAGCCGCTCCATCGTGCTCTCCGCTGTAGTCAAGGGTTATACAGCCCACGTCACGGGTCAATCCTGAGCGTACTGGTACTGCAACCGCTGCGGCTAGCGCCGTGGGCCGGGCCCTACTCCTGATCGAACATCTCCTCCAGCCGTGCCATGTCGACGTAGGGCACAATGTTGAGCGCGGCCGCCGAAACCTGCTCGTTACGCATAAGCTCATCCATCGCCACCTCCCCCAGGACGCCGAAGGCGTCTTCGATCACGGAGCTACCCCCTGATTCCACCGCAAAGCGAACCTCCGCGGTGCAGGATTCCGCGAGCAACCGCGTGAGGAGCGCCCCCACGGTGCGCGAGGCCTCTTCCCGCTCGGACGCCGTGATATCCGCCAGCGTGCTCATGTCGGGGTGAGAGGCGATCGCGGTAAAGATCCAGCGGGCGAGGTCCTTGCGGTCTCGGCCGGTCGTGTTGTCCGTCAGGCACGTTCCGAGCGCCTCCGTCGGGGTCTGCGCCTCGGCTACGGACGTGGAGAGCGCCACGAGCAGGGCGGCGGCGGTAAGCAGCGTTCGCATGGACGGGGGTGTCGGTGGGGATCGGCCTGCGCGCGTGGGCCTGGTGGTGGGGGCGTTCCAGCGTCGGAGGGCAGCGGAAACGCACGGGCGGGGGAGTGTAGGCACCGACGCTCGGACGAGGCAAGGAGCCCGGCCGTACCGCCCGCTGGCGCGGCCCTTCAGGCCGCCTCGTCGCCCGGCCCGATCGCGATGTCGAAGTGCAACACCTCCTCGCGCGTACCGAGCGCGGTGTACAGCGCGATCGCGGGCTCGTCGCCGCGGTCGGCCTGCACGAACACCACGTAGGCGCCCCGCGCGCGCCCGGCCGCACACAGCGTGCGGAGCAACGACGTAGCGATCCCCCTCCGGCGGTGCGTGTCGCGGACGGCGAGGTCGTAGACGTAAAGCTCGCTGCGCTCCTGCTCGAACTTCCTCAACTCGTACGCGGCAAGCCCCCCCACCACCGCCCCGCCCTCGACGGCGACGAGGGCGATGAAGGTGTCGCCCGCCAGGAGCCGCCGGAGGTACGCCTCGCTGGGCCGGTTGCCCCCGTACGTCTCCGGCTCCTCGAAGGCCTCGCCGAAGAGGTCGAGCAGGCCCCCCATCAACGCGAGGTCATCAGCACCGAGCTGGTGTAGGGTCAGGCTCATCGGGATCGCCGGGCGGCATAACGGGGTGGCCGCTCACCGGCGCAGGGCGAGGCGGCGTGTGAACGAGGCAAGATCCGTGCGGACGGCCGAACGAAGCAAGGCGGTGAAGCCCTACGTCGGCGTGCGGCTGCGGGTTATCCCGCCCGGTCGATCCGTCGCCGGCGTGCTGCTACGAGGATCACCTCAGAGGCTCCGGGGTCCGGAGGTACAACCTCCACGCAAGGCCTCGCTACGACGCATTGTTAGCGCTGAAGCCGGGCCTCTCCTCGCGTTCGAGCCTATCCATGAACTTCTCGAACCGCCTCTGCCTGGTCCCCGGTTTCTTCGCCGTCGTCAGCCCGTACGTGATGGTAAACCGGCTCGACCTGGTCAGCGTCTCGAAGAACTGTTTCGCCTTCGGCCTGTCGTCTAGCGCAGCCACGAAGTCCGCCGGCACCTCCGCCTCACTCTGTGGGAGGTAGGCGGCGTCCCACCGGCCATCCGCCTTCGCGGCGCGAACGTGCGCGAGCCCCGGCTCCTTCATCCGTCCCTCGGTGATCAGGCGCTCGACGTGCTCCGTGTTCCGCTTCGACCACGTGCTCCGGCCCCTTCTAGGCGTGATCCGTTGGAGGTAGGCGTCGTCGTCGAGCGACTTCTTGACCCCGTCGATCCAGCCCCAGCGTAGCGTCTCCGTCACGACATCGTCCCAGGTCACGCTCGGGACCCCGGACGCCTTCTTGAAGACCTTAACCCAGAGCTCGTTCTCAACGTCGTGGTTTGCTTCCAGCCACGCGCTGAGGTCTTCTGACGACGCGAAGGCCAGTGTTTTCTTCGGGTCGGGTTCAGGCATGGCGTTGATCTGGTGGCATAACGGGGTGGCCGTTCAGCGGCGGCCCTCATGGCGCAACGTTACGACGTGCCACCGATGCGACGAGGGACGCACGCGCTAGAACGGGAACGACCGGATCATCTCGTCATCGATGCCTGACCACCCGAACAACGGCAGCGCGAGGGTGATCGCCCCGATGAACAGGAGGAAGGGGCGGTGAGCCCTCCCGCGGCGCCCCACGTCAGCGAGGTGCCACGCCGCTCCGAGCAGGAAGCCGGGAAAGGCGGCGACAGCGGCGCCCATCCAGAGGTCGAAGAACCACACGCCGTAGGGCCGGATGAACGCCACCGCGACCGCTGCCCCGATGGCCTCGGCGACGAACACGGCGAGGGCGACGCGCCAGTGCTCGAGGAGCAGCCGGAGGAACGTATCGTGATCGCGGGGGAAGAGCGGCACGCTAGAAAGGCGGGATTAACGGGGTGGCCGTTCCGCGGCGGCCTTGAGGGCGCAACGTTACGACGCGCTACCGATGCCCCGGGGCCGCCCGTGGCCGTGGGCATCAGCGGCTTACGGTCGGACGTAGAGGATCACCGCGAGCAACATCGTGGCGAGCACGAAGGCGACGACCGTGAACGGGAGCATGAGCAGCGCGAAGGCCGCGAGCCAGACGGCGCGGCGCCGAAGCGGGAGGGCCCACACCAGCGACCACCGCCTCCTGAACGTGTAGGCCGCGAGGGCGCCTGCGCCGAGCCCGACGAACGTGGGGACGACGGACGCGACACCGCCGCCGAGCCCCTGCGTCGCGAGCGCCCCCGCGACGAGGAGGAACGTCGCGGAGAGCCCCGCCGCGAGGAGCGGGGCCTCCAGGTGGAGCGGCCTGGCCTGAGCGGGAGGAGGCATCGGGGCGGACGTGGGCGCCGGGGCGAGGGCTTCGGGGACGGGGGGAGCGGGGGCGCCCCGCCTCGTCTCTCGCTACGGCCCCACCCGGGAGTTATACGGCTCCACCGGCACGCGGTACATCTGCTCCAGCGTCCACCGCTCCCCGTCCATCTTCTCGAACGCCACGTACCCGTACCGGCGGCTCCAACTGATGCTGCGCACCGCGTTGCTGCGGTCGGCATACCGGAAGGTGTTCGTGACCACGACGCGGACGTCGTCCAGCACGCCCGCCCCCGTCCGCAGCCGCGTCACGGGCAGGGCGGCGACGGAGTCGAGGCGGTACGGGTCGGCGTGGAACCTCGCGTTCTCGGCCGCGAACCTGAAGTTGATCTCGGCCGGTTCCCTGAGCGTCCGCGCACGGATCTCAAGGAGGACCCCGTCGAGGGAGCGGTCGTGGTTCGGGTCCGTGAACGTGCCGGCGACCATCAGCTCCTCCGGCGCGAGGAGCGGCGTCCCCACCCCGCCGGGGTAGATGCCCCGGATCACCGCCCGGACGAGCATCGTGTCGCGTCCGCCGCGGTCGGAGGTGAAGACGAGCGTCTCGCCCCCGCGGTAGGGGTTCCACGCCAGCTCCTCCGGCTCCAGCGTGTCGTGGAAGCACCCCGCCCCCCCGACGAGCGCGCACGCCGTGGCCGCTACGGTCAGGCACGTCCGCCAGAGGCGCATGTCGGGGCAGTTCGGAGCGTGGGCTAACGGGGCGGGCGCCCGGGGCGGCCCGTGGGCTGCCACGTTACGACGCCCGCGCCCGCGCCGCCCGACGCCCCACCGGGCGACGCCGACCGGCGCCTCAGTGCGTGCGCGTGTAGACCATCGGCTCCTCGAACACCGTCACGGGCGGGCGCTCCCCGTCCCGCGCGCGCACCAGACGCAGCGTGCCGCCGTGGACGAGGTACGTGTAGACCCACGGCCCCTCGTACCGCCCGTCCTCGCGCGGGAACGCGCTCCTCGGCTCGTAGACGTAGAGCGTGTCGCCCCGGACGGCGTACGTCCCCTCCGTCGTCTCGTTCAGTTCCGGGGAGTAGCTGGAGGCCGTGGAGTCCGCCCGGAGGTCGAGGGTGTAGGCGAGCCCCGGCGCGAAGCGCCATTCCCACCGCGACCCGGCGAGGTCGGGCGGCGGCGCGCACGCGGCCACGCCGAGGAGGAGGCCGAGGGGTACGAGGCGGCGCATCACGGGCGGGCTAGGCGGACCGATCGCGCAGCAGCTCCTCCACGTCCACCTCGCCCGCCCCCCAGCCCGCCATCGTGGGGCTCACCTCCCGCGTCAGCCACGCCCAGAAGTCCGCGTAGACCGCCTGCTCGCTGAGCGGGTACATCTGCGCGCCCCACGTGAGGTGGACCGACACCACGCGCTCCTCCACCCGCCCGTCCGTGAGGAGGAACCCGGCCATCTCGTCCATGTCCTGCCGCCGCGCGATGGGCCAGCAGTCCGTCCCCGGGCTGAACTCCCGCACGAACTGCCGCCGCAGCGCCGCCGCCTCGTCCGGCGACGTGAGGAGGTGCCACGGCGTGAACGACGTGAGCCCGTTGGCGACGGCCCAGCGGTACGCGAAGGGGAGGGGTTCGCCGGAGGGACCGGGGAGGAGCATGGGCGCTACGAGGCCGTGGCTCAGACGTACTCGACGGCGCCCGCCATGTTCTCCACGTCCAGCACGTCGTAGAGCAGCAGCAGCCCCCGCACGACCTCGCCGACGGGCCTCCCCGCGTCGGCGATGCCCACGCGCCCGCCGGGGCGGCGGGTCAGGCGGCGCCGGAGTGCGGGTACTGGCGTTTGACGGCGGCGACCGACCCGGCAATCAGCGCCTCCAGCACCTCCACGTCGAGGTCCGCCAGGCGCTTGAGGTGCAGACAGACCTTCGTCATCTTGTGCTTCCCGAGCCGGGCCAGCAGCGCGACCTGCTCCGGGCTCTCCGCGCTGACGTAGACGACGATCTCCCGGCCACGGATGGCGAAGCCCACGAGCGGGGCGTCGCCGGAGTGGCCGCTCGCGTACGTGTAGGTGTACGAGCCGAAGCCGACGATGCTCGGCCCCCACATCTCCGGCGGCTGCCCCGTCACCCGCTCGCACAGGGCGATGAGGGTCTTGCAGTCCCCCATCTGCTCGGGACGGGCTCGGGACGCGAGGTACGCCTCAACGCTCGCGCCCGTGGGTCTGGTTTTGGTTTCGGCCATAGGGGATTCTGGTTAGCGGGGGGTCTTTGGTTTTGGATCTTCGAGCTGGGTCTTAGATCTTGGATCTTCGATCTTTGGGAAAGGCCTCGCTCTCGGGGGGTATTCCCAAAGATCCAAGATCCAAGATCAAAGTTCTAACCGGTAGGGGAAGTCGTCGCCGTCGCGGGTGGCCTGGATCACGCCGTCCAGCGAGAGGTGTTCGATGAGCCTGAGTGTTCGCATGGTCCGGGCGTCGGGCGAGGGAGGGTGCGAGAATGAAGGGAGGATGAACGCCAACCGCCTGTCATATCGGCGCGGCGGGCGCGGCGTAGTCTCCTCCGCTCGGCTCCGAACCCTCGTCCCTCATGCACCTGCGGCTCAAGCGGCTCGACGAACGGCGGTATGAGACGGTGATCACCCGCTCAGACGGGGTCACGTACCACGTGAAGGGGGTGGGCCACATGGGGGTGATCCCGCACGACCTCGCGCACTTCGTGGTCGAGCGGGCGCTCGGGATCCGCCGGGGGTTCTGGGGCAGTGTCGCGGCCGGGGCCGTTTTCGGGAGCCTCACGTACGTCAGCGGGCGGCGCCGCCCTCACGCGGCGCAGCGGTCGAAGGACGTCTGGAAGGCGAACGAGAAGGACCTCACCGAGGTGGAGATCCTCGTCGGCCTGTTCAATCAGGCGTTCGAGGACGGGCTCGGCGCCGACTCGCCGGTCCTGCGCGATCGTCTCCGTCGCTACACCTGGACGCCCCCGGGCCAGCGTCCCCGGCAGTTCACGGACGCGCAGGTCTCGGCCGTATGCGCCGGGTGGGGCACCATGCTCCAGTCGTGGGACGGCCTGAAGATCGGGGATACGCTCGACCTGGAGTGGCCGGAGGACTGACTGGCAAGCCTGACGGGGCGACGCTTCAGCGGCGGGCCTGCAGGGCACGTCCGTTGCCGTGCGTGGTGATCCCGTGGCCGGATCACCACCGGCGGCGCTCCGGCAGGAACGGCTACGTCCGCGAACGGCTACGTCCGCGAACGGCTACGTCCGCGAACGGCTACGTCCGCGAACGGCTACGTCCGCGAACGGCTACGTCCGCGAACGGCTACGTCCGCGGCTCATACCGCATCGCCACGGCGCCCGAGCCGAACGCCAACCGGTCCACGAGCTTCAGGTCGAGCGGCTTCGATAGCCCGGCGAACAACGTCGGCCCGTGGCCCGCGAGCCGGGGGTGCACCACGAACTCGTACTCGTCGATCAACCCGAGTTCCGCGAGCGCCAGCGGGAGCTTCACGCCGCCCACGAACAGCCCTTTGCCCGGTTGCTGCTTGAGCTGCTGGATGGCCGTCGCCAGATCGCCGCGCACGAGCCCGGCGTTCCAATCGACCTCGGTCAGGGTGCTCGACACGACGTGCTTCCGGGCCGCGTCGATCGTGCGGGCGAAGGGCTGCATCCAGTCGGGCAGCGCTTCCGCCCGGGCCGGCGACCGGAAGGCGGCCTCCATCATCTCATACGTCACCCGGCCGAAAACGAGGGCATCGGCCCGGTTGAGGTTCTCGAACGCGTGACGGTGCAACTCTTCGTCGGGGGTTATGCCGCGGTGATCGCAGCACCCGTCCAACGTGACGTTGATGGAATAGCGGAGGGGTCGCATGACGTGCGCATGGCGCGGGATAACGGGGTGGGGCTTCAGCGGCGGCCCTCGGGGCGCAACGTTACGACTCTGAACCGACGCCACAGGGGCCGTCCGCTACGGCGGCGCGTGAGGCGTACGGCGCTACGGGGGCTACACCGCAGCGAAGTGCGCCCACACGAGGACGACGAGCCCGCCGAGCACGGGGGCGAACGCGATGAGCCCGACGAACCCGTAGCTCGCCGCCATCACCGCCGTGTGGTAGGCCGAACGCGACGGCCGACGGCGGAGGACCTCCCCCTGCATGAGCATCTTCGCGAAGGCCGCGAAGAGGAGCGGGAGCGTGAGGAGGTGCATCCCGGAGTAGGCGGTCATGCCCGTGATGCCCCACAGCGCGGTGAAGCCGTAGGCGGCGAACACGAAAAACAGCTCAATGAAGGGGGCGTCCTCGACATCCTGCCGGTGCATGAGCCAGACGAGACCGACGTAGGCCGCCACGGCGAGGGCCGGGAACACGGTGAGGGCGTCGGCGGGGCTCAAGGACGGGACGGAGGAGGCGCCGTGTGGACGGGGCAACATAGGCGCCGACGGCAGCGCGAGGCAAAGCGGTAGGGCGTGTCGTCGGGTGCAGATGGGGGGCAGGTCATGCGGGCGGGCCGCCGGATCCCTACGCGCGTTCCTCGGCCGGCTCCACGCGGCTGCCGAAGACGTGGTACCACGCGCGCTTCCCGCAGGACGCGCACCGGAGCTTGAACGGCCCGTCGCGGATCATCCAGCCCTGGTCGTGGACGGCGTCGACGTAGCCCTCGCGCCAGGCGTGTCCCCAGTCGACCGCGCCGTCGGTGAACGCGGCCCTGCACGCGGGGCACGCGTGCGCCTTGATCGCGTCGCGGAACGCCGCCTCCACGTCGGCCGCCGTCGTGCCGGGACCACGGGGCGTAGGGGGCGGATCGGGCGCGTGCTCGCGTGACATAGCGGGGGGCCACCGGCGGCGGCCTTGATGGTGACGAGGCGGGGGTGCGTGCCGTCGGGTGCAGCGGCGGGTTAGGCCGCGTCGCCCGGCGGGCCCTCCGTCACGGGCCGCCCGCGCCGGGCTTCAGCTCGACGCTGACGATGTAGAGCAGGCCCCCGCCCACGTTCTCCAGGCTGTGCGGCGGGAGCGGGTCGCCCCAGAGCGCCGGGGGCGGGCTCGCCGAGAGCGCGGTCAGCCGCGTGTCGAGCACGACGGCCTCCTCCGCGTCGCGCCGGACGAAGTCGCTCCAGCTCACGACGTGGTGCGCGGCGGGCCACCGGTGCGTGTGGACGGCCGTGCGCTCGCCCGCCCCGATGCGGGCGGCGAGCACCCGGACGCGCTCGTTCTCCAGGAGCACCGTGTGGTGATTGGGCGCGGCGCGCATGGCGTCGAGCGAATCCGGCCAGGGCCAGGCCGCCGCCCCGGCCTCCGCGGCGGCGTCCGCCCGGGCGCCGCCGGGGCCGGGCTCGCCGGC
>Ga0193752_1002442_pt1 | contig 13919 bp, 18 predicted proteins | sample H1c1metaG_FD_144924 | JGI IMG/M metagenome (GOLD analysis project Ga0193752, IMG submission 144924) | Soil microbial communities from a riparian zone of the East river system, Colorado, United States - H1c1 | ecosystem: Environmental > Terrestrial > Soil > Riparian zone | place: USA: East River... | reverse complement strand
TCATTTACGCTTGCCACCAACGGGCAGGGCTTGCTGCAGGGCTGGAATTCATTGTTCGTCCTGCCCGGAACCGCTGCTGATTAAAGATATAAAAGTACAGGGTAACAAACAAAAGCCCGGCGATGTTTGTCCAGCCTAGATGAAGCACAACAGCGATAAAATGACCATTGCTCCAATGTCCTGCCAGCCTTGCAGCAAACCCAATGTTAGGCGCAGTTTATTAATTTAAGCTACAAATTGAGAAGTTGGCACGTTATAGTTTGCTAAATAAGGATTAATATTTAACCAACTTCCGGAGATGCCTGATAATGTAACTGTTAATTGGGAAAATAAAATTAGCAAATTATTAGTTGTTTGGTCTACTACAAGCCACTTTGAAGTTGGGTCTGCTGCTCGATTGGCATCAGTAAGAGAACTTATCGGACTAGTATCAAATTGGATAAAGCCCTTTCCAAGAACTACAATCATATCTACAAGTGGACATTGAAGTGAAATTCTAGCTTTGGCTGTGGGCGGCATAGCAGGGTATTGAATATTATTCGCCGCAACATATTGGGTTATCCAACCTTGGATCGTAGACATATTAGCTGGTCCATCATACGCGACAATATAACTAAATATTCCAGGAGCTTTGTAACCTGTAGAAAATGAAGTTTGAATATTTCTCTGAAGAGCCTTAATGTTTCTAATTGAATTCAAAGCATTATTTAGTTCATCCTGGGTTAATAATGATTTTACTTCAATAGTGGAGGATACAGCCTCTGCAAGAAAACCATTTATTCCTCCTCCGAAATCAATTTTTGGGTAATTTTTTTGATACAAAACTATGTCTATTTGATTTCTCTGGGCTCTTGGTTGAGAATTGCTATCAATTATTTCACCTGTACCAAAACCAATGAGTTCTGTCAAGTGCGTTTCCAAAAATTGTCGAATGAATGCTTCTCTTGGCGTTCCTCTATGAAGTGTATGGCCAGCATTGGCTGGTATTTGAGACGTTTGAAGAAGAAGGGTTTCCACGTCATTAATATGTTGTTGAAGCATCATAACCTTAGTTTTAGAATTGCGCCTAACGGGCAGGGCTTGCTGCAGGGCTGGAATTCATTGCTCGTCCGCCCGGAACCGCTGCTGATTAAAGATATAAAAGTACAAGGTAACAAACAAAAGCCCATCAGTGTTTGTCCAGCCCAGATGAAGCACAACAGCGATAAAATGACCATTGCTCCGACGTCCACCCAGCCTTGCAGCAAACCTGATGTTAGCGGCTGTTTAAAAACCGTCATATTTCAATCGTTTTAGAAGCTTGATAAAATTCTCAAGTAAAACATCATAGGTAATAATATGTATTTCATCCAAGTCATGATTCATTTGCCCCAATAAAACATTATCTCTAATTGTTAAGTCTTTTCTTCTACCAACTATGCAAAAATATCTCGCATAAAAACCATAATCCAACCCAAAATACTCATAATTTCTATAATATCTATTTGGTGGAACGATTTGCTCTAGCGGGTTTTGCAATAAAATGTCCTTGTATCTTTTCTTGAGAAATGCTCTATTTTCTTCATACCAAGTCTTCCAATTTTGGACTTGTCTGACTGAATGGGACAAGAAAGATGTTGGATCACCGGATTTAGTAAAAAGAGGTTTATCTGATCGCTCTATTTCAACAAGAGATACAAAAGCGCTTATTGAGTTTGTATTTCTTTCTTGTCCAACAATTGCAAAGTCAGTAATGTAATTGTCTGCTAATTTGAATTTGCTAAACACGATACTACCTTCATCACATAGGCAATTCATAAAAATTGTATTATTGAGCAGATATTTATGAATTGTCTCCTCAGAATCACATTCTAGTACTTGCTCAAATTCTTCTGCAAGGGCAACACCCTTGTCAAAATCTATTATGTTAATATCTACGTATTTGTAGGGTGTCATATGAATAGCCGCTAACGTTCGGGGCTTTGTGCAGTTGGGGAATTGACCAACTGTCCGCCCGGAACTGAAGCTAAATTTATAACTAAAAGCCGAAGTTAAGAACTACTGCCTGGCAGAATTACGTCCGCCGAAACCAAAGCTTGGATATGTACTGCCGATGATTGCTTCAACGTCGAGCCGCAATTGCACAAAACCGCATGTTAGCTGCAGTTATCACTTAAGCTTTGGCAACGGGACTTTTGCAATTCCGTTAATTGTCAAATATTTTAGCTTGTCAAATTTATATTGTTCGTCTTTAATAAGTTCTATCTTATACGTTAAACCAAAACAACAATTGCACATTGCATACCCGCCATACCCATGGTAAATTAAATTAAGAGTATTATCAGTTACAATTTCGATTTCGCCTAAAAAGCTATAGCCACAATTTTCATAAATGTTAGCTGTTATGATCAAAATGCTGTCATTCGTTTGTTTTATAGATGTTATTTCTGTTGGTGATGGAGTTTCTGATTGTGGTTTTAGACATTCTGAAGATTTTAAGTCTTCTAACCAAAGTCCATGTACCCACCTTGCGTCTAAAATTTTTGAACTTGATTTCAAAACCGTAGTACCGGTCAATTGATGGTCAGATATCGAGCTATCAGATTTTTTATCCAAATAAACCGTGTCATGTATAGTCTGTGCTGCATTGGTATTTCGATCAGTGCAACTGGAATTGAACAAATAAAAGAAGGTCAATAGATATGTTAAGTATGATTTAAACATTTTTCAAATTTGCAGGATGTTACAAATTGCAGCAAACCCAATGTTAGCTACTGCCACTTTCCTAAAAAGAGCTTTGTTTACTTGAAAAAATTTCTTAGTTTTTCTGATAAAGATTTTTTAGAACTCCCTAGAGAGGCTTGGTTACTTTCTTCATTGTCGGGTTGTATTTTTTCAAACCATTGAATGCAGTCTACACAATTTACTTTTATAGCTTCGTTCGCTTGGTATACAAATTCTCTAGGAATCCAAGCATATAAAAGTCGCCCTGTTGATTCGTGTGTCAAATGAAACCAAGTGTCAATAGGTGGACAATCATAAATGTCAATCAGTCCATCAGAACATACTTCAGATGCACCATCTGTTACTGAGTTGTCAATTTCTACGACTAAAATATTTCCATAAAATTTTTCGCCATTAACTATCAATTTTATATTTTCTCGTTTTTGTAAAAGTTGCAAATCAAATAGTTCTTTATACAAGTTGGAACTTTCATCTCTGTAAGGATCCTGTGTCCATTCTGTCGAAAAACTATATCTTTTTTCAGGGTCAAAGCCATAATCTGTAATTTTAAATTCGAATATTTTCTTTCCATTTATGATGGGATTTATACTTCTAAAAATTGAAGCAGTATTCTTGTCACAATTCTCAAGTTGTTTGGCACAATAAATTTGTGTCAATTGTAAATTCTCATTAAAGATTTGTGTTTCTATTTCTAGCATTTTATTTTCGAATGTTGTAGACTGGTAGCAGCTAACGGGCAGGGCTTTGTGCAGGTTGGGAAATAGAATCCGGCTGCCTGGAACCGCTGCTGATTAAAAATATAAGTTTAAGTTAAGTACAAAAGTTCAGCGATGTACGTCCTGCCCGAACAAAAGCTGAACAGCAGTACAAATGCTCATTGTTATTCCGTCTGCCCAACTTGCACAAAACCCAATGTTGGCTGTAGTTGTTATTCAAAAGAATGTTCTTTAGCATTCAATATTGTCTTTTGTCTGTCGTCTTGATATTTTATTATTTTGTGAATGTCAGCTTTTATGTCAAAGTCACTCTCTACTCTGTAGAAGTCGTAGCTCAACTTCATTTTTTTGTCATCCGTTTTTAAAATAAAATTAGCATCAAAATCTAATTTGTCATTCGGGGGTATTTTTCCAATCATTGGAAAACTTGCATTACATGAATAGTGAGGGAATAAAGCCATTTTTGCTGTGTCATAAACAATGTCATTTACAAGTCCATCACAAGTCCAAGTCAAAAAATAAACTGTGTCTTTATAGGAGTTAAAAAAGGTAGTATTTATTTTAATCATCCTATTCTTCTTTGCTTTTTTTGAAATCGCAAAATCAAATGTTATTTTGTCAACTGGTAAATTTTTATTTTCAATTTTAAAGGTGTCAATTTTAGTAATAACAGGCGTGCCAACTTTATTATTGCCGCAGGAAAGCAAAGAAACGGAGATTAAAGATGCGATTAAATAATTTGTCATAACGGAGGTCATTTACAATTACAGCCAACGGGCAGGGCTTGCTGCATGGCTGGAATTCATTGCTCGTCCGCCCGGAACCGCTGCTGATTAAAGATATAGAAGTACAAGTTAACAAACAAAAAGCCCGGCGATGTTTGTCCTGCCCAGATGAAGCACAACAGCGATAAAATGACCATTGTTCCAATGTCCAGCCAGCCTTGCAGCAAACCCAATGTTGGCAGCATACTCATCGTCTCTGTCTGTCATTATATTGATAAACTACCGTGAAGTCCAAATTCCGACTTTCTCTTTTGTTTTATGTGTTTAATAACTTCGTCTTTTGATTTAAATTCTGGAAAACCATAGCCAGTCCATATGTCTATGATTTTGTCACCTTGCAATTTAAGAAGAAGTATTGTTGTCGATACGCCAACACCGCCAGTCAAATATGTAATAAGAAAAATGTCTTTGCTTTGGGAAAAGAATAACAATTTTCTTCGAGGCAATTTTTGAGACGATGTACAGCAACATCTATATTCTTCGTTTGGATTTGCAATAGAAAATTTGTCCCTTGTCAAGCAGTTAAGCTGTTGCCTAATTGATTGGGGGATTTGTTTTTTGTCAGTAAATGTTTGAAAAGTCTGTGATTGCAAGTCGGAAAGAAAGCCGTCTAAATTTGTGTCTAAAAATATTTTGGTTGTGTCAACAGAAATACCACAATTGTTTTGTCCGAACAAATTATTAGAGAGTGTCAAAAAAAGGAAAAGTATAAAATAATTAGTCTTTGTCATACTTGTTAAATTGGAACGGAATTTACATTTGAGTTGCTGCCAACGAGCAGGGCTTTGTGCAGGTGTGGCATTAGAATTCCGTCCGCCCACAGCCGCTGCTGATTGAAAAACTGATGTTGAAGTTAAGAACTAAAGCCCAAAGTTGTTTGTCCAGCCCGAACCACAGCTTGGATTTGCAATTGGCTAATGTTTGTTTGTCCAGCCACACTTGCACAAAACCCAATGTTGGCTGCAGTTTATTTTTGAATGGGACCCCTTTTCACCGGAGTTGGAGTAGGGGTCAATTTTTTTCGTAAAATGTATGTATATGATAATTTTTTTTGTTTAAGCTCCATTTCTAAACTGTCTGAATTGTTTTTTATTTTAACCAAATATGTGTCATCCAGAAAAGGTTTAGTATTGTCAAAAGTTGGCCTTAGAGTAAGTTTATTGCTTTCAATTTTGAAAAGGAATATTTGAATTTCACCATCTGGAAAAGACACTTTGGCAAAACGGGCGCTATTAAAATTTATATCTGGACAAACACTGCATAAACTAGTAGCTAACTTATTACTGTCATTGATTGATGTTTTAGTAGCGACAAATTTCCAGGTACCTAGTATTTGAAATCGATCAAAATCTTGACTGTAAGTATTATAAATGAAAAGTAGGGAAAAGACCATGCAAAAGAATGATTTCATAAATGTAGGTTTAAATTGCAGCCAACGTTCGAGGCTTGTGCAGTTGGGGAATTGACCAACTGTCTGCCCGGAACTGAAGCTAAATTTATAACTAAAAGCCGAAGTTTAGAACTACTGCCCGGCAGAATTCCGTCCGCCGAAACCAAAGCCTGGATATGCACTGCCGATGATTGCTGCAACGTCATGCCCCAATTGCACAAAACCGCATGTTGGTTGCAGTTTTGCTTAAGCTTGTCCATTTACCATCAAATCAAAGTACAGTTTATTTGTGAGGTTGATTTTCAAGTTAAAATAGCACTTTCCGCCATCATCTGCAGTAATAATTCCATTCCTCCATTCTTTGTTCTCCCCTCCATAAAGGCACAAACAATTGATCCAAACTATTTTTTCTCCTTTTGAATTAATAACAGGAACAATTTGTCTTACATATCCTCTCAGGTCAATTCTTTTCCAACTTTTTTGTCGGCGATTATATTTAGTAATGCAAAGAGTAAGTAGTTTTTCAATGTTTAGGAAGTCGGTTTTTGTTAGAACCGTGGACCTGTATGCTGAATCAAAAAGGAAAGCTCCAGGTGCTGGGTAGTCAAAAACAATTACTTTGGAAGTGTCATACATATTCTGACCTTTCGCTAATCCGCATAGGAAGAATAAAGGAACGGACAGAAGGAAAATAAATATCTTTTTCTTATTGTGTATCATAAATGTCCAACAAATTGCAACCAACGTCCAGGGCTTTGTGCAGCTTGGGTATTTGTAGCTGTGTCCGCCCATGTGACGATGTAAATTAACAAACGGAATTTATAAACTGAAAATAAAAATAATTAGTTAACGGTCGCACCCAAAGCCAATGATTGATAGCGAACTGCAGCTGAAAAATTGCTGGTCATGCCCAAGTTGCACAAAACCCCATGTTGTACGCAGCCTTGCACGTCAGTCAGGCAACCATCCTGAATTTATCTTGACTATTAATTCTTGAATCAAATTTGAGTGATTAGCGGAGGTGAAATTTGCTACCAATACTGTGTCAATTGGATGGTCGTCATAATTTGCGGCAGTCGTAATGAACCAAAATGCGCTTGAGAAGTCATAATCCCAAGAAGTCATTAAGACGTCTTCATCAGTAGTCATCCAATTAGGAAGTTTACCGTTTTGTTCTTGCCTTTCTATACTAATCCAGTCAAATAAATCATCAGTTTCTGAGCAAGCTTTTCCCGTAGCATGCATGTATAAAACACTTTTGTCTATGCACAAATTAGCAAATGCACGAAGAATAGGATTTGTTATGTCGTCCGCAATTATAAATACAACCCAATTATTCAAAACAGTCTGAGAAAATTCAAGTAAGCTGTCTTGAATATTTAAATAAACTATTTTTCTAGTATTTATTTTTTCAGGGAATGTTGTCATAAAGGTTGCGTACAACTCATAAATATACGCAGGTCAATTTACCGCTACACTTATGATTTTGATTAATAAATATATACATAATTCAACAATGAAAAATGCGAAAGTTTTATTTCGTATAAAATATTGTTTAATGTATCAACAATTGAAAAAACGCAGGTTTTAAAGCCCCTTTTTCCTGAGCACACGATCAAGCGGACTCTCTATCTGGCCGATATCTTTTTTGCTGATCTGGGTATAACGTAAAGTGGTTTTAATGTCGTTGTGGCCCAGCAGTTTCTGTATATAACTGATATCAGTTCCGCTCTCAAGCAAATGCGTGGCATAACTGTGCCGCAAACTGTGAAAACTGCATTGCGCAGGCAACCCAAGCTTTTTATAGGCTTCTTTAAATACCTGCTGGGCACTGCGGGTACTGTAATGCTCACTGCTTTTGTGGCCCTCAAATAACCAATCCGTTGGTTTGTATTTAATATAGTATGCACGCAAAAAGGGTAAAATGCTTTTGCTCAATGTTATCACACGGTCTTTTTTACCCTTTGCATGATTTATACTTATCTGCATACGGTCGCTGTTTATATCTGCAATTTTTAATTGCACCACTTCACTAACCCGCATGCCTGCACTGTAAGCCAGCAGCAGCAGGGTCTTATGTTTAAGGTTGTCTATCTTCAATAATCCTTCCAGTATTTTTTCTTCACTGATCACTTTGGGCAGTTTCTGCACTTTCTTCGGCCTCGGTATCTCCCAAAAGAATTTCTCCCTTCCTAATACCTGTTCAAAATAAAATTTCAAAGCATTCAGGCGACTGTGCGCCGTATTTTCGCTGATGCACTCTTTTACCAGCACATGGCTCATGTAACGCTTCAGGTCCTCCACGGTAAGTGCATCAACGGGTTTTTGTTTCAGCAGTTTTAGTAATTGTATAAACTCGTTCCGGTAAGTGGTAATGGTGCTTTTGCTGTAAGCCTTTAATTGCAGCATCTGTACAAAATTTTCAAGCGCTGCCAGGTTTTCGGCACTCAACTGCCACGCAGGCGATAGGGCAAGGGGCTTCCGGGCCGGGCTGTTTTCAATGGCCATAGCTTGTACCGGTTGGGGCAAGGTGGCGGCTACTTTCTTTTTAGTTTGCAGGTAATGCTTTAAAGCGCTGTTATCAATATGAGCCTTATCTTTTAAATGTTTAACAATTAACAGGTAATCATTTTCGGTTAACGGTGTATACCAGCACACCTGTGTCTTGCTCCATTTTAAACCTGGTAGTTTGCGTATGGCTTTTTCAAGCCCGGCAGGCCTGGTAAAATAAATACCCATGCATTCCTGGTTGCGGTGCAACAGTGGCTTAATGGTTACAGTTTCCACATTCAATAAGGCGTTGCCCTCCCTCAGTTACAGTTAACAATACAGGGGCAGATCGGTCCATCTAATATATTAAATAAATGTGATAAAATGGTTGTTTTTAAGAACGGCCTGTTTGCCCTGTATCCCCTTCCAAAAGGTTAAATGGTTGCCTGGTACCAGTTACCAGCTCTAAGATCTATACATACCATATAACAAAAACATAAGAATAACATATTAAACCTATATCATACCACATAAAATGTGGGATGATGTGGACTTGATGTGGACTTGATGTGGACCTGAACCGGAAATAAGACGAATTTAACCCCTGCCGGATAATCGAAAAACAAGTCAACCCAGGGCGGTTCCCTGCCCAAAAAAGGTTTTGGAGACAGATTTCTGACCCTTTTTAGGCGGCAGTCGCCGGGGAGGGAGGAAAGGGGCTGTATATATTATTACCTTAGCTTTAATTTAAGACCAACCAACCAGGTTTTATGAAAAGTATAATCTTACTGGTCATGCTGTTTGTTGCCGTCTCTTCTTTTGGGCAGGATACGCTGAATACAAAACTGCCCGTTTCGAACAGGCAACATAAAAAACAGGATGATTTTACCAGGGAAAATATTATTGGAAAATGGAAAGATCAGAACTCAACCATATCCTTTTATTCAAAAGGTACTTATTCCACCCTTTTTGATACTGGTACAAAAGACAGTGGTTATTGGGAGATCAAAAAAAGCAAATTGATATTAACCATCAGGCCATCTTACTTTGAGCAAACTTACCAATTGCTGTATTTTTCTAAAAACAAAATGAGGTACCAGGCAATTGATAGCAGGAGAGCAGAAGACTTTGTTTTTCTTCCGGAGGACCATACAATATGGATAGCAACAAAAATTGCAAATTTTGACAAATAAAATTATGCCATAGCAAAACAATGGTTTGTATATTTATCTTACCACACGGTATAATTCATGAAACTTACCGCTACAATTATGAAACAGCTTTTTATTTTGCTTGGTTTTTTTACAACTACCGTGCAGGCACAGGACTTCCTGATCTTCGATAAACCCTATGTTCAAAGTGAAGACAGGTGGGTTGCTTTTGATAAAGACAGCAGCAATACCTATATGTACGGCTTTATTTATATTGACGCACAGGCAGGGCTTACACTGAACTATGAAGGGAACTTTACCATAACACCCAACGGAACTTTTGTTCCAAAAAAACAGGACAGTGTGGGTTTTAAAGTAAGGCTTAAACCGAACGATGTATTGGTTGCTTTTATTCCCCCCAATAAATTTGAAGAACTTAAGATAACGGCAGTACCCGAATGGCTTAAATATTATAAGACCGATACGGCATCTGTAGAAAGGCTTTTTCGCTGGGGCTATATGTACAATGGCTGGAACGAATGCGCCAAAGCACTCACATACCTGGAAAGGGCACAAAAGATAAACCCGCAACAGGACGGGCTTTTAACAGAGATGGCATTTTCGTACAATTGCCTGCAGCAGTATGATAAGGCGGTACTGGTATTACAGGATGCACTTAAGCTTAAGCCCACAGATGCTTACACATACAAGGAACTGGTATATGCATTTGTAAAATCAGGCCAGCTGGATAAAGCTGCTGCAAGCTGCAAAAAAGCTATAGAAGTATGTGCCGACAGATCTTTTAACGGGGAGAACTGTTATAACCTTTTAAGCACCTACTACCGCCAAAAAGATAAACCAAACTTTAATGCATGGCTGGCCGAAACGAAGAAATGGCTGGCGGGCAATGAAGAACTGCTGCGCAATGTAAAACTGATGGAGGAGGGGTTTGCAAAATAGTGCTGTATGGATATTTAGACATCCTGTATCTTAACCTCAAAACTTTTTAATGAGGATCATCTTCATAATAGCATCTGTACTTATTGCCTGTGGCAGCAATAACACAGCAAAACCAGTTACTGCTGATAGTAAATATTTTAATTCAATAAGCCGGAACGATATTGAATTAAAAGACCCGCAACCGGGAGACTGGCGTTATAGTTACAAAGAACCCCATCAAAGCTTTGAGGGTTACAAAAAACTGAACCCCAAAAAAGCAGCACTGGGTAAAACAAAGTTATACCTGCAACCTATCGGCGAATTTTCTGCAGCACAACTTAAATTACTGGAATCAACAAGGGAGTACCTGGAAATTTTCTTCCAGCTCTCCACCATCATGTTAACGCCCATGCCGGGGCAGGTAATACCCGATAGTGCAAAACGTGCAAAAGAAGGGAGGCCGGTACAATGGCATACCCCGTATATACTGGATAAACTGCTCAAAGGAAAGATACCTGCAGATGGTTATGCGTTGATGGCCATCAGTGAAAAAGATGTGTATCCCGGCCCGGGCTGGAACTTTGTTTTTGGAATTGCTTCTTTTGCCGACAGGGTGGGGGTTACTTCCATTTACAGGTTGCAAAACAGTGTAGCTGCCGGCAGCACTGACCTGCTTTGCTTAAAAAGATTGTTTAGTATTGCTTCACACGAGATAGGCCATATGTTCTCCATACACCATTGCAATTTTGCAAAGTGTTCTATGAACGGGTCTAACAGCCTGGATGAAACGGATCGATGCGTAAGCCGCCTCTGTTCAGAATGCCAGCAAAAACTGCACTGGAATATTAAGTATGATAACAGGAAGCGGTTAAAGGAACTGATCGCTTATTTTAAAAAGAACAACCTGCCGGACGATCTTGCATTGGCTGAAAAAGATCAAAAGCTTTTGCAATAAAAAGTAGTGCATTAGTTTGAAAAGTTGTCAGGTTGAGCTTGTCGAAACCGGGGCTATGTTAAAGTAACCCGTCTTCGACAAGCTCAGACTGACAGCCTTATTTAAATCTACCTCTTATCATTATTTAAAGTGTTTGTTTGCGTTAACATAAATTGTTTACTCAACCTGACAGCTTTTTAAATTGAACTATCCTGCCACATCTCATTTACTTGCCATGAAGTCAATTTCATTTAGTTTTGTGAAAGTTTAAAAACAAAAACCACTGCTCAATGAGAAAACATTTCCTGATACTTGCAATAGCCACAATCTTTTGCCTGCAGCTTACCGCACAAACCTATAAAATAGATACATCAACCATCAGCTTTGAGAACCAGCAACGGCCCTGCTTTACGGTAAAATATGATGCAAGCCCCAAGGCGGTTAAAAAAGCCTGGGACGATTATTTTAAAAAGACCTACGATGTAAAAGTGAAAGGCATTGGCTTTTTAACCAACAAGGAAGTGATCACGGCTACAGATATTACCCTGGTAGCAATTTCTGATAAGAGGATGAACATGTATGCCAGCGTGGTGGATGCTTCGGGGGATAAGTCGGAGCTGAGTTATTTTATGAGCTTCGGGTATGATTTTTTTATTGGCCCCGATAAATACCCAACAGAGTTCACGGCCATGAAAAAGATACTGAATGATTTCAGCGTGGAATTCTTAACTGATTTCTATTACTCCGAAGCATCACGCATGACCAGCGAGATAAAGAAGCTGGAAGGAGATATAAAAGACAATAACAAGAGCATTAAAAAGAACACTAAAAAAGCACGCAAGGAATCTAAAGAAGTGGCCAACGGTTTAAGCGCTAAAAATATTTCGATGCAGATGGAGAACGACCAGGCAAGAAAGAAAATAGAAGAATTGGCGATAGCTATTGATGGTATTAAAGTGAAGCAGGCTGGTATAACGAGGAATTAAATTTAGTGCCGGTAGGGACGGTATATTGGTAGAAAAGAAGGTGCAATAAAAATAAATGCCGTAGGCATGATAGATGATACCGGGTTCTGTCGTGCCTCCGGCACTTTTGTTTGCTGTTTTAATTATGCTACCAATCTCTTGCCTCTTCGAGGCATTCAGTTACAAATAAATACCGATCACCAATGCTACCATTGCAATGATGGTAAATATGATCAGCAGCGGCATGATAAATTTTAACCAGGTCCTTAAACTTATGTTTACCATAGCCAGCGAGGGCAGTATAAGGCCCGTGGGTGCAATGAACGACATGAGGCACATGCCATACATGTATGAATTAACGATCTCCCTGCCCGGCACATTTACTAAAATAGCCAGTGCTCCAATAATGGGCATGGTTAGTACTGCCATACCGGATGTGGATTGTATGAAAATAGAAAAGATGATATAAAATGCCAGCAGCATCAGGATAAAAAATGCAGGTTGTATTCCCTGTACCATATTGGCTGTATAATACAATATGGAATCACTAACATGTCCTTCGTTCAATACTACAGTAACACCCCGGGCCACACCAACGATAAAGGCAACCGACAGCAAACTCTCCGCACCTTTAATAAATTCCTGTATAAATATCTTTTCTTTTATCCCGGCGATGATGCCGGTCAACATAGCAACACCTAGGAACAATGCAGACATTTCTGTTGTCCACCAATCTAAAAATACCACACCGGCGATCATGGTTAAAAAAGTGCAGATATAGATGAACAGAAGCAATGTTGTTTTCCAGTCGAGCCTGGGCGTGGTGCTTTCGTTACTGATGTTTATTTTATACAATGGTTTTACCTCGCCATCAATTTTATATACCAATGAAGCTGTTGGATCCTTTTTTATTTTAGCAGCATATCTTAAGATATACCATACCATTAAGGCTGTAATAATTACCCAAACTATCAATCGTTCATTCAATCCATCCATCCAGTTAATGCCTGCGGCATTGGATGCGATGATGACAGAAAAAGGATTGGAGAAAGCGGAAACGCCGCCAACAGATGTGCCTCCAAAAATAATGGCCAGCGGCACCAGCAGGTCGTAACCTGCCGCCAGGAAAAGCGGTACCAGTATAGGATAGAAAACAAGCGCTTCTTCGGCCATGCCATAAGATGCTGCAAAGAATGAGAATATGGTTGTAAGGATGACGATGAGCCAGTGTTCACGGCCCTTCATGCTATGTGCCAGCCAGGTGATGCCTTTTACCATCGCACCCGTTTCGTTGAACACAAACATGAAGCCGCCCATGATGAGCACGAATAAAATGATATCAATACTGTCAATAATGCCTTTAATGGGTGCCTGTAAAATGGGTATGAAGCCCTGCGGGTTTCTTTTTTGTTTGGTGAAACTACCAGGCACCGAAACTGGCTTACGTATCTCACCATTAATAAATTTTTCAACTTTTATCTGTATGCCCAGGCTGTCCAGGGTTTGTTGTTTTAGCGGCAATGCAATTTCATTGGTATCGGTAATCATGGTAAATGTTTTACCGGTTACTGAAAGTTTATTGTACTGCCCGGCAGGTAACAACCAGGTAGCTGCTGCTGCCAGAATGATCACGATCATTAAAATGGGAATAGGGCCGGGGAATGATCTTTTGTTTGCCATCAGTTTGTTTTTTATAAAAAATCAGTTTGACTAAATTTAAAAAGCTGTCAGCCTTGTAAAGGTCAACTAATTCGGTAACAGAATTCAATAAGTAAATTTATTGATTTTTGTTATGGCAATAAACACCAATGATCTGACAGTAGAG
>Ga0193752_1002441_pt1 | contig 13924 bp, 13 predicted proteins | sample H1c1metaG_FD_144924 | JGI IMG/M metagenome (GOLD analysis project Ga0193752, IMG submission 144924) | Soil microbial communities from a riparian zone of the East river system, Colorado, United States - H1c1 | ecosystem: Environmental > Terrestrial > Soil > Riparian zone | place: USA: East River... | reverse complement strand
CGCGTGCGGCTCGGCGCTCGCCGTCAGCGGAAACAGGTACAGCACGCCGCGCGACAACGCTTCCCGCAACGAGGCGGTCACCGTGTGCGTGCCGAGCGGACTTAGAATCGCGAACACGCGGTCCTGCGACACCAGCTGCCGCACAGCCGAAGCCGCTTGTGCGGAATCGTAGACGTCGTCTTTTACGATCAGACGGATCGTGCGTCCGTTGACGCCGCCGGCACGATTGGCTTCGTCGATCGCGAGTGTCAGGCCGTTTTTCACCGCGGCACCCCAAGGCGCGAGCGGGCCCGAGAGATCGAGATGCGTGCCGACGACGACTTCCTGCGCGAGCACGCCTTGCGCCGCAGGCTGCGCGTCCGCACGCGCCGTGCATGTCATCAGAAAGGCAAGCGCCAATGCCGCCACGGCCGAATTCGGCTGTGCGCCCTTCCGCGTCACCGCGAAATGCGTGATCCCCATGCCCGGCGGACGGTAGGATGCTCGGGCAGCACCGGTCAAACGTGATAGATTCGCAATCGTCGTAAATTGATCCGAAATTCCATGGCCATTCCGTTCGAGCGCGATTTCACCGCTCCCTATGACAGTGTCGTGAGCGTTGCGCCGCGCATTCGCCGCCTTCTCGCGCACAATCCCGGTCCTTTCACATTCAAGGGAACCGGTGTGACAATTATAGGGCAGGGGCATGTAGCTGTGATCGATCCCGGCCCGGACGATCCGCACCATCTCGGCGTGCTGCGCGACGCCTTGAAGAACGTGACGCACATCCTCGTCACGCACACGCATCGCGATCACTCGCCGGCCGCGCGTGCTCTCAGCGAATGGACGGGTGCTGCGATCTACGGCTTCGGGCCGCACGGAAGCGGCAAGGCCGAAGAAGGCATCGTGATCGAAGAAGGCGGCGACATGGGATTCCGCCCCGATGTCGTCGTGCGCGACGGCGACGTGATCAAGGCGCGCGATTTTTCCCTCGCGTGCGTGCACACGCCCGGCCACACCTCGAACCACGTCTGCTACGCGCTCCTGGAGGAGAAGGCGCTGTTCTCAGGCGACCATGTCATGGGCTGGTCCACCACCGTCGTCGCGCCGCCCGACGGCGATATGGCGCAATACCTGAGCAGTTTGAAAAAACTGCTCGACCGCGACGACGCCGTCTACTGGCCGACGCATGGCGGCCCCATTCGCGATCCCAAATCGTTCGTGAAGGCGTATCTCGAACATCGCTACGAACGCGAAGCGCAAATTATCGCCAGCCTGCGCGATGGCGTGTGGTCTATTCCCGAAATGGTTGCGCGCATCTATGTCGGGCTCGATCCCGCGCTCCGCCCGGCGGCTTCGCTGTCGGTATTCGCCCACCTGCTGCAGCTGACCAAGGACGGCCGCGCGGTCGTCCGCGGTGAGCCCACGCTCGCTGCGCGTTACCAGCTAACCGAACTGTAACGTCAACTCTACCGCCTCTTAGGGAAACCGCCCGGCGATCACCGCGTTTCAGTTGGGAGGCCCACCCTATCCCAACCGCGTGGAGTTCGTGCGATGAACGTCATGGTCAAGACGAAGCCATTTTCCCTTCCCCCGCTGCCCTACGACGAAAACGCGCTGGAGCCGATCATTTCACAGCGGACGATGGGGTTTCACTACGGCAAACACCACGCGACCTATGTGAAGAAGCTGAATGAGCTGGTCGCCGGCACGCCGCTCGCCGACGAGAAGCTGGACGACATCATCAAGTCGACCTATCTGGATGCGAGCCGGAAAAAAATCTTCAACAACGCGGCCCAGGCCTGGAACCACACATTTTTCTGGGCCTGCCTGACGCCCAAGGGCGGCAAGCCGGAAGGCCAGCTCGCGGCGGCGATCGAGCGCGATTTCGGAGGCTACGTAAAATTCAAGGAGGACTTCGCCAAGGCGGGTGCCGAGCATTTCGGCAGCGGCTGGGTCTGGCTCGTTTCGGATAAGGGCAAGCTTGCCATCGAAGAGACGCCCGATGCCGTCACGCCTATGGCGCAGGGAAAGACCTGCATCCTGACCATCGACCTCTGGGAGCACGCCTACTACCTCGACTACCAGGACAAGCGGGCCGATTTCCTCAAGCAGGTGAGCGACAAGTTGCTCAACTGGGACTTCGCGCGGCAGAATTTCGAGCGCGCCGGCTGACCGGTCGGCTCGCAGGGTAGGGCGATTTACCGCTTCGAGGTACTAGGCGGAGTCGGAATTCAACGCCACACTGGCAATTGGCTGATTCTGGCGCGGTCTGGGTTTGAATTTCCGCAGCTTTGATCCCATCTGGATGGCGGGAACTTGACCTCACCGCATCAGGCTGAGTTGCGTGTTCCGCAGCGTCGCCTCGAGGAACGATCATGACCGATTGCTATATCTACGACGCCGTCCGCACGCCTCGCGGACGCGGCAAGAAGGACGGCGCGCTGCACGAAGTGACGGCGCTCGAGCTCGCGACCCAGACCTTGCAGGCGATCCGCGACCGCAATCGCCTCGACACCGCCAAACTCGACGACGTGATCATGGGGTGCGTGGATCCGGTGGGCGAGCAGGGCGCCGACATCGCGCGCGCCGCAGTGCTGAAGGCGGGCTACGACCAAACGGTGCCAGGCGTTCAGATCAACCGGTTCTGCGCGAGCGGCCTCGAAGCCTGCAACATGGCCGCGGGTCAGATCATGTCGGGTCAATCCGATCTCGCCATCGGCGGCGGAGTCGAGGCGATGAGCCGGGTGCCGATCGGCTCATCGGGCGGCGCATGGCCGGAAGATCCGTCGATCGCCATTCCCGCCTATTTTGTGCCGCAAGGAATCTCCGCCGACCTTATCGCCACGCTGGACGGTTTCTCGCGCGACGATGTGGATGCGTTTGCAGTGGAAAGCCAGAAGCGCGCGGCAAACGCCTGGGGCAAGGGCTACTTCAGGGACTCGGTCATCGCCATCAAGGATGCCGTCGGCCAGACCATCCTCGACCGCGATGAGCACATGCGGCCTGACACCACGATGCAGTCGCTCGCCGCGCTCAAGCCCGCGTTTGCACAGTTCGGCGAGATGGGGTTCGACTCCGTCGCGATCCAGCGCTATCCGCAGGTCGAAGCGATCAATCATGTGCATCATGCGGGCAATTCGTCGGGGATCGTCGACGGCGCGGCGGCGGTGCTCCTCGGGACAAAGGAGATGGGCGACGAGCTGGGCTTGAAGCCGCGCGCGCGCGTCAAGGCGTTCGCCTCGATCGGCTCGGAGCCCTGCATCATGCTGACGGCGCCCGCCGATGTTGCGCGCAAGGTCCTGATGCGGGCCGGCATGTCCAAGGACGACATCGATCTCTTCGAGATCAACGAGGCCTTTGCCTCGGTCGTGCTCCGCTTCATGCGCGAGATGAAGGTGCCGCACGACAAGCTGAACGTGAATGGCGGCGCCATTGCGCTGGGCCATCCGCTGGGCGCGACGGGCGCGATGATCTTGGGAACGGCACTCGACGAATTGGAGCGGCGCAATCTCGCCACCGGCCTCATCACGCTCTGCATCGGAGCGGGCATGGGCACGGCGGCCATCATCGAGCGGGTCTGAGCGATGAACCTCGTCAATTTCCAGTGGGACCAAGACAGCGACGGCATCGTCACGCTCGTCTGGGACATGCCCGACCGCACGCTGAACGTGCTCTCGATGGCGGCGATCGCCGAGCTCTCCGAGGTCGGCGACAAGGTGACCGCCGATGCCGGCATCAAAGGGCTCGTCATCACCAGCGGCAAGACCGGCGGCTTCTGTGCCGGGGCCGATCTCGACGAGATGCTCACCTATAGCGGCTCGGGCCGTAAGGATGCGGCCGCCGCCGCGTTCAAGCTGATGACGATGCTGCACACGACCTTCCGCAAATTCGAAACCGGCAAGAAGCCGGTGGTCGCGGCGATCAACGGCACGGCGCTCGGCGGCGGACTGGAGCTCGCGCTCGCCTGTCACCATCGCATCATGGCCGACGACCCGAAGGCGCGCGTCGGCTTTCCGGAAGCCCAGGTCGGGCTCATCCCCGGCGGCGGAGGCACACAGCGTCTGCCGCGTCTCGTCGGCGCCTTCGCGGCGCTGCCCTTCATGCTCGAAAGCAAGCGGATCGATCCGCAGGCTGCGATGGGCATGGGCATCGTCCACAAGGTGGTTCCGGCGGCCGATTTGCTCGCGCAGGCGAAGGCCTGGATAAAAAGCAAGCCGGACAGCACGCAGCCATGGGACAAGAAGGATTTCCGTATCCCCGGCGGCGGGCCGTTCTCGGCCTCAGGTGCCCAGGTGTTCACCGTCGGCAATGCCATGCTGCGCGACAAGACGTTCGACAACTATCCCGCCCAGCGCTTCATCATGTCAGCGGTGTATGAGGGGTTGCTGGTCGATTTCGATACGGCGCTGAAGATCGAGGCGCGCTACTTCGTGCGCGTGCTCAACGATCCGACCAGCCGGAACATGATCCGCACGCTGTTTCACTCGATGCAGGATCTCGGCAAGGGCGCGCGTCGCCCGGTGGACGTACCGCCGACCGAAGTGAAACGGCTGGGCGTGCTCGGCGCCGGCGTGATGGGCGCAGGAATCGCCTATGTCTCGGCGCAGGCCGGCATCGATGTCACGCTGATCGACACCACGGATGAGCGTGCGAAGGGCGGTGTCGACCATTCCGCCAAGCTGCTCGACCGCGAGATTTCGCGCGGGCGCGCGACGGCGGAGAAGAAGGCGCAGGTCTTATCCCTCATCCACCCCGCGACCGACTTTTCCAGCCTCGCCGATGCCGACCTTGTGATCGAGGCGGTGTTCGAGGATCGCGCGGTAAAAGCCGATGTGACCAAGAAGGCGGAGGCGCCCTTGCGCGCGGAGGCGATCTTCGGCTCGAACACCTCGACACTCCCGATTACCGGCCTCGCCGAAGTCAGCAAGCGGCCGGAGAATTTCATCGGCATCCACTTCTTCTCGCCGGTCGAGCGGATGGGGCTGGTGGAGATCATCGTCGGCCAAAAGACCAGCAGCCGCGCGCTTTCTCTCGCCATCGACTATGTGCGCAAGATCAAGAAGACGCCCATCGTGGTCAACGATTCCCGCGGCTTCTACACCTCGCGCTGCTTCAGTACCTATACGCGCGAAGGCCTCTTCATGCTGGGCGAGCGGATCGCGCCGGCCCTGATCGAAAATGTCGGCCGCATGAGCGGCATGCCGATGGGTCCGCTCGAAGTCACCGACTCCGTCGGCGTTGACACCGCGCTCAAGATCACGCGCCAGACCCGTAAGGAAGTGCTGAACACCGAGAAACCCGATATCAGCGAGGAAATCCTTGCCTGGATCGTCGAAAGCCCGGGGCGCCCGGGGGTGAAGGCGGGCAAGGGCTTCTACGACTATGACGCCAAGGGAAAGCGCACGCGGCTGTGGCCGGGGCTGTTGGATTACGGGAAGGGGACATGGAACACCGCTGCCGACCCCGAGGGCCTCAAGCTCCGTCTGCTGACCATCCAGGCGCTGGAAGCGGCGCGCTGTTTCGAGGAAGGCGTCATCACAGATCCGCGCGATGCCGATGTCGGCGCGATCCTGGGCTGGGGCTTTGCCCCCTATACCGGAGGGCCGATCTCGATGATCGATACGATGGGGGCGGCGGCCTTCGTTTCACGCTGCGAGGCGCTGGCCAAGAGCCATGGCGAGCGGTTTGCGCCGAACAAGCTTCTGCGGGATCTGGCCGGGAAGGGCGAGACGTTCTACCAGCGCTTCGCGCCGGGCAAGAAGGCGGCCTAGCGCCTCTTACGGCTTACGGCTGAACAGACTGTCCAGCAGGCGTTTCAGCCAGGTCGAACTTCTGGTTTCGACCGCAAAGGGGGCCAGCGAGTAGGGGCCCGGTACCAGACGCGAAAACATCTTTCCTCCTTATACGCAGGAAGTGCGTCGTATACGGATAGTATGCCTGTCTGATTCGCTTGCCAAGCGAACCTTCCACGACAGTTATGGCGTGTTTTAGTTAATTATTTCCTCTGACGAAGCCCGATGCTGGGCCTGGCGCCAGGCATTGGGCGCGGCCGGACAGCCAGCCAGAGCGATAATCGGGATCACTTTCGTAGAGCGCTCGGTTGCGTCGCGGCTCGCGCGGCGCGCCCGCGGTTTCCGTACTGGCAGTGGTGCAGCCGTCGCCAAAGCCCAACTGGTAGGTCGGCGAACGATCGTCCGTAGACGTCGTACAGGCGGCGAGGCCCACAACGAACGCGCCCGAAAAAATCCGCTGCATGAGTTCTGTTCCGCTCACAAGGACCACCGACACAAAACTGTCATGGCGGCGCAGCCGGTAACGCCTGCGTGTCCATGATGACCGATGCCGAGCCAAAAAAAAGCCCGCGAACCGGAGTGAGCCGTCGGGGAGAAGGAGGGACAGCTCGTCGGTTCGCGGGCAGGCACGGGGAACTCCGGCCTGGGAGTCATGCGGCGAACGCCTCCTAGGGCGCCCGCGAATGAAGGTCGTTCAGCTCTGCGTGGACGCGAGCGAGGGTCGAGATCGCGCCTGTCTTCAAGATTTCCACTGTGGGCAAACCGGCCGCATGTCTGACGCTGTCCGTGCCGTAGACGCGATCGGGAACAACACCGCGACGGCCGCTGTCCAGAATATCGCTCGCAAAAGAAAAATCGTCGAAACTCCGCGCTGAACGGAGCAATCGTACGCTGCAGGTTTTGCGCAGGGCTGAAGTAAAATGGTAAAAATCGACAAAGTTTGTCGGTCAAAACGACTTTCCTTCAGTTTTGGAAGACACATTCACGAGAGGTCGTACTTTGAAAACCAAACGGATACTCCGAGTTCCTCAGTACAATACTGTTAAAGTTCACATCAATATCATGACTGAATTGCGATTGATTTTAAACAATTGCCAGGAGGTCAGGCAAAGCCTGCACAAAACCTTACCCAAATCTTAAGGGCCGAGGCGCTTTTCGGCCAAATGCCTGCCTTCGGCCCCAAATCGTTGAAGCTTCGTTAACGCCCCCCTGAGACCATGGAAGCGAGCCGCTTCGGGGTGTTTGCGCGTAACGCCTCAAGCGGAATGGGAACGCAGGACAAGCCATTGACGCATCTTGATGAATTCCCCGACCGCCAGCGCACCGCAATCGCCCGGCACCATTTCATCCGGACGCAGAGCATCAAGGGCGGGTTCGGCATCGTGTTGTCGCTGGGTTACATCGCTCTTTTCGGCGGACCCGACCTCGTCGAATTTCTCGCCTTCGCCGGTTTCGTTGCGCCGGTCGCATTGGCGCTTGCCGCGCGTGCGCCCATTCCGCTGCCCCGTCTGGAGGCCGCGTCCCTAGTGTTGTTCGCGGCGCTGATCGCGCTCCTGAGCGTGCTCACGTCCGGCCTTTCATCGCCGTTCACATTCTGGCTCGTGCTGCTCCCCTTCGAGGGCGCGCTTGCCGGCCGCGGGAGAGCAGTGGCGTTCTCGGGCGCGACGGCCGTTTTGGCGCTCGGCGCGATCATCAGCATCCAGATCGCGGGCCTCCTGCCGCCGTCCAGGCTTCCCGGACCATTCGAGATGTGGCTCTTCGTATCGCTCGTGGTCGCCATCATCCAGGCATCGTTGATGGCGGTCGCCGCGCAGGAACGCCACCAAGCCGCCGACCAGGCGGTGGAAGCGGGCGAAGCGCGCTACCGTTTCCTTGCGGAGAACGCGCATGACCTTATCACCCGGCATACCGTCGACGGGCGTATCCACTACGCGAGCCCGGCGTCGGCCAGACTGCTCGGATATCGGCCTGAAGAACTGATCGGGCGCACGTTGACCGATCTCGCCCATCCCGACGACGCAGACATCGTCTCGGCCGCGTTTGCGGCAGCGGGCGAGGGCAAGGCCGCCACCGCGGAGCTCCGCCTGGCCACGAAGCAGGGCGGCTATGCCTGGGGCGAATTCCGCTGCCGGCCTGCGGGACGGTCAGGCGATGCGATGGGCGATATCGTCGCCGTGACGCGCGATGTCGCCGAGCGCAAGGCGCAAGAGCGCAACCTTATCCACGCCCGCGACCTGGCGGAGGACGCCAGCCGCGCCAAATCGCGCTTCCTCGCCAACATGAGCCATGAGCTCAGGACGCCGTTGAACGCAATCCTCGGCTTTTCCGAGGTCATGACGCATCAGATGTTCGGTCCGATTAGCGCGCGCTATGTCGATTACGCCCAGTTGATCCACGAAAGCGGCGGCCACCTCTTAAGCCTCATCAATTCGATTCTCGACATGTCGAAGATCGAAGCCGGCCGCTTCAAGCTCCAGACGGAGACTTTTGACCTCTCCGAGGTCACGGTTCAGGCCCTTCGCTTCGTTCGCTTCGTCGCCGAGCGCAACGGCGTGACGCTGGAAGAAACCATCGACCCCGCGGCGCGCCACATGGTTGCCGACAAGCGCGCGGTCACGCAGATCCTCATCAACCTGCTCTCGAACGGCGTGAAGTTCACGCCGCGCGGCGGCACGGTGCGGATCGCAGCGACCGTCGCCGGAGACGATATCGAGCTCTCAATTACCGATACCGGAGTGGGAATTGACCGGGCCGACCTCAAGCGCCTCGGTCAGCCCTTCGAGCAGGTCGAGAGCGAGCACACGCGCGCAAAGGAGGGGACCGGCCTCGGTCTCGCCCTGGTGCGGGCGCTGGCTCACCTTCACGGCGGCAGCATGACGATCGAATCTGGGCTCGGCGAAGGAACCACGGTGAGGGTCAAGCTGCCGCAAGCCACCCTCGGAGCGCAGGATGCGGATGCGAGACCTCAGTTGGCCGCCGTCGAATAGGGTATTCTGAGTCGGTTCTCACCTCTCGGCTCCTGCGTATGCTCCGGCTCAAAAGCGCAATCTATGTCCAGGCACTGATCCGCCGCTGCGAAGTCAACGGGGCCGCCGCCTATCTGGTGCGCCGCGGCGCCGAGGAAGCTGGCGCCGTTTTCATCAAGCTGAGCCGGCTCGACGGCACCTTCACCGTGCTCAGCCCGGCGCGCCGCGGCGAGGAGCGCGTCTGGACGCAGCCGTTGGGCGAAGCTGCCACGGAAGAGCGCTGTGGGGAGTACTTCGCCAAGCAGGTCCGCTTCGATCCCGATATCTGGATCGTCGAGATCGAAGACCGCGCGGGCCGCACCTTCGTCGACGAGCCGATCGCGTAGCGGTTTCTGCCCAGCCTTCAATTCGCCCAATTCCCGCCGCGACGCCGTCGCAAAGAAGAACCGACCCTTCGGCGTCGAGCGGCTTTTTGGGGATAGCCCTTGCAGCACGCCCCCACATCAAGTTCTTCACGTCTGCGGCGCTGTCGTTCACGGGCGGCGCGCGGGAGTGCTTGCCGGAACGGGCCGTCGCACAGGCACTAGCGGGGCGCTCAGTAGGGGGATATCCCCACCTCCAACGGATTGGGGGTATTTTGCGCAATCGCCGCAGGCGTCCGGTTCCGCCTATGCTCCACTGCGGCCCCGCTGATTCCCTCCCATGCCGTGGCTCCAGCTCCAGAGTGCCTTCGGGCTTGCCGTCCTCGTCGCGATGTCGTGGGCGATGTCCGAGAACAGGCGCGCCGCGCTCTCGTACCGGCTGATTGCTGCTGCTCTCGGCTTGCAGATCGGGCTGGCACTGCTGCTGCTCGAGGTTCCGCCCGCGCGGGACGCGCTTTATTCGCTCAACGTCGTGGTGGACGTGCTGTCGCGCGCGACCCGGACGGGCTCGTCCTTCGTCTTCGGCTATGTCGGCGGCGGCGAACCGCCGTTCGACGTTGCCCGGCCCCAGAATCTCGGCAGCCTGGCGTTCCAGGCACTGCCGCTGCTGCTTCTGATGTCGGCGCTGTCGGCACTGCTTTGGCATTGGCGGGTTCTGCAGCTGATGGTCAGGGGCATCGCCTTTGCGCTGAAAAAGACGCTCGGCATCGGCGGCGCGGTCGGCCTCGGGTCGGCCGCCAATGTGTTCCTCGGCATGATCGAAGCGCCGCTCCTGATCCGTCCCTATCTTGCGAAGATGACGCGGGCCGAGCTCTTCATGCTGTTCACGGTCGGATTGGCCACGGTTGCGGGCACCGTGATGGTGCTCTATGCGAGCGTGCTAGAGCCGGTCGTGCCGGGTGCGCTCGGGCACATCCTGGTCGCCTCGTTCATCTCGCTTCCCGCTGCGATCCTCACCGCGCACCTGATGATCCCCGGCGAAACCATCACGGAAGCCGAATCGCACATGGCGGTCGAGTACAGCTCGAGCATGGATGCCATCGCGAAAGGCACCGAAGACGGGCTGCGCCTTTATCTCGGCGTCGTCGCTATGCTTCTGGTGATGGTTGCACTGGTGGCGCTCGCGAACATCATGATCGGCGTGTTGCCGGACGTCGGCGGAGCGCCGCTCACGGTCGAGCGCATCTTCGGCTGGCTGTTTTTCCCTCTGGTCTGGCTCTACGGCATACCTGCCGCAGAGGCCGGCGATGCCGGCGGATTGCTCGGGACCAAAACGGTCCTCAACGAGTTCATCGCCTATCTGAATCTGGCGGCGCTGCCGGACGGGGTGCTCAGCGAACGGTCGCGGCTCATCATGGTCTATGCGATGTGCGGCTTCGCCAATCTCGGTTCGGTCGGCATCATGATTGCCGGCGTGTCCGCGATGATCCCCGAACGCCGCGCCGAAGTCGTCGAGCTGTCGCTGAAGTCGCTCGTCTCGGGAACGCTCGCGTCGGGCATGACCGGCGCGGTCGTCGGCATGCTGCCGCTGTGAGACGTTTTAAATCGGCGTCTTGGGCGGCGACGTGTCGGTCACGTCCAGTGTGATCGTGATTTCGGGCATGTCCGGTGAGCCCTGGCCAAACGCTTGCGCGACCAGCGCCACTTGGTTCGACATCTGCAGCTCGAGACGGAAATCGGGGCCTTCGGCCGTCACCGTCCAGTCCACGCTTTCGGTCGGATCGCGGCCGTCGCCGTCGAAGCTGTCGCTGAAGCGCGCCTGGCCGTAACACGCCCTGAGATCGGCGGCGCTGCGCGCGAAGATCCGGTTGGCGGTGGCGAAATCCGGAGCGGAACCGATGGTGCAGGAATATTTCGGATCCAGCTCCGCGCGTCCGACTTTGGTCCGGACGAAGAGCGTACACTCCGCGCCCGCGGCCGGTAGCAGCGTTCCGTGGAACACTTCGTTCTTGAACACGGCCGGGTTCTGCGCTTCGCCCTTCAGCGTGTTGAACTCGGTCGCCTTGGCGGCGAGAACCTTCTGCACGAAATCGCAAAGCGGGCGGTTCGCAGTCTCGCCGGCCGCCGCCGTGCCGCAGGCGAGCGCGGAGGCGGTCAGAAACGCGCAGAGCTGTTTGAACACTTGCATCTCTCTCCCCGCGACCCGCGCCAATGTAGCAAGCCCGTTGATCCGAATGCTAGCATTGCGCCATGCCCCCTCATCCGTTGAAGCGCGCGAAGCGTGAAAGGCTTTCGACAATTGTCGCCGAAATCCGTGCCTGCCGCCTCTGCGCCGCACATCTCCCCCACGGTGTCAGGCCGGTGCTGCGCATTGGCCCCAAGGCCAGGCTGCTGGTTGCCGGTCAGGCTCCAGGCATGCGCGTCCACACCAGCGGAGTTCCCTACAACGACCCCTCGGGCGAGCGCCTGCGGGCCTGGATGGGCGTGTCCCGCGACATTTTCTACGACGAAAGCCTTGTCGCTATCGTGCCGATGGGGTTTTGTTTCCCCGGATATGACGAGTTGGGCGGCGACCGGCCGCCGCGGCCCGAATGTGCCCGTACCTGGCATGATCGTCTGTTCGCCGCGGCGCCATCGTTCGATCTCGTGCTGGCGGTCGGAGCCTACGCGCATCGATATCATTTGCAGGGACGCGCAAAGAAAACAGTCGGCGAGACGGTGCGCGCGTGGCGCGACTATGGTCGGATCATTCCGCTGCCGCATCCCTCCTGGCGCAACAACAGCTGGTTGAGAAAGAATCCGTGGTTCGAATCCGAGCTTGTTCCCTATCTTCAGCAGTGCGTGACGGCGGCGTTGTCGCCCGGGCGCTCGTCCTCGCGTTCGTCGCGCTGACGGCGGCCTGCGTGCCGCGAACTCAGGAGTTGGGTGTCGAGATGCGTTTGCCCGCCATCGAACGCGTGGAAGAGAATGGTGCCGCAGCAGACCGTTACGTGACGCGTGACGGAATGAAACTGGGGCTGGCACATTGGGATGCCGCGATGCCGTCGGCCGTGATCGTGGCCTTGCACGGTATGAACGACTATTCGAACGCGTTCGCCATGCCGGCGCCCTGGTGGGCCGACCACGGCATCTCAACGTATGCCTATGACCAGCGCGGCTTCGGGCGTTCGCCGCAGACCGGCATATGGCCCGGTGGCCCTCTCATGCGCCGCGACCTCGCGGACTTCGTCGATGCCGTGCGCATGCGTCACCCCAATGTCCCGGTCTTCGTGCTCGGCGAAAGCATGGGCGGCGCGGTGGCGATGACGGCGTTCGCATCCGACATGCCGCCCAAGGCGGACGGCCTGATCCTGGTCGCGCCTGCTGTCTGGGGCCGGGATACGATGCCGCTTTCCTATCGTCTGGCGCTGTGGGCGACCGCGCATACGATCCCCTGGACCTCGTTCTCCGGTTCGGGCCTCAGGATCACGCCCAGCGACAACATCGAGATGCTGCGCGCGATCGGCAGGGATCCGCTGTTTCTCAAACGCTCGCGCACCGACGCGATCTACGGCCTTGTGTCGCTGATGGGGGAAGCCTACGCGGCTGCGCCGCGTCTCAACGGCAAGCCGGTGCTTTATCTTTACGGCAACCGGGACGAGATCATTCCCAAAAGACCCACCGAAGCGGTCGCGAATCAGCTCAAGTCGGACGCAACGCTCATGACCTATCCGACCGGCTATCATATGCTGCTGCGCGACTTGAACGCGGAACCGCGCTGGGCCGATGTTGCGGCCTGGATCGAGAACAAGGCGCGCCGCGACGCGGACATGATGATGGCCGCACAATAGCGGGGCAGGGAGGCACCAATGACTCGAAACCGGACGCTGGCCCCGCTGGCGGCATGTCTGCTCGCTTCTGCCGTCGCGGCAGACGCAGCCGAACCAGGCGCGCTTCAAATCGCCAAACAAGGCTATCTGTATGCCGGTGGCGCCTACGTCGACGGTTCCGACGGCAAGACCATGCGGGGACAGGCCTACGTCGAATACCAGATCCCGCAGAACAGAACCCATCCCTATCCCATCGTGATGATCCACGGCGGCGGGCAGAACGGCTCCAACTTCGCCGGCACGCCGGATGGCCGCGAAGGCTGGGCGCAATATTTTCTTCGCCAGGGCTACGCGGTCTACGTGGTCGATCAGGTCGGCCGCGGCCGCTCGCCGCTTCATCCCTCCTACGGCCAGACGGTTCTGCGGGCGACGAACTCGATTGAGGAGCGCTTCACCGCGCCTGAGCGCTCCAAGCTGTGGCCGCAGGCGAAACAACATACCCAATGGCCCGGAACGGGCGTCGCCGGCGATCCAGCATTCGATCAGTTCTATGCCGAGCAGATGCCGTCGCTGGTGAGCTTTCCGAAACAGCAGGAACTCAACCTCGACGCCGGCGTCGCGCTCCTGGATATGATCGGCCCTGCGATCGTGATGACGCACTCGCAATCGGGCACTTTTGGTTGGCCGATCGCCGATGCGCGCCCCAATCTCGTCAAAGCGATCGTCGCCGTGGAACCCTCCGGCCCGCCCGTGCGCGATGCGGAGTTCAAAGCCGCGCCGGATTATTTCGTCGAAGGTCCGCAGAGCAAGCCCTGGGGTCTGGGTGCGATGAAGCTGACCTATGACGGCGTGAACGACGCCTCGGGACTGTCCTTCGTCCGCCAGGAAAAATCCGACGCATCCGATCTTGTGCGATGCTGGCGCCAGCGCGAGCCGGCGAAACAGCTCACCAATCTGAAGTCCATTCCGGTGCTGATCATCTCGTCCGAAGCCTCCTATCATGCGCCCTAATG
>Ga0193752_1002440_pt1 | contig 13926 bp, 13 predicted proteins | sample H1c1metaG_FD_144924 | JGI IMG/M metagenome (GOLD analysis project Ga0193752, IMG submission 144924) | Soil microbial communities from a riparian zone of the East river system, Colorado, United States - H1c1 | ecosystem: Environmental > Terrestrial > Soil > Riparian zone | place: USA: East River... | reverse complement strand
GCCAGCTGGTATTCAAATACATATTATTCGCCGGTTCCTACAACCGGGGCCGGCACTGCTGTAAAAGACACGGCTGCTGTAATGTTATATAATAGTTTAAACAGGCCTTTGACGATTAACTGGTCTTCAGGTGTTCCATCAAGCGGTACTATTAACCTTCCTGCCAAATCAGTGGTACGCTTTCCGTTGCCATTATCGGCAACAGCAGGCTACAAATTTACCAACCTAACCGGTGAAGCATTTACTGCTATCGAGATAGTAGATTCTTATACACCGGGAGGTGGCGGAAACAGCGGATCAACATTCGACTGGTCCTTCAACCTCATTGCAGAGAACAGGCTTACGGATTTTGCTACCATCGCATGGGCACCGGGCTCTACCGATGGAACAAGAAATGATAACCCGGTTTGGGTTACGCCAACAGGCAACACTACCATCTACGTAAAATACGATGGTAATGTAAGTGGCACCAGTGGCTTGCTCAGCCCATGTGGCTTGCGCTATGATGTATCGTATACGCTCAATGCATTAAACCACCGTCGTTTGCGTGATCCTAATGACAATGACCAAAGTGGTTTAGCAGTATTTACCTGCAACGGTGTTAAACTGGCTGCTGTGTACGGCGAAGACCCATCTACTGCAACTACGGCTAACCCCAGCTGGGATGTGGGTTCCACCATTCAGCCATTCTGTAAGCAAAAGCTCATTTTTGCAAATGACGATTATGCACGTACCATGGTTAACCAACCGGTTACGATACCTATATTGCTGAATGATTTTGGATTCCTTGCAGTGATAGATCCTACTTCGGTAACAACAACTGCTTTACTGCAACCTAAGAACGGTACAGTAACCATCAATGCAAATGGAACAGTGATCTACAGGCCTAACCCGGGTTATGTAGGAAAAGATACTTTTGAATACAATGTTTGTTCAACACCTACACCTATCGTTTGCGATATTGCAACGGTGTATGTGGATATTGCAGTATGCCCTGCTCCGTTCAACCAGAATGTAATTGCAGGTACAGTATTCCTGGATAAGAATGATGATGGTATAAAAAATGACGGAGGTACCGGTGTTCCGGGAGCCAGGGTTTATCTGTATGTAGATGGTAATTGTAATACTACTATTGATAACGATGAACTGGTAGATTCTGTTATTGTTGATTCAACGGGTACATACCAGTTTATTACATACCCTGAAAAATTTGTGGAAGATGATTTTGATGGTACCGGTGGAGCACGGACTTGTGCAAACGGTACTGATGGAACCGGAACCTGGTTGACCAACTGGGTAGATGCCGGTGACGGATCATCGGTTGGATATTGTACAGCCAGCACCACCGCCAATTGCGAGATCATGAAAGATGGTGCATTTACAAATGGCATCCGGCTGAAATCAAATAATGTTTCTGCCACCCGAACGATAAACCTCAGCGGGGCATCCTATGCATTCCTGAGTTTTTCTTACCGGAGAAAAAGTGCAACATTAACTGCCGGTGAAGATGTGATCGTGCAGGCATCAACAAACGGTAGCAGTTTTGGAACCGTGTTCACCATTGCAGGGGATGGTACAACCGATGCCAATTATGTAACTATTTACAACCAGGATATAACACTGTATGCATCGGCCACAACCTATATCCGTTTCTTAACCAATAATAATGTTGATAACGGAGATACAGTGTACATCGATAATGTAAAGATCCAGTACATCAGGTACCCGATATGTTATATTACCAGGATGGACAGTACTACCATACCGGCTTATCATCACAGAACAACCATCCTGCAAAGGAATGTTACTGCTACCAGTATGCAAACCTGTTTATCACCATTTGATTTTGGTATTGCAAAAAACAAGATCAGCATCAGCGGTACACTTTTTCATGATGCCAATGGCCTCACAGATGGTGTGATCAATGGTACAGTAACCGGTACCATTACAGGCAGTACCGTCTATGCATACCTGGTCGACTCAACCGGCCTGGTAGTGAGACGCACAACGTTAAACGGAGCTTCGGGGGCATATACATTCCCCGATGCAGATGTATATACCAATTATACGCTTCGCTTAAGTACCATCAGTGTAAACCTGGGCGATCCGCCTCCAGCCAGTTCAGGAACTTCTTCTACCTATGTTTCAGGTAACTGGACACCTACAGGCGATTCCTATGGTGTTGGCAATACAGCCGGTACAGGCATTAAGCCGGGTGCACCAGCTTGTATCGTTGCTGTAAGTACTGCACTGAGTAATGTGATCAATGTTAATTTTGGTATAGAAAGATTACCGGATTCAGACGATAAGACAATTGTGTATACGACCAACACACCAGGTGTTAAATATGATGTTTCAACAGGCCTTACCGGCTCTGATCCTGAAGATGGTATTTATGGATCTGCTAAAACCTATAAGATCACGAAATTACCTGTAGGAGCATTATTGTATTACAACAACATCCTGGTAACCTTGAACCAGGTAATTACAAACTTTACACCTGCATTGCTGAAAGTAGATCCGGATGATGCAACCCTTGTCACAACATTCATGTATGCCTCTTTGGATGCAGCGGGTTTCTATGATCCAAGTCCTGCAACGGTAACTATACGCTGGAACCAGACATTGCCTGTTAAACTCATCAGTTTCAGCGGCCGCTTAAACGGAGCCAGGGTTGACCTGAACTGGGTTACAGCCAATGAACTGAACACCAAAAACTTTGAAGTGGAGCGTGGGTCAGACGGCAGGAATTTTACAAAGATCGCCACCGTAGCAGCGAAAGGGAACAGTAATACAGCTACCAGTTATGATCTCATTGATCCTACACCTTTGAAAGGAGTAAATTACTACCGCTTAAAGATCGTTGATATCGACGGTAAATTTGAATACAGCCAGATCGTCATCATCCGCATTGAAGATGGTGTACAGCTTGTAACAAAAGTTGCACCTAATCCTTTCACGGGTAAGATAGATGTGTACCTCACGCTTACACACAATACCATGGTTGATTTCAGGTTCATAGATATCAATGGCAGGTTGGTCTTCACCAAATCGGTAAAAGGCCTGAAAGGGTTTAACTGGTTTACCATTAATGATCTTGATAAACTACCGTCGGCTCCTTATATGCTGCACATTAAAACAGATGATGCAACCATTGTGGAGAAACTGATAAAGCAACAACAATAATTCCGTCCGTACACTATAAGCTAAGGCCCCGCAATTTTTTGCGGGGCTTTTTGTTGTGCATAATTATCCGGGTTATATTAATTCCAGCAATTTGTATAGTTGTTTTCGATGGGGCCTGGTTACCACCGGCCGCTTTCAGCTTCATAGATCTTGCCAATGCTGCCATCAATTGGTTTAACACCAGTTGAACTTTGAGATAAAACACATAAATAATATATTATTATCACATGTTGCCACAAAAAATGTGGGTTGTTGTGGGTTTGTTGTGGGTTTAGTGTGGGAATAGAGTGACTCACAAAGCTGACAAACCCCTGCTAAACAACTTAGCTAATCCTTGTTAAATGGAGATAATTGGTATCGATGTAAACATATGGCGGCTTTTTGAAGATGCCGCACGGGGTCAGTTGAGTAATCCACCGGTCTGATTGCAGCATACCGGTCTTACCTGTACAACTCCTCAGCTATGATGGTATTTTTCGTTGCGCTTAATGCTGCAGGCACGGTAGACCTGCTCAGCTAAGATCAGGCGAACCAGCTGATGGGGAAAAACAAGTTTGGATAAGCTCCATTGATAATTGGCTCTTTGCTTTACAGCATCACTTACACCAAAAGCACCACCAATTAAGAACACTATATTTTTTGTGCTTTCATTTGCACGTTGCTGAATAAAAGCCGCAAGCATTTCGCTGCTTAACATCTTTCCGTTTTCGTCCAGCAAAACCAGGTGATCATCTTTTTGTAAAAACCCCGTGATCATTTCGCCTTCTTTTTTCTTCAGGTCGGCTTCGCTCAGCATGGCTGCATTCTTTGGGGATGGAAGTATATTCCATTCAACGGGGTAATAATTGCTTATCCTTTTGGTAAATAATTCAACACCTTCTTTTACATAAGGTTCATGATTCTTACCAATGGCCCAGAATTGAAATTTCATGCTTTAAAAATAAGAAAGACTTTTGTGGAATGAGATAAAATAATGGGTTATCATTACAGCGTAAATTTTATCTTTACCATACCACCTAATTATTTTTTATGAGCCAGAAACTATTTCACATCCCTGCTTTACTTACTGCCGAAGAATTAATTGCGATCGATGCATTGATCGCCCGGTCGGAATTTACTGATGGTAAACTCACCGCCAGTATGGCTGCTAAAGAAGTAAAGAATAATATGCAGATAGCGTCCGGCAATGAGAATCTTACAAGCATACAGGATATCATCAGCAAGGCTTTGAAGCAAAGCCCGCTCTTCAATATCGCTGCATTACCCAAAAATATTTACCCGTTCCTGGTGAGTAAATACACACCCGGAAAATATTATGGCTGGCATGTTGATAGCCCCACTATGGGAAGCCCGGCCATTCGTACCGATATGGCCATGACCGTTTTTTTAAGTGACCCTGCCACCTATGAAGGAGGAGAACTGGTCATTCAGTCTGATGCGACAACCGCTTCTTTCAAACCTGCAAAGGGGGATGCAGTATTGTATCCCTGCCAGTACCTGCATTGTGTTAATGAAATAAAAAGTGGTGAAAGGGTAGCGGCTGTAACCTGGATACAGAGTAATATAAAAGATGCGGAACAACGCCAGGTACTTTTTCAACTGAACCAGGTGCATAGTGCTTTATACCAGCAGGCGCCCAATGCGCCGGCAACAAACCTCTTATTACAAACGCACAGTAACCTGTTCAGGATGTGGGCCGACCTGTAGCTGAGATAATATTAAAGAGACGATGACCTGATCTCTTCGATCTTATGATATAACTCTCCTGATCTTTTTAAATAAGCGGGGATCGGTTCATCAGGCATTTTTTCAGTAAAAACCTGTGTAGGAAATTTTGCATGAAAACCTGATCTTTCCTGCATCAGTTTTTTTTCTTCTTCTGAAATTTGTAAACTCGTAACAGCAGCAATGATGTTTATAATCTCCATAGCGCCATCATGATAATTAATGGCATAAGCTGATCTGTCTTTTTGTAAGATATCCAGGAATGCATGCAGGTAACCTTCAATAACCAAACCCATGTACTCATCCAAATGCATGGTGGATATTTTGTCTTCATCAAAACCAAAAATAGCTGGCTCCAGGAAATTCGGTAAGGCATGCATGCCTCTTTTCTTTTGTTGCGAACGAAGTACTTCTACCGGTTTCCTGTACAATAAAAAGAACGGAACACCGGGATATAATATCCGGAGTTCTTTATAAAAATGTATATGCCAGCTGTCGGCCTTAATAAAAAGATGCTGATGATCTTCGTTGCGCTTTGCACCGTACAATCCAACGGCAGCTTTTAGTTGCGGCAATATCTCAGGCATGCGATCATGCTTTTTTCCGTAACGCAATAATTCATCAAAAAAAGGTACTTCAGATAAAACAATATTGGAAGATTGTATGCCCAGCATTTGTGAGACCAACGTAGAGCCGCAGCGGGAGATGTGAAAAATAAAAGCGGTTGGTTGAATAGCATCAACTTCTTTTATCCGGTCAGCCAATTCATCAATGCTACTTATTCTTATATTCAGAAACCCGTTCTCAGGAAGCACACGACGGGCAGCAATGGTATCATCAAAAAAAGGCTCTGTAAAATTTTTATCACCTACATATAACCAGCGGCATTGCAGGCATTCACGCTCAGTAAATAATTTTACAGGAACCCAACCCTTAACACTACGCTTAATTTGATCACTCATCTTTTAAAACTTATTTCGCTCTTAAAAAACCAGCCAGCATTTCATGAATGTTATCATCTACCAATGTTTTCCAGCCTTCTTCACCTTCCATGATCTGCCGTCTTATTTCGGTGGCCGATATGGATGCAACTGCATCACCCACACTGATCTCGTTTACTTCATAACCCACACCTCTTCCATAATTCACCGATGCAATATCGGGGATGATGATAACTTTTACCAATGGATCATTTGCATACACTTTTTCCCAAAGCATTTTTACTTCAGCAGCGGGCAGGGGATTGGCTGCATCCGGTTCAATATCCCTGATGGCGATCAAAACAGGTTTGCTTTCTTTTAAAAAAGTATCAAAAATATGCATATGCCCTTTGTGCGGACTTTGATACCTGCCTATGAATAAATTGTATCTCATTTGTTTGCTGCTTTAAATATTTTATCGGTGCATACTGCAATACTTAATACATTGGTATCGAGTAATACCTCGGGATTTTCCGGTGCATAATATGGGGCCGAAACTCCTGTGAAGTCCTTTATCTCACCGGCTATGGCTTTTGCATACAATCCTTTGGGATCTCTTTGTATGCATATATTGATGTCGGTACAAACATACACTTCTATAAATTTTTTACACATGGCCCTGATCTCATTGCGTGTGTCTAAATAAGGTGAGATCAATGAAACGATCACTACCTTGCCCTGGCTTTCCAGCAGTGAAGCCATGTAGCCTACATTTAAATTATGTTTCTTTCTCGATTCTTCATCGAAGCCTGTTTGATGAATTACCTTCCTGATCTCATCACCATCCAGCAGTACCGGCACAACACCTTTCTTCTTGTATTTTTCAACCAATGCTTTCGCAATGGTTGTTTTACCCGAGCCACTTAAACCGGTTAAAAAAATAACGGCTGGTTTGGTTTTAAAGCCGGTAAGTTTTGCCCAGGCCTCATCAAAATAATAATAAGAGAATATCTTTATCAGTGAATCAATAATACCGATGGATATGGAAGCTAAAAAATTATTTGTAAAGATAAAGGCAATTAAAAAAGTGATGATGGAGCTGTAGAACCGGTAAACAACTGCCTTGATCAGTTTTAGTTTATTAAACATAGTTTGTGAAAGATAATAAAGGATTGAAAACTTTTGTAGAAATAAAAATACGTAGAAGTTTTTATTGACGTTGTTCTGCTAAACTGTTTTCCAGGTCATCGGCCATTTTATTAGTTACGGGGGTATTCATTTGCCTGAACTGCATGATCATTTGTTTTTTTGTTGCTTCATCGTAGATACCTGTAGTATCCTCAATTTCTTTTTTTACCGGGCAATCGGGATTTGTAAAAACTTCCTTCACCCAATCATTTACGAGCGCATCAATTACCAGGTGCACCCGGTTGATGTTACTTTTATTATTGATGGCATGGGGCAGGTTAAAATTCATGTACCAACATTCACCTGCCTGCAAATTCATTCTTTCTTTATCAAGAAAAAATTCCAGGTCAGGGTGCGTAAGCACAGGAATATGCAAACGTATCTCTCCTTTTTCAAAATTCAGTTCGGCATCACGGTGTTCTTTAATAATGCTGCCGGCATTCAGTTTCAGGAGGCGCACAGCCTGTAACGGGCATTGGAAAGTTTGCAGCACTTGTTTTAAGTAAGGGCTGTTCTCTAAAAAAATGGTGTCACGGTAATCCCGGTTATCGGTAGGCGAGATAATGATGTCATCAACTTTTCCTGCAATGCTGCGTAAGGGAATAGCGCTCCATTCGCCTTCGTAGTGTTTTACCTGGTAATGCGGCAGCCATTGCATAACAGATAAAGCTTCCACTTCCTGCTGCAGCAACCCGGCATCAAAAAAAAAGGGTATTTGAAGATATTTAATGATCTGCATTCATTGACAGGCTGAACATGCAGCCGTAGTTATGAAGGTTAACAGGCTTTGGTTAAACTAAGCTGGCTTTTTTTACCATGGTTGTCAAAACCTATTTCAATTTTGCTTAAGGCCAAACCGTTAGTTGCAGCATGGTTAATGATCACTTCTTCTTTGTTCTTATTGCGGGCGATCACCGGCCGTGTACAAAAATCAGCAGCATGTCCGCCAATAATAATATCCAGGTGTGTTGATGCAGCTGCGAGCTCCAGGTCATTTAAACCGGTTGATGATCTATACCCAAGCTGGGAAAGACAAACTACCAGGTGGCAGTTCTTTTCTTTTTTCAGGTATACTGCAAGTTCATTGATACTGTTGGCAGAAACAGACTGATCATTTGCTGTGATCACACCGGTTTTAATATCGCCCTTGTAAATAATTTTATAATCGCCGGCGGCTACAGAAAAAGATTCACCTGTATGCATAGAAGCATCATAAACAGCCAGGCCTGTATTCACAGGTGCATCTTTACCCGCATGTAGCATGATCAGGTTGCCACCGCTGTTCTTAAGTTTTGTAATATGCTGCAATGTTTGACTCCCACCGGCATTGCCGGTATGGGCCAAAACCAGGTTGTTATTATTGATGCGGTAGCCGGTTAAGGGGCTAAGGCTATTGGCAACAGCGGTAAATGGTTTTGCTGTAAGTAAAGCAGCTGTGGCCATACTGCCACTGAATAAAAATTTTCTCCTTGTATTCATGATGCTGAGGTTAGTTCTGGGTTTTCTAATAGCCTACAAATTAGTATTAAAGTTATTACTATGCAAATAAAACAGGCAGTATGCACAAAATATTTTTGATTATATATATTTAAATATCAATCTATCGGTATCGTTAGTAGTTATTTAATGATACTATTCCTGATTGCTTTATATATAATTCATTAAAGGCATCATTTACGCGATGAAACTTTTATGCACTATAAAATTTACTTTGAAAAAAAATGCAGAAGATTTCTTTTTTACAGGATTGTAAATTAGCTTCATTAAATAAAACTGATCAGCAGCGATATGTTACCAGGAACTGAACTCAACAAACCACAGATAAACATCGATGAATTCCTTGAAAAATGCATCTCATTTTTAAATGAGATCGGCATTGAGACAAGATTTGAAAAACTGGATGAACCCTGTTTTTTGCCCGGGCTTTCAATAAAAGAAGGTGCTGTTATTATTGACAGGCAAGCGCTTGTGTACCCCGGTGATATTTTACACGAAGCCGGGCATGTTGCCGTGGTGCCTGCGGCTGAAAGGCCCGGACTGAATGCATCTGCCATTGAGAACAGGCCCATGCGGGCAGCCGAAGAAATGATGGCCATTGCCTGGTCTTATGCAGTGTGCAGGCATTTGGACCTTGATCCTTATTTTGTTTTTCATGATGAAGGGTATAAGGGTGGCGGCAGTTATATCGCTGATTGTTTTAACGATAAACAATATTTTGGTTTACCCATGCTGCAGTGGAAAGGCATGGCGGTTGATGAAAAAAGAGCAGCAGAATTACAGGTAAAACCCTACCCGTTTATGTTAAAATGGGTATTGGATTAAAATGAAGCAGGTATTTTTACCTGTTTTTGTTTTAGCTCTTGACATATTAGAATATTTATTTTACATTTAATCTTTCTTACTTAATCATAACACTAAACCTCATCTCATTATGGAAGGAACTATTGGCGAAATACGCTTATTCGCAGCAAACTTTGCTCCCAGGAACTGGGCATATTGCAGCGGTCAATTAATGCCCATTGCACAGAACCAGGCCCTGTTCTCTATTTTAGGAACCACTTATGGTGGAAACGGTGTTCAAACTTTTGGCCTGCCCAATTTTCAAAGCAGGGTAGCTATCGGTACCGGTAACGGGCCGGGCCTTACACCTGTTCAGCTGGGTGAACTAAAAGGAACAGAATCCAATACAATAACTGCCTCTAATATACCGCAGCACACGCATGTGATCGCGGGTGCGGCTAAAATGCTTACCACTACGGTACCTGCCAATGCACCAAACCCGGGCGGCAATTATTTTGCCAATGACGGCAGTCCCAAATACAAAACTACGGGTACTGTCGGTACTATGAAACCGGCCACTGTTGCCGTTGGATTGGGCGCATCAGGAGGCACACCTGTTAATAATATCATGCCCTATACGGCTATCAGTTATATTATTTGTTTATTCGGCATTTTCCCATCCAGGAATTGATCAAACAGTTTAATTAAAATATTAAAAAATTATACAACTATGGAAGGTTATATATCAGAAATAAGAATGTTCGCCGGCAATTTTGCCCCCAGGGCCTGGGCATTTTGCCAGGGGCAATTGATGGCCATTGCACAAAACGATGCACTTTTTGCCTTGATCGGTACTACTTACGGAGGTGACGGGCAGACCACTTTTGGCTTACCCGACCTGCGGAGCAGGACACCCATTCATACCGGCCAGGGTTCAGGCCTCAGCCCTTATGTATTGGGGCAAATGAGCGGCACAGAATCGAATACACTTACTTCAACCAATGTAGGTGGCCATACCCATACAGTAACCGGCAATGCGGGTATTTCTGTTGCTACAGGCGATGGACAGGCAGCCGCAGCTGTCAATAATTTCCCTGCCGCCAACGGAGACCAGATCTATGGCACCGCCACGGATAACAGCGCCATGGCGCCGGCCTCACTGTCTGGCGTAACTGTTGCCCCGCAAACACCCAATGGAAATCAACCGATCGGTAATATACAGCCCTTCCTGGCTATGAACTTTATCATTTGCCTGGAAGGTATATTCCCATCAAGAAACTAATTTAAAATTATTTAAACTACTATAATCATGGAAGGAACAATAGCAGAAATAAGAATGTTTGCCGGCAATTTTGCTCCCAGGAACTGGGCATTTTGCCAGTCACAAATATTATCCATTGCACAAAATACCGCCCTGTTCTCCTTATTGGGTACTAACTATGGCGGTAATGGCCAAACCACTTTTGCATTGCCCGATTTCAGGGGCAGGATACCTGTGGGACCCGGCGCGGGGCCCGGCCTCACCGATTACGTTTTGGGAGAACTGGCAGGTTCAGAAACCAATACGATAGGCACATAGCCATCCTTTCAGCGGCTCTGTTACCATGCCAGCTACTGCTGTTGCGGGCAATGCTGATAATCCACAAAACTCTTACCCGGCTTCACTTGCAGGTACTGATATGTATGCAACCACTAATAACGGAAGCGGTATGGGCAATATGACACTGGCGCTGGTAGCAACCCCTGCGGGCCAGCCATCTCCAACCCCGGTAAATAATATACAACCGGTGATGGGTATGAATTATATCATCTGTATGTTTGGTATTTTTCCTGCCAGGAATTAATTTATTATAAACAGATATCCTACAGCCTGTTGAAATTGTTTTAATGAAACATTTTCAACAGGCTGTTTTTATCAGGTGCTGTGTGATAATTAAACCATCACCCCTATCTTTACCATTTTCAACACAAATTCATACAAAAAATAAGGTATGCCTACAATCGGAATTCTGCTTCCCGGATCAACCCTGTACCCTTCAATCGGTATGGACTTTCTGCAGGGTATTAAATCCTGTTTCAAATATCATCAATACGATGATGTGGATTATAAGGTAAGCATGATCGGTTACGGGCTTAAAGAGGATGAGATCTATACCGCAACTGAAAAAATGGTAGTGGCCGATGATGCAGATGTGGTGGTGGCTTTTGCATCAGATCATCATGCAATTAAATTGTCACCATTATTTGCAGCTGCAGGAAAGTTATTGATCATTACCAATGCCGGCTCCAATTACCCGGAAGTATTCACTCCACCGGTAAGCCATACACTGTTTCATTCGCTGAATGATTGTTTGTGCTGTTTTCTTACCGGTAAATATGCAGCCCGGCAGGAGGGTGGGCACGGCGCCATTATGACCACTTCCTTTTTCGATGGGGGATACAGGCATTCGCATGCCATGAACAATGCATTCCAGGTTTCGGGGGGAGAACTAAAACATTATTTTGTAAGCCATTTTAAAAAGGAAGAATTTAAGACTGATTCATTGACAACTTTCATCAAAGACAACCCGGATGTAAAAAAATTACTGGCTGTTTTCAGTGGTGATATGGCCCGCCTGTTATATAAAAACCTCGCCGATGTACAACCGGGATCCAAACTGCAATGGTATGCTTCTCCCATGATGTTCGACAGTACTCCCGGTGATTTTGAGGAAGCCAAACCTGCAGTACCCGATGGGATGTGCGGATATACCAACTGGGTTCCCGAACTGGATAATGAAATAAACCAGGCATTCCGGCAATACTATAAAACAGAAACCGGAAAAGATGCCAATATTTTTTCCATGCAGGGATGGGAGAATGCCCTGCTGATCATGGAGTACTTACAACAACGTAAAGACGCAGAAAATACTGAGGTTGCGATCGGCCAGCTTACAGAAAGGGAAATACACAGCCCACGTGGCAGCATTTATGTCAATGAACAAAGGCATATACATGCACCGGCCCACCTGGTACAGGCAAGTGGCAACCTGCAGGTAACCGTAACAGGAACCATCAGCGATACATCGGCTGACTGGTTGGAAATGCAGGCCCAGATCCCCGAAGAACCATTTTCATCCTGGAGAAATACTTACCTGTGCATATAAATAACGATATCCGCATCATGGTGCTGTGTAATAACGAAATGGCCATACCGGCCATGCAGCAACTATACATGAGCGGTAGTATGAAAGCCGTGATGGTTCCTGAGAAGAACGCAACACTTTTTTCCCTGCTGAAACAAATGCTTGCAGGCACAGATATCAGCCTGGTTAGCGTGAACAAAAAGAACCTTGAATCCAGTATCCGGAAAACAACTGCCGAAAAAAAAATAACGGCTGCCTGGCTGATGACATTTGCCTATATCATTCCCAAACCTTTGCTGAACCTACTTCCAGGGGGCTTTATCAATTTTCATTATGGACTGTTGCCGCAATACCGGGGTGTTAATCCGGTACTGGCACAGATGATCAATGGCGAAACGCATAACGGCATAACTGTTCATCTTGTGGATGAAAATATCGATACGGGCCCCATTGTAATGCAGCAAAAAATTGCTATTGAAGCCAGGGATACTTTTGGGATCCAGCTGCATAAACTGGGCATGTTGGGAGCTTCCATGGCGATGAACCTGTTGCAGATCTGCCGGCTAAGCCCGTTACCTCCATCAGTTCCACAGGATGAAACAAAAGCTAAATATTATAAAAGACCTGTTGCAGCAGACCTGATGATCAACTGGAATACCATGAGCAGCCAACAGGTGATCCGTCTTATCAATGCCTGTAACCCCTGGAACAAAGGAGCAGGCGCTATTATCAATGGTATTGGCATCTGCTTAACTGATGCTGAACCATCAGGTGAAATATATACCGGTAATGCAGTGCCGGGTTCCATCATCGCCCTGGATGAAGCGGCTGGATTAAAAATTTATTGTTTTGATAATAAAGTGATCAAAATCAATGTAATCTACACCCCGCAAGGTTTTTTTGCAGGCAAAAGACTGGCAGATTTTGGGATAAGAACAAATGACCTTTTTTTATCCCAAAATTGAAAGGAAATTATAGGAATTTAGAATAAAATAAAATACCTTTAAATATTGTAATTTGACGTTGCTTGTTTTTTTTTAAAAAAACAGGTGAATATACGCGTTAAATATTCTTGTTTTAGTTCGATATTGCCTTTTTAATACCAAACAAACCTGTTTATGAAAAAAAGTTACCAACTGCTTTGCTTACTGCTTACTTTATTGGTTTTTTCAACCAAATCTTTTTCGCAAAACAACCTGGCTGCCGGTGACCTGGCAATCGTGAGTTACCAGTCGGATTTTGACCCTTCCAACCCTGTTGTTGGCGATAATGACCTGGCCGAGTTTGAAGACCGCTTTTCACTGGTGATATTAAAGCCCGGCGGAATTGCAGCAGGCACAGTAATATTTTTTACCACCAGGGGCTGGGATGCAGTTACAAACACCTGGCATGATTTTGATTTCACGCCTACTTTTGGACTGGGCAGAAGAGCAGTGGTACAATGGACAGTGCCTGCAGGTGGTATTGCAGCAGGAACTGAAGTATTTTTTATAAGTACCTAT
>Ga0193752_1002439_pt1 | contig 13939 bp, 16 predicted proteins | sample H1c1metaG_FD_144924 | JGI IMG/M metagenome (GOLD analysis project Ga0193752, IMG submission 144924) | Soil microbial communities from a riparian zone of the East river system, Colorado, United States - H1c1 | ecosystem: Environmental > Terrestrial > Soil > Riparian zone | place: USA: East River... | reverse complement strand
GCATTGGTCCAAGACGGCGACGAGATTTCTATCGATGCCGTGAACCGTCAGATCACGATGAGCGTGTCCGACGAGGAACTTGCGGCACGCCGTGCGGCATGGGTGGCGCCGGAACCTTTCACCAAGCGTGGCGTCCTTGCGAAATATGCAAAGCAGGTGAGCAGTGCTTCGCGCGGCGCGGTCACCGACGCGGAGTTGTAAGCGTAACGAGGCTATCGTGAGCGAGTTCGTCGAAATCGTCGATGTCGGACCTCGCGATGGCTTGCAGAGCGACGCAGTGCTGTTGCCGACCGCTACAAAGCTGCAGCTGATCGGCAAGCTCATCGATGCCGGTGTCCGCCGGGTGGAAGTCGCAAGCTTCGTGAATCCAAAGAAAGTCCCGCAGATGGCAGACGCCGAAGCGGTGCTTGCAGCGTTGCCTCGTCGTGACGACGTCAGCTACATCGGTCTCGTACTCAATCGACGCGGCTTCGATCGGGCGCTCGCCGCCGGCTGCAAAGACATTTCGATGGTCACCGCGGCGTCGAATGAATTCGGTATTCGCAATCAGGGCGCACCGATCGCGGAATCTGTCGCGGTATGGAAAGAAATCGCACCGCTGGCTCGAGCGGCGAATGTACGGGCAGAGGTCACGATCTCAGTCGCCTTCGGTTGTCCGTTCGCACGCGAAGTGCCGGTACAACGCGTCGTTGATCTCGCTTTGGAATTGGCAAATGCCGAGCCGAACGCAATCGTGCTTGCGGATACGATTGGCGTCGCCGTGCCAAAGTCCGTCAAGGAAGTGTTCGATCGCGTTCGTGCCGCCGTCCCCGCGCACATCGCGTTGCGTGCTCACTTTCACAATACGCGCAATACGGCAGTTGCAAATGCGCAGGCCGCGCTTGATGCAGGCGTCCGTAGTTTCGACGCCAGCGTGGGCGGAATTGGCGGATGTCCGTTTGCGCCGAACGCAACGGGTAACGTGGCCAGCGAAGATCTTCTATACCTATTTCATCGCAGCGGCTTTCGAAGCTCCATCGATCTCGATCGCCTGATCGATACTGCGCATTGGTTGGGCACGCAACTCGGGCGGAACATGCCCAGCATGGTGTCTCGCGCGGGCGGCTGGCCCAAGTAAAAATCATGAATTCGGCCTGGGAAGACAATCGCTGGACGGCGCTTCCGCATTTGATGGGACCTGCTCGTGCGGACGCGTGTGTGATAGGTCTAGGGGGCTCCGGCCTCGCCGCCATTCATGCGTTCCTTGATCAGGGCCTAACGGTGATTGGCATCGATGCGGCTCAAGTAGCCAGCGGCGCCGCAGGGGCCAACGGCGGCTTCTTGTTGGCCGGGTCAGCGCGTTTTTATCATCAAGTCGTCAATACAATCGGTCGTGCACGTGCTCATGCGCTGTATGGCCGGACTCTCGATGAAATCGAGCGGATGGGTCGCGAGATGCCCGACATCGTGCGGCGAGCCGGTTCGCTACGCATCGCAGCCAGCGAGGAAGAGCGCGCAGACTGCAACGTTCAATACGAAACCATGACGGGCGACTTGTTACCTGTCGAGCGATACAACGGACCCGAAGGGCAGGGACTGCTGATGCCGACGGATGCCGTCTTCAATCCATTAACTCGATGTCGCAGACTTGCGCATGCTGCGCTCGAACGCGGCGCGCGACTCTTTGAAGGCACGGCGGCGGACGAAATTGTGACCGGCGCAGTTCGCACGCCCCAAGGCCTGGTGCGCTGCAAGCGTATTGTAATCGCTGTCGATGGAAAGCTCGCGACAGTGTGCCCGCAATTGAAAGATCGCGTACGCACGGCGCGCCTGCAAATGCTCGGTACTGCGCCCACGAATGAAGTGACCGTCACGCGGGCGGTGTACTCACGCTGGGGTTATGAATATTGGCAGCAGCTCGAAGATGGCCGAGTAGTGCTCGGCGGATTTCGCGATCATGCGATGGACGATGAGTGGACTGACTCCGTCAACGTTACACCCGTCATTCAAAATCTATTGGAGCGATTCCTACGCGATAAGCTGCACATTCAGGCGCCGATCACCCATCGGTGGGCAGCGTCCGTCGGCTATACAGATAATGGCTTGCCGATCGTCGAGGAGACTCGCCCGGGCGTTTGGGCAGTCGGCGGCTACAACGGAACTGGAAATGTCATGGGCGCCCTGAGTGCACGCGCCGCCGTTGCCGCGGCGCTTGGGATCGCATCCGAGTTCCTCGGATTGATTCGCCCTTGATCCAAAGCAGCCCAAAGGCGCTAGGTACTAGGCTCTGGGTGCTAGTCTGGAGTAAGAATCGGGAATGCTGAGTCTGACTTCGCGCGCATTCCATTTTGGCTCGTGAAGCGAGTTCTCTTCCGACTAGCCTAGCAACTAGGGCCTAGTCCCTAGCGCTAGCCACATTCTCAATCAACATCGCGATCCCCTGACCGCCGCCGATGCACGCCGCCGCAATGCCGTAGCGTTTGTTGGAGCGCTGTAGCTCGCGAGCCAACGTCACGCCGATGCGCACGCCGGTGGCGCCGAGAGGATGCCCGATGGCGATTGCGCCACCATTGACGTTGTACTTCGCGTGATCGATACCGAGGTCCTTCTGTACAGCGAGTGCTTGCGCCGCAAAGGCTTCGTTGACTTCGATGCGATCGATGTCACTGAGCTTGAGGCCGGATACTTCCAATAGTCGACGAATTGCGGGCGCAGGACCGATGCCCATGATTTTCGGTTGTACGCCGACAACTGAGCCTGCTACTACCCGGGCTAACGGTTTGAGCTTGTTCGCTTTCACGTAGCTGCTGGCGGCAACCAACGTCGCGGCAGCGCCGTCGACGATGCCAGAAGCGGTGGCGGCAGTCACAACGCCGTTGAAGGAGGCCTTCAGCTTGCGCAACGTTTCAATCGGCGTCGGTCGAATGTGCGAATCGAGCGTCACGCTTTCTACGCCACGCGGCAATTGAATCCCGCGCTCATTCAAACCTTCAGCGTTGAATTTCTCACTGACGACCGGCGTAATTTCTCCACCCAAGTAACCGGACGCTTGCGCGCCGAGCGCTCGAACAAAACTTTCGGCGGCATACGCATCGACTTCTTCGCGCGTGATGCCGTATTCCTTGGCCAGGTTTTCAGCGGTCATGCCCATGTTGCAGCTAACAGCCGTGTCGTAAAGCGATTCCCACAGGAAGTCCTTCATTTCGAACTTGCCCATCGTGAAACCGCCGCGATGCGTATAGGCGGTGATCGGCGCGCGAGTCATCGATTCGGTGCCGACCACCAACGCGAGGTCTGTCTTGCCGAGCTTCAAGGTATCGGCCGCTTGCAGAACGCATTCGATGCCCGTACCGCACACACGTTGCACGAGGACTGCGGGCACATCCAACCCCACACCGGAATAGAGGCCGATATGGCGCGGCATCATGTACGTGTCGTAGCTCGCCTGCGCCATATTGCCGACGATGACGGACCCTACATCGGACGCGGGGACCGCACTTCGCTTGAACAATTCGCGTGCAACTTTGATGGCCAGATCCGTTGGCGATATCGAGCCTAGCGCGCCGTTGTAGTCGACGAACGGGGTACGAATGCCATCGAGCAACCAAGCATCTTCGTATTTAGCGGCCAGTCCCGGAGCTTTCTGCGACATGAGCAACCTCAGTTCGGTGTTCGAGGGGGAGCGGGGCGGGAATGTAGGGTGGCTGAGATTTTATTGCAAGGCAGCAATTCTCTGGAATCGGCGGTTTCCTGGCGTAATATGTCCGCCTCTCGAGCGTTAGGGTCCGAATGCGTCACCCGGCAAGGGTCGCTGGCCTTCCTGTTGTTTTCGTTTGGCACTTCAAGGGGATTTTCATGACCATCAAAGTTGGCGATCGCATGCCCTCCGGCACTCTTAAGCAAATGACGAAGGATGGCCCGCAAAACATCACGACGGACCAATTGTTCAAGGGAAAGACAGTGGCGTTGTTTTCCGTGCCCGGTGCATTTACACCCACCTGCGATGCCAAACATCTGCCAGGTTTTGTCGAGAAGGCGCCCACCATCAAGATGAAGGGCGTCGACACCATCGCCTGCATGGCGGTCAACGACGTGTTCGTGATGAATGCCTGGGGCAAGCACGCAAACGTCGGCGAGAACGTGCTGATGCTCGCAGACGGCAATGGCGACTACGCCAAAGCGTTAGGCTTGGAAATGGATGGCACCGGCTTCGGCATGGGGCAGCGTGGTAAACGCTTCTCAGTGCTCGTTAAAGACGGCGCGGTTGCCCAACTCAATATCGAGGCGCCGGGCGAGTTCAAGGTTTCGAGCGCGGACTTCTTGCTGGGTCAACTGGCCTGAGGCCAACTGACCCAGCGGCCAACTGGCCGCTGATCGCCTGGCCAGATAGAGAGCCGGCAGACCTGCAAATAAAAAAGGCCAATGGCATTGCCATTGGCCTTTCTCTTTTCCGATTCTGGCCAGCTTACCAGCGGCCAGTTAGCCAGTTGGCCGCACCGCAGGTGTCAGCCCAGTTGTTTTTCCAACTCCGGCACAATTTGGAACAGATCGCCGACCAAACCAATGTCTGCAATTTCAAAAATCGGCGCCTCGGGATCTTTGTTGATTGCAACGATCGTTCGCGCATCCTTGATGCCGGTGAGATGTTGAATCGCGCCCGAGATGCCGCAGGCGATGTACAACTCCGGTGCAATGATCTTGCCGGTTTGGCCGACCTGTAGATCGCTCGGCACGTAGCCGGCATCGACCGCCGCACGCGATGCGCCTACTGCCGCGCCCAACTTATCTGCGAGGCTGTACAGGATCTTGAAGTTTTCTGAGTTCGCCAATGCACGGCCGCCGGACACGACGCGCGACGCGGCCTGCAAATCCGGTCGACCGCTCGTTGCGCCGGAGCGCGAGACGAAGCGAGTGTGCGTCGGTAGTGTCGCAGTGACCGATGCGGCTTCGACTGCAGCGGTGCCGCCACCCGCGGCGGGTTGGAACGAAGCTACGCGCACCGTCCCGACTAGTTTCTGATCGGCCGGCGCCTCGACTGTCAGGATCGCATTGCCCGCATAAATCGGACGCCGGAATTTGTACGCGGATTCGACGGCCATGATGTCACTGAGCTGACCAACACCGAGCAACGCGGCTACGCGTGGCATCAAGTCCTTACCGAACGTTGTCGACGGACCCAAAATATGTGTGTAGTGGGCGGCGAGAGCAGCAACTTGCGGCGCCAAGATGGCGGCTAGCGGCTCGGCATTTGCGGCGTTATCGACCTTAAGCACTTTAGCAACGCCGCTAAGAGCGGCAGCTTGCGTGGCAACTGCGCTCGAGTCTGCCGCGAAGACCGCGACATGAATTTCGGCGCCGCTGATTTGGGCCGCGCAGCTCACCGACTTCGCGGTGGCAGGGTTCAGTGTGCCACCGGCATGTTCGGCGACGATCAGAATCTTAGTCATGTTAGAGAACTCCCTTTTGCTTGAGAGCGGCGATGAGTTCGCCAACATCCTTCACCATGACGCCTTTGGTGCGTCCAGCCGGCGCTTCGAACTTCGTGTTCTTGAAAGATGTAGTGGGGCTCACGCCTAAATCCGCAAGCGACACCGTATCGAGCGGCTTCTTCTTTGCCTTCATGATTTCCGGCAATTTGACGTAGCGCGGTTCATTGAGGCGTAGATCCGAGGTGAACACGGCGGGCAAATCCACTTCGATTGTTTCAAGCCCCGCGTCGACTTCGCGCGTCACTCGGGCTTTGCCGCCGTCCAATTCGATTTTCGAGGCAAAAGTCGCTTGCGGTCGATCCCACAGCGCGGCCACCATTTGGCCGGTTTGCGCGTTATCGTCATCGATAGCTTGTTTGCCCATCAACACGAGCAATGGGCCCTCTTTCTCGATCAACTTCAAGAAAGCGCGCGCCGCCGTCAGCGGTTCGACAGGTCCGTCGCTCTGCACGAGAATGGCGCGATCGGCGCCCATGGCGAGACCCGTGCGTAATTGCTGTTGCGTATCGGCAGATCCGATGCTGACGACTACCACTTCCGTAGCGCCACCGCGTTCCTTGATCCGTAGCGCTTCTTCCAGCGCGATTTCATCGAAGGGGTTGATGATCATCTTCACGCCGTCAGTGATGACGCCGCTATTGTCGGGTTTGACGCGTACTCTTACGTTGTAGTCAATGACGCGCTTTAAGCAAACCAGAATTTTGCTCACAAGTGACTCCGCAGTTAGATTGGCCGGCTAGGGACAAGTCAAGCTTGTGGGCCGCCAGCAGCGGCGGGCACACTATTGCAATGCAGTGTAAGAGTCAAACAGTGTTAAGGGCGGCGATCTTTTGCGCGGACGTCGCGCCAACGCTCTCCAAATCGACGATGCTTATGTCCTGCTCCCGGAGGCCCCAATGACCGATACGTTAGGCTGGCGCATGAAAGTCGGCGCCATCACGCCCGCCAGCAATTCGGTGGTGCAGCCGGAATTTGACCGAATGCGGCCGCGAGGCGTCAGCAATCAGCAGGCGCGCGTGAATATTCCCGATACGCCAGTTGGCACGGAAGAAGAGTTGGCGGCCGTGACGCAGAAAATTCGTGCTGAAGTCGAATCGACATTGGACAGTTTGATGGCCTGCACACCGGCCGCGATCGTCATGGCGCTCGGCGTCGAAACCCTTTGGGATGGCGTTCTTGCTCCGAAGGATTTGCAGGCGCACCTTGAGCATCGAGCCGGCGTGCACGTCGTGTTGCCGCTCCTGGCGTGCCATGCGGCCATTCAAAAATTCGGCGGCGTGCGTCGAATTGGCGTCCTAACCCCCTATATGGCCGCAGGCGACGCGCAAGTCCGTCGCTTCTTTACCGATTCGGGCTACGAGGTGATCAACTTGCTTGGGCTGCGAAGCAGCAGCCCGGCTTTGATGGCCCATGAGCCGACGGAAAAGCTGCGTAGAGCAGTCCGGGACTTGGACGATTCCAGCATCGAACTCATCATTCAGGTGGGCAGCAACCTGGCATTTGCAAGCGTCGCGGCGGAAGCGGAGCAGTGGCTAGGCAAGCCGGTACTCGCCATCAATACCTGCAGCTATTGGTCTGCACTGCGCAGATTTGGAATCGACGACAAGATCGACGGCTTCGGTTCTCTGTTAGCGGACTATTGAGAAGCGCAAAATCGTGCCGCTCATGTGAGCACTCTATGCGGCCCAGTGAAGAGTCGCTCAGGCGAAGATCGGTCGAAGTGGTAAAGAAAATCGACGGCGCGGCCAACGTTCGTGGTCGCTGCATCGCTGTGCTTGCCGCGGTTCTCGCGCAGTGCTAACGTCAGCGCCGAATTGATGACGGATTCGGCCAACGAATCCGGTATGCTCAAATCTCGTTCCGCAAGCAGGATAATAAGACCAAAAACAGCGGAACGTACAGGGGAGCGTCGTAACGTTGGGACCACGAGCCCAGTGAAGCGATGCGAGTAAAGCGGCTCTACGCACGAGCCGCTTTTTTTTGCCCGCTAGAAGGTGATTGCTGCGTCTATCCAAGCATCGATCACACCAGCCATGTCAGACGTCCGCTGAACGCCAACGCTATATCTTGCCCATCAGCATCAGTATCAAGAGAATCAGCAAGATCAAACCCAGCCCACCGCTTGGGTAATAGCCCCAACCCGAGCTATGGGGCCAGCTTGGGATGGCACCGATGATCGCGAGAATCAAAACGACGATCAGAATGGTCCACAACATGTATTGGCTTCCTCGTTATCGCTGTGACAAAACAGGGCTGCGCTTTCGCAGCAGTTGATTGGTCCTGGCGGCCAAGTCGTTGAAGGTGCCGCCCAATGCTGCGCGATGCGATGCTGCGCGCGGTGCCATTCAGATCCACATCCAACGGCGTCGAGTTGCGCCGCGTCTTCTCGCAGCCGGCGCACTCGCAACATCAGCGCGTCGAATAACTCGCCGCTGACCTTGGGATGCATGAAATTCTTCACCGCCGCTCCTTACTGCCGAATAGGCGCTTCCGAGAGCTGACCACGGGGCGCCTGCCACTGTTCTTCGTCGGCCGAGATGTTTTCGAGCGCGCGGCCCGACATCGCGGATGGGGCGCCTTTAGAAAGATCGCCGAGGGACACGATGCCAACGAGTCGCTTGTCGCGACTCACAACCGGTAGCCGTCGAATCTGTTCATCGGCCATGTTCTGCAGCACTTCTTCGACCGATTGATCTTCGAAGCAATACAACATGCCCGGCGACATCAGATCGGCGGCTGTGAGCTGCTGAGGCTCGCGCGCATCGCACAACCCGCGTACCACGATATCGCGATCGGTGACCATACCGATCAACTTGTCGTCTTCGACCACAGGGATTGATCCCACTTCGGCGTCTCGCATCTTGATAGCGATATCGCGAACTGGGGCATCAGGCGGCACCCACAACACTCGATCGCTCATTACGCTTTTAACTTGCATGGCAGCACCTTCAACTTAGTTCGTGGGATGGGCGACGAGCGTGGCGCGCCGCGGCTCGTGGGTCCGGCTCATTCGATTACCGAGCGTAGTCGCATCATGAAGGGGGACGCGGTAGTAGCGCGTTTCTGCCGCGACATTTACGTGAGCTGACGGGTCGGCGCCGAGTTGGCTTGGCGAAGCCCCAGACGTCAGACCGGCCGCGAGCTCCTTAATCCGCACGGAGCGCGACCCCGATTCTCGATAGACGCCCTCTTGGTAGGCACCGAGGTCCAGCCACGAGTGCGCGCTAGACATCGCGTAAATCGCGCACACGAAAGTCACCGCGAATGACGTCAACGCGAGGAGCGTCGATCGACAGCTGTCCCGCATAGCTGCGAACCCTTATTGCCGGTTCACAGGAATGTCGAAGTATTGCGATGCCGGCGGATCGCTAGCCGGAAAGCTGTCCTTCAAGGTTTTGTCGCGCTTGGCATCGACAGTTTCATGTCGAGCCTTTTCGCTCGCACGGCTAACGAGCTTGAGGACCAATAGACCGGCGGATGCGAACGCTCCCACAACCAGGGCAACGTCGCGCAAACGAGAGGGACCGGCGACTTCTCTTAACATGGTGATCTCCCTTTACTCTTGATAATTTGCGTACGAACGATTCGCTAGAGCCGCTTAGACGCGACGGGCGAGCAGAGCACCCACAAACATCCCGAGCACGATGCCGTAGCCGATCGTTTGCCAGGGATTCTCATGAACGTACTCGTCGGTCGCTTTTGCGGCATTGCGGACCGAGTCGCGGGTTTTCGCGTCGATCGACTGCAATCGATCTTTCGCCGAACTCAGCGCCTGGGTGGCGCGAGTGCGTAGCTTGACGACGGTTTCTTCGCCGCTGTTCTCCAGCGCGCTGAGCAGCTTTTCGGCTTTCAATACGACACTGCGCAATTCATCGACGGCGGGCAATGCGCTGGCGGATGCGTTCATGATCTGTACCTCGGCAAGTGAATTTGTGGCTGCATTACACCTTCGGCTCGTCGTCAAAGGTGTCAGCGGAGGGTGGGACGTCGTTCCAGTGAGCGGCCCATTCGGGCGTAGGCGCCTGCTGACCTCGACCGGCGGCGCGCGGAGCGAACAATGCGAACCACGCACTGTGCATACTGGGCGCTCACCTGTAACTCTGTTAACCTCAATCGCTTTCTAGCTATAAAACCGGCCCTTTCACTGCGTAAGCCCTTGGTATTGAAACTGGGATGAAGACGATGACCACGCGCACGATCCATCCGAGTTCAGGCCTTGCGAACGTTCGCTACGAGATTCGTGGCGACCTGGCGCGGCGCGCGCACGAGATGGAACGGCTGGGTTACGAAGTCGTCATGCTCAATATCGGCAATCCCGGCGTCTTTGGATTTCGGACGCCAGAAACCATGCGGTTGGCGATGCTCGAGAATCTGCGGTCAGCGGAGGCGTATTGCCATCAAAAGGGAATCTTTCCGGCGCGCGAGGCCGTAGTGATGCAACAGCAGAGCCGCGGTGTTCGTGGCGTGACAGCCGATGAAGTGTTCATGGGCAACGGCGTCAGCGAGTTGATCGATCTGGTACTACGCGCTTTGCTGTCGACGGATGACGAAGTGCTGATCCCGGCACCCGACTATCCATTGTGGACAGCAGCCGTCAACTTGAATCGCGGTAAAGCAGTGCACTATCCGTGCAGGCCAGAACGCGGCTTCGAACCGGATCCTAAAGAAATCGAAAAGCTGATCACCCCTCGCACGCGCGCGATTGTGGTCATCAATCCGAATAACCCGACCGGCGCTGTGTACTCGCGGGCCACATTGGAAGCGATCGCCAAACTGGCGGAAAAGCATCGGCTGGTGGTGTTCTCCGATGAGATTTACGATCAAATCGTTTACGACGGCGCCGAATTCATTCCAATGGCGACTCTCGTGAACGGCACAGTTTGCTGCACGCTTGCCGGGCTCTCCAAGGTATATCGCGCATGCGGATATCGCGTGGGTTGGGCCGTTTTCTCCGGCGATGTCGAATCAGCACGCGAATACTTAAGCGCCCTCGATAAGCTTTCGTCGCTACGCCTTTGCAGCAACGTCCCCGGTCAATGGGCCGTGCAGACCGCGCTGGGCGGCTATCAAAGCATTCACGAACTCACTCGGCCCGGTGGTCGCCTGCATGCATCCCGGCAGGCCATCATAGATGGCGTGGCGCGGAGTCAGTACCTCACCTTAGCGTCGCCAAGGGGCGCCTTGTACGCGTTCATCGGCGTGCGCCCGGATTTGCTGCCCGACTTCGACGATCAGCGCTTTGCAATGGATCTGCTCGAACACAAACACGTCCTGATCGCGCCCGGCAACGGTTTCAATACGAGCTATCGCAATTACTTCCGCATTACCAATCTGCCGATGGCGGAGGTTATTACCGACGTGTTCGCGCGCATGGAAGAAGTGCTCGACAGTTATCGCGCCGGCCAACAACTAGGTTCTAGGGCTACACCGACTCTCAAGGTTGTTTAGGGACTGCTTGCGGGACCGCTGAAGGACTTCGGGCGACTAGGGCGGCGGGCCTGCGACAGGTTAGGATGCGCTGCCGGTTGTCGGCGTTGAGCGCATTCACCCAGCCTTGATGAGCGCACCTCGGTCCGCATTGTCCGCCGAACTGCTTACTGCCCTCGAGGCAGGAGCGCGAATCGTCACGCCCAATCGACGTGCCGCACATTGGCTCAAGTTGCTGTACGCCAATCATGCAATCGCTGAGGGACGGTTGGCATGGGCGACACCCTCCATTCGATCATTCGATGACTTCGTCGCGGACCTTTGGGTTTCGCCAAACCGAACTGAGCGAGTGCTCACGTCGCGGCAGACGCAACTTCTTTGGGATCGCATCGTTCGAAGTTCGAAGCACGCCGAACAACTGCTGAGTCCGCAGTCGGCGGCCAAGACATCGTTTCGCTCCTGGGAGCGTCTGCAGGCTTGGCTCATTCCTCACCGCTCGCTCGAAGCAGTCGCCGCCGAACATCAAAGCGAAGAGGGGCTGGCGCTCCTTGGGTGGAGCGTGGAACTCGAAGCGCTCTGTACGAAGCGAGCGTGGATTCCGATCGCGCTCTTGCCGGAGCGGGTCACTCATTCGACCGGACCGTTGAACGAAACCATCGTGTTCGCGTCGGCCGACGACTTGCTACCCATTCATCGGGCCGTGTTCGAGTCCATCGAGTCACGCGGATCGACCTGGAGGCATTTGCGCGTCGATGATCGCGAGGGACATGCTGCAGCGATCGATTGCGAGACCCCCGGTGACGAATACGCTCGGGCGGCAACCTGGGCGCTCCAACAACTTGCAGGTGGCGCGCAGTCGATTGGTATTGCGATTTCCAGCATGGATCAACACGCGTCCGAGTTAAGGCGCATATTCGCCGAAGTGTTTGCACAGGCATCGCGCAGCTTCACGACGGCCGCCAGCGCGTTCGATGCGCGTCGGATGCAGGCCGCGAGCTTCCTGATCGCGACCTATCACGACCTGTCGGAATTTCCGAGTGTGCGCGCCGCGCTAGATTTACTACAACTCGCGACGGGCGGAGCCAGCGCGAAGCTGACCGGCGCTGTCTTCCGCAATCCGTATCTCGCGGGACGGTCCGAGGCATCGCAACGCGCATTGGTCGACGCACAGATACGGGGCGATGTGCGAGAGCGCTATGAACTGGGCTGGCTGCAACGCCTCGCTGCGCCAACTTGTCCTACCTTAAGCCAGGCGTTGAAGGCGGCTCACGCCGCGCAACTCGAATCACCGGCGCGCGCAGCGCCCAGCGCAATGGCCGAGAGATTTTCCCTGCTGTGGCAAACATTTGGCTGGCCAGGCGATACCCATCCCGACAGCGACGAGCAGCAAGTCGTATCCAGGCTGCGCGAATGCCTGGGCGAGTTCGGGGCTCTCGATGATTTACTGGGGCCTATGTCATTCGCGGAAGCGGTGCGCGAATTCGAAGCGCACGTCAGAAATACAACCTTCGAGCCACGCGGTGCGCCGGCCCCGATTACGATCGTCGACGTACGCGGATTGGAGGGCCTTCACTTCGACGCGCTGTGGGTCGCCGGCATGACGGAATCGCAGTGGCCGCCACCGCCCGCGCCGGATCCCTTCATACCGATTGTTCTACAAATTAGCGCAGGGTTACCGGAAGCCACTGCCGCTCGAGTACGTGAGCACGCGTACAAGAGATTTTTAGGTTTGCGGAACTTCGCCGGACATGTTGTCTTTAGTTGGCCTCGCACGCTAGACGACGTCGAAGTATTGCCGTGCGCCTGGCTGCGCGATCTGCCGCTTCATCAGGCTACTCTGGAACCGGCAGAGAGCTATGCGATGCACATGTTCTCGCAGCGCCCTGTGCTCGACACGCTGATGGAAGAGCAGGGACCCTCCTTGCCGCGCAGTGAAGTCGGCGGCGGCACGAGGCTCTTTGAGTTGCAGTCGCAGTGCCCCTTCCGTGCCTATGGCGAATTGAGACTTGGCGCACTGCCTCTCGATCGCGTCGTGCCGAGCATCGATGCGAGAGCGCGTGGAACGCTACTCCATGCCGCATTGGCCGATGTATGGAGGACGTTGCGGGATTCCGAGCAGCTACGCGCGTCCACATCCGAGCAACTTGAAACGCTCACTCGGACGCTGCTGGCGCGACATGCCGCGAAATTACTCGAGGGCGCGTCGCCGCATCGAGTACGCATGATTCAAATCGAACAAGATCTCGCCGCGGAACGCATTCTGTCGCTCTTGGCGCTCGACCTCGCACGGCCGCCATTCCGGGTGGCTGAGCTCGAAAGATCGGAATCGGCAACAGTCGGATCGCTGAGTTTCAAACTACGATTGGATCGTATCGACGAACTACTTCTCGACTCGTCTGAACGCACGCGCATCATCATCGACTACAAAACCGGCAATTCCGTCAGCACGCGCTCATGGTTCAGCCAACGGCCAGAACAACCTCAGTTGCCGGTTTACGCCGTCACTCATCCGCATGGACTCGCCGCCGTTGCGTTCGCTACGTTAGGCGCGAAAGGCGTGAGTTATCAGGGGATCTCAGACGTCGAAGGTCTATTACCCGAAGTGAAACCACTATCCGGTAAACAATTGACGGCTGAATTTGGCGATTGGCAGGGTCTGCTTAAACATTGGGATTCAGTGGTAACTCGCCTTGCGAATGAATACGCAGGCGGCGAGGCACGCGTCGATCCGTTGCCTAACGCTTGCCGTCATTGCCACTTGAGCACGTTCTGCCGCATTCATGAATTGACCTTGCTTGAATCCGAGGAGGAGTCGTGACCGACTTCGCACCGGCGGATCAAGACACTCGCGAAGCCGCTTTGGATCCGACGCGATCATTCATCGTCGAGGCTCCGGCCGGATCCGGCAAGACCGAGCTGCTGACGCGCCGCTATCTGCGATTGCTCGCATGCGTGCAGGCACCAGAAGAGGTGCTCGCCATCACCTTTACTCGCAAAGCGGCGGCCGAGATGCGCGCTCGAGTGTTGCACGCGCTAGCAAAGGT
>Ga0193752_1002438_pt1 | contig 13941 bp, 10 predicted proteins | sample H1c1metaG_FD_144924 | JGI IMG/M metagenome (GOLD analysis project Ga0193752, IMG submission 144924) | Soil microbial communities from a riparian zone of the East river system, Colorado, United States - H1c1 | ecosystem: Environmental > Terrestrial > Soil > Riparian zone | place: USA: East River... | reverse complement strand
TCGTTCGGTGCCGGGGCCATCACCTGGACCGCCGAGACCGAAAACATGATCACCGCCGAGGCTGCCATCAACAGCGTCGCGGGAGCAGTGCAGAGACGGAAGCCGCGCAGGGCGAACGAGAACAGAAAAGGAGTCATCGGGATGAGGTAGCGCGGGCCGACGCCCCAACCACCTGCCCAACCGTTGAACGTAATGTTGAAGAACAGGAAGCTCAGGATGATCGCGAGGGGGACGACGACTTCCAACGTGATCCCTCTCCAGCGCCAGCGCAGCGACAGCAGCGACAACACTAGGACCGGGCAACAGTAAAACAGGCCGCGGAACGGGTGCAGCATCAACCAATACAGGCGTTCGTAGTCGGGCGGCTGCAGCATGCCGAGCACGAGGCCTTGGGTCTGAAACCCACCGACGAGAGTTTGATTACTGGTGAACGGGCTGCCGAACGTCAGCTGGTTGTACGTGAAGAGCAGCGCCGCCATGACGCCGGCGCCCACGGCGAAGCCGACGATTTCCAGAAGCGAACGCCGCCGCACCACGTAGATCGCGAACAGCACCGCAGCACTGAGCGACAGTGCGTCGACGACTACGGCAAAGCCGGTCATCAATCCTGCGAGCGCTACGAGCGCGCGACCGGCACTGCGACTACTGATGATCTGCCACGCCCCGAACAGAAAGCAGGCCGTGAAAACGTGACTCATCATGATCCCCGCGTACGGAAAGATTAGTGAGCCCGCGCCGAACCCTCCAGCCAAGGTCAGGCTTTCCGCCGCAGAGCCGGATTGCCTGCGGAAGTGCCAGTAGAGCAGCAGGACGAGAACCGCTCCCGGCAGACCACTCGTCACGAACGTGAGGATCTGCGCGTTGAGATTGACGTGCCAAGAGTCGCCGACGTCGCCCGATTTGCGCTCGAGGTGGTAAAGGACGAAGTAGGCCGGCGCGGCCCACAGCGCGAGCCCCGGCGCCTTGTTCGAATACGTCTTACCTTCGAAGACTGCGATGTCGCCGGTGTTCTGCGCGATGGGTGTGATGTCGAGCGCATGCCGCTCGACGACTGCGCGAACAGTGTCGAAGTGACTATTCGGGTTCCAGCCGCCGCCTTGAAAGAAGTAGGCGTACAACAGGCAGAACACCGCGAAGAGCAGGCTCATCGCGAGGATGTCCTGTTTCAGCATCGTTTTGACAGGCGACCACACAGGAATGAAGCCCAAGACGACAAGAGATCTGGGCCGCGATGCCCCCAAACGAGATCGCGTCCCGCGCGGAGTGTCGCGAAGTTGCCGTCGCAAAGTCAATGCGCGAGCGAGATCTCAGCCTGGAAACAGCTTCATGTACGGCTGCGCTTCTTCGAACGTGCGTGCGAACGACGCTCGCGCGTGCAGGCGCTCCAAATACGCGGCTAGTCGCGGATGATCGCCGAATGGGGCAACCCGATTTGCGTAGTACAACGCCGGCGCGGCCGCACAGTCCGCCAGGCTGAACCTGTCGCCCGCAGCCCACGGCTGCGAGCCCAGCTCGCGCTCGAGTACGTCGTACGCCGTGGCCAGCGTCGCGCGCGCTTGCTCGACGCCGAACGGATCTTGTTTGCCTTCGGGGCGGATCTTGTCCCCGACGATCTTCTGCATGTGCTCGTGCACGTAGAGGTCGAAGAAGCGGTCGAGCCGGCGCACGTCGAAGGCTGCATCGGGGTCGGCCGGCACGAGCGTGACTCGCCCCGGGTAGTGCCGCGCGAGATACTCGATGATCAGCGTCGACTCCGTGATCACGCGGCCCTTCGCGCGGTCTTCGAGCGCCGGAAACTTCGTGAACGGCGAAATCTTTCTGAGTGCGGCGTGCTGCTCGCGATCCGCGAGGTCGACGATTTGGCGATCGAACTCGATCTCGTGCTCATACAACGCGATCAGCGCTTTCCAGCAATACGACGCGAGCGGATGGTAGTGCAGTTTCAGGGACATATCGGCAGCTCCAGTTGGCGTTGCGGGACTAAAACTAACGATCGGATCTGCAGTGGCGATAGCCGTTCAAGCGAAACGGCACGTTCAACTCGCCACATACTTCCGCGATGAACTCGGGCGCGTAGAAGTAGTTCTGAAGGCGCGCGATGCGGTCGCCCTCCAGCTCGACGCGGTTGATCGCGCGTACGGCTTCGCCATCGACGTGCGCATACCAGAGTAACAACAGGAGCTCGCCTCGGTGCGCGCGCAGCTCACAGCGCGGGGATGCCGGCAAAGCGCCTTGGACCCATCGCGAGTCGATGCCAGTGCTCGGATCGCCCGCCGCGAGCCGCTGACTTCCAAACAGCATGCCGTAGAGCATGCCGTTGCGAGCGTCCGTCGGGCCGTGCTCTTCGCTCGCGCCCACGACTTCGACGCTCGCGGTATCGAGAAGGAGCGCGATCAAGCGATCGAGATCTTGTGCGTTGAATGCAGCGCAAAACGCATCGAGCACGAGCGAGGAGGGCGGCTGCTTCTCTTCGGGTACCTCCGCCGTCAGCTTGCCGCGACCGCGATGCAGCGCAGCTTTCACTGCGCCTTCGGACGTCGAGAGCGCCTCTGCGATCTCGTTCAACGAGAACTCGAACACGTCCTTCAACACGACTGCGGCGCGCTCTTGCGGCGCTAGCTGCGCGATCAGCGTGCCTGCGGCTTCACGCGCCGGTCGCGGGTCGTGCGCGGTGCTGGCTTCGTGCGGGGCGCCGCCGACCTCTCGCGTGCGCCTCAGTCGATCCAGCCACAGGTTCGATGCGACGCGGAACAACCAGGCGCGAGGATTGCGCGGCGGCTCTTGCATGCGTGCGAGCGTGACGAACGCGCGCGAGAGCGTGTCTTGTGCCAGATCTTCGGCATCCCACGGGCTTCGCGTGAGGTGCCGACAGTAGCGATACAGCTCCGGGCGCAGGGGCTCGAACTGTTCGAGGAATCGATTGAGCGAAGCCTGAACATTCGTTGCGAGGTCGCTCGCAGGTTTGGGCGCTTCGGACGGCATGCAGGATAAACGGGGCGGGGCGGCGAAAGGATACGCCCCGCAAACGCTTTTCCTACGGTGCCGGCAGCGTGTCCTTCAATGCTTTCCAGGCCATCTCGGCCTCGGCGGGAAGCTCATCGCGAGCGTAGACCCTGTACTGCACGGAGCCTTCTTTCACCGGCACTGAGTTGCCCACGCTTCCGTTCGTGTCGTGGCTCACGGTCGCTACGCGCGCTTCCCGCAGCTTCATGGCCTCGGCGGGATCATCGAAGTGCGCGACCATCGTGTTGGTCGCCGACAAGTACTCGGCGCTCGGCTCGTGCACGAGACCCGGAATCGAGCTCATGCTGCGTGCGAGAGGCCAGTCTACGACGGGCACGTTCGTGTTACCGGCGCCGGCTTCACTCGTGAACGCGATCGCGCTCAGCGGTCCGGTGACCGGTTTGCCTTCGGTCATCAGGCGATCGATCCACATGTACGCGCTCGACAACGCGTCGTTCAAGCCCATGGGCGAAGCGTCATCGCAGCCACACGAACATCCCGCGTTGATTTTGGCACGCGTGAGGCTGACGACTCCGGAATCGGGGCAAGCTGCATCATTGTTTGCGTTCCAGTCCCAGCCCGCGAGCTCGAACCAGTGAACGTCTTTGCTGAGCGCTTCCGCTTCCGCTGCCGTCAACGTGCCGGTTGCGATTCCACGCATGTAGTTCTGGCCGGCGTAGAATTGACACTTGCCGTCGACGGCGAAAAACGCGTGGCCGTGCGGGTTCGTGAAGAAATACAGCTGGTCGACGAAGCCGCCGCCAGACTCGAACGTGAGGCGCATCTCCGAGCTGCCGTCGCAGAGTGGTTCGGTCGACACGGTTCCCGCGTCGGCCTTGCCGCCATCCGCTGCAGGGTTCGATGGAGCGCTCGCGTCGACCGCTGCGCCGCCGTCTCGCTCGGTCGGTGGAACGGCACGCTCGCCGCCCGCGCCGCCCGAACCGCCCGAACCGCCCGAGACGGGCTCGACGCTCGTGCCGGCCGTGTTCATGGCATTCACCGTGCTTCCGTTGCCCGCGGGCGAGCTCATCGGAGCGCTGCCGGCCGCTCCGTCGTCAGGCATCGGGTCGACGACCTTTCCGCAGGCGAGAACCGACAGGCAGAGGAGGAAGGGCAGTGTTCTCTTGAGGCCTCGAGGTGTCACTGCAGCTCTCAGCAGCAACCGGTGTGCCACAGAATTGTTCGAGTAATTACCTAGGCTTGTGGGGCAGGTCGTGCGCCAAGTTGTGCCAGGCTGCGGATTCAGGCGGAGCGAGCGCAACCGATGCCGAGAATCCCCGGCCCCGTGGCTCGTCGCGGTCGCCGTGCGGTGTCACGGAACGCCTCGACTCGGTCTCCACCGTCTGCCCCCAAACACGCGGGATCCCCGGCACATCGATCTGGCTTGTTTGTTGCTGAGCGGCAGCCCGATGCCACAGCTCCGCTTGTCCTTCGCAATCCTCGTCTTGCTCTGTGCGTTCCCGCGAGACCTTCGCGCAGACGCCGAGATCCTCAACGTCTCCTACGACGTCACCCGCGAGTTCTACAAAGACATCGACGCCGCGTTCAGCAAGTCCTGGAAAGACAAAACTGGCGAGACCGTAACCGTCTCTCAGTCGCACGGTGGTTCGAGCAAACAAGCGCGTGCGGTCGTCGACGGACTCCAAGCCGACGTCGTCACGATGAACCAAGCGAGCGACATCGACATGCTGCACGAGCTCGCGAAGCTGGTCCCGGCGGACTGGCAAACGCGTCTCCCGAACCACAGCGCCCCGACGACGTCGACGACCGTTTTCCTCGTCCGCAAGGGCAACCCCAAGAAGATCCGCGACTGGAGCGACCTCGTGAAGCCCGGCGTAGGCGTGATCGTTCCGAATCCCAAGACCTCGGGCAACGGTCGCTACAGCTACCTCGCCGCGTACGGCTACGCGATCAAGAACAAGAAGACTCCGGCGCAAGCGCGCGCGTTCGTGACGAGCTTGTTCAAGAACGTTCCGGTGCTCGACACCGGTGGCCGCGGCGCAACCACGACCTTCGTGCAGCGCGGCATTGGCGACGTGTTACTGACGTTCGAAAACGAAGTGTTCCTGATCAAGCAGGAGCTCGGCGGCGAGAACTTCGACGTCGTGTATCCGTCGCTCAGTGTGCTCGTCGAGAACCCCGTCTCGCTCGTGGACACGGTCGTCGACAAGAAAGGCACGCGCAAGCTCGCCCAGGCGTACCTAGAGTTCCTGTACTCCGACGAAGGTCAGGCGATCGCGATCAAACACCGACTAAGGCCGCGGTCGCAGTCGCTGCTCGCAAAGAACCCGGAGGCCTTTCCGAAGCTGAAGCTGTTCACGGTCGAAGAAGTGTTCGGAAACTTCAAGACCTTGCAAAAGGCGCACTTCGACGACGGCGCGCTGTTCGATCAGATCATGACCGAGCTGCACAAGACGCCGTAGTCGCTACGTTCAAGCTGCGCGGATGCCGCCCAGAGCGGTCGTGCGGCTGTTTGTTGCGCTGCTACTCGCGGATGCTCGTTCCGCACCGGTGGCTGTGCCCACTACCGAAAGTGCCTGCGCGAACGCATCTTCTCTCGCTTGCGGCGGGGCCGCCGGAGGACCGTTCTTGCGATACATCTCGGCCACGCGCGCGTTCTGACCACCTTCACGTTGCACATCCGGCGTGCCGTGACCGCGGTTCCCTTCGACAGCGATCGAAGTCAGGTCGCCCGTATCGGCAGTCTTCTTGAACGCTTCTGACAAGCGCGAGAGGCCGTCGGCTTCTGCACCAGTCTTCGAAGCTGCGAGCTGCCCGAACTTCTGAGAGATCTCGTCGACGACCAGCTTGAACTTTGCAGGGTCCGCCTTTTGCAAGTCCGACAGCTGCTGCACCAGCTCCGTTCCCTTCGAAATGGATACACGGGAGGAACCGTCTTCTTCCGGCGGAGGCGGGGGCGCGTTTGCGCGGCCCGTGCCCGAAACATCCGACACGGAAGACGCCGCGACGGGCGTTCGCGCTGCGATCGCCGAGTTCAAGTTGCCAATCATCATCTAACTGCGACCTCCCCGAGGCCAGGACGGCTGTGCCCCGGATGCAACTACACCGAACGGATGGTCCCGCCGGAACTTGACCCGTGTCAGGGATTGTTTTTGGCGTGTCTGAGGTCGCCTAAGTGCCTCGGACGAAACGACATACATCGCCTGAAAAATGCGCTGCATGTTTGTCGATTGATGGGTCCACCCGACCCAGCTTGAAAGTGCGCCGCTCGCAAGCGCGTCGATGTTGCATCACACGTCGCGGAGCATCGGCGCACGCGGGGTTTAGCCGGCGCAGCGAGGTAACAACCTCGATGAAACGACGCGTTTGTTCTAAGCGTGTCCTTTCAAGATGACCTCTGTTGCATGCGATAAGCCACGATCACCCTGGCAGCCGCTGTGGGCTGCAATGGATTCCGTCTGGATTCAAAAGGTGGGACAGGACATTGCTTCAGCACGCGACAATCACTCGACTCCGCCGCGCTCATGCATCACTCCTCGCAGCACTCCCGTTGATCGCGTTTCTCGCGTGCGCATCACCGGAAGACGATGACACCGGCTCCGCGAGCGCGTCTCCGTCTCCCGCGTTGACTGTGGCGCCCGTCGTCGGCGGAACCATGGCTGCGCCGTGTGCGTGGCCGAGCACGGTGGACGTCAACGGCTGTACCGCAACCCTGATTCATCCACGCGTCGTTACGACTGCAGCGCACTGCTTGAGTGGTGCGTCGGGAAAGGTCACGTTCACGGCGGGCAAAGGTGTGGGCGGATCCTTTTCCATGACCGGCATGTGCAAAGGCGGCGCACGCGGCTCAGCCGGCGGCGGCTCGAGCCGCGATTGGGCCTACTGCGTCATCCCCGAAGATCCGCGCGTCGCGTCGCTGCAGATCACTCCGCCGCTCGTCGGGTGTGAAGCCCAGAAGTTCTTGAAAGCAGGCGCGAGCGCATGGGTCGTCGGCTTCGGAACGACCGGACCCGACGGCACCGGCGCCGGTGTGAAGCGCCAGGTCGAAGTGAAAGTCAACGCCGTGCGCAACGGCATCGTCGACATCGGCGACAAAGACGTGGGCGCGTGTCACGGCGACTCGGGCGGTCCGCTCTATCTGCAGCTTACCGATGGCACGCACGATTGGGGATGGCGCGTCGCAGGCTCGACGTCCAGCGCCGGCAGTTCTCGCTGTGACTGTACGTGCAACACGATCTACGTGGACATCGCGAATCACGTGAAGGCGATCGAAGCGAACGAAGGCATCGACGTCACGCCGTGTACGGATGCGAGCGGCAATTGGGCTCCAGGCCCGGACTGCCACGATTTTCAGAGTGCACCGAAAGACGGCACCGGAACCTATCCCGCGTGCAGCGTTACGAAGACGACCGAACCGATCGACTCGTGTTCGGGAGCGGACCCTGTGCCTCTCGCGGGTAGTGGCGGAGGCCCCGCTGCAGGCGCGGGCGGGCGCGGCGGTGCTGCAGCCGTCGGCGGCATGTCCGGAGGCGGGGGCCGCGGCGGATCGGGCGGTACGTCCGGCATGTCGAGTGCGGGCGCTGCAGCTGTCGGCGGCAACGGTGGCGCGACCGCGGGTCTGAGTGGTGGCGGCGCCGGCGGAACTGCGGGTGCAACTGCCGGTTTGGGTGGAGTCGGCATCGGTGTCGCAGGTTCGGCGGGTGCATTGTCGACGACCGGAACGATGCTGAATCCGGTCGGCGTGGCAGGTGCCGCGGGTGGTTTCGGCGCGGCAGGTGCCTCGACGACGTTCACGATCCCGGCGAAGGAACCGAATAGCGGATGCAGCGCGATCCCTGGCACGGGTCGATCGCTTCCGCCTGTCTGGCTGTTGGTCGGGCTCGCGCTGCTCGCGGTGAAGCGGCGGCGCGCGTATGCGAACGAAGCCTGAACAGGAAAACGGCGAAGCGCCATCACTGCGCTTCGCCGTTTGCCTTAGCGACTCCTGAAAGCAAAACGGCGAAGCGCATCGCTGCGCCTCGCCGTAGGTTTGAGCGAACCCCGAAGGGCTCAGCTCACTTCTTCTTCTTCGCCTCGTCGCGAGCCTTCGCTTCCGCGATCACGGTCTCCGCAACGTTGCGCGGGCACGGCGCGTAGTGGCTGAACTCCATCGAGTACTGACCGCGACCCGAAGTCATCGTGCGCAGCTCACCGATGTAACCGAACATCTCGCTGAGCGGCACGTCCGCCTTCACGCGAACCGCCGTCGGACCGGCTTCCTGGCTCTTCACCATGCCGCGGCGACGGTTCAAGTCGCCGATCGTGTCGCCGACGTTCGCGTCTGGAACGAAGACGTCGACCTTCATGATCGGCTCGAGCAGCTGCGGTGCGCACTTCGGCACCGTCTGTCGATACGCCGCCTTCGCCGCAACTTCGAACGCGATCGCCGAAGAGTCGACCGAGTGGAAGCCACCATCGGTGAGCACGACCTTCATGTCGACGATCGGATAGCCGGCCATCACACCGCGAGCGACCGAGAGCTCGAAGCCTTTTTCGACCGCCGGCACGTATTCCTTCGGGATGCTGCCGCCGGTGATCGCCGACTCGAACACGAAGCCGCTGCCGACCTCGCCCGGTTCGATCCGGTACTCGATCTTCGCGTACTGACCCGAACCACCCGTCTGCTTCTTGTGGGTGTAGGCGTCCGAGACGCCCTTCGTGATCGTCTCGCGGTACGCGACCTGCGGCTTGCCGACCGTCACATCGACGCCGTGGGTGCGGCGCAAGATGTCGACCTTGATGTCGAGGTGCAGCTCGCCCATGCCCTTGAGGATCGTCTCCGAAGACTCGCGATCGACCTCGCTGTGGAACGACGGGTCTTCCGCGACCATCTTGCTGAGCGCGATGCCGAGCTTCTCTTCGTTCGCCTTGTCCTTCGGCGTGACCGACACCGAGATGACCGGTGCCGGGAACACCATCGGCTCGAGCGTCGCCGGGTGATCCTCGTCCGCGAGTGTGTGACCGGTCTGAACGTTTTTCAGACCGACGAGCGCGACGATATCGCCGGCGCGCGCGACGTCGATCAACGTGCGATCGTTCGCGTGCATCTCGACCATGCGGCCGATGCGCTCGGTCTTGCCGGTGAACGTGTTCAGAAGCGCCATGCCCTTCTGAATCGTGCCGGAGTAGATGCGCGTAAACGTCAGGCTGCCGAACCGGTCGTCCATGATCTTGAACGCGAGCGCGCGAACCGGCTTGTCCGGGTCGACGATGGCGTAGTTGCCGGTCGGATTACCCTTGAGGTCGACCTCGGGCTGCGGATCGACTTCCATCGGGTTCGGGAGGTAGTCGACGACGGCGTCCAGGACGAGCTGCACGCCCTTGTTCTTGAAAGACGAGCCCGCGTAGGTCGGGAAGAACTTCAGCTTGATCGTGCCCTGACGGATGCAGTGCTTGAGCGTGTCGACGTCCGGCTCTTCGCCCTCGAGGTACTTCTCGAGCACGGCGTCGTCCATCTCGACCGCGGTCTCGATCAGCTCGGCGCGGTACTTCTCGACGATGTCCTTCATGTCTGCCGGGACGTCTTCCACGACGAAGTTCTCGGGATTCCCCGAGTCGTCCCAGATGTACGCCTTGCGCGTGAGCAGATCGACGACGCCCGAGAACTCGTTCTCGGTGCCGATCGGCAAGACCATCACGAGCGCCTTCGCGCCGAGCACTTCACGCACCTGCTTGACGACGCGGTAAAAGTCCGCGCCCAAGCGGTCGAGCTTATTGACGTACACCAGGCGCGAGACGCGCGAGTCGTTCGCGTAGCGCCAGTTCGTCTCCGACTGCGGTTCCACGCCCCCCGAGCCACAGAACACACCGATGCCGCCGTCGAGCACCTTCAGCGAGCGATAGACCTCGATCGTGAAGTCCACGTGCCCCGGGGTGTCGATGATGTTGAAGCGGTACCCCTTCCAGAAACAGGTCGTCGCGGCCGACTGAATCGTGATGCCGCGTTCCTGCTCTTGGACCATGAAGTCGGTCGTGGCAGCACCGTCGTGCACCTCGCCCATCTTGTGGATCTTGCCCGTGAGCTTGAGGATGCGCTCGGTCGTGGTGGTTTTGCCGGCGTCTACGTGCGCGAAGATGCCGATGTTTCTCTGCTTGGTGAGGTCGTGCACTGAGGTTGCCTTTGAGACGGGGGGAGCGGCTGTCCGCTTCCAGGGTATGAAGGGGCCCTATTATGACGCGATTCGGTGCGCCCCGTGCCACATCTTAGGGCACAGCGCAACCCGACCAGCATTTCGCCGCAAAACTCAGGGGTTTGCGGAGGGTGCCGGGTGGGACCGGTGCGCAGGCTGTGCCCCGCTGTCCCGGCTCTCGCGAGCGACCGGCGCTCTGCAGCTGATGGCTGCAGGCGCACCGGGCGCGATCGGCGTGACGATCGCGCGGGGCCGTATTCCTCGGGTTAAAACCTGTTTACGTCAAGCGTCTACGCGGCAGTTCCCGCGCGTCGGCCCAACATAAGTCGTCTCGGGCGCCGTGCACGGATGGCGTGCGCTTGCCGGGCTCGTGACGCCGGTGCTACTGGTCGGCCGAAACCCGGAGGCGACGATGGATGTGCTCATAATCGGCGACGGCCCTGGAGGCCTAAGTGCAGCGCTGTTTCTCGCAAAGGGCGGCCTGCAGGTGGGCGTCTATGGCCAGGACAAGACTGCGATGCACTGGGCGTTCGTAAAGAACTACCTCGGGGTGCCTGACGTCCTCGGCAGTGAGTTCCAGAAGGTTGCGCGCGAGCAGGTGAACGCGTTCGGCGGAAACATCGTGAACGCCCGCGTTGATTCGCTGACAAAGGGCGGTCGCGGGTTCGAGGCGACACTCGAGGGCGGCGATAAAGTCGGAGCCCGGTTCGTGATTCTGTCGGAGGGCAAGTCGCCGCGGCTCGCGCAGCAACTCGGCCTGAAGTTCGACGAGGAGCACGGTTTGTCGGTCGACGTGAACGGCAAGACGGCGGTTCCGGGCGTGTACGCGGTCGGGCGGTTGGTGCGGCCGAAGCGGAGCCAGGCGATCATCAGCGCCGGTGACGGTGCGGCGGCCGCGATCGACATCTTGTCGAGCCTGAAGGGTGAACCAGTCCAGGACTGGGATTCCCCCCCTGAAACCAAATAGCGATTTGCGTCGGCTTTTGCCCTGAGAGCGGCTTTCGTCTTCGGTCCGGACGCTGCGCAATACAGGAAGTATTGCTCGGTCCGGCCCTCCGGGCGCGCTCGCTCTCAGGGCAAAATCCTCGCAAATCCGGCTCGCATATCGCCGTTGCTGCTCGCTCGAGAACGAGAGTTAGACGGTTGCCACGGGCGTTACTGGCGAGCCGACTGCTCCTGGCAGCCGGAGCGGCGGCGCCGTTAACAAGAAACGGTGGCGGGCGTTCGATCTCAGCCACGCCGCCAGATCGCCCAACCACCACAACTCGCCCAGCGGGATCCCCAGCTTGAACAAGCAGTGCTCGTGCAGCGGCAACGCCGGACGCGCTTCGCTTCCCTGCGTATCCGTCGCTGGGTACGCCTCCACCGCGTAGTTGTCGGCGCACAACGCCGCGATGCCCGTATCCGTAATCCAGCGGAGCAGCTGCGGATCACGGCCGTCCAACACCGGGCAGGCTCCGTGCAGCACGTGCGGATCGGGCTTTCGGTTCATCCCGAGCACGAGCTCCGCGTAACCCGTGTGCAGCAGCAGCATGTCGCCGCGCTCCACGTTCACGCCGTCCGCCGTCAGGATCTGCGCCAGGCGCTCGTAACCGACGAGCGTTCGATCGTTGCCGAGGTGCGCGTGCAAGTCGACGAGCACGCCGCGGCCTTGGATCGCATGCGCCGCAAACGTCTCGATGCCGAGTGCCACCGCGTACGAGCCCGTCGCACTCGCCCCGTGCTGCTCGAGGCCTTGGTCACCCGGGCCGAGCACGTGTTCGTGCGCACGAAACCCGTTGTAGTAGACCTGCTCTGCGACGCCGTCGCCGTCCGCATCGAAGAACGAACCGATGTGCGCGAAGCTGTCCCACTGCGTGGAGTACTGAAGCGTGAGCAGCACTTGGTCGTCGCACACGACGTCCGTGTTGCGCGGATCGACGTGCGTGAGCGCGTGATTCATGAACGGATCGCCCTGCATTTCGGTCGGGCGCAGTTGCGGCGGATGACGTCGCGCGTTCAGTTTGGTCTCGCCCGGGAAGTCGAGCGGCAGGCTCAGACAAAACCGTTTGCCGGCGCGAACCTCGGCGGCGCCTTGGCGAACTTTTTCGTCGGTGAGCAGGTTGAGCCGCCCGAGTTGATCATCCGGGCCGAACTCGCCCCAGTTCGAGCCGTCCGGACGTCGTTGCCAGCGAGCAGTTGTCACGACAAGCCTCCGCGAAACCCAGCCCTCGCATAACGCAAAGCCATGCCGAGTTGCAAGCGGGCCGGGTCGCAGCTGTCAGCTGCAGGCCTCAGCGGGCCGCAGTGGCTTGCATCAACGCGTAGAAGTACTTCGCGTCTCCGGTTGAAAACAACCCGTACCAGGCGTCGGCGACCGCCTTCGGATACATCTCCAACGTCTCGAACACTGTCTTCGCAAAGTCGAGCGACGCAGTCGAGCCCGCCGTGATCAACCCGCGATCCCGAACACACCGCTCCTCGCGGTACAGAGCCGAACCCGCATACCCCGGCACTGCTTCGATATACACCTTCGCGTTACTCGTGTGCGCGCGGTCATTCAACAACCCCGCACGCGCGAGACCCGCCGTTGCACCACACATCGCCGCAACCGGCACACCGGCCGCGAGAAACTCGCGCGCCTTCTCGGCGGCCTCGAGATTCTGCCCCTCATCCCAACTCGAACCACCCGGCAAGATCAGCATCGCGCTCTCGGACGGCGCGATCTCAGCGAGCGTCAACTCCGGAAGGAGCTTTAGTCCGGCAGTCGTAGTGACCGGCTCGCGCGTGAGCCCCACGCTGCGAACCTTATAGCGACCGGGCTGCGTCTGATAATCCGGCTGATTGATGTAACCGATGGCGTGACCGACCTCCCAATCCGCCAGCGTATCGAACACGTACACGTAGACATTTCGCGGCTGCATGAGTTGCCTCCCGGTCGATTTTCACTCCCGAGATACATACACGCGCTCGCGGTCAATCTCGGTCCTCGATCAACTCGAAAGCAAACGCAGCAATTCGGCCTCGTCGATCACCGCAACGCCGAGCTCCTTGGCCTTTTCGAGCTTGGTTCCGGCCTCTTCACCGGCGACCACGAAGTCGGTCTTCTTCGAAACCGAGCCCGACACTTTGCCACCGGCGCTCTTGATTCGATCCGCCGCGTCATCGCGCTTGAGCGTCGGCAAGCTCCCCGTCAGCACGAACGTCTTACCGCTGATGGCTGCCGACTCCAACCTCGGTGCCCGCACCGAGTCGAGCTTCACGCCCGCCTGCGCGAGCCCTTCGAACACGCTGCGCAGCGGCGCTGAATCCAGCTCCGCGAACACGACGTCCGCAGTCTTCTTCGCGAGCCCCTCGATCGCCCCGTTTCCGCCGTCCGGAGCCGCCGTCTTCACCGCCTCCGCATCGCCCGCAACGTAGCGCGCAGCAAATGCGAGCAGCGCATCCGCCGTCCCAAAATAGTTTGCGAGGGCCTGACTGGTCGTTTCACCGACGTGCCGGATCGCGAGCGCGTTCAACACCTTCGCGAGCCCGCGAGGCTTCGCCGCTTCGAGCGACTTCACCACGTTTTGCGCGCTCTTTTTGCCCATCCGATCGAGCTCGGCCAAGTCGGTTTCGGTGAGCGAGAACAACTCATCGGGCCGCGACACGCCGCGCTTCTCGATCAACTGATCGATCAGCGATTCCCCGAGCCCGTCGATCGCCATCTGTCGCCGGCCGGCAAAGTGCACGAGACGCTCGCGCCGTTGCGCCGGACACGCCGGGTTCGGACACGTCACGAAAATCTCTTCCACCACCACGTCCACACCACAGGCAGGACATTGTGCGG
>Ga0193752_1002437_pt1 | contig 13951 bp, 11 predicted proteins | sample H1c1metaG_FD_144924 | JGI IMG/M metagenome (GOLD analysis project Ga0193752, IMG submission 144924) | Soil microbial communities from a riparian zone of the East river system, Colorado, United States - H1c1 | ecosystem: Environmental > Terrestrial > Soil > Riparian zone | place: USA: East River... | reverse complement strand
TGCACTTGCCCGTTTACCTATAGGTCAGGTAAGAGATTCAATACTTGCGGATTATTCATTTGCACTTGATAAATTACCTGCAAAACCATCCGCACTCGGACGTGCATCAAAACCAGCAGTACTTGCACTCCGGGGCAAACTCAATCTTTACTGGGCAAGCTGGAAAAAGAATGGCTGGCCTGAACTGGAAGGGTTTACACAAAATACTGGTGAAGCCACAACAGCCTTTACGGCTGCTGCCGCCGATTTCAAATCTGTTATCAATGATTTCGGACTTACATTATATCTTAATGGTGATCCGGGTGAAATTGATACACTGGGTGCCGCAGAAAAACTGCCTAACTATTATCATTTGTTCACACCAAAAGCAAATGGCAATCCGGAAATGGTGATGGTGTTTACTCATGGTGGTATAGGTACAGATCAGGGTGAGGAATTAATGCGTGATTTTTCAGGAAGATCTCATGAAGGCTCACAAATGTGGGTTGGTCCGAGATATGAGATAGCTGACCGTTATCAGTTAACTACTACCGGTGATTTTGCAACACCGCTGATCCAGATGAATCCAACTACAAACACAGCTGCAAGAACTACGCTGAACTCTGCGGTTAATCCTGCCAGTTATGCCAACCGTGATTACCGGATGAAGTCAACAATTGAGTGGGATTATGAAACAAGTATTGGTATGGTCTCCCTGGCATCTACCGGTTTTACACCATTTATTTATCAGACCTGGGCCGGCAAAGTGACTATCGGAGGTATCACTTATACCACTTATAATACCGACGGCTGCAACTCAGGATATGTGTTCAGGAAGTTTGTGCGCAACTATGCCGGACAAGGCCGAAGCGAAGGTGATTATGCATGGCCCGTAGTTCGCCTGGCTGATGTATTCCTGATGTATGCGGAAGCAACAAACGAAGTTTCCGGACCTCAGCCTGATGCAATAGCATTGGTTAACCAGATAAGACATCGTGGAAATTTACCGGCACTTGGTGCTTCAAAAACTGCCGGCAAAGCGGCATTCTTTGATGCTATCGAACAGGAAAGAATTGTTGAACTCATTGCAGAAGGCCAACGTGGATTTGATCTGCGCAGATGGCGCGCCATCGAAAGGGTATGGGGAAATCCGGGAACTGCCGGTGTCTGGAGAAGAGATACCTGGGGTGCAGATCAGCAACGTTATTATCAAAACACTGCCGATCGGGTCTATGAGCAAAACTACATTTTCAGAATACCGGAAAGTGAAAGGAACCGTAACCCGAATCTCACACAAAATATTCCCTGGAGATAATCTGCAATACCTGTAAATATGACAATCATGAAAATCAAAAAAAATAATATTGTATTCATTACCGCAGCCCTGCTGTTGATTACTTTATGGTCTGCCTGCAAGAAAGATTATCCTATCGATGATGATGGATTACTCATCACGAACAGGACCGAATGTTATGTAAGTAGTTTTGAACTGCTCGGAGCGGACTTCGTAACTGTACGCACCAAAGCTGCTGCTATAGATACACTGGCCCAAACTATCAAAGTGGAAGTTCAGGCAGGTACCGATCTGAAAAATTTATATCCGCAGTTTTCACTGATCACCGATGCCATACTGGATCCGAAAATTACCGGGAAAGTTGATTTTTCAGATCTTGCGAATCCCAAAGCGTGGACAGTCGTGAGCGGCAACCGGCAGGTTCGTAAACCATACACAGTGATTATTACTGTTCAACCCAGATAATCAATTCACAATTAAAAATTAACGTGATGCTACGCAGATCAACATATTTAAGTTATACGTCTTTAATTATTGCATTTGCACTCATCCTGGTTGGCTGCAAGAAACAGGAGTATGAGTTGCCAACTGCCAAAGATGGTCTTCAGAACGATGCCATTAAGCGGACACTGGGTCCTAACATGGTTGGTCAGACCATTGAAATCGCCTATGCTATGGCAATAAAGCCCGAGCAGGGAAAGATTTCATCCGCCCAGGTCGAAGCTTCGATTCCGGGAGCCACCGGAACGTTTTTGCAGAATAATTCTTTTTATACAAATGCCAGTGGGGTAGATGTTCCTGTTCAGATTGGTGCACCTTCTGTGACCACAGGTGCTACCACCCTAGTAACCTTCGGGAAAGATACTTCTGCCGCAACTTTGCGTTATACTTATGTTATTCCGGAAGAAGCAAGAAGTAAAACGGTTTCTTTTAAATTCTCCGCTACCAGCAGCAATGGTCAGACTGTTACATTCGACCTCGGACCTTATACCGTTTCAAAAATGGATATGGTAAGGAACCTTAATGTCAGCAACAACAACCTCGCTTATATTTCAATTGAAAACATGGCTGTTTACAATAGTGCAAATGCAGCCGCAAATGCCGGCAAAGTTGATCTTGTATATCTTTTCAGAAATATATCAACGAGCGCATTCAATCATGCTTTTGTTTCTCCGGCCGCCACCGAATATCTTCCAGGCGTGACGCTGCCTGCCGGTGTTAACAGGAGCTCGAAAATACTGAAGGCATTTAATCTGCAGGATTATAACCTTGCTTTGAAACAATTCGGAATTTATATCGATGACCGGGATTTCCAGGAAATTGATTTGAGTGCTGCACCAAATTTTGCTATCAACATGAAAGCTGAAGCCGGAGCGTGGATCGAAACTGCAGACGGTAAATACCGGGCTTATATTTATATTAACTCAGTAAATGCTGCGGGAACTGCAGTGATCAGTATAAAGAGATATGCCATGTAAGGAAATATTGTAATAATATTACAATTTACATCCCTGCACTGACAAGATTATACACTCATGCAGCGATAAGTACAGGAAGCATTCATTCCACTGCTTATCGCTTTATGATTTTTAAACGATTATCAGATTGCCAAATGATTAAGAAAGGAACGTTCGCTGTCCGGATTTTATCCACCGTGTTGATCTTGTTATCTTCTGTTGCCCACAGTCAGTCATTCATTCATCCGGGAATAGACCAGAATGTAAATGATCTTTCGTTAATGAGGAAAAAAGTACTGGCAGGCGAAGAACCTTATAAAGCGGCTTTTGAAAAACTGAAAGCTGTTACCGATACGACTTTCAAAGTTACTCCGCACACACATGTTCTCAGAGGGTCTTATGGCAAGCCGAATATTGGTGGCGATGATTTGTCGCGGAGCGCTTCCATGGCGTACAACTATGCATTAATGTGGTATGTAACCAATGATAAAAAATATGCAGACAAAGCGATTGAAATTTTAAACGCATGGGCACCGGTAGTGTGGGACTTTGATTATAACGATGCTAAATTACTGGCCGCCTGGACTGGTCATCAGCTTTGTAATGCGGCAGAGATCCTGCGATATACAAATGCCGGATGGCAGCAAAAAGATATTGACAACTTCACAAACATGTTATTGACGGTCTATTATCCACTGTTTCGTTTTTATTATCCCCAGGCAAACGGAAATTGGGATGGAGCCATTATACATTCTATTCTTGCCATTGCAATATTTACCGATAACCGGAAAATGTTTACCAATGCAACTGATCATTATTTGTACGGACCGGTTAACGGCAGCATTTTCAAATACGTTTATCCCAGCGGCCAATGCCAGGAAACAATGCGCGACCAGGGACACGTGCAACTGGGACTGGGCGAGTTTGCCGGCGCCGCTCAGATTGCATATACGCAGGGAAAAGATCTTTTTACGGTGGGTAACAACCGTCTTGCACTTGGCTATGAATTCACAGCACAATTCTTAATAGGAAAAATTCCTCATTCTTATGGTCCCATTTCACAAAGAGCCAAAGCTCTGCGTGATGATTATGAATATGTGTACCGACACTATACTGCAATAGGAATATCGTTGCCCTATACCAAAATGGCTGCGGATTCCGTACGAAGTAAGTCATCCAGAAGTGTGCTCACAGCCATAAGAGCCGACTATGGTAAGAAACAACCGGGCGGAGCTGAACTGAAGCCAGGTAAAACCGGATACATTGCAGGTGCACAGCTTTATGAAGCAAAGAGCACGCCCTCTAATGTTATCGTTGTAAAGCCGGGTGAGTCTGTTCAGGAAGCCCTTGATAAATCTTCTGGTACAGGCAGGTGGGTATTGCTGAAAGCAGGCATACATAAACTTCCGGCTACCTTAAAGTTGCCTTCAAATGTCACTCTTGCAGGCGAAGGGATTGAAAGCATTGTATTTCTTGATCCGGCAGCCGAAGGCATGCGCGATGCCATGGTTAATGCTGCAAACGATCTGCATGATGTAACGATCAGGGATTTAAAAATAGAAGGATCCAATAGAACGGATGTACATAGTGATCCGAACAGCACCAGATCCTACAGAGGAAACTATAACCGCGGTGGAATTATACTTCGGGCTTTGAAAGACGGGCAAATGAAAAACATTACACTGCAGAATGTGAGCCTGCTCAACTGTACATACAATGGCCTTTTTATCAGTGGAGCAGGTAATGTGAAGATTGAAAGCTGCGATTTCTCTGAAAACGGCGGTAATGCCGTGCCTGGACCAAAGCTGCAGCATAATATTCTTCTGACACACTGTGATAAAGTGTTCGTTGGCAACAGCAGACTTGTTACTTCACCGTTTGGAAGTGGAATTTCCGTTGCGCATTGCACGAACGCCATTATCAGTAAAAATGAAATTGCACGTAACGCGTATTATGGCGTACAGATAGCGGAGAGCAATAATATATCTGTAACTGGAAATCTGCTCGAAGGCAACGACAGGAGTGGTGTCATGGTAGAATATTTGTCAAAAGGTTCTTCCAATATTTCTGTCAGCAATAACCAGATTCAATACAACGCCGGCTATGGTCTCGAGGCTTTTTCGGTAGGGAATATAAAAAATACCAATAACACATTTACACAAAACAAACAGGGTGAAGCACAGATCAAGACTTCCAGGATCATTGTGATGGAATAAAATAACATTGTACGAGCAGTCTCTGGCATTACCGGTTTGCCGCATATAATGAATGTCGTATATCACTACTTCTTAAATACCAGCTTATTTGCCTGTAAAATTTCGTCATTATTGATAGTGTGCCCCATTCGCTCATAAACCTTATGGGTTACGCCTGCATGCATGTCGTTCAAAATATTGCTGGTGGCGTAGACTCTTTCGACCGGAACGTGCGGATCGGGATCGCTGGTACCAATAAAAACAGGTGTGTTGTCAAAATCACCGCTGTAATTCTCTTTCCTGATTTTGTCGCCAATCAATCCTCCTGTGAATGCAACAATGCCTCCATATCTGGTTGCATTCCGTGCTACATACTCAAGTGTAAGACATGCTCCCTGCGAAAAGCCAAGAAAATATATAGAAGACATTGGGATGCCGGCATTCAGTATGTCCTTTACTGTCTCACTGACAATATTTAATGCTGATGAAAGCCAGGGTTCATTTAATGCGGGTGGTGCGAGAAAAGATTGAGGATACCAGGAGTTATTGGTAGCTTCTGGTGCGAGCAAGGCGAAACCAGCTACATCGAGATGATTTGACAGCCCTAAAATATCAGCCGCATCAGCGCCACGGCCATGAATCATGATAAGCGCTTTTTTAGCAATGGCTAAATCAATACCGGCTGTTATCACTTTTTTTGTATGCATCTTATTTATATTGTATTTATTTAAAAAGTTGGGGATTAAATTCTATTTCAGGTAATACCGACTCGATAGCTGGCCGGTCGGCGTCAAATTGCGAAGGCAGTTTTAGACTTTTCCCCAGTTCATTTTCTGTTTCATCGATCAGAAATCCGGGTCCTGCGGTAGCAACTTCGAAAAGGACGCCGCCGGGCTCACGGAAATATATAGACGAAAAATAATTTCGGTCGAGAATTGGTGTAGGGTTCAGGGAACGATTTAAAATTTTCTGTCTTACCAGTTCCTGTGTATGCGTGTCAGGTGTGCTGAAGGCAATATGATGAACGGTACCGCTACCGGCCAAAGTGAGCAGATCTGGAGATCCACTCCACATGCGCTACAATTTTGGCAGCATCTTTTCGATTTTCTCCCTTGAGGCTTCATATTGTTTGGGCAGCCTCAATGCTGTGCCAAGTTGATCCAGTGGTTCATCTACTGTAAATCCAGGATTGTCGGTTGCAATTTCAAACAATACACCACCAGGCTCACGGAAATACAAAGAAAAGAAATAGTCTCTGTCAATTTTCGGCGTAATACCCAATCCCTTTGATAAAACTTTTTCGCGATATTCCATAAGTATAGCATCATTTTTTACACGGAATGCAATATGATGATTTGTTCCTCCGGCGTTTATACCTGCCGGTTCAGATGGCGATGCTACCAGGTCAACAATTGATGCAGTTTCCACAGCATCCGTTATATAACGGTAATGGTTATCCTGCTGTTCAAGTAATTTATACCCTAATATCTCTGTAAGTATTTCTGCAGTAGGCTCCACATGCTGTAATGTGAGAACAACATTATGAAATCCTCTGGTAGCTACGCCGGCATCAACCGACTGTGTTTGCCAGGGAATCCGTTTATCTTCGTTCTTCGGAACGACAAGCCGGATCTTCAGACCATCCGGATCACGGAAAGGTAAAAACTGCTCACCAAATCTTTCTTCGATCGGGTCGGATTTAACTTTGAACTGTTGAAAACGTTCCTTCCAGAATTCGAGGCTGCCAGCGGGAACGGCATAGCCAATACCTGTTGCCATTCCGGTACCTGCCCTTCCTTGCCTGATACCTTCCCATGGGAAAAAAGTGAGTATGGTTCCCGGCGTACCGGCTTCGTTTCCGTAATAGAAATGGTAAGTGCCAGGATCATCGAAATTGACCGTTTTCTTCACCAGCCGAAGCCCCATAACTTCTGTATAAAAGTCGAAATTTCGTTTGGCGTTGCCAGCAATGGCAGTGATGTGATGCAGGCCTGATATCTGATTGTCCATATATTTTGTTTTACCCCACAAATATCAACATCATTATTCTGCCGGGCATTGAACTGGATTAAGAAATATGGTCAGGATTAGGACAAGATCTGTTTAAATTATCCCCTGGCCATCTTCGTCCTGATCTTGCTGAGAAATTCAGGCGAAATGCCAAGATATGATGCAATATAATGCTGTGGTACCCTCTGTGGAATGGTTGGATAATGTTGCAGGAAGTCAAGATAACGTTCCTGTGCCGGCCAGGCAATTGTCTGAAACAATCTTTTTTGAAAAACCGATAGATTTCTCTGAATCAGGATACGAAAAAATCTTTCAAACCTGGGAACCTGTTGCAGCAGCAGTTCCTTGGTCCCGGGGTTAAGGCATAATAGCTCACAGTCTTCCAGGGTTTCAATAAACATATTGGATGGAGTATGGTTATGAAAGCTTGGGATATCGCTTACCCACCAGTCTTCAATTGCAAATTGCATCGTTAATTCGAATCCATTTTCATCAATATAATAAGTTCTTATACATCCCATGTTTATATAAGCCTCGAAATTACAGATATCGCCTTCCTGAAGGAGCATCGTTTTCTTAGGTATCGATTTTGGCTGAAGTAAGGTATTGAATACTTCAAGTTCTTCTTTTGAAAAAGGGGCACAATGTGATGCATGAGTATTAATCTGATCAAACATGTCTGAAATTAATGTTATTTTGGATTTTATGCAGCCTATTATCGCAAATCAGCATTTTTAAATCTGACAAACATTTTTTCTTCTTCAAGGTCTATAATAGCCTGATGTCTTCTGATAATTTCGTCATCAACATCCGAGGCTTTATCAATGCCTGCCAGCCAGGTTCGCTGCTGTTCCAGTAAATCGAGATATACATCGGCGAAAAAATCTTTTTCTCTTATTCCATCTTCGTCGGATGATTGATCGTTTGCAATTTTAACTAAAAGCTGCTGTAGAGAACTATTTGACTTTAAGCGATCACTATATTTCTCCTCCAGGTATTTCAGGCTTTTATCTGCGATTTTTTTTCTTATAATTTCTTCATTTTTTGCCAGCGGTTGTTTTTTATCCGGATCTTCCATATTAACCCATTTAATCAATACTGGTAACGTTAATCCCTGTACTACCAGGGTTAACAGAATAACAACAAAGGTTATAAACAATATCAGGTTTCTGTGTGGAAATGGTACACCGTGACTTGAATAAACGGGGATAGACAAAGCGGCGGCCAATGACACTACACCACGCATACCGGCCCACCCGAAGATTAACGGGCCTTTCCAACCCGGATTGCTGTCGGCCGTACTTATATACCTACTGATAAATACCGTAAATACAGAAGCGGTCATGGTGCAAATTATACGCGTAACCATCAACAATGCTGTGATGAGTACACCATACCAGATTGCAGTGGCGATGCCTTCAGATTCAAGGTTTTTTGTGATGTAGGGCAATTCAAGGCCTATCAGCATAAATACTAAACCATTGAGCACGAATCCCAGGGTTGACCATACATTTGAACCGGATAAACGGCTTCGATGGCTTAGAAAAAGATAGTTGCGTGTTGAAAGGAACAAACCGCCACTAACAACAGCGAGTACGCCTGAAGCCTTGAAATGTTCAGCAACGATATACATTACATAAGGAGCAGTCAATGTTAAAACGATATCGATATTTGTAGTTGTCGGCGTCCATCTGTGAATCATATAAAAAATATAGCCAATAAGAATACCGACAAGGATGCCCAGAAATATAACAACAAAGAAATTCAAAGCAGCATCACGAAATACAAACCTGCCAGTGGTGACTGTAATCAATGCAAATCTGAAGATGATCAAACTTGAAGCATCATTCAGCAAACTTTCGCCTTCGATAATTGATGACAGGCGTTTAGGGATCTTAACATATTTTAAAACGGATGTCGCTGAAACCGCATCGGGGGGTGATATGATTCCGCCCAATAAGAAACCAAGTGCCAGAGTAAAACCAGGTATTAACTGGCTTGATACAACTGCCACGACAAATGAGGTGACTATAACTATTAAAAATGCAAAACTCCCTACGACCCTTCTCCATTTCCAAAGCTCTTTCCAGGACGTGTACCATGCTGCTTCGAAAAGCAGTGGCGGCAGAAAGACTACAAAAATCATCTCAGGATCAATAGTAATTTCCGGTAAGCCGGGAACTAAACTTACGAGGAGGCCGCCTATAACAAGTACAATAGGGTATGCAACTTTTATTTTATTGGCCAGCATTACCAGGAACATGATCAGGAATATGATTCCGATATAAAGGATGAAATTGTGTAATATGGAATCTTGTGACATGTAATACTGCTAAATGAAATGACCCGTTATAAATTCTGTGGTTTAAATTTTTCAGGAAATGCCAGGGTTTTGCCAGAAACCATAAAAACGCCTTCTCCACGGTAATGCACCGTTTTCGGGTACTTTGGAAATGTAGCGGCTCTGGCAAAAAGAACTTCCAGAATAAAGAAATTATATTTTTTCAACATGCTTTTGTCCAAAACCCTGCACTCATAATTTGCATAACATTCCATGATGGAAGGTGCTTTTACAGTTTTGGAGTTTTCAGCTGTCAGTTTAAATTTCTTAAACTTGTCAATTTCTGCACCTGTATTGTTGCCTATTTTGATAATAGTATCCAGCATGTTAACTGTTGGAATATTGATAACACATTCTCCGCTTTTCCGGATCATCTCATAGGTATAATTTGCAGAAGTTATAAAGCAGCCGATCATGGAAGGAGAAAATTCCATAACGGTATGCCAGCCCATTGTCATAATATTTGTTTTATCTTTCCATTTTGAGCTTACCAGTACGACAGGTCCGGGTTCGAGGAATTTTCTGATCTTGTCGGGCGGCAACACTGCTTTTTTATAGTTTCGCTTCATGACGTAGTATTAGGAATGTCTCTATAGGAATTTAATACAAACTTCGGATTATTTTATATAAGGCATCGTTTTCTAGACCGGGCTACCGGCCTATTACCGGAAATTGCGAAATCCTTAATTGTGTACACCCGTAAGGAATTAAAGTGATCTCTTCTTCTTTTTCATCAATCTCCAGCCCATAAGTTATGCTGTAGGGAACAGGACCACTCATTTCATTGTATAATTGCCAGGAAGGTATCCGCCTGGCTTTTGTTTTTATTGAGACGGGGGCATTTTTCTCATTCCAGGGAAAATTAGATAACGCAGTTTTTTCTGATACCACGAAATAATGTTCCAGATCCTTCTTTATATCGGGCAAGCCATAATTCCATGGTGTAGTGGGATGGACTTCATTATAGGTTGTTCCGTATTCAACGGGGTCTTTTTCATTTACAACCGGTTTGATTGACTCCCCAATTTTTAAAGCATATACAAGCGGTCCTCTTTCGATCGATCTTGAGTTTTCGTACCAGGTATTTTTGTAAATATGCATAGGAAGTATTAATTCAACAATGTCTCCGCTATGCCAGGCAGTGTCAAGTACAATTATCTGGTTCCCTTTACCTTTTTTCCATTGCCTGCCGTTCAGATGAACATTACCTTCCCTGCACCAGGATGGTATTCTGAGATGAAAAGGGAAAGCTACTGATTTGGTTGTATTTTGCATGTCAATGGTAAACCGGATTATGTCACCAAAAGGATAGGATGTTTCTTCTTTTATCACTAGTTCTGTTCCATTTGCAAGAACAACATTTAAGTCATTGGGGGCATAAATTAATGCAGCGACACCTTTGTCTGCAGTAGTATACCAAAGATTCTGGGTAAACTTTGGCCACCCCTGATGCATGTTGCTTGTACAACAAGGGTATCCTGAAAGTAATCCATAGCAAAGATCAGTGCCGCTATGATTAACATCAAAGTTCCTTATGTGCCTGCTGATCATAACCTGGTTTGCTTGTTGAAAATATTGGCGTCCCATGTAATCGTCTGATGTTTGTGCCGGCAAGGCATTGAATGCAATTTTTTCAAGCTGGTCAGCATAGGTGACATCTCCTGATATCTGCAGCATGTTTTCCAATGAAAACATCATTTCAACGGCGCTGCATAGTTCCGATCCCTGAGTGGGATTGTTCCCGTGCAGGGCTTCATCTCCACCATATAACCCATGTGCCATTCCGTTATACCGCACCAGATCTTTAAGACCTTTTTTCGAAGCATCAATATACTTTTGCTGCGGGTGATGTTGATAATAAATCAACGGAGCTTTAAAACCCTGTGCCAGATTCACAGCGTGAATGCTGCCCGGAGTGAATAGCAGATTAGTATTAAGGAATGCATTCGTATAGTCAAAAGTCTGTTTGTAGATGAGGTCGCCAAGTTCAAGCAGAAATTTTTCACCTGTTAGATTATAAAGCCAGTAAACAACCATCAGATTATCACAGCCTCTGTACCTCGCCCAGAATGACCAGTGGTCCAATGGTTTAACCGGCAGTGTTTTTAACTGGTATCTGAAATAGCTGGTAAGCATACTGATAATACGCTTATCACCGGTTGCCGAATGATATTGCGTGAGCACCTTCAGCATAACCATCTTTGGCCACCAGTCATGACTATTGTCTCTTTGTAAACCTCTTTCACCGGGATAGTCTTTTGAAGGCCCGAAATAACCATCAGGTTGCTGGCTGTTAATTGCCCATTCTATCCACGGTTTTACTTTTGAAATAAGTTCTTTGTCATGGAGTATATATGCAAGGGGTAACAAGCCGTCTATCCAGTAAGGTCCGCGTTCCCATTGATCTCCATCACCACCCAGCCAGCCGTTTCTCTGATTCATAACCAATGGATATAACTTGTCCAGGTTTCCGGTTGCACCGGTGCGCTGACGCTCCAGCATTTCGAGTAGCCATCCCTGTGGCCTTATTGCTCCAAGCGGTACTTCCTGATAAGGATTCTGACGGAGAGGAGCCCGGCTATGATAAATGGTTGTATTGCGGTCGTTGTTTTTATTAACCTGCCCGGTTAACTGAATGGAAGATATTAAACAACTTATTAAAAAAAGACAGTTGAGTTTCATGTGGAATTGAATGACTGTAATTTAAAAAAACAAGGTCAAATATAGTCATCTACGCTGATTAAATTTTGCAACTGCTTATGGAATTCCGGTAATTCTGCATCTACATTTTTTTGTGATTTGTTACCTGTTTCAAAATTATTGCTATGCTGAAAACAATTTTTACCCTGATACTTTCCATGTGTGCTTTGAACGACTGCGTTTCCCAGGAGACTTTGATTGATAAAAACAAAATACTGGATTATTTTCAAAACCAGCAGTTTGAAGAAGCGCTGGCATATCTTGGGCCTATACATTCAACGCAGCCAGATAATATTCAGGTAATGAATTATCTGGGATATGCACAGTATATGTTGGATGATTACCGGGAAGCCAAAAAGTTATATCAGCAGATCTTTGCTATCGATTCAAATAATATTACTGCCAATCAATATCTGGCCATCATTACTTATAACCAGAATGCGGATACATGTCTTGCGTTTTATCAACGCCTGCATAACCTGGAGCCAGCTAAGGCAGTACATTGCAGGCATATCGGGGAATTATGGTCCCGCAAAAATAGTAGTGATTCTGCATTATATTATTTTCAGAAAGCGTATTATATGACTCCTAAAGATTACAGGAATGCTGTTGGACTTGCAGGCGCACTACTGGAAGAAAAACAATTCAAAAGGACCGACAGTATTCTTGAGGCCGGCATGAACCTGGATTCGCTGAACATCAGCTATCTCAGACTTCGGGTAAGATCTGCATATGAGTCCGGCGATTACAAGAATGCCATAGCTCCGGGAGAAACACTATTGAGATTGGAAGAAAACTCAACAAATACCATTTCACAGATCATATTATCATATTACAATCTTAAGATGTACCGCGAGTGTATCAGGGTTGCTGACTATACCATTACGGAAGAAATAGTCAATGAGTCCATCTACTATTACCAGGCGAAGTCTTACGCCAAATTGCTCGACTATGAAAAAAGTAATCAGTTATTGAGGCAGTGCTTAAATACAGCAATCTCAAAATCTGCAGAACTCTACTTTTACACTCTTGGTGAAAACTATGAAGCACTTAAAAAATACAAAACTGCCGTTGCACAATATGATACGGGATTTTACCTGTTTAGAAATCCGGTATTGCTTTATAATTGCGGTCGTATTTACGAATCAGATCTGAAGAACACCGCTCAGGGTAAAAAATATTATAAACGTTATCTGCTGTATGCGAAGCCTGACAACCCTGAGGAGAAAAAAGCCTTTAACTATGTGCGTAAAAGGATGAACAGCCTGAAGTGATAAAACTGGACAGCCTTTTGTATCAAAACCGGACAATCCTCATTTATAGCGGGCGACAAGAAGTTGATTTTCAATGAATAGCAAAAATGGCATTTTTTTGAATAGAATAGCTAACTACTATTGTATTTAAAAGAAGTAAACCGTTTACAATGCTGCAGAATTATTTAAAGATAGCCTGGCGTAACCTGAATAAGAGCCGTGCATTTTCTCTGATTAATATCCTTGGGTTAACAATTGGTATCACAGTTTGTATGATGATTTTTCTTTTCATCATGCATGAATTCAGCGTTGATAACTTTCATGCCAAAAAATCATCGATCTATCGCGTGATGCGGTCATATGATCCTTCGAAGCCTCCCACCTCTTATCTCTCGGGACCCTACGCTCCGGCATTACTGAACGATTATCCGCATGATATCAAAAAAGCAGTCAGGGTTATGAGAACGGAAGCACTGTTATCTTTTGATGATAAGGCGTTCCGCGAGAAAAAAGTATTTTCTGTTGACAAGAATTTTTTTGAACTTTTTTCTTTCAGGCTGATAGCTGGAAATGCCACAACGGTATTGAATGAGCCTGCTAACGTCGTACTTTCCGAAAGCACAGCAAAAAAGTATTTTGGAAGCACTGAGAAAGCTTTGGGCAAGATGTTGAAGATGGACAAAGAGTTTGATGTAAAGGTTTCAGGTGTGTTCAGTGACGTG
>Ga0193752_1002436_pt1 | contig 13956 bp, 13 predicted proteins | sample H1c1metaG_FD_144924 | JGI IMG/M metagenome (GOLD analysis project Ga0193752, IMG submission 144924) | Soil microbial communities from a riparian zone of the East river system, Colorado, United States - H1c1 | ecosystem: Environmental > Terrestrial > Soil > Riparian zone | place: USA: East River... | reverse complement strand
TTGGTAGTCACCTCGTGATACGCGAACGCGAGGCCGGCGTACGCACGCGGTCCCTGACACGTGTCGATGGTTACTACCATCGAGCGCGGCAAACCGGTCGCGACGTACAACACCTTCGGATCGCCGAGGTCAGCGCCGCCGGGGCTCGTGTGCGCGTCTGCGATCGTCGGTTCCGCGCACGCGGCAATCAGCTCGCGGTCGACGGACTCGATCTTCTTGCGCGCTCCGAGTTTCAGCGCGTCGGTCGCGATGGAGACGACATCGCCGCAGGCACAGCAAGAGTTCCGCCGCTCACGGATGCGCGGGGACACGGCCTTGAACGGGTTCTGTCGCGGTCGCCTGGTAGCGTGGGATGCACGTGCAGACACCAGCAAGGACATCGACTTCTATGGTGATGTCGAACACGTCGAACGCTGCACGCGACTTCTGAATGTCGCTCCCCAGCTTTACGGTCCCGAAGACCGCACCGTCTGTTCGGGGAGGATTATGACGATCGATGGCATATCCCTCGGCTTTGTTCACACGCCAAGCGGCGTGCAGCCCTCCATTCCCGAACGCGTTAGGTATGAAGTGAGCACGGCCACGGCTTCATAGCGCTTTCGCCGTCCAATGTTGTCGGGCGACCGCGCTCGGGCTCAGCGCGAGATGTATCCTTCGTGCAGTATCGCGCCGGTCTCGGCGTCGATGATGAAGCGCGCTTTCGTTCCGCGTTTGCCTGCGTTTGTCATGATCTCGAATCGTTTGGCACCACGCCCAAACCACGGACGGCGCTCCACGATATCCAATGGTTCCGCGAATCCCCAACCGTTCTGCGCTGCGCGTGCGCGTGCAATCTCGACTGCCGCAGCGCGGTCAATCATTGGCAGTGCTCGGGAGGGGCCCGCGTGACACCGACACTCGCAACTGCACTCCGCCCAAGGTGATCGTCCCGAGCGTCTGACCCTCGGCAACGAGCTCAGCGACCGTGACATAACCACTGGTGAGGGGGGACCGCAGTGCACGTATTGCATTGCCGAATCCGTTCACGCGGAGTTGGCCGTAGCCCTCTGCCAACGTCTCTTCCAAATATCGAAGCATCGGCGAGCGCGCATATGCGTACGAGCTGATCTCTGCACGCAGCTGACGCAACGGTCCGGTGCGCGGTGACAGGTCAATCGTTGCTAAGAACTCCGACGCACCGTCGACCACGGACAGGCCAAGGACCGCGAAGCCCACTCCGAGCAGGATGACGTCAACAATCTCGCCGATCCCGAAGCAGTGCGAACCGGCCCAAGCGATCAAAGTTCCAGCGATGATTGCGATGGACTCGGGTCTGAGCATCGATGCGACAACCGTGCGCGCATGTCCTGGAAGCCGCGGCAGCGATCGTTGCATCGCTTCTGCAATCGCGTCCTCTTCAGACCGCCTCTAAAACTGGAGCCCTCTTCGAGATTTGAACTCGAGACCTACGCATTACGAAGGAGTGGGCGAGGGCGGGGAAATCGCGGGTCGGACGCGGCTGTGGGCCAATCCGTGGGCCAATCGGCGGCGGAGCTGGCGGAGGCGATCCTCGAGGTCATCGAGCGGGGCGGGAAGCACGCGTGCGTGGAGGTCGTGGAGCTGTGTGCTGAAGCACGTCGGGCCGCGCCGGCGCGTCCCCAGCCCTCGGTCGGCCGGCGCCCCCGGTTGGGGCGGCGTCCAAGGTGAGACTCAGGCTGGTGGTGCTGGGCTGGGTGTGTGACCAGCCGATGGCGTCACAGGCAGCTGCGCTCGCAGTTGCCGAGTGTGGAAGAGCAGCGTTTGGTCGAACAACTGATCGAAGACTTTCTGATCGATCACTGGCCTGGCGCGTGCGCGTTGCCGCCGAAAGAGCCAGACCGCCTACAAGCCGTTAGCACCACGCGCAATCAACACAGTCGAGATCTCGTCGGCGAGCTGTCCGAGCAAGCTGCTCATCGCGGCGACGACTGCGCTCGTATCCATAGTTGCCGGACGCGTTTGAAGCGCGATCGCGTGTGTAGCCTCTCGGCCCGAGCCGCGCACCAAGGCGAGGGCGTCGAGATGTATCGAGCCGTCTCGATCGAGATCGAACTTCCAGATCGCAAGCTCGACGACAGTGGACGCTTGCATGGAGAGATCGGAGGATGCGCTGAACACGACCGTGCCGCGTAGCCGGTCAGTGAGATCTTGCGCAAGCACACGGCCGATCATCGGGGCGATCGGCTCGCCCCAGCACTCGGTCTGGCTCAGTCGCAAGCGATAACCATCCCATGCTGTGATGATCTCGGCGCGATCGAGGTAACCCGCGACACCCGGCCGACGCACTTCGATCGTGCCGAGCGACGCTTGCCGCATCGTGCCGCTCACGGCTGCGAGCGCGTAGTAGGCGGTGCTGGGCGATGACCCGCAGCCGGTAAACGACAGCATGAACGCGACGCAGATGGAGATCTTCATGGCTGGTCTCCCGCGCTGCGACCGCGAATCAGCGCTTCGGGATGGCGCTCCAGGTAGTCGACGAACAGCCGGATGCTGCGCGCGGCGTCTCGAGCTTGAGCAACGAGCTCGGCCATGTTGTGTTGGAAGTCCGAGCTCTGACCATAGCCCGACTCACCGAGCGCCGCATTGAGGTTCTGCGCGACTTGCTGCATCTGGTCGGCGATTCCGGGCAAGCGCGCCAACGTCGGACCCATGCCGCTGTCGAGATCGTGAGCCAGCCGGCGAACCTCCTGCAACGTCGCGGACAGCTCGGTCAGCGCGTCCTGCAGCTTCGGCCCGTTCACGATCTCGTTGACCGAGCGCAGCGTGCGATCGACGTTGTTGCCGATGTCTTCGAACGGAATTTGATTGAGCTTGGCAGCCATGGCGGCGAGCGAGCTCGTCATATCGCTGAGGCCACCGCCGCCTTGCCCGGGCACCACCAATGCACCGTCTTCGGTTCGCAGCTCGGACTGCTTGCCATCGCCTCCGTATTCGAGCGCAAGGACCTTCTGCCCGGTCACGAAGTTGGTCGAGCTCACTTCGACGTGCATGCCTTGCGTGAGAATGAACGTGGCCAAGTCATGCGCGCTGTGGCGCTTGTCTTCGAGCGCGCGCAACGGCTGCAGGTCGAACGTGATGCGCGCGACGACATGGTTCGCGTCATCGAACACGAGCCGTTCACTGGTGACGATGCCTAGCTGCACGCCGCGAAGCTGCACCGGTGCGCCGACCACGAGCCCTGACAACGAGGTCTCCAAGTATGTGACGCACGGCACGCGCTCGAAGAAGTCCGCGTTGGCCGCGCTTTCACTGTCATACAAAGCGAATTCTTTCGCATCGGCGCTGGGCGTGCCGCGGGTGGCGTTCGCCGGAGCGTCGAACGCAATCCCACCGGACAGCACTGACTGCAGCGATTGAAACGTGAGATGCAGCCCGCTCGGCCCCATGTCGAGCGACAGCCCCGACGTGTTCCAGAAACGCGTGGTGGCTCGGACCAATGAGTCGAATGGCGCGCGGACGAACACGCGGAGCGAGACCGGCCCATCGGCGACGCCACTGTCGTAGCTGAGCACCTCGCCGACCCGAACGTCGCGATGAAACACGGGCGCGCCGGAGCCGAGCGTTCCCAGCCGATCGGACTTGAGTCGGAACACGCGACCGGGCTCGTCGGAGCGCACGCCCGGTGGCTCTTCGAGACCTTGCCACGATTGCGTGGGAAGACCGCCGGGAAGTCCAGGGTCGATCGCGAGGTACGCGCCGGAGACCAACGTCTCGAGACCCATTTGCACGCCGGCCAAACCGCCGCCCGACAGGCGCGGCCGCACAACCCAAAACCGTGCGTGATCGGTGAGCAAGGGTTTGGCCGTCGCGTCCATGCGCACTCGCGTCACGACGTGGGTCATGTCGTCGGAGAGCGCGATCTCGTCGACCGTGCCGAGCTTCACCGCCTTGTACCGCACTTCCGTTTGATGCGCCGTGAGGCCATCCGCCGTCTTGAACGTAATGGTGATCAGCGGACCGCCGGCGAGGAAGGCGTGCACGGCCAAATACAACGCTACGGTTGCCGCTGCCAGCGGCACGAGCCAGATCGGCGAGATCGGTGCCCGTTTCTTCACCCGCGCCGTCGGAGCCTGTTCGCGCGACTTGCCGTCCTCGCGCTGTGCGCTTGGATTCGAGCTCGGCTCGTTCATGTTGTTCACGCCGTGACCAGATCCTTGAAGGGGTCAGCGCGCGTGGCGTCGCGACGCTCGCGCGCAGCATCCCACATGATCCGCGGATCGAGCGCTTCGGTCGCGATCATCGTCAACACCACGACGGCCGCGAATGCCAGCGAGCCAGCGTCGGGAGAAACGCTGGTCAACGGCCCCATGTGCAACAGACCCACCAACGTGGACACCATGAAGATATCGATCATCGACCAACGCCCCACCGCTCGGACGACCGTGTACATGCGAGTCCGCAGGCGCAGGTAGGCCGGCGAGCCCCAGCCGGTCAGCACGAGGATCGAAGTCAGGACACCGAGCTTGAGCAATGGGATCGCAATGCTGGCGAGAAAGACCACCACCGCGAGCGCCCACAGATGATTGTCACCTAGCTCGACGACGCCGCCCAGGATTGTTCGCGGACCCCCTCGACCGGCCCGGACAATCGTCATCACCGGCAGTATGTTGGCCGGCACGAAAAGGATCGCGGCTGCGACTACGCACGCCCAAACCCGGGCGATGCTGTTGACCTTGCGATGCCCGAGCACATGCACGCAGCGCGGACAGCGTTGACCGGGAGACGAGTGCGAGACCCATCCGCAGACATCGCAGCCGATCAGCGAGAGCGAAGTGTCGCTCGGCGCGGCGGCGCGCTCCGTTCCGCCGATGGCTTGCCACACGGCTTCGCGATCCAAGACGGCATCCGCGGCTGCGCTCGCCAACACGAAAGCGCCTGCGGCGATCAGCGCGGGCCCGACTTCGACATCGGCGATGGCGTGCAAGCGCGTATACGCAACGCCTGCTCCGACCAAGAATACTTCAACCATCGACCACGGCGTGATCCGCTCCAACCAGCCGAACAGCCAGGCGAGCGTCCGGGAAGGCCAGGCTGCCGTGGCCGCGACCAGCGCCGCCAGCATCACGGCGAGCTTGAGTACGGGCACGACCATGAGCGTCGCGATCACCAACACGGTCAGCTCCCAGGTTCCGTACTCAGCGAGACGCTGGGGTCCGCTCAGCACCGTCGCGCTCGCGTACCGCCCGAGCACGTGCAAGCTCATGATCGGCAAGTAGAGAGCCATGGCGAGCAGCACGGTCGCCACGCTGACGCAGAAAAGCGGCAAACCCACACCTTGTAATGACCGCCGGCGCAGCGTGCATTCGCAGCGCACGCACTCCGCGCCTTCGCCGCTGGCAACCATCGGAACGTACTGAAACAGCCCGCAATCCGGGCACTCGCGGAGCAACCTCGCATCCGCGCTCTCGTCAGTAGGCGGCATGCCTGTCGCTACGTGCAAAGAGTGCACCGCCAGCCCCCCACACGGGGCCAAGGAGGAAGTCGCGACATCCGAGCGCGCAAGTCATCGCGTCGGCTTACCGCATTCTGAGGACGCGAAGAAGGCGCTATGGCAAACGCAACTTCTTCAACACTCGAATCGCTCAATCGACTCTTAGTGTTCCTTGCGCCAAACCATTGCGATCCAGGGCTGCTCAGCCGCGGGTTTGCCGGCCGGGCGCAAGTAGTGGCGCTCCAGCACCAAGCCTGCGCGAGCGATCTGCTCGGTCCAGCCTTTGATCGTCCAGTAACAGCCGTAACGCTCGGCGTTCCAGCCCTCTTGGTAGCCCTGAAAGGCGCGCGGGTTGGAGCAGAACAACACGCCGCCCGGCACGAGCACGCGTGCGAGCTCGGCCAGGACATCCGGAAGAAGCTCGCGTGCGACATGAAACAACGACGCATTGGCGAAGACGCCGTCGAATTGCCGGTCGCCCAGCGCGAGCTCGAAGAAGTCTTGGTGGATCACCTCGCAGCCCGTCTGTGCCCGCGCGCGCTGCACGAATGCGGCGCAGCCGTCGAGCCCGACCGGCGCATGGCCCATCTCGCGAAACGCCAACAGGTCGCGCCCCGGCCCACAACCGAAGTCGAGTATGCGCAAACCCTTCCCGCGACCGAGCGCATCCAGCAGCGCCGCGTAGTTTTGGCTGACGTCGTGATCGCGGGTGCCATCCCAAAAAGCTTCGGCGTTGCGCTCGTAGTGAGCGAGCGTGCGCGTGGCGATCTCGTGGAGGTCTGGCGTGGCTTTTGGAGTGAACATCGATTGGCTGCCGTCCAGGATAGTTGGGAGTGTGCGATTCCGCTGCACGCTAGTTAGTGTCCAAGCAGACGACGCAATCTGGAAGACTTGAAAGAACCGCTTCTGCTCGAGCACCAACGTCGCTGATTCTCGATCGCCATGTTTTCCGCACCGTGCGATTCTAGGCGTGTGGGTCCTGACTCCATCTGGTTTCTCGCTGTAGCCATCGGCTTCGGGATGATTTGCGGCATCGCACTCTGGTGCAATCGTTCGAGCGCGACGCGCGATCCGCATGCGGCGCGGCAGATGGCTCCGAACAAGATCGAACGCATTCGCAAGTACCGCCAGCGCGCGAGCGTCGGTTTGAAAGAAGCGCGGCTCGCGATCGAAGCGCAAGATCGCGGTCAGCCTTTACCGGAGCGCACTCAGTCCGCGTCGCTCGCATCTGACGCGGACCTGCTCGAGCTCGTACAGGAGGGACGTGTCATCGAAGCCATCGAGCTGTACCGCGAGCAAACGGGCTCGAGCCTCGCGGAAGCGAAGCAAGCGATCGATCGTCTGCGCGCTGCGAAGTAATCCGCTCGGTTGCCTTCGGACCACATTGCCGACCCGGCCGAGGGCAGAGGCATCCGCCGTCCATTGCGGCGGCATAGTTGGTGCTGGAGTTGTCGCACGCGCCCACAACATACAGATAGAACACAAACAGATTGCGTACGGACCACATCCGATCAAATAGACTCCGACCTGCTCACGGGGTGGGGTGGCCGGCAGAGCCTCGGCGGATCGACCAAGCGTGTCGCCGTATCCAAAACGAAAGCTGGGCGCTTCGGACTCTTCGTCATCGGGAGCGATGATGCTGTATGGCCGAGCACGCGCGCCGGGCCGAGCGAGAACTCCACGGCCTGGCAGAGTTTGGGAGGCACCGCTAAACGGCTCGCGGAAGCTGAAGCTGATGGCGGCACGTGCCGCTGTGGCCACATCGAAGCTGTCGGCCAATCTGCCCGGGTGAAACTGGAGCCCTCTTCGAGATTTGAACTCGAGACCTACGCATTACGAATGCGTTGCTCTACCGCTGAGCTAAGAGGGCGCACGCCACAACTGCTGGCGACCACTAGGGCCACCCGGCCCGAAGGCGAGCCGAGGTGTAGCAATCGAGTGCTGGCGGTGCAAGGGTGTCTTGCAGGCCCACACGCCGAGCCTGCCTACCCGTTTACGCCGCACTTCCGGCACACCCGCACGAGGCGAAGCATGATCGATCTGCGCTCCGACACTGTCACACGCCCCAGCGACGGCATGCGACGAGCCATGGCCTCCGCCGAAGTCGGCGACGACGTCTACGGCGAAGACCCGAGCGCACTCCGACTTCAAGAACGCGCCGCCGATCTGCTCGGGAAAGAAGCCGCCCTGTTCGTTCCAACCGGAACGATGGCAAATCAACTCGCACTGCTCTGCCACTGCGAACGCAGTAACGACGTGCTCGTCGGCGAAGGCGCGCACTGCATGCTGTACGAGTCGGGCGCCGGCGCCGCTTGGGCCCAAGTGCAGTTCAGCGTCGTAGGGCAGGGCGGGCTGTTCACCGCCGACGAGATGCTCGCCGCGATCAAACCGAGCGAATACCACTTTCCACAAACACGCTTGTGCGCGCTCGAAAACACACACAATCGCGCGGGCGGAAAAGTGTTCCCGCAAGCCGAAGTGGAACGAATCGCACAAGCCGCACACGCACGCTCGATCGCGGTGCACATCGACGGGGCCCGAATCTGGAATGCCTCAGTCGCAACTGGGATTTCGACGAAACTGCTCGCGAGCCCGGCCGATAGCGTGAGTGCATGTTTCTCAAAGGGACTAGGTGCACCGGTGGGTTCGGTGCTCGCAGGATCGCGCGCGCTGATTCAACGCGCACATCGCTATCGCAAAATGTTGGGCGGCGGAATGCGGCAGGTAGGAGTGCTGTGCGCCGCAGCGTCGTATGCGCTGGACCATCATTTCGAGCGGCTCGCGGAGGATCATCAGAACGCGCGCCGCCTCGCTCAGGGTCTCGCCGAGTTGCCGGGCATCGCGCTCGATCCGTCGCAGGTCGAGACAAACATCGTGATCTTCGATCTGCGCTCGATTCCGGCGCCCGAGTTCGTGCAGCGCGCAGCAGCGGCCGGAGTGCGCATCAACGCAATCGGGCCGAAGCGAATCCGCGCCGTCACGCATCTAGATGTGTCAGCGCAAGGCATCGACACGGCGCTGACCGCACTCGCGGCGGTCACGCGCGAGCGCAACTAGCAGGGCAACACGGGGCTCCCGCGCGAGCCCACGAGCCCACGAGCCCACGAGCGGGACATCGCGATGATTCGTGCTGGAGCGGCGCGCGTCCCGCGACGAGGCCCACGCGCCTTCCCGTCGCTGATCGGCATGTGGACGCGCGGGCGCGGGCCCAACGGCACCACACCGGCACCGGCGCGCGAGCGCAAAACCAGCACCGCAGTCAAAACGTCCGATCCCAGATCAAATCGGCGCCGGTCGCTCGCAGCTCATAGCTGCAGCACACCGGCGCCGCTTCAACCCAAACCGATCAACCTTCGGTGTCGGTGTCCGGGAGATCGAGCGGCTCGTCTTCAGTCAAGCCGTCGTCATCCTCTTCGTCGCCCTCGAAGTCTTCTTCTTCTTCTTCCTCTTCGGCGGGCTCTTCCTCTTCGTCCTCGAGCTCGGGGTTCTTGTACTTGAGCTCTACGCCGAGGTCGGAGAGGTGCGTCTCGAGCAATTCGAACAGCTCGTCGACGTCATCTCCATCCCATTCTTCTAGGGCATCGCTGATGAAATCGTACATGTCGCCGCTGTCGATGCGGCGTTCGACCTCTTCGATCTGCTCCTCACTGAACGCGTCCATGACGTCTTCGCGCAACGTCTCCGTGTCGCCGTCATCGATCGCGTCCGTAGCAGACTGCCTGATTTGCTTGACCGCTCTCTTGTCGAGGAAGATTTCCATGGCCGGTCATCCCTTCCAGTCGGGAAACGCGCCTACTATCGAAGCTCTATCCTTGTCAACAGAAGCTTTGCGGGCACTTGCAGTGCCCAGAGGCCGCTCGCGAAAAACATAAAACCGAACGCCGTGAACCGCCCGCGAAAACCTTAAATCGTATCGGCGTCTGCCTGACGGCGAGCGGTCGAGTTTCTCGCTAGTGTCCATGCGAACCCGCTCGTCTTTCGGACTTTCGGCTCTCTATCTTGACGGACACCTCATGGCAAGGTTCCACTCGCGTCAACCATGATTTGCGCCTGCTGTCATCGGGACAATCCGCCAGGCCACGCGTTTTGCCATGGTTGTGGCGCGGTTATCGACCCCCGCGCGAGCCGTCCCACGCAGGCCGTTTTTGCAGGCGTCGTGGTTTGCCCCAGCTGTGGGGTGAACAACGCACCCGGTCTCCAATATTGCCGGTCGTGCGGTCTCGCTATCCCTTCGGACGTGGGTGGTCAGATCGCGAACATCGGCCCGCCGGTGCGGGTGTCGTCCATCATGCTTGCGCCTTGCGGTCAGTGCGGTGCGGCCGGCGAGCACAACGCTAAGTTCTGCAAGTTCTGTGGCGGCGAGTACTCAGCCGGTCGCAAGGCCGCCACTCCCGGCGCAGGAACAGTGCCTCCAACCGATACTGGGGGCGCACCTGCGCAGCTCGTGATCCTTCAACGCGACGGCTCGGATGGCGGCGTGTTCCCAATCAGCGGCGATCGGGTCGACATAGGTGGTCGCGAAGGCGACATTGTTCTGCGCGACGACCCCTATCTCTCGCCGCGCCACGCGCGGATCGAGCTCAGAAATGATAGTTTCGTACTGCTGGACCTAGGCAGTACCAACGGGATTTACGTCCGCTTGCGAGAGCCGGAAACGCTCGCGGACGGAGATATGATCCTCATCGGGCAGCAAGTGTTACGATTCGAGATATCGTCGGAGGCTGAGCGCCAGGTGGGTCCCGCGACACAGCATGGAGTGATGGTGTTTGGAACGCCCGACCAACCGCGCCTGGGGCGACTGACGCAGTACACGACCGAAGGCCTCGCGCGCGACGTCTACTACTTGCATCGGCAGGAGACTGTTCTGGGGCGTGAATCTGCAGACCTCACGTTTTCTGACGACCCGTTTCTTTCACGGCGACACGCGGCTGTTGTGCTACATGCCGCTGATCGGCGCTTCGTCTTGCGAGACTTGGGTTCAAGTAACGGTACTGCCTTGCGATGTCGCGCCGAGCGGATGTTGAGCGCCGGAGATCAGTTTCGTCTGGGTCGCCACCTGTTCCGATTCGATCTGGTCGCGAACGGACGAGAAGGTCAGAGCCGGTCATGAGTGACGCGCGAGAGGACGAGTCAGACGTCGCTGGGACAGAACCCCCGGCGTCGTTGTCCGATCCAGAAGCCCGCGCGCTCGCCGCTGCTGCGGCAGCCGAGTTGGCGGGGCCGGGTGTGCACGTACGCTTCGCCGGACGCAGCTCAGTCGGCCTGGTCCGCGAGCACAACGAAGACAACCTGTTAATTGCGAACCTCTCCACGGGTGAAATCGCAGTTCGCGACTTGGTGCAGTCCGACGCGGTCGGCGAGGGCGGTCAGCTCTTCGCCGTGTGCGACGGGATGGGTGGAGCTGCCGCAGGCGAAGTCGCAAGCCAGATGGCGGTCGACATTCTGCACGAGGCTCTGCGTCGCAGCGGTCCCCCTCGGGAACGCGATGAGCTCGCCCGGCGGTTGGTATCGGCAGTGGAAGAAGCGGGCAAGCGCATCTTCGAGTCTGCGCAAAAGGAACGTTCGCGCCGCGGCATGGGTACAACTGCGACAGTCGCAGTCCTGGTCGACAAGGTGCTGTTCGTCGCCGAGGTCGGCGACAGTCGCGCGTACTTGTTGCGCGGCGGTGTGCTGAAGCAGCTCACGAAAGACCAATCGCTCGTCAATCAATTGATCGAGGCGGGGCACCTGACCGAGGCCGAGGCCGAGGCGTTCGAGCACTCGAACATCATTCTGCAAGCGCTCGGTACGTCCGAGACCGTGCAAGTCGACCTGACGTTCGTGGAGCTGCGTCGCGGCGATCGGTTGATGCTGTGCTCCGACGGGTTGTCGGGGTTGGTTCACGTCGATTCGCTGCGCGACACGTTGATGAGTGTCAGTGATCCGGGAGACGCCACTGCGCAGCTGACCAAGTACGCGGAGCAAGGTGGCGGGCATGACAACATCACCGTTCTCGTCGTGGACTTCGGTGGCGATGGGCTGCCCGATCTGCGGGACACCGATACGTTCGGCTATCTGCAGTATCCCCTGCTGCCGGTCTCGGGTTCGAAGAGCGTCTACTCGGATGACGAGGTGACGGAAGCAACTTCGTCGCGAAGCAGCATGCCGCCCGAGCGCATGCGCGGGACGGAAGATCCTTCGATTCCGCCGAGCGGTGGCGCGAGCTCCGTGCTTTGGGTTTCGGCCGGCATCGTCGTGTTGCTCGGTGGTGCGTGGTTGCTCGCTGTGTCGGGTTCGAACGGCAGTGCGGCGGTCGAGCCTGTGCAGGAATCCCCGCAAGAAGTTGCACCGGCAGATCCAAAGCTAGTCAAAGCGACTCCGCCTTCGGAACCGAAGCCGGTCGCCGTGCGCGTCTACAGCGACGTGCAGGACGCAGTGCTGCTCGTGAACGGAGAACCGCACGGTCCGCTGACGGTCGGTGAGGCCGCGGCGATGGAGCTCAAGCCCGGCGCGTATCGCTTCGAAGCGCAGGCGAACGGGAACATCGCAGCAGTCGAAGTGGCGACGGTGCGGCCGGAAGTGCCGCTCGACATCACCTTGCGTTTGCCGAGTGGCCACAGCGCTGAAGGCGAAAACAAGCCGGCAGAACCGAGTGCGGGCCCCGCGCCGGCTGCGGTGGTAGCAGCGCCGGCGCCGGCAGCAGCAGAGCCGGCAGCGGCCGAAGCAGCGAAGAAGGCACCCCACGCGAGCGCAACGCCTGCGGCCGAGGTTCCTGCTACGTCAGAAGCGCCTGCAGCTCCGAAGCCGGCGAAGGTGGCGCCCAAGAAGAAGCCGGCGCAAGCGTTGCCGGATTTGAACGCGGCTGCGCCCACGACCCCCACCGCGCCCACTGCGCCCACTGCGCCCACCGCGCCCACTGCGCCCGCGCCGACGAAACCGGAGCCACCCGCGCAAGCGGTGCCCGTGCATCCTGCGACGCCGACGCCACCAGCTGCGCGTCCGCCGACCGCGGAAAAGCCGGCCGAGAAACCGGCGGAAAAGCCGGCCGAGAAACCGGCGGAAAAGCCGGCCGAGAAGCCGCACGCCCCCGGGATTCCGGACAACCCGTTCTGAGAGCTCCGGGCGAGGCACGCGGCGGCCCGCGCCTGGCTGTCCATATGCCTGGCCGTCCATATATCGATATCGCGAGCTCGTGCGCTCACGCCGATCCGTCCGCGCGGCGTGTCCCCACGCACACACCCTGCGTGCACGCGCGTACGCGCCTCCGCCACGAAAACACGCATTTCCGCGGAAAACCGCGGTACGCCAACCCCCTACCAACCACGCTCGCGCGCCGCGCAAACTCGCATGGCCTCCTCGCGTTGATCAATTTTTTGACGCGCGCGATCCGCTAGAGGACAACCGCCCTAGCGGAGGTTTTGGGCTATGGCTGAGGGTGCACGGGTCACCGACGAGGTCGAATTCTACAAGCGACGCGGCCAGCTGCAGAGCGCCGTGCGCGTGGTTCGCGCCCGTACGCCAGAAAGGCTTCGCTGGCGTGCCGCCGTAGCTTCGATGACGCAAGTCGCCGGCGACCTGCGAGGACGCGACCGCGCGCGGATCGAAGAGCCCGTACGCGAAATCGTGCTCGACCTCGAAGACAAGATCCTACGTCGCGAAAGCGTCCTCGACGCGCGGCGCAGTGGCGTCGATCTCGATCGCGGCGAAGTGTTGCGCCCTCACACGCGTTGGGATTTGCGTCGCACCGCGTTTTTGACTGGTGTCGATCACGAAGTATTGGGCCGGCATTTGCGGTTGCCTGCAGAGTACTCACGCTCGATCGACACGGCAGCGGTCGTCATCGTCTCGCGGGCGCTGGCCCAAGCTCACAAGCAGCGGGCCGAGCGGCTGCTCGCGCGGCTAGCGGCTGCAACAGAAACTCAGCTTCAACGCCACGAGCAGTACATGCTCGAGCGTGCGGAGCGAGACAAGGACCTCGCGAGGCGCTGGATCGCGCTCGCCAAGGTGATGGTCGAAGGTTCGCGCTGAGGCTGGGCTGAGCTGCGGATCAGCTCACGAGCGACGTGGCAGCGTCCTTCAACCAGATCATGCCGATCTCCTGCGCGAGGTGCTCCGACTGCCTCGCCAGATGCCGCGCGTGATCTCTCGCCGCCGCATCCCCTCGCACGAACAGCCAGCGCGCGAACTCGTACTGCGTCCGCGCTAGCTGCGGCAAATGCGGCAAACGCGCATTCATCGCCAGCGCGGCTTCGAAGTGATTCGCGACTCGGTCGTTGCGACCCGTCGCCGCTGCCAGCAGCGCCAGGTAACGCGACACGCTGCCGTGCTGCAGCAACACCAAATCCGGTGTGTTGTGCTCCGGGTACGGCGCCAGCAGCTCGTACAAGATCTCCGCCCGCGCCCGATCGCCGAGCGCGATCGCTGTCAGCGCCGCGTTACTGAGCGTCAACAGATAGCTGTGCTCCTTCGGCACATCCTCAAAACCGTTCTGCGCGAGCCGATTGAACGAACGCTCGCCGGTCTCGCGT
>Ga0193752_1002435_pt1 | contig 13960 bp, 12 predicted proteins | sample H1c1metaG_FD_144924 | JGI IMG/M metagenome (GOLD analysis project Ga0193752, IMG submission 144924) | Soil microbial communities from a riparian zone of the East river system, Colorado, United States - H1c1 | ecosystem: Environmental > Terrestrial > Soil > Riparian zone | place: USA: East River... | reverse complement strand
ATGAGCAGGCGCCCGTGTCCCATTTTGTCGACGAACCAGCGGAAGGCGGGAACCGGCCAGTCGCCGCCGCCGAGGAGCATTAGCGCGCCTTCGGTGGCCCCAGGCCGTGGGGCATTCAGGTCGCCGGCCGAATAGTAATCGTACGCAGGCGCAGGTTTGGCCGCGGCGTGCGCGGCCGTCGAAAAGACGGCCAGACAGAGAAACCATGAAATCTTCAGCATCGCCACCCTCGCTTCGTCGCCGTGCGACGCGCCGCGCGCAGCTTTACACAAATTAGTGACGCTCGCCGCGCGCCGCAGTCGACGCTGGCTACGATGCACCCCTAGAATCGACGCGCAGATCTGATCAGACCGCATCTGGGGAGAACAAAATTGAGAACACGGGTCCTGGCCGCGGCGATCGCGGTCATTTCAATGGCGCCATTCGCAAGCGCGCAAGAAGACACTTCCGAACTCGCCGAAATCACGGTCATCGGCTCGCGCATCCCGCGGCTCAAGGCCGAGGGTCCCGCGCCCATCACGGTGCTCGACTCCCGCGAGATCGAGAACGCGGGACTGACCAGCGTGCCCGATGTGCTCAAAGTTCTGACGCAGAACAGTGGCGCGACGCAAAGTCAGCAGGCTTACGGCGCGGCCGACTTCACGCCGGGATCCGACCAGGTCGATCTGCGCGGCCTTGGCCCCAATCACTCACTCGTGCTGGTGAACGGCCGGCGCATTGCCGACTTTCCGCTGCCCCTCGATGGCCTGAGCAACTTCACCGACGTCTCCAATATCCCGGTCGGCATGCTCGACCGCGTCGAATTGCTGTCCGGCAGCGCCTCGGCAATCTATGGCTCCGATGCCATCGCGGGCGTATTGAACTTCGTGCTGAAGAAAGACGTCGAGGGCGTGAATTTCAGTTATCGATACGGTACACCGACCGCGGATGGCGGCGGCGATTCGCATCACCTGTCGATGTCCGCCGGCTTCTCGCGCGATCGTTTTCACGCGGTGTTCGGCCTCGATCTGCTCGATCAACGGCCGCTGTGGATGATGGACCGGAGCGTTCAGGATTCGGCGGCGGACAATCCCACCACCGACGAGCCGATCGCGCGCCGCAATTTCCTGCGCATCGAGCCGAATGAAGAGGTGTACATCGATCCGGGCCAGGCAACCTGCGACTCTTTGTCGGGCACCAACAAGGGCAGCACGATCTGGGGCACGCGTCCGGGCTGGGGTCCGTACGACGACGATCTCGAGGACTACGGTCCGGGCCACTACTGCGGCAGCCTCGATGCGACCGGTTACGGCACGATCCTGAATCAGCGCCGCGGCGCGACCGGCTTCGCGTCGCTCAACTTCGAGCTGAGCGACACCACCACGCTGTTTGCCGACGTCCTGGTCGGGGTGAGCAAGGTGAAGCTGTTCAAGGACGTTCTGGAATGGAATTACATGGATGCCGTCGGCAACGAAGACGGCACCTTCTTCAACGACCAGATCGGCGATCTCGACAACTGGTACCGCATTTTCACGCCCGAAGAAATGGGCGGGCTCGAGCGCGGCACGGTCAATACCGACCAGAAGACGATCACGATCACCCCCGGCATCAAGGGTTCGATCGGCGATGCGTGGAAGTACGAGGCGTATCTCAACCACAGCGAATACAAGCTCACGGCGAGTTTTCCGCTGATCAACGCCGCCGCCGCGAACGAGCTCTTCCTCGGGCCGCAGATCGGCGTCGACGAGGATTCGGGGCTCGCGATATTCGACGCGGATCCCGTGCGCCTGTACACGCCGCTGACCCAGGCAGAGTACGACACCATTTTCGAGCGCTCGGTCTACCATCCGGAAGCCCGCAATGACTACGGATCGTTCACGCTGACGAATGGCGAGTTGTTCGACCTGCCGGCGGGCCCCGTCGGTTTCGCCGCGAACATTGAAGCCGGCAACCAGGCTTACGATCTCAACCCCGATCCGAAGGCGCTCGGGTATTACTACTTCAGCTGGCAAGACCAGACGGGGCACGGCTCACGCAATCACTGGAGCGGCAGCTACGAATTTCGCCTGCCGGTTGCCAGCATGCTCGAGCTGAGCACCGCCGGGCGTTACGACAGCTACCACTTCGGCGGCAACGACGTCGGCAAGTTCACCTACAACTTCGGCCTCGAATTCCGCCCGCTCGACACGCTGCTCGTGCGCGGCTACTACGGCACCGGCTTTCGCGCTCCCGACCTGCACTACGTGTTCGCAGGCTCGGGCCAGGTGGAATCCGGCGGCAACGATTACTACTACTGCCGCACCGAGGAGCCCGACGAAGACATCGCCGATTGCTCGTTGGCCGACATCGGCGTCATCGCCATCCGCAACGGCAACCGTGAGCTCAAGCCCGAGACGAGCAAGTCGTGGGGTGCGGGTTTCGTCTGGTCGCCCAACGAAAACCTGCTCGTCTCGATCGACTACTTCGACGTCAAACTGACGAACCAGGTCGTCAACCTGCGCGTCGACACCGTGCTCGAGACCGAAGCCGACTGCCGGCTCGGAGAATCCACCAATGGCACGCCCTTCGATATCGACTCGCCGACCTGCCAGGACGCCCTCGATCGCATCGTGCGCTACCCGGACGACGGCCCGGTGGCGCCCGGTGAAGTGAATACGGTGCGCGTGAATCCGATCAACATCGCAAACGAGAGCACCGACGGCGTCGATTTCGGCATCCGCTACAAGTGGCCGATCGGGGAATCGTCACTGACGTTCAATGCGAGCTACACAAAAGTGTTCAACCACGAGTCGCAGCAGTACACCGGTGACCCGATAATCGATGAATTCCTGCCGGATTCCGGCTTCGACATCCCGCGCAGCAAGGCGAACGCCAGCGTCACCTTCGATACGGGCAAGTGGAGCGCGACGCTGCACGCGCTGCGGATCGACCGCTTACCGAACTGGGACGAAGACGGCTTCATCGCCGCGAGCGTCTGGCTGAACGCGTCGGCCAGCTACACGATCTCCGACGCGCTCAGCGCGCGCCTGACGATCGACAACCTGACCGACAAGGGGCCGGTGAGGGACCCGACGTACGGCTCTTACCCGTACTACGACAACTCGTGGTTCGACACGGTCGGCCGCACGGTGTACGTCACGGTGAACTACAAGATCGGCGGGCAATGACGATCTACGGCCTCCTGACGTTTTGCGCGGTCTACGTGCTGGCGGTGGCGACACCGGGACCAGGCATCGCCGCCATCGTCGCGCGTTCGTTGGCGCACGGCCTGAAAGGTGCGCCGGCGTTCATCGCGGGCTTCGTGATCGGTGATCTGGCCTGGTTCGCGATCGCCGCGACCGGGTTGGCCGCGCTCGCGAAGACCGCGGCGACGTTGTTCGTCGCGATCAAGTGGGCCGGCGTCGCCTATCTACTGTACCTGGCATGGAAACTGTGGACCGCGCCGGCGGAACGCGTGGAGGTGACGGACCAGGACCGCAACCAGCATGGCTGGCGCGCATTCATGGCGAGCCTGATGCTCACGCTGGCCAACCCCAAGGCCATCCTGTTCTTCCTGGCATTGCTGCCGACGGTGATCGACCTGGGCTCGATGAACGCGGCGCGGTTCCTCGAGATCTCCGCCGCGATCGTGGTGTTGCAGCCCTGCGTACTCGGAACGTACGCGTTGCTCGCGGCCAAGGCGCGGCAACTGTTCACTACACCGAAAGCGGTGCGGCGCTTGAATCGCAGCTCCGGTGCCGCCATGGCCGGAGCCGCCATCGTCGTTGCGACTCGTTGAGGTCTTAATTCACGTCTTCGAGTTTCCAGGTCAACACGATGTGCGCCTGGCCGGTGTACTTGCCAGAGTGGACCGACGCACCCTGGTTTTGCGTGAGTTTCAGGTCGGTGCTGCGCTGGCCCGAGCGCGTGACATGCCGCAACTGCTCGTTCACCCAGGTGTATGGCTCGCCGTGCGTTGCGGCCTCGCCCTCGGACTTCTCGGTCTTGCCGCGTGAGGTCATCACCGAGTTGCCGCGCGCGAGCGGCAGGACGGCGCCGTCGGTGTAGAACGTGCCGTCCTGAGTATCGAACACCGCCTGGTGCTGAACGCAGATGAGCCGGATCCCCGTGATGTCGCTGTCGTAGTTGGCGGTGTCGTGAATCGTGTACGGCACAGCACCGCCCGTATCTCCGAGCGTTCCCTGCGTCGTGCGATCGACATACACGTGCGCCTTCGCACCGCAATTGTCGTAGCCGGCATAGCTCATGTAGCGCGGCGGCTCGTTGCCCGTGTACGCGACGGCGCTGCCCGCGGCCGCACCGGTATCGAGATTGGCTGACAACTTCTGCGCCTCCATCGCGAGCTTGTACAGGCAAGCCTGATCGCCCTGGCACGCGGCCTGGCCTTTCTGGACGTACGCCTGCAATTCCTGAGGCGTCATCTTCTTCGCCCCCGCGTTGCCTTTCGCCTGCTGCACTCGCTGACGTACGGACGCGGCCAATCCCAACATCTTCTGCGCGTACTCGGGGTCCTTGGTGTTGAACTGCGCGAGTTGGCCGTCGGACTTGAGATACGTGACGAGCGTGTACCCTTCGCGGAATTTGCCGCTGGTTCGATCGACACCGTTGCCAATGACACTCTCGGTGCCTTCAATCTTCACATCCACGGTGAGCCGGACGCGTTTTTCCGCGCCGGACGCCAACGCGGGCAACAAGGCAGCGCACGCCGCGACGACCGCAATAGAGCGGATGACTCTGGACTTCATTACTTTTCTCCCCTGCGCCTCGTCGGGCGCTTTCATCATTCGGTTTCGAGCGAATCGACGCTGCGCCAGCCGCGCGGCAATACCGAGCCGCGTTGGGCGCGCTGGCCACGGTAGTCCTTGAGATCTTTCCACTCGATCGTCATCTTGCGGTCGCCCGAGCGCACGACCAGCGATTTGTCTTTCGCAACCACTGTCATGCCGGTGATGAAGTCTTCGCGCGTGGCGAATTTCTTCGACGGAATGTCGAACAACTTGTTGCCCTTGCCGCGCGCGAGCTCGGGGACGTCCTTCACCGGGAACACAAGTAGTTTGCCGCCTTCGGAAGTCACGGCGACCAGGGCGTCATCGCCCGGCACCGGCGCGGGCGCCAGCACCAGGGCGCCCTCGGGCAGGTTGAGCAGCGTCTTGCCGGCCTTCTTCGACGCCCAGGTTTCCTTCAGCCGCACTGTGAAGCCATAACCCGCGTCGCTCGCTACCAGCCACAGGTCTTCAGGCTCGCCGATCATCACGCCGCGCCACTTGGCGCCATCGGGTGGATCGACGCGCGACGACAGCGGCTCACCCAGACCACGCGCCGAGGGCAGCGAATGCGCGACGACGCTGTAGGCGCGGCCGGTGGAATCGAGAAACACTACCTGCTGCACGCTGCGGCCGCGCGCGGCGTGCTGGTATTCGTCGCCTGCCTTGTACGTCAACGTGCGCGCATCGATTTCGTGACCCTTGGCCGAGCGCACGAAACCGCCCTTGGAAAGAATAATGGTCGCGGGTTCATTGGCGACGAGCTCGGATTCGTCGATCGCCTGCGCGGCTTCGCGTTCGACTATTTTGGTGCGGCGGTCGTCGCCGTACTTCGCGGCATCGGCTTCGATCTCGCTGGCGATGAGCTTCTTGAGCTTCGCCTTCGACTTGAGAAAGCTCTCGAGTTCCTCACGTTCCTCGGCGAGCTTCTTCTGCTCGTCGCGGATCTTCATTTCCTCGAGCTTCGCCAGGTGGCGCAGTTTGGTTTCGAGAATGGCCTCCGCCTGGATCTCGCTCAGTTTGAAACGCTTCATGAGCACGGGCTTCGGCTCATCCTCGCGCCGGATGATGCGGATCACCTCGTCGAGATTCAGGTACGCCGCCAACAAGCCATCGAGGATGTGCAGACGCTTGTCGACCTTGTCCAGGCGGAACTGCAGCCGGCGCGTAACCGTGGTGGTGCGGAACGCCAGCCATTCGTTGAGCAGATCACGCAGCCCCAGGACCTTGGGCTTGCCTTCGAGCGTGATCACGTTGATGTTCACGCGATAGTTGCGCTCGAGATCCGTGGTCGCGAACAGGTGCGCCATGAGCTGCGCCACATCGGCGCGCTTCTTCGGCTCGATGACGACGCGGATTCTTTCCTCGTGATCCGACTCGTCGCGGATGTCCTCGACCATCGGCAGCTTTTTCTCGCGCATCTGCGCGGCGATCTGCTCGATCAATTTGCTGCCCGATACCTGGTATGGCAGTTCGGAGATGATGATGACGCCGGCTTCCTTGTCTTCCCGATAAACGGCGCGCGCCTTGAAGCTGCCGTTTCCAGTGTTGTATATCGCGAGCAGGTCAGACTTCGGCGTGATGATCTCACCCCCCAGCGGCAGATCCGGGCCCTTCACATACTTCATGAGCGTGCGCGTCTGTGCATCTGGCTCGTCGAGCAGATGAATACACGCCTGGGCGATTTCACGAAGATTGTGAGGCGGAATGTCCGTCGACATTCCGACGGCGATGCCCTGGGTTCCATTGAGAAGCACGTTTGGAAGCCGCGCGGGGAGGAATGCCGGCTCCTCCAGCGTGCCATCGAAGTTGGGCTGCCAGTCGACGGTCCCATCCGACAGTTCCGACAACAGCACTTCCGCGTAACGCGTCAGCTTGCTTTCGGTGTAGCGCATGGCCGCGAACGATTTGGGCTCGTCGGTCGAACCCCAGTTGCCCTGGCCATCGACGATTGGGTAGCGATAACTGAAGTCCTGCGCCATGAGAACCATGGCTTCGTAGCAGGCCGAATCGCCGTGCGGATGGAATTTGCCGATCACGTCGCCCACGGTGCGCGCGGATTTCTTGTGCTTCTGGCCAGCCGAAAGTCCGAGCTCGCTCATCGCGTAGATGATGCGGCGTTGCACGGGCTTGAGTCCGTCCGAGAGTGACGGGAGCGCGCGATCGAGGATCACGTACATCGAATAGTCGAGGTACGCCTTTTCAGTGAAGGTGCGGAGCGGTTGCTTCTCGATGCCTTCGAAATTCAATTCGTCTTGCATGTCAGGGGGTCACTTCGGCCAGATTGCCCTTCTCTTCCAGCCAGTCTTTGCGGTCGGAAGCGCGCTTCTTCGCGAGCATCATGTCCATGATGCTGTCGCTGTCGTCCTTGGCGGCGATCGTGAGCTGCACGAGTCGGCGCGTGCGCGGATCCATGGTCGTCTCGCGCAGCTGCGAAGGATTCATTTCACCCAGACCCTTGAATCGCTGCACGTACGGCTTGGCCTTGTTCTTGGGGTCGCTCTCGATTTTCTTGAGCAGTGAGTCGCGTTCGGAATCGTCCAACGCGTAGTAGATGTTCTTGCCCGCGTCGATGCGATAGAGCGGTGGCATGGCCACGAACACATGACCGTTGGCCACCAGCGGCCGGTAGTGCCGCAGGAACAGTGCGCATAGCAGCGTGGCGATGTGCAATCCGTCCGAATCCGCGTCCGCGAGGATGCAGATCTTGTGGTAGCGCAGTCCGGACAGATCGCTGGTACCCGGATCGATGCCCATGGCCACCGAAATGTCGTGCACTTCCTGCGAGGAATTGATCTCCCCCACCGACACTTCCCAGGTGTTCAGGATCTTGCCGCGCAACGGCATGATCGCCTGCGTCTCGCGATCGCGCGCCTGCTTGGCGGAACCACCGGCGGAGTCACCTTCCACCAAGAACAATTCCGAGTGTTTCGGATCCTGGTTGGTGCAGTCGGCCAGCTTGCCGGGCAACGCTGGGCCCGCGGTGACGCGCTTGCGCTTGACCTGCTGCGCCGCCTTCGTGCGCTCCTGCGCGTTTTCGATGGCGAACTGCGCGATGCGTTCGCCAGCGTCCGGATGCCGGTTGAGCCACAGCGACAGCGAGTCGTGCACGAATCCTTCGGTGAGCGCCGCCGCATCGCGCGACGCCAAGCGCTCTTTGATCTGGCCGGCGAACTGCGGTTCCTGGATCTTGATCGACAGCACGAAGCAGCACTTGTCGAAGACGTCTTCGGGGGTGAGCTTCAATCCGCGCGGGACGAGATTGCGGAATTCGCAGAACTCGCGCACCGCACCCGCGACCCCGGAACGCAGTCCGTTCACGTGCGTGCCGCCTTCGGAGGTCGGGATGAGATTCACGTAGCTCTCGCCCATCGCGCGCTCGGCGTTCGGCGTCCACACCAGCGCGTATTCGACCACGTTGACCTTGGCCTGATCGTTTTTCGCGAAGATGGGTTCGGCCGGCAGCATGTCTTCCTTGCCGATCTCCTCCTTTAGATAGGCCGACAGGTCGCCGGTGAAGTACCACTCATCTTTTTCCTTGGTGGCTTCGTTCTCGAAGGTGATCTTGAGGCCGGGGCACAATACGGCCTTGGCCTTGAGCACGTGACGCAGTTGCGGCACGGAAAACTTGTCGCTGTCGAAGAATTTGGGATCCGGCCAGAAGCGCACCGTGGTGCCGGTGTTGCGTTGACCGACGGTGCCGACCACTTCGAGCTTCGAGGAGACTTTGCCGTCCTTGAAGCTGATGTTGTATTCCTTGCCGTTGCGCTTTATCCAGCACTCGAGCTGCTTCGACAGCGCATTGACGACTGACACGCCGACGCCGTGCAGACCGCCGGAGATTTCGTAGTTCTTGTCGTTGAATTTTCCACCGGCGTGCAGCCGCGTAAGGATGAGCTCGACACCGCTTACCTTCTCTTTCGGATGGATGTCGACCGGCATGCCGCGGCCGTCGTCCGCGACTGACAAGGAGTTGTCCTTGTGCAGCGTGACGTTGATTTCCTTGGCGTAACCGCCGAGCGCTTCGTCGACGGAGTTGTCCACGACCTCATGGGCGAGGTGGTTGGGACGCGTGGTGTCGGTATACATGCCCGGGCGGCGGCGCACGGGCTCGAGACCGGACAGGACTTCGATATCGGAGGCGTTGTAGGACATTCTCAACCGGTGAGACCAGGCAGACGACGCGATCTGTCAGAACCGCGCGGCGCGAGATTCTACCAGCGAATGTCGGCCCCGTAGAGCCGCCAACTTCAGGCGTTCAGCCGAATTGCGCGCGCAACCGCCGACCAAACGAGGTGAGCGATAGCGCCAAGCCCAGCACGACCAGCGTAAGGACGTATCCCACGCCGGTGATCGCCTGCATCTCGAATTCCGGAGACAACGTGGGCAACTGCAGAGCGAGGCCAATCTCGAAGCCTCCGAACGCACGCAGGCTGAAGTAGATCGCGAGCACGACTGCGACCCCCGCACCGATCAGGTTGCTGACGAACAGCCAGCGCGACAGGTTCGCGCCCCGCGTACGAGCAGGAACGGGATTTGCCGTGATGGGATTGGCGACTCGGCCCTCTTCGGCCTCGATGCGCGACCAAACCGCGGAATCGAATTGCCGATCGAGTTTCGGTACCGCGATCTGCCTGGCGAGCGAACGGTCGAGCCGTGCTTCAATTTCGAGTTTTCGATTCATGAGTCCAACTCCGTCTCGCCGGCCAACGCCGCGAGTTTCTTGCGACCGCGATGAAGCAATGCTTTGACAGTACCCGTGGGTATCGAGAGAAGCTCCCCGACTTCCTCACAACTGCGATCTTCCAGGTAAAAAAGGACCACAACCCGATGGTAGGGTTCGGGCAACTGCTCAAGGAGCTTGGCGACGTCGTATTCGGCGGCCGCCTGCCCGGAAGTTTCAGCCGGGACGTCACCGCGCCCGTAGACAGAGGGGTCACCGTCGTCATCGACGGCTTCTGTGAAATCCTCGAGCGGCACGAGTCGGCGCTCGCGCACGACCGCCGTCAAGCAGGTGTTGCGGGCGATGGTGTACAACCAGGTCGAAAGCGCGGCCCGGCCGTCGAACTTGGGTAGCGCCTGCCACACCTTCACAAAGGTGGTCTGGGCGAGGTCCTCGGCCAGGACAGGATCCCGCACGATGGATACCGCCAAGTGCATGACTTTCTGGCGGTAACGGACCATGAGGCCCTCGAGCACGGCACGCTTGTCGCCACGACCCAAGGCCGCGAGCAGGTCCGCGTCGCGCTCCATCGCCGCCGTCGGCGGCGAAATACCGCCCGCCTTCATGTTTATGGCTGCCTGCACGTGCTTGATACTGCGCCCGCGTATAGCGGGTTGCATCGGCAGTCTGCAACCGGAATCCGGGTCGCCGGGTATCAAGGGCGTTCGCAACGCATATTGAAGGAAACTGAACATGGATCCCGCACTCATTGCCATTTCGATCCCCATCGTCGCCATCGTCTGCGGCATCGGGATCGGAATGCTGTCGATATGGTCGGAGCACAAGCGCAAGGCGCAGCTGCTCGAACAGCTTCATCGGGAGCGCATGGTGGCGCTCGACAAGGGTGTGGAGCCACCGCCCATCGCAGCCGGCCTGGTCGGCTTCCTGAGTGACAAGGGGCCGAAGCCACCCGTCTCTCCGCGCACACAATGGCCCAAAGCCGTACGCAACGGGCTCATGCTGCTGTTTGGCGGTCTGGTCCTGTACTTCGCCATCGACCACGCCGGAGGCGAACCAGGTGCGCCTTTCGCACTGATTCCGACAGCAATCGGCGTCGCCAACCTGATCTACGCCGCGATTCTGTGGAACCAGGCAAATGTGGAGCCGCCGAAGGCGTGATGACGGCGCCGGGTGGCGAAACCGGGGAGAGCCGCTCCCCGGTTTCGCCACCCGGCACCCTAGGTCAGGTCGGCGACCAGCGCCGCGCGCACGTGCTCGGCTGCCGGCGCGAGCTCATGTTGGTAGTTAGGGTGGTCGATGCCGATCGAGAGCGCGGCGCCACCCTTGAGTTTCGCCACCATCGCCTCGGTCAACTCGAAGCGCAGGAAATGCACCGCCGAAGTCTTCACGTCGTTTGCGCGCTCCAGGTCCTCGTCGGCGATCGCGAATAACCGCGCAAAGCCCGCGACCTGTACCCAGCAGCGATCCTCGACGCCCTTGAGCTTCTCGAGCTGCACGCGCCGCACCTCAGGATCGGTGTACTCGATCAGAAAAGTTGCCTTCCAGTTGCGGCCCTCGGGAATCAGCGGGTTGTAGGCCGCCAGTTCGTCGGCGATCCCCTCCGCTTCGAAGATGCGCTCGGTGCGCAACATCTCCTGCACCTGGTACTGCACGGTGAGCCGGTCTTCGAACAGCCACAGGGTGTTCGGACCGACGCTGACCTGCCGGTTCTTCTTGTGCGCCATCACGCGCGCGCGGAAATCGGCGCGCTCGCGTGAGTAGCGCTCGAGCGAGAGCAGATCGGATGGATTCAGCTTGTTCATCCGCTTACAGCCCGTACGCCTTGCGCACCAGCGTCATCGGATGCTCGGGCTGGCGCGGCGCCACGCCCGCGTCCGTGGTGGTTAGCCCACTCTCTATCTGGTGACCCGCCATCGGGCAGTCGCTCGAATAGTGATCGGCCTGCGCCGCCTGCACCCTCGAAACCACCGGCTTGCCGATCTTGACCGACGCGGCGCGATATTCCTTCTTTATGCCATACGTTCCGTTGTGCCCGGAGCAGCGCTCGATCACGTCGACGGTGGTCTCGGGCACCAGCCGCAGGACGTCGCGCGTCTTCAGGCCGATGTTCTGCACGCGCAGGTGACAGGGCACGTGGTAGCTGACCTTGCCTAACTTCTGCTTGAAGTCGGTGCGCAGCAATCCGGCCTTGTGGCGCAGCATCAGGTATTCGAACGGATCGAAGATGCGCGCCTTCACCGCCTGCACGTCGGCGTCCTGCGGAAACATCAGCGGCAGTTCCTGCTTGAACATCAGCACGCAGGACGGAATCGGCGCGACGATGTCGTACCCCTCGTCGATCAACGCCTTCAACTGCGGAATGTTGAAATTCTTGTATTTCTCGACCGTCTCGAGATCGCCCAGCTCGAGCTTTGGCATGCCGCAGCACTTCTCCTTGCCCACCACTTTCACCGCGATGCCGTTGTGCTCGAACACCGCGGTCAGATCTTCTGGCAGGTGTGGCTCATTGCGATCGCCATAGCAGGTGACGAACAACGCGACCTTGCCTCGGGTTGCGTCCGTGGCCTGCACCTCGGTGACCGAGCCTGCGAGCTTGCGCGCACGACGGCTGCCGGTCTTCGAGTGAAACTTCGGGATCGGCGCCGTCGCATCCACACCGAGGGTGGCCTCCAGCAGCTTGCGGCCCGCCTGTGTGGCGTTCACCGCGTTCACCACTTCCGCCACCACCGGGATACCGGCGATGCTGCCGAGCCCGCGCGTATTCGAGAGTAGTTTGTCGCGAAAGTTGTGCTCGCCCTTGCGATGCTGATGATGCTTGGCGCGCAGCATCAGGTGCGGGAAGTCGATGTTCCATGGATGCGGCGGGACGTAGGGACACTTGGTCATGAAACACATGTCACACAGGTAACAGTGATCGACCACGTCCCAATGGACCTTCTTGTCCACTCCATCGAGCTCGAGCGTTTCACCCGCGTCGATCGCGTCAAACAGGGTCGGGAAGGAATTGCACAACGAGAAGCAACGGCGGCAGCCGTGGCAGATGTCGAAAACTCGCTCGAGTTCCGCATCGAGCGCGGCCCCGTCGTTGAATTCGGCGCTCTTCCAGTCGAGCGGTTGACGCGAGGGAGCCTGGAGACTCCCTTCGCGTATGCCGGTATCAGAAGGACTCAATGGTCGCGGCTGTCAGATGGAATCGAGCGCCTTCTGGAAACGATTGGCATGAGAACGCTCGGCCTTGGCCAGAGTTTCAAACCAGTCGGCGATTTCGGAGAAACCCTCTTCGCGCGCGGCTTTCGCCATGCCGGGGTACATGTCGCTGTATTCGTGCGTCTCGCCGGCGATTGCCGCCTTGAGATTCATCTTGGTTTCGCCGATCGGCAGACCCGTCGCCGGATCGCCCACCGACTCGAGATATTCGAGGTGACCGTGCGCATGGCCGGTCTCGCCTTCCGCCGTCGAACGGAACACCGTGGATACGTCGTTGTATCCCTCGACGTCGGCCTTGGCTGCGAAATACAGATAGCGGCGATTCGCCTGCGACTCGCCGGCGAATGCGTCCTTCAGATTCTTTTCGGTCTTGCTGCCTTTCAGGTTCACGGCTCTCTCCTTCAGTTACCAGTCGAGAATTGCTCTCATTTAGACTTGTTCTAAGAGTGGGCGCGAACTCTACGGCCGCGCGTGCGCACGCGTCAATCGGGGGTCCATGACGACAGGCGCGACGGCAACAGTCGTTGCCCAACCGCCGCGCGACGTTTAACGTCGCGCGCGTGAAAGCAAACCCTCAGAAGAAAGACCCCCAGAAGAAAGACAACCTGCCCGACTTCGAACAGTCGCTGGTAGAACTCGAAGCGCTCGTGGCGAAACTCGAACAGGGCGACGTGCCGCTCGAAGACGCGCTCAAGACTTTCGAGCGTGGCGTCGCGCTTACGCGTCAATGCCAGACGGCACTGCGTACCGCACAACAAAAGGTCGAAGTGCTGCTGGCGCGCAATGGCGAGGAGACGATCGAGCCATTCGCGGACCCCGACGACGACGACGCAGACGAAGACGAAGACGAAGATGAAGATGAAGACGAGCGCTGATTCGCAGCCACCTGCGTCGCCAAGTTTTCTCGCCGCACGGGTTCCTTTTTATCAACAGCGCATCGAGGGCGTGCTCGCGCGCGCGCTCGACATCGAGGGCGGCGCGACACCGCGGCTGCTCGAAGCGATGCGCTACAGCACGCTCGCCGGCGGCAAGCGGGTGCGCCCGGTGCTGGTTTATGCGACGGGCGAGGCGTTCGGCGCATCGATCGAAACACTCGATGCCGCCGCGGCAGCAGTCGAGCTCATTCACGTCTACAGCCTGGTGCACGACGATCTGCCGGCGATGGACGACGACGATCTGCGGCGCGGCCGACCGACCTGTCATCGCGCGTTCGATGAGGCCACGGCCATCCTGACTGGCGATGCGTTGCAAGCCCGCGCCTTCGAAATTCTGACGCAGGCACCGGCGCACATTGCGGCAGCGGCACGCCTGGAAATGCTGCGCGTGC
>Ga0193752_1002434_pt1 | contig 13961 bp, 12 predicted proteins | sample H1c1metaG_FD_144924 | JGI IMG/M metagenome (GOLD analysis project Ga0193752, IMG submission 144924) | Soil microbial communities from a riparian zone of the East river system, Colorado, United States - H1c1 | ecosystem: Environmental > Terrestrial > Soil > Riparian zone | place: USA: East River... | reverse complement strand
CTCGATCGAATTGAGCTGGCATACGCCGCGCGCCACTTCAATTCGATCGAGATCAATGGGTCGTTCTACTCGCTGCAGAAGCCATCGCTCTACCAGCGCTGGCACGACGCCACGCCCGATGACTTCGTGTTCGCGGTGAAGGGTGGCCGCTTCATCACCCACATGAAGAAGCTGATCGACGTGCGCGTGGCGCTCGCGAACTTCCTGGCGTCCGGCGTGCTGTGCCTCGAGGAGAAGCTGGGGCCGATCCTGTGGCAGTTTCCGGAGTCGCTGCCCTGCGACCTCGAGCGCTTCGCGGCGTTCTTCGAGCTGCTGCCGAGAGACACGCGAGCGGCCGCAGCGCTCGCGCGCGAGCACTCGCCGCGGTTCGCGGATCGGGTCGCCACGCGCGTCGAGCGGAACCGGCCATTGCGCCACGCTGTCGAGGTCCGAGCCGCGAGCTGCGTCGAACCGGCCTTCATCGACCTGTTGCGCCAGCATGGCCTGGCCTGCGTCGTCGCCGATACGGCCGGCAAGTGGCCGATGATCGAAGCGCCGACCGCGAGCTTTACGTACGTGCGCCTGCACGGCGGCAAGAAGCTCTACGTCAGCGGATACGGGCCGCGCGCCATCGCGAGCTGGGCGGACCGTGTCGCCGCTTGGCGCGAGCGGGGCGATGTCTACGTGTACTTCGACAACGACGCGAAGGTGCACGCGCCCTTCGACGCGGCAGCGCTCGCCAAGGCGCTCGGCGTCACGATCGGTGAGCCGCTTCGCAACAAGCGCGGCAAGCTCGCAAAGCGCCGGCCGCTGCGCGAAGCGATTCGCGGTGGATGACGAGCGTGGGCGCGCGGTTGCCACTCATGGGGCGGTGCGATCACATGAGCTTGCGCGCAACGCGAGGATTGTCGCGCGTCTTGGCCAACGCGAGGTGGCACGTGGGCTGCTCACGCCCAGCTGCTCGCGCATGAGCACGAGCGCATTCTAAGATCGCATTCTACTACCAGGAGAGGAATCACCTATGGCAACGGCCCAAGGCAGCCAAAGCAAAGCAGGCAAATCCCGTCAACCGGCGCGCTCGCGACAGAGCGATACCGAAGAGCTGAGCGGCGAGCGCGACGAGCACTACAACCTGATCTCCGTCCTCTACCACGGCCTTCAGGGCGCCGATCAGGGCGCGATCTATGCGAAGGATGCAGAGGAGGCCGGCGACGATGAGCTGGCCGAGTTCTTCCGGGCTGCCGGGCAGCAGCACGGCGAGCTCGCGCGGCGCGCCAAGCAGCTGCTGTTCCAGCGCTTGGGGGAGAACGGCGAACAGTCCCCATCCGGGCGCAAGAGGAAGGCCTCGAGCGACGAGGACGAGGACGAAGCGGACGACGATTGAGCTTGGGGGCGCGGGACCTCGGCCTGCCCTGTTATAAGGGCAGCGACGAGGTCCCATGCCCTACGCCGAAGGCCGCACGTACCACGACGCCGATTCGCACGTGATGGAGACGCCCGAGTGGCTGTTCTCGTTTGCCGACGCGGAGCTGTTGCCCAAGCTCAAGCCGCTCGCGCTGCAGGGTGTACCGGCGGCGAAGCTCGAGCGCTTCATGGAGAAGCTGAACGCGCAGCACGTCGATCCCGAGTATCGCAAGGATGACCAAGCGCAGCTGATGTTGCGCAAGAACTGGAGCGCGATCGGCTCGTTCTTGAAGCAAGACCGCGGCAAGGCGCTCGACCTGCTCGGCTTCAAGAGCCAGCTGGTGTTCAACACGTTCTTGAGCTCGGAGCTGCAGCGCGCCGAGCACGGGGACGACGCGGCGTATGCCTACGGGCTGGCGCGCGCGCACAACCGTTCGATCGTCGACTTCTGCTCGGTCGACCGGCGCTTGCTGTCGACGTGTTACGTGCCGCTGCGCGACTTCGAGCGCGCGCGGATGATCGCGCAAGAAGCGATCGCGATGGGCGCGCGTGCGTTGCTGGTCGCGTCGGCGTGCCCGCGCGGACATTCACCCAGCCATCTCGCGCTCGACCCGGTATGGGCGCAGGCGCAAGAGGCGGGACTCCCGATCGTGTTTCACGTCGGCGGCGGCGGAAAGCTGATCGACCCCGGCTACTTCGAGAACGGCTTACCGCCGGTGCCGGACTTCCACGGTGGCGCGGAGAACTTCCGCTCCGTCGACTACATGCCGATTCCGTTCCCGGTGATCCAGACGCTGTCGGCGATGATCTTCGACGGCGTGCTCGAACGGTTCCCGCGCTTGAAATTCGGCGTGATCGAGCAGGGCGCTTCGTGGGTGCCCGGCTTCATGCGCCAGCTCGACTCCGCGCTCTTGGCGTTCTCCAGGATGGAAGAGCGACTGCAGAAGCTGTCGCTCAAGCCGAGCGAGTACGTCACGCGGCAAGTGCGCGTGACGCCGTACCCCACGGAAGACGTCGCGTGGATCGTGCAACAATCGAGCGACGAGATCTGCTTGTTCTCCAGCGACTACCCGCACGTCGAAGGCGGCCGCAACCCGATCAAGCGCTTCGACGAAAGCACGGCGGGCCTATCGGATGCTGCCAAGCAGCGGTTCTACGCGGACAACTTCGTCGACCTGATGGGCCCTGCGGCGTTTAGCGACATCTGAGCTGGTCCAGCGCTTGCACCTCTCGGCTCACAGAGGTGCAACATGCTCAAGCTCGGCATCATCATCGGTACCACGCGGCCCGGTCGCAAAGCGGAGACGGTCGCACGCTGGGTTCTCGAGAAAGCCAGCGACCGGCCGGACGCGAAGCTCGAGCTGATCGACATCGCGGATTACAACCTGCCGCTGCTCGACGAGGCCAATCCGCCGTCGATGGGCAAGTACGAGAAGCCGCACACCAAGAAGTGGGCGAGCGTAATCGCCGGTTATGACGGCTTCGTGTTCGTGACGCCGGAATACAACCACGGCACGTCGGGCGCGCTGAAGAACGCGATCGATTTCGTGTACGCGGAGTGGAACAACAAGGCCGCGGGCTTCGTGAGCTATGGCAGCGCGGGCGGGACGCGCGCGGTCGAGCAGCTGCGATTGTCGATGGCCGAGCTTCAGGTCGCCGACGTACGCGCGCAAGTGACGTTCTCGATCTACACCGACTTCGAGAACGGCGCACTCAAGCCGAACGCGCAGCACGAGAAGAGCCTCAAGACGATGCTCGACCAGCTCACGAAATGGAGCGCGGCGCTGCAGACGGTGCGCGTTAAATAGGCCGTGCTCATAGGCGGCGCCATGGCCGAGGTCCAGAAGCTCCTGAACCCCGACGTGCTGGAGCAAGTGGACGCGATGCTTCCCGAAGCTTTGCGGGTTCAGCTCCCCGCCACGCGCACGGCGTTCAAGGTGCGCTGCGAGCGCGCTTGGGGCTCGAGCGAAGGTGGCGCTTCGCGCACGTGTGTGCCGGATTGGCTCAGCGAGCGTTGAAGACCGCCTCGGTTGCGGCGCATTTCGATCGCTAGCTCTTGGCACCTTGGGTGCATTCAGCCCGGCCATGGGTAGCGCGAACGAGGACTGGGTCGCCGAGCGGGCGCGCATCCTCAAGGCGACGATCGATCAGCTCGGCCTGCGCATCGAGGGCACCTACCTCGAGAAGCTGGTCACGCGCTTGTACGCGGAGCTCGACGCCGCCGGCATCCGCTTCAAGCCCAAGGTGTATCTGGCGGATGAGTGGGCGTGCCCGGACGGCGTGCCGGTCATCGGCATTCCGTTCTACCTCGCCGACGAGAGGCTCTCGCGGATCGAGGACGAGATCATGGACGGCATCGAGGCTTCGTCCGAAGAGACGATCCTCGCCTACCTGCGCCACGAGTGCGGCCACGCCATCAACTATGCGTACAAGCTGCACGAGCTCCCGGAATGGAATCGAGTGTTCGGTGCCTACTCGGCGCCGTATCTCGATGACTTCAAGCCCCAGCCGTTCTCGCGCAATTTCGTGCGCCACATCCCCGGCTTCTACGCGCAGAAGCACCCGGACGAGGATTTCTCCGAGACGTTCGCGGTCTGGCTCACGCCGGACTCACGTTGGCGCGAGACGTATCAGCGCTGGGGCGCGTATCAGAAGCTGGTCTACCTCGATGGGCTGATGCACGAGATTGGCGATAAGCCGCCCGTCGTTACCGGCGAGGACTACGACTTTGCGAGCGAAGCGCTCGTGCACTCGCTCGACGAGCATTACAAGCGCAATAAGCCCGATCTCCTCGAGCTGCCGCCGGAGCTGGACCACGAGCTGCGCGCGGTCTTTCGGTCCGGGCCGCGCCACTCGGCGGATGCGGTGCCCGCGAGCGAGCTGATCGCGCAGCACCGCCGCGCGCTGGTCGTCTCGATCGCCGACTGGACGGGTCTCTACGACGTCACGGTGCGCTCGCTGATCGCGCACTTCGCCGAGCGCAGCGCTCAGCTGGAGCTGTGGGTCGAGGAGCGCGATCGCACCAACACGCTGATTCGGCTGGTCGCGCTCGCGACTGCGCTGTGCATGAACCGCGTTCACAAGGGCAGCTTCGTGCTGGCCTAGGCAGGAGATCTTTTGGAAAAGCTCAGCGTCGCGCTGCTCTACGATGTGATCGAGGATCAAGAGAAAAGCGACTACGAAGAACAGCCTGTGTATCAGGCGGTCGAGCGCGCGCTCAGCGACCGCGGCCACACCGTCAAGACGATCGCGGCCGGGCCCGACGTGCGCAAGCTGGTCGGCAGCCTCGAGAACGACGACAGCGAGATCGTCTTCAACCTGTGTGAGTCGCTCGGCGGCGTGGAGCGCCACGCGATCAACGTCGTCTCGCTGCTCGAGCTGCTGGGCAAGCGCTTCACCGGCACCGGCTCGCTCGGCCAGATGCTCGCGCACGATAAAGCGCTGGCCAAGAAGATCTTCGACTTCCACGGCCTCAAGTATCCGAAGTTCTCCACGATGGACGCAGGCCAAGTGGAGTGGTCGGACGAGCTGAAGTTCCCGCTGTTCGTGAAGCCGACGAATACCGACTCGTCGATCGGCATCGACGATCACTCGCTGGTGCGCAACGTCAAGCAGCTGATGGAGCGGCTCTCGTATATCCACACCGAGATCAAGGCGCCGGTGTTGATCGAGGAGTACATCGAGGGCCGCGAGCTGTTCGTCGGCGTGCTCGGCAATGACCGGCCGGAAGCCCTGCCGATCATCGAGTGGGACTTCAGCAAGGTGAAGCGCGGCGCGAAGTTCGCCACGTACGACGCGAAATGGAATGTGCAGTCCGAAGGCTACAAGGCACCCGAGCTGTTCCCGGACGACATCCCCGAGGCCGTCTACAAGCAAATCCAGACCACCGCGGTCGAGGCCTGCAAAGCGCTCAAGATCGCCGACTACGGCCGCGTCGACATGCGCGTACGCCCGAAGGATCAAGGCGACTGGGAGGTCTTCATCATCGAGGTGAACCCGAACCCGTACCTGGAATGCACAGCCGAGGTCGCGATGGCGGCGCAGCGCAAGCAGCTCGAGTACGCCGACCTTGTCGAGAAGATCCTAGAGCTGGCGATGCACCGCAATCGCATGCATGAGGCACCGGCGCCGATCCCGACACCCGAAAATGGAGCGCGCGCATGACGATCGCCGACGTCATCGGCTGGCTCAGCTCGGCCATCCTGGTCGTGACCTTGTTCGTGCAGGTCCGCAAGCAATGGGTCGACCGCACCAGTCGCGGCGTGTCGCCGTTTCTATTCGTCGGCCAGCTCGCCGCATCGCTCGGCTTTCTCGCGTACAGCGTGACCATCGAGAGCTGGGTGTTCGTAGCGACCAACGCGCTAACTTCACTGGCGGCGTTGTTCGGCCTGGGCGTCACCCTTCTTCATCGCAACCGCGGCGCTGCGTCCGAAGCCGGCCGCGCGCGCCACCCGGAGCACGCCTGATGCGCTATCTCGCATTCGCTACTGACTACGACGGCACGCTCGCGCATCACGGCCTCGTGCCGGAGGCCGCGCTCAAGGCGCTCAAACGCGCGAAAGAGAGCGGCCGCCAGCTGATCTTGGTCACAGGCCGCGAGCTCGAAGACTTGATGAAGGTCTTTCCGGAGTACGCAGTCTTCGATCGCATCGTTGCCGAGAACGGCGCACTGCTGTTTTGCCCGGCGACGCGCGAGGAGACCGTGCTCGGCGAGGCGCCGTCTCCTGCGCTGGTCAAGCGGCTCAAGGAGCTCGGTGTGACCCCGCTCTCCGTAGGGCGCTCGATCGTGGCCACCTGGTCGCCGAACGAGCAGGTGGTGCTCGACGCGATCCGCGCGCTCGGGCTCGAGCTGCAGGTGATCTTCAACAAAGGCGCGGTGATGGTGCTGCCGAGCGGCATCAACAAAGCGTCCGGCCTGCGCGCCGCGCTCGCCGAGCTCTCGCTCTCGTCGCACAACGCGCTCGCGATCGGCGATGCCGAAAACGATCACGCGCTGATCTCGGAGTGCGAGCTGGGCATCGCGGTATCGAACGCGCTGCCCACCCTACAAGAGCGCGCGGACTGGGTCACGCGCGGCGTGGCCAGCGAAGGCGTGTGCGAGATCATCGAGGATCTCGTGACCTCGGACCTGATCGGGCTGCAGCCTCGGCTCGCCCGCCACGACGTTGCGATCGGCACGAGCGGGGACGGCGACGGTGACGGCAAGCCGGTCACGCTGCACCCTTATGGCCGGCGCGTGCTGTTGTGCGGCGCATCCGGCAGCGGCAAGTCCACGCTGGCCACGGCGTTCTTCGAGGCGCTGCTCGAAAAGCACTACCAGTTTTGCCTGGTCGATCCGGAAGGCGACTTCGATGCCGTCGAGGCCGCGCTGGTGCTCGGCGATCAGCAGAAGGCTCCGAACGTCGACGAGATCGTCGGCGTGCTCAAGTCGGCGGACAAGAGCGTGGTGGCCAACTTGATCGCGGTACCGTTCGATGAGCGCAATGCGTTTCTCGTGCAGCTGCTCGCGCGCTGCTCGGAGCTGCGGGCGCGCACCGGACGGCCGCACTGGTTCGTGATCGACGAGGCCCACCACATGATCCCGGAGGGCGACGTGAAGGTGCCCGATCCGATCGCGTACGCTCCGAGCGGGCTGATGCTGATCACCGTGCATCCCGAGCGCATCGCCAAGAGCGTGCTCGCGAACATCGACACGCTGATCGTCGTCGGCCAGGGCGCGCACGAGGCGGTCGAGAGCTTCGCGAAGCTCGTCGGTGCCAAGGCTCCGCTGGAGGCCGATTACGGGACGGTCGGCTCGGGCCAAGCGTTGATCTGGGCGTGGCGCGATGAGCCGCTGCCGCGCCTGTTCACGCCGGCGCCGCCCAAGCTCACGCGCCACCGCCATCGCCGTAAGTACGCAGCCGGCGAGCTGGGCGAGGACAAGAGCTTTTTCTTCCGTGGCCCGCACGACCAACCTGATGCTGTTTCTGCAGATCGGCGACGGCGTCGATGACGCGACTTGGCTCCACCACCTGCGCCAGCACGACTACTCGGGCTGGATCCGTGGCTCGATCAAGAACCCGGAGCTGGCGGAGGCGATCGCGGCGATCGAGCAGGACGAGGGCAGCGCAGGCACGAGCCGCAAGCTAATTCGTGAAGCGATCGAGAAGGTGTACACGCTCCCCGCGTGAGCAGCGCAGCCGCCTCTAATGAGGCAAAGACGCCACAGGTTTCGTGGATGATTTGCCAGTGTTTACTGGCATGCCGGGTGCACATGCACGGTCCACCTGCCCGTGCGGAAGCACGGACATACACCCCTTCGAGGTTCCATGCGCATCGCTCAAGTCGCTCCGCTTTACGAAAGCGTTCCTCCGCAGCTCTACGGCGGTACTGAACGCGTCGTCTCGTACTTGACCGAGGCGTTAGTGCAGCAAGGGCATCACGTCACGCTCTTCGGAGCGGGTGATTCGAAGACCGACGCCGAGCTGGTCAGCGTGGTGCCGCGCTCCCTGAGGCTCGATCCGACGTGCACCGATAATCTGGCACCTCATCTTTTAATGCTCGAGCAAGTCATCGCCCGGGCGCACGCTTTCGATGTCGTGCACTTCCACGTCGACTACCTGGGCTTTCCCTTCTCACGGCGGCTACTCTGCCCGTCGGTCACCACGCTGCACGGACGCCTCGATCAGCCGCACCTCGTACCGATAATGGAAGAGTACGCAGACATGCCCCTGTGCTCGATCTCGGACGCGCAGCGCACGCCGCTGCCGGAGGCGAGCTGGAGCAAGACCGTGTACCACGGCCTGCCGCTCGACTTGTACCGGCCGCGCTTTGCGCCCGGCGAGTACTTCGCGTTCATCGGCCGGATCTCGCCGGAGAAGCGCGTCGACCGAGCGATCGAGGTGGCCAAGAAGCTCGGCGTGCCGCTCAAGATCGCGGCCAAGGTCGACGCAGCAGATCGCAAATACTACGAAGCGGTGATCAAGCCGCTGCTCGATCACCCGTTAATCGAGTACATCGGTGAAATTGGCGAAGCGGAGAAGAGCGAGTTCCTCGGTCGAGCGCGCGCGCTGATGTTCTTGATCGATTGGCCCGAGCCGTTCGGCCTGGCGATGATCGAAGCGATGGCGTGCGGCACCCCGGTGGTCGCGTTCAGCGGCGGCTCGGTGCCGGAGGTCGTGGACCCCGGCATCACCGGCTACATCGTTCACGACATGGACGAAGCCCTGCAAAAGGCCGCGATCGTCCACGAGCTCGACCGCAAAAAGTGTCGCGCGCACTTCGAGCGCCGCTTCAGCGCGGGCCGCATGGCGCGCGAGTACACCGATCTGTACGCGGCCTTGATCGACGGTCGCGCGACCAGCATCTCGGGGCTCATTCAAACGCCGACCAACGACGCGAGGCTCCGGCTGGCGAGCGCAGCCGAGTGAGGTGAACGATGATCGAGTCGGTCATTCCGGAGGAGGATCGCTACTCGATCGCCGCGCGGTCGGCGCTGACGACGCGCGTGCTCAAGCACGGCGATACGTTCGGCGTGTTCGATCGCCACGGCGACATCCGCGCGATGGGCATGCGCGGGGCGGAGGGCCTGTACCACGAGGGCACGCGCTTTCTATCGCTCTTGCGCTTGCGCTTGAGCGACGAGCGGCTGCTGCTGCTCAGCTCGACCGTTCGCGAGAACAACTTGGTGCTGGCCGCGGACCTCACCAACGCCGACATCGTGCGGCCGGGCGAGCCGCCGATCGCCTACGGCGCGCTGCACGTGCTGCGCTCGCGGTTCTTGTGGCGGTCGGCCTGCTACGAGCATCTCCAGGTCTCCAACTACAGCGATACCGCGGTCGAAGTGCGGCTCGAGCTGCTGTTCGGCGCCGACTTCGCCGACGTGTTCGAGGTGCGCGGCACCGAGCGCAGCAAGCGCGGCGCGGTCGCAGCGGCGCGGATCGATGGCCCGGAGGTGATCATCGGCTACACCGCGCTCGACGGTGTACGGCTCGCGACGCGCTTGCGCTTCGAGCCCGCGCCGACGTTTGCTTCGGAAGGCCGCGCCGAGTTCAAGCTGCACCTCGAGGCCAAGCACGCGCAAAACATCTACGTGACCGTGCGCTGCGAGAGCGTCGGCAGCGAGATCCCGCCGATGCTCACGTTCGACGCCGCGTACGCGGCCGCCAGCGCGGCGCTCACGCAGGTCGAGAGTGATGAGTGCCGGATCACCACGTCGAACGAGGACTTCAACGCTTGGATCGACCGATCGATCGCTGACTTGCACATGCTGGTGACCGAGACGCCGTACGGGCGCTATCCGTACGCCGGCGTGCCTTGGTTCTCTACACCGTTCGGTCGTGACGGCATCATCACCGCGCTGGAAGCGCTGTGGCTGAACCCGAGCATCGCGCGCGGCGTGCTCGGCTACTTGGCGGCGATGCAGGCCGACCACCGCGATGAAGCGGCCGACGCCGAGCCGGGCAAGATCCTGCACGAGCTGCGGCACGGCGAGATGGCGCGGCTGCGCGAGATCCCGTTCGGTTGCTACTACGGCAGCGTCGACTCGACGCCGCTGTTCGTGGTGCTCGCCGCCGCGTACTTCGAAGCTACCGGCGATCGCCCGTTCATCGAGCAGCTGTGGCCGCACGTGGAGCGCGCGCTCCGCTGGCTCGACGAGCACGGCGATCCCGACCACGACGGCTTCATCGAGTACGACAAGCGTTCGCACGACGGCCTGGTGCAGCAAGGCTGGAAGGACTCGCACGACTCGGTGTTCCACGCCGACGGCTCGCCCGCCGTGGGTCCGATCGCGCTGTGCGAGGTGCAAGGCTACGCGTATGCCGCGCGCCGCGGTGCCGCCGGGCTGGCGCGTGCGCTCGGGCGGACGGAGCGCGCTCAGCAGCTCGATCTACAAGCCGACGTGCTGCGCAACGCGTTCGACGATGCGTTTTGGTGCGAGGAGATCGGCATGTTCGCGCTCGCGCTCGACGGCCACAAGCAGCCGTGCCGCGTGCGCACCTCGAACCCAGGCCACTGCTTGCTCATGGGCATCGTGAAGCCGGAGCGCGCGCCGCAGCTCGCCGAGCAGCTGCTTTCACCCGAGATGTTCTCCGGCTGGGGCATCCGCACGCTCGCGACCACCGAGCGCCGCTACAACCCGATGAGCTACCACAACGGCTCGATCTGGCCGCACGACAACGCGCTGATCGCGGCCGGTCTCGCGCGCTACGGGCTGACCGTGCCGGCGATGCGCGTGCTCGAAGGCCTGTTCGATGCCAGCCGCTACGTCGACTTGCACCGCTTGCCCGAGCTGTTCTGCGGCTTCCCGCGCCGGCCCGGCGAAGGCCCGACGCTGTATCCGGTCGCGTGCTCGCCGCAAGCGTGGGCGGCCGCCGCGCCGCTGTTGCTCCTGCAGGCCTCGCTCGGCATGAGCATCCAAGCCGAGGGCCCGTGCGTGCGCTTCGACCGCGCGACGCTGCCTCCGTTCCTGCAGACCGTGCTGCTGCGCAACCTGACGGTGGGCAGCGCCGGCGTCGATCTCTCCTTGCAGCGCCACCCGGACAACGTCGGCATCAACGTGCTGCAACGTCGCAGCGCGGTGCAAGTTATGTCCATCAAGTAGCGCTGTCGATCAAGTCGCGTTGCGCGGGCGCGAACGACGCGGGTAAGTGAGGGCGCGCCTATCGTTTAAAAGGCAACGCCGGCTCAGCACTCGCGTGCCGGCCGGCGGCGTCCGTGAGGTGCGCGCGGTTTAGGCGCGCGCGAGGTCACATGCCCGCGTCTTCGTCCGGCGTGCACGCGATCTCGAGGAGAGGGAACATCGCCACGTCAGCAGCCGCACTCGACAGGAACCGCTCCGGATACACCGTGCGCTCGATGCAACCCATCAGCGAAGCCGAACGGAGACCGCACTTGCCTTCCGGCCTGCAGCAACCCGAAGCCGGCATGTTGAGGGCGTTGATGAAAGTCGGGCAGATCGCCGCGTCCACGTCCGTGCCGACCTGACCAACGCCGGTGCATACAGGAGCAGCCACCGTGCCGCCGGTGACCGCGCCGCAGATGTCGCCATTGGCGGCATCACAGCAGGGCTGGAGCATCATGCCGCCGGCGCTAACCGGGCCGCACATCGCCGTAGCGCCAGGACACGAGATCGGGGTGAGGTCGGGAGCCGGCATGCCGCCAGTGCCGCCGGTGCCACCACCGCCGGTGCCGCCGCCGCCGTCGCCGCCGGTGCCGCCACCGCCGGTGCCGCCGCCGCCATCACCACCGTCGCCAGCCGTGCCGCTGCTGCCGCCGCTGCCGCCGCTGCCACCGGTGCCGCCCGCGGGCGTCTCGTCTTCGTCGTCACCGCAACCGACAACGCCGACACAGAGGAAACCAACGATGAGCGACAAGCTCAGCGCTCTCTTCAAGGTCATCAAGTAGTTCATTTGCGAATCCCTTCCCAGTTGCCCAATAGCCAGCTCAGCGCTGGCGACAGTTGGGCGTAGCCTACTCGACGTCGTCGCGCGACCGATACTCTTCGGCGCTCAAACCCGATTCCGCGATTAGCCACATTTACAACGGGTACTACGACAACGATGTCATGTGCGCCTGCGCCACCCGCGCGTGACTGCATTGCGCAGACTGAGACGCGTCCGCACGCAAGTGACCCCCAGTGTTTTACGTCTCGCGCAGCGAAGCCGGCGCACGCCCTATCGGCCGCCAAGTTTTGAGAAATCTAAAGTGGCACCTTAAAAAACTCAAAGGTTGCCGCAGGCGGTTACCGGCGCTCGAGCGCCAGATCGTGGGCCTGGTGGTAGGCGCCGCCGAGCTTGGACCAGTCGAGCTCCCAAGAGCGCTTCTCGACTTGGTTGCGCATCTCGATGCGGTCGCGGCGGGCCAGCGAGACGTATGCGAACAACCGCTCCGCGAGGTCGCGCGTGACCTCGGCTTCCGGGCGGCCGCGGCGTGACAGCACCGAGAGCCCCCACTTCTCGTGATCGGGCAGCATCTCCTGCACGTAGCGGCCGAAGCCGGCGAGGTCGCTCGACAGCGCAGGCGTGCCGAGCGCCATGCACTCGAGCGGCGTGTAACCCCACGGCTCGTACGCGCTCGGAAAGAGCCCGAGGTGGCAGCCGCGCACGAACTGCTCGTACTCGATGCCCCACAGCGGGTTCACCGGGGTAATGAACTCCGGGTGGTACACGATCTTGACCGGGTCCTCGGGGCGGTTGAACAGCTGCAAGTGGCGCAAGCGCACGAGCACCGGATCGTTTTGATCGTCCTCGAGGATGTGGGTGACGATCGGCGGCAGGACATCCATCCGAAACGCGGCCTGCGTGCGCCGGTAGCGGAGCTGCCAGTACTCCTCGATCAAGTCGTCGAGGCGCAGATCCTGGCCGGCGGCAGCGCGGCGCGCGACCTCTTCACCGACGCGACCCACGATGCGATCGCACACCTCGGTCAGCTGGTTGAGGACGCCGCGCTTCTCGAGCACCAGCGGGTTGAGCGAGCGCGTCGGCCGCGAGGTGACGATGAAGAAGATCACCGTGATGCCCAGGCGCACCGCCTTGAGCTGCGCGTTGAGCTGGGCGAGCGCGTCGAGGCACAGATCGAAGCCCTTATTATGAGGCTCGAAGCGCCCGCTCGAGAACATGTACAGCGTGCGATTGAGGTCGAAGCTTTGATTGGGGAAGAAGTACCCCATCGTGAAGTCGTGCAGCCGCTCTTTGAACTGCGCGTGATAGGTCTGGAAGTCGTGGCCGACGTTGTAGCGGGCGATGTTCAGGCCGTTGGGCGTGATCACGTCGGGCGTGCGGCCGAGCAGCGCGGTGCATTCCTCCGCCGTGATCTGCGAGACGGTCGTGAATACGTGCGCGTCCTCCGCGCAGGTTCGCTCGATCGTGTGCGGCGCGAGCACGTTGTAGTGCTTGGCCGCCGCCTCGGGGTCGATATCCGGCAAGCGCTCGTAGAAGTCCGGCTCGCTGGAAGCGATGTAGCGGCCGAGCTGGGTCGCATGCGTCGTGAACACGGTCGCGATCGGCAGCCGCGCCTTGCGCAGCACCGGCAGCGCGACGCCACCCTGCCACTCGTGGAACTGCGCGATCATCCGCGCCGGGGCAGGCCTTCGCGCGCGCGTTCGGTCGAGCTCCTCTTGGGCGCCCTGCAGCATCCGCCGGACGGCGTCGCCGAACAGGATGGCGGCGTCCATCAGCGGGTCGTGGTCGGGCGCCGGAATACCGTGCGCGTCGCGCATGATCTGCCGCAGCTCGGGCAGCGCGGCGCTGAGCTTGTCGTGCTCGAGCAGCAGCACGCGCGGCCGGCCTTCGATCAGCCAGTGGCCGTGGTGCACCGGCAGCCCTGCCCGCTCGACCGCTTGAATCGCGCTCGCCAGCCAGCCGGTCGCGGCCGTCTCCTCCATCTCGAGCTGGGCTTTGCCGGCGATATACGGGCCGATCAGGCAGTAGCGGTCGCGCCACCGCGCGACCATCAGCGGCACCTTCGAGCGCACCACTTGATAGATGCCGCCGACCTGGTTGCAGACCTCCCAGGCGGTCTCGAACAGAAACGCGTCGCTGGGCGCCTCTTCATGGCGCGCCGGCTCGGAGCTGCGAGCGGCCTGGACGGCGGGGGGG
>Ga0193752_1002432_pt1 | contig 13964 bp, 12 predicted proteins | sample H1c1metaG_FD_144924 | JGI IMG/M metagenome (GOLD analysis project Ga0193752, IMG submission 144924) | Soil microbial communities from a riparian zone of the East river system, Colorado, United States - H1c1 | ecosystem: Environmental > Terrestrial > Soil > Riparian zone | place: USA: East River... | reverse complement strand
TGCAAAAGCGGTATAAGCATCAGGTACTTTTATAAGCGTAGCATCGATCGGTTGTTTTAATTCCTGTGTTTCATTTACAATGATGATGCTGGCTTTGGTACTGTAGAGGTATTCTTCGTATTTAGGATTTGCCAAAAAAGCCAGTTGCCCGCTTTGTGCTTCTTCAATTTTACCAAAAGATGCAACAGCAGTATCGGCATTGCCTTCAACTTTTCCGTTGATCATCAGGGCTATTTGTGCTGCGGTGAATTGCATATTGGTTAATGGTTAATAGTTAATGGTTCATGGAAATACATTTACTATGAGCTATGAACCATGAACTATTATCTTAAATAACAAATGTAATATTTTTTAACCTTGCCCATCAGGTTTTGATTGATCAAAGCATTATCAACTTCCGAAATATCCTTTACTGTTCCGTCTTTAAAAAGAATATGAATATGCTCATCCTCCAGGTTGTAGGTACTGCTTGACACTTCATCTGCAAAAACCAGCCAGCCTGCTTCTGCTTCATCTATATTTAATTTACTGCAGGTTTCAGCAATTTTTTGCTGCACCAGTTCTTCATTAACCGGGCTGCCAAAGTACTGAACTTTAAGCAATTGCCGGTTAATAATTCCTTTGCATAAAAAAGACAGGATCTTATCCTCGTGATGGCACCAACCTTTTATGGCTGCCAATACATCATAATCATCCAGGTTGCAGAATTCTTCGAGTGTAACGTTTTGAATGGGTTGGGTAATAAAATTATGCAGGGGTTGTTGTGTGGCTGCTTTAATGTATTTAGCTCTTTTAATGATGCGCTTGAGCATTTGCTCGGCACACAAAACAGTTTTATGCAGGTAAACCTGCCAGTACATGAGGCGGCGGGCCACTAAAAATTTTTCTATTGAATAAATTGATTTTTCTTCCACCATTAATTCTCCGTTATGTACGGTAAGCATTTTGATGATGCGGTCGTAGCCTATAACGCCTTCATTTACGCCCGAGAAAAAACTATCTCTTGTCAGATAATCCAGCCGGTCCACATCCAGCTGGCCGCTAATGAGCTGGTAAAGAAATTTTTTGTGGTAACGGTCTGTAAAGATCTCAATGGCCAGGTTCAGTTGGTTGTTGAATTGCCTGTTCAGTTCCTCAATGATCATGATAGACAGTTCCTCATGATGCCTGCTTTCTACCAGTACATGTTCTAAGGCATGGCTGAAAGGTCCGTGACCGATATCATGTAAAAGAATAGCGATCCTGGCAGCCTGTTCTTCGGCTGTAGTTATTTCAATTCCCTTGTTTTTTAATTCGGATAATGCATTGCACATTAAATGGTATGCACCCAATGCATGGTGCAACCTGGTATGTACGGCCCCCGGATATACCAGGTTTGCCATTGCCATCTGGCTGATACGACGCAGCCGCTGAAAATAAGGATGGCTGATCACTGCATAGATCAATTCATCGTCAATGGTAATGAAACCATATACCGGGTCATTGATGATTTTTCTGAAAGGCATTAACTGTTTGTTGTTTGTGGTTATGCCCTGGCATTACCGCTATTTGTTAAAAGATGCACAAAGCTATATAAAGCAGGGCATCATTGATATAAAAAATTAAATTTGTAGAAATCATCCTTTTAGCAATTGTTCGTACGCTATCATTAAAGTTGAATACAGGTATGTAGTTGAAGAGTGCGACGCCAATGAAGATGATTATATTTACTAAAGCTGGTAACAAAAAACTACCAGCCACAAACTCCAAACTAAAAATATGAGTGTAGCTAAAATTCTTTGGGTAGATGATGAAATTGACAGCCTTACATCGCAGGTAATGTTCCTGGAAAATAAGGGGTATGAAGTACAGACAAAGACCAATGGATTTGATGCCGTGGAATATGTTAAGGATAATATAGTAGATGTGGTTTTGCTTGATGAAACCATGCCGGGCATTACCGGCTTGCAAACCCTGCAACAAATAAAAGAACTGAAAAGCAATTTGCCGGTGGTTTTAATTACAAAGAACGAAGCGGAGAACCTGATGGATGAAGCCATAGGATCACAGATAAGCGATTACCTGATCAAACCGGTTAACCCCAACCAGGTTTGGCTGAGTTTGAAAAAACTGATCGATAATAAAAGGCTGGTTGCCGAAAAAACAACATCAGCCTATCAACAGGAATTCCGCAGTTTGTTTACAGCGTTAAACAGTAATCCCAATTATAACGAATGGATGGAGATATACCGGAAACTGGTTTATTGGGAACTGGAAATGAAAAAAAGCGACAGTCCTGAAATGCAGGAAGTCTTTCAAACGCAAAAAAGCGAAGCCAATACCGAATTCTTTAAATTCATCTCCCGAAATTATGCAGGTTGGGTAAATCCTAAAAGTGACGATGCTCCTATTATGAGCCACAACCTGATGAAGTTTAAAGTGCTGCCACATGTAGAGAAGGGAACGCCATTATTTTTTGTACTGATAGATAATTTGCGGTTTGATCAATGGAAAACGATTCAGCCCATTTTTGCAGACAGTTTCCGTATACATGAAGAAGAAACTTTTTATGCAATATTGCCCACAGCCACCCAGTATGCCCGTAACGCTATTTTTGCCGGCATGATGCCGGTTGATATTGAAAAGAAATTTCCCATACAATGGAAAAACGATGATGAGGACGGAGGCAAGAATATGTCGGAAGAGGATTTTTTTAAAGCACAGTTAAAAAGCCTGGGCAAAGCCGACCTGAAATACTCGTACACCAAAATAACCAATAACCACGACGGGCAAAAACTGGTTGACAATATTCACAATATGCTGGACAACGATATCAATGTGATCGTTTACAATTTTGTGGATATGCTGAGCCATGCCCGTACCGAAATGGAAGTGCTGAAAGAACTGGCAGGTGATGAAACCAGTTATCGCAGCATTACCGAAAGCTGGTTCATGCATTCGCCGCTGCACCAGGCGCTTAAAAAAATTGCTGATAAAAAATTAACGATGATCGTGGCCACCGATCACGGAAGTGTAAGGGTTAACACGCCTGCAAAAGTTATTGGTGATAAACAAACAACTTCTAACCTACGTTATAAGCATGGGCGTAATTTGAATTATGAACCAAAAGATGTGCTGGCGTTCCGGGATCCAAGGGAAGCAGGGCTACCGGTTCCCAATGTGAATTCATCCTTCATATTTGCAAAAGGCGACCTGTATTTATGCTACCCCAATAATTATAATCATTTTGCCAATTATTACCGTAATACTTTTCAGCATGGTGGTATAAGCCTGGAGGAAATGATCGTGCCGGTGATACGAATGACGAATAAATAAAAGCGCAGAGTAGCCTGATTAATTGATTTCGCAGATTTTTTTATCAACGTTTGTTGAAAACCTTTTTTTTTATTGTATGTCATTTGTTGGAGTTTGCAATCAAAATAAAAGCAGCGCATTTCCTTTAACCGGGATAAACTATGAAATACACACAACATAATTTAGATAAGATAGAAAAAGTAGCAGAAGAAAGTGGTTATGTTATCCGTTACGAAAGAGGAACTTTTCAAAGCGGTTACTGCATTCTGCAGGACCGGAAAGTGATCGTTATCAATAAATTTTTTCAAACAGAGGGCAGGATGAACACCCTTATTGACCTGATGCCGCAACTGGAAATAAATTTTGATGCCCTTACACATGAGAGCCAGAAAATGTATGATGAAGTGATGACTGTTGGCAGCACCAGGTAATTCCAATCCCCGACCTCTGATTCCCAGCTCCGAATTCCTTAAATTCGCTGTGTGCAATGTCCACCTTTAAAAATAACGTTTCTTGGTACCGGTACCAGCAGCGGCGTGCCCATGATCGGTTGCGGCTGCGAAGTCTGTACATCTGATAATAAAAAAGACAAGCGGCTACGTTCCAGTATCCTTGTTGAAAGTGAAACGACCTCTATTGTTATTGATACCACACCTGATTTCAGATACCAGATGCTCAGGGCTGATGTGAAAAAACTGGATGCTGTTTTGTTTACCCATCCACACAAAGATCATATTGCCGGGCTGGATGATGTGAGGGCCTATAATTATTTTCAGCAAAAACCAATGGAACTTTATGCCAACTCATTGACGGAGGAGGCCATTAAAAGAGAATTTGCCTATGCCTTCTCTGATAAAAAATATCCGGGCATACCCAATCTTAATTTAAACACCATTGATGAAAACCCGTTCATGATCGGAGATATTCCGGTGGTTCCAATTTTGGTATGGCACTTAAAAATGCCGGTGTTGGGTTTCAGGTTCGGTAAGTTCACATACATTACCGATGCCAATAAAATAGATGAAGCAGAAAAAGAAAAAATAAAGGGAAGTGAAGCAATGGTGTTGAATGCCTTGCGAAAAGAAAGTCATATCTCTCATTTTACATTGGATGAAGCAGTTGCTATGGTGCAGGAATTAGCAGTGCCAGCCGCATATTTTACACATATCAGTCACCAGTTGGGAAGACAAGAAGACATTGATGCAGAACTGCCAAAAGGAATTCAACTCGCCTTTGATCATTTAGCACTTTTATTTAAATAAACCAAGGAAAAAGTACTCAAAGAAATCCGAAAAAATGGATTTTTTGTGTGATTTTTCCGGGCTTCACGTCATTCAGTGTTACTACTTTCACGCTTAATGAATAAGCGTAAAAAACACCAATCCGAATATCTTTCTTTTACCCGGAAAGAGCGTATCGCTATCATTGTTGTTGTATTGATAATGATGATATATCCTACGATACCGGTTCTATATGCACTCTTTAGTAAGCCTGAACCAATTGACCATGCAGCTTTTGAAAAAGAGATCGCAGGTCTTAATATACAGGAAGACAGCAGTACAGCATATTTAAAACGAAATTATGATGGCGATCATCCCCAATACCGGTCATCAGAAAAAAAATATTATGATAAGGCGATCGGGGGCGAACTCTTTTATTTTGATCCCAACACTTTACCTGTTGATGGATGGAAAAAACTGGGTGTAAGAGAGAAAACTGCCAATACGATCCATAATTATATTTCGAAAGGCGGCAGGTTCTATAAGCCTGAAGATATTGGTAAAATATGGGGCCTGCATGAAGATGAAGTAAAGCGGCTTTTACCTTATGTAAGGATAGAAACAAAGCCAGGAAATGGTTTTAATAAATACTCCAATGCTGAACCAGGCAAAACTTATGAAAAACCCAAATACACAATTGCAGCAGTGGATGTAAATAGTGGAGATACATCTGCCTTTATAGCATTACCAGGCATAGGTAGCAAGCTGGCGGCCCGTATCATTGCTTTCAGGGATAAACTGGGAGGGTTTTATAAGATAGAGCAGCTTGCTGAAACATACGGGTTACCCGATTCTACTTTCCAGAAAATAAAAGCCAAACTGGTCATTAACGGCAGCAATGTAAAAAAGCTAAATATAAATACTGCCTCAATAGATGAATTGAAAGCGCATCCTTATCTGCGGTATAACATTGCAAATGCAATAGTTCAATACCGGTCACAACATGGCAATTTTTCAGCTGTAAGCGACATAAAAAAGATCATGATGATAACGGATGATATTTACAATAAGGCAGCTCCCTATCTCACTGTTAAATAATTATACTAACATTCGTTAGTATTTTAAAATGGCTTAAATTGCACTCTTAAGATTGCTATTTATGAATTTTACAACTTCTGAATTGACTGAGCAGGTTGCACAGACTGCCAGGGATTTTGCCTTGCAACATATTAAGCCAAACCTGATGGAATGGGACGAAAGCCAGGAATTTCCGGTGCACATTTTTAAAGAAATGGGTAAACTGGGATTGATGGGTGTGTTGGTACCTGAAGAATATGGCGGCAGCGGATTGGGTTATTATGAATACAATACCATCATCCAGGAAATTTCAAAAGTTTGCGGATCCATTGGCTTATCGCTGGCGGCACATAACTCACTTTGTACCGGGCATATTTTAACCTTTGGCAATGATGAGCAAAAGAAAAAATATTTACCCAAACTGGCATCGGCTGAATTTATTGGTGCCTGGGGGTTAACAGAAGCCAATACCGGAAGCGATGCAGGCAATATGAAAACCACTGCGGTAAAAGATGGCGACGACTGGATCATTAACGGCACAAAATCATGGATAACACATGGCAAGAGTGGGGATGTGGCTGTAGTGATCTGCAGAACAGGCGAACCACGTACGAAAGATAATTCAACCGCCTTTATTGTAGAAAGAGGAACAGCAGGTTTTAGCGCAGGTAAAAAAGAAAATAAACTGGGCATGCGTGCCAGCGAAACTGCCGAAATGATCTTTGATAATTGCCGCATACCGGATGCCAATCGCATGGGGGCAGTTGGACAAGGGTTTAAACAAAGTATGAAAGTGCTGGATGGCGGCCGTATATCCATTGCAGCTTTAGGCTTAGGTATAGCAAGGGGCGCTTATGAAGCATCAGTTCAATATGCAAAAGAACGTCACCAGTTTGATCAGCCGATCGCCAATTTCCAGGGTATTAGTTTTAAACTTGCTGATATGGCTACTGAAATTGAAGCGGCGGATCTTTTGATAAAGCAGGCCTGCGATCTAAAGATGAGAGGATTACCCATGACCAAAGAATCAGCCATGGCAAAATATTATAGCAGCGAAGTTGCGGTAAGAGTTAGTACAGATGCAGTGCAGATATTTGGCGGCTATGGATATACAAAAGATTTCCCGGTAGAGAAATTTTACAGGGACAGTAAGCTTTGCACCATTGGCGAAGGAACCAGCGAAATTCAAAAGCTGGTTATCAGCAGGGAAGTGTTGAAATAATTAATACCCCGGCCGGTTGAAAAACATTTTTCCTGATAAATTTGATTTTCAAGAGTTTTTTGATATTGCAATATGCTTCATGGAATTTGTGAGCAAAAAATAATCTCATGATTTTTTTATCACAAATTTGTGAGAAAAAAAATAGCCTCACAAATTTTTATCACAAATTCTCAATTTTTTTTTCTTAATGAAAAAGCTGCCAGAAAACGAAACATGACTTCTGCCTTATTTTTAATATGATAAAATTATTTTTAATAGCAGTGCTTTTCTCAATTGCAGGATGTACCGGCGAGGATAAAAAAACGGCTACAGAAAATATTGTTACTCCTGTGATGAATAATGGCGAAACATTATTTAAGGCTAACTGCGCCAGTTGTCATAGACCTGATAAAGATTTTACAGGCCCGGCCCTACAGGGCTCATTGCAAAGATGGGGTGGCGATAAAAAAGTAATGTATGAATTTATCAGGAACCCTGCTAAATCAATAGTTGAAAATACGTATGCTAAACAACTTTTTGAAAAATGGAACAGCATGATGACCTCATTTGATTTGCCTGATGCTGAACTGGATTCAATAATGAATTTTTGCGAAAAGTATAATTCTGGCCCTGTACCTGGAACTGTAGTTGATTAGATTATAATCCATCTTCATCAGTCTTACCTGCACTACCAAACATATTATCTACAGCGCCACCCAGCATCGGAAATTTTTCTTTCACAAAATCTTTAATTGTCTCCAGTGCTTTGGTAGCCTGTTCATCAGTAATGCCTGCGGTTTCTTTTAAACGATCTATTAATTCCTGCATAACCTCACCCCAACCCCTCTCCAAAGGAGAGGGAACTCGATTTGGGTAATTTTTAATTCGAGATTTTTTATGTTTGTTAATTTAATACTTCGTTAATACCTTCTACATTTCCCCCTTTAGAGGATAGGGCCAACTATTCCGTATCATACCTGTCAACCCTTTCAATACCACTCATAGAAACCAACCGGTCAACCAAATCATCCAGCTCTTCCTTGTCGTGTACGAATATTTTTACATTACCCTCAAAAATACCTTCTTTCGCTTCAATGGTCATGGCAGATATGTTGAATTTCATTTCGCCGCTGATAAGATTGGTAATTTTATGAATGACACCCACATCATCAAGGCCAATAATTTTTAAGCCGGTTAAGAAAGAGATCTCCTTATTTTTTGCCCACTTGGTTTTTACCACGCGGTGGCCATAATTTGCCAGCAACCTGGCAGCATTGGGGCAATTGGTACGATGAATTTTCAATCCTTCGCCGGTGGTTACAAAACCAAACACATCATCACCCGGTATTGGTTTACAGCAATTGGCCAATGAGTATTGTATCTTATCGCTGCTTTCGCCAAAAATGATAAGCTCTGCATCTTTTTTATCGTAGGTTTTTGCAGTAAGATCTTTTTCTGTTTTTTCTTCAACAGCCGGCTTTACCGGCTTGGGAAGAACAAGTTTATCACCATGTACACTAAACTCTTTTAGTTCTTTAAGGTCTATTTTTTTTATGGCAATTTCATACCACAGATCAAGGGTTGAATTTAATTTATAAAAAGCGGAAAGCTCTTCCATATTGTGCTGGCTCACGGCAGCGCCCATACCTTCGAGCTTGCGTTGTAATATATACTTGCCCTCATCAGCAATAGCTCTTTTTTCTTCCTTAAGTGTATCTTTTATTTTTGATTTTGCCTTGCTCGTTACAACAAAATTCAGCCACTCAATATTGGGTTTTTGTTTGGCGCTGGTAATAATTTCTATCTGGTCACCACTGCGTAATTTATGACTGATGGGTACCAGCTTATGATTTACCTTGGCGCCGATACACTGGCTGCCAACGGCAGTATGTACACCAAAAGCAAAGTCTAATGCAGAAGCTCCGATCGGCAACATCTTTACTTCTCCTTTGGGAGTGTACACATAAATTTCTTCTGCAAGAAAAGATGTTTTAAAATCCTGTAAAAAATCTATGGAGTTATCATCGGGCCGGTTCAGCGCTTCCCGTATCTGGTGAAACCATTTGTCGAAGCGGCTTTCGTCTTCTTTTCCTTCCTTGTATTTCCAGTGGGCGGCCAAACCTTTTTCTGCTATTTCATTCATGCGCTTGGTGCGTATCTGTACTTCCACCCATTTACCATGCGGCCCCATAACCGTTGTATGCAAAGCTTCATAACCATTGCTTTTTGGGTTGCTTAACCAATCTCTTAATCTTTCCGGGGAAGGATTGTATTCGTCAGTAATAATGCTGTACACTTTCCAGCATTCTTCTTTTTCTTTTTCAAGCGAAGCGTTTACAAGTATGCGGATGGCAAACAGATCATACACTTCTTCAAAACTAACGCCCTTTTTTTTCATCTTATTCCAGATGGAATGTATGCTTTTCGGGCGGCCATATATCTCAAAATCAAAACCGGCTTTTTCCAGTTTATCTTTTAATGGCCTGATGAAGTCGTTGATGTATTTTGTTCTTTCCCGCTTGGTATCGCTTAATTTTTGTGCAATGTATTTGTAGGTATCCGGTTCCATGTATTTCATGGCCAGGTCTTCCAGTTCGGTCTTGATATTGTACAGGCCCATGCGATGGGCAAGCGGTGCGTATACAAAGATCGTTTCGCTGGAGATCTTTAACTGCTTCTCCCTTTTCATGCTCTCCAGCGTACGCATATTATGCAGGCGGTCGGCAAGTTTTATCAATATCACCCGGGGATCATCTGTGAGGGTGAGTAATATCTTTTTAAAATTTTCGGCCTGCTGGGTACTGTTGGTGTCCATTACCGTGCTGATCTTGGTAAGTCCGTCAACAATTTTGGTTACTTCGGTGCCAAATTCCCGTTGTATATCATCTAAACTGATGTCAGTATCCTCAACCGTATCATGCAATAAGGCACAAATAGTGCTGCGTACGCCTAACCCAATCTCTTCAACACAGATCTTGGCTACAGCAAGGGGATGAAGAATATACGGTTCGCCGCTTTTGCGCCGCATGGTTTCATGGGCCTTGGCGGCCATCTCAAAAGCTGTACGAAGCAATTGCTTATCTCCGGGCTTCAGTTTTTGTTTTAAAACACGCAAAAGCCCGCGGTAATGCCGCAATATCTCTTTTTTTTCCTCTTCTTCGTTGAGATTGTATTTAGGTATATCTATGGCTGTTTCCATAAGTTATTCACGAATTTACGTAAACAAATCTGTTTTCTGTTTTGCAGAAAACCCTTACTTTTGCAGCCCCTTTGCGGATATGGCGAAATTGGCAGACGCACCAGACTTAGGATCTGGCGGAGCAATCCATGTAGGTTCGACCCCTATTATCCGCACAATGGAATACATAACAAGGAATAAGGAATATCGAATTTTGAAGTTCATCATTCAGCATTCCTTGTTCCTTGTTCAATATTAAAAAGTTAAATAACAACAAAATGGCAACAGTTACAAGAGAAAACATCGGTCTTTTACACGATAAACTGACCGTGAAAGTGAGCAAAGACGACTATTTACCTTCCTTTGATAAAAAACTGAAAGAATACAGTAAGAATGCCAATATCCCCGGCTTCCGAAAAGGAATGGTTCCTGCAGGGATGATCAAGAAAATGTACGGTCCCTCTATTTTCAGTGATGAAATTTTAAAATCGGTTGAAAAGGAATTGTATACCTGGTTAAATGCTGAAAAGCCTGAAATATTCGGACAGCCTTTGCCATTAAGTACCGATCTGCGTGATATAAATATGAATGCACCGGCTGATTATGAATTTGGTTTTGAAATTGGTTTGAAACCTGATTATACTATGGCTGATATCGCTAAAGCAAAAGTTACCCTGCACAAAGTAGCAGCTACAGATGCGATGGTTGATGAAGAGATTGGCCGTATGCAGATAAAAGGCGGAAAAATGACCGAACCTGAAACTATTGATAACGATGAGAATGTTCTGAATATACTTTTTACAGAAGCTGATAAGGATGGCACTGTGATTGAAGGTGGCGTAAGCAAAGAAAATTCAGTGATACTAAAATATCTTACAGCTGCTACCCAGAAAAAATTCATGGGTAAAAAAGCTGGCGAAACAGTTACCGTGCAGTTGAGCAAGGCTTTTGATGATGATAAACTGGAGATGTTCTTACAGGACCTTGGTTTTGAAAAGGATGATAAAGAAGCTGCAAAAAAATATTTTAACCTGGAAATTGTAAAGATCGGGTTGGTTGAAAAACGTGAGTTGACAGAAGATTTCTTTAAAGAGATCTATCCCGGCAAAGAAATTAAGACTGAAGCTGAATTGAGAGAAGCGATTAAAGAAGAGATCGAGAATTACTGGAAAGGTCAAAGCCGCAACCAGCTGCAGGATCAATTGTATCATTACCTGTTGGATGAAACCAAGATGGAATTCCCGGTTGAATTTTTAAAGCGCTGGTTGCAAACCGGTGGCGATAAAGAAAAAACAGCTGAGCAGGTTGAAACTGAATTCCCATCTTTCAGCAACCAGTTAAAGTGGACTTTGATCAGCGATAAACTAATAAAAGAAAATGGGCTGGAAGTTGGTAATGAAGAGTTGCGTGAATATATGAAAATGGAAGTGATGCGTTATTTTGGTACCATGAACCTGGGTGAAGATACCAGCTGGATGGAAAGTTATATTGACCGTATGATGAAAGATGAAAAGCAGGTTGACAGCAGCTATCGCCGTTTGATAACTGATAAACTGTTTAACTGGATAGAAGGACAGGCAAAGGCAAAAGAAAAAGAAGTTACTGCTGAAGAGTTGACTGCAATGCAGCATCACCACGCACATTAAGATCATTTTAATTTTATGAACGAATCCCCATTTTTATGGGGATTTTTTATTTCTCCAAGGTGGTGAACCTGTTAATATGATAATATATAAACAATTGAATACAAAGAGTAAAAGGGTTAAAAAATATGAAAAGTACCTTGTTGGCACGATTTTTTACTCTATTGTTATGAAGGTATCTGTAACCAGTTATTAAAACAAAAGTTATGAAAAAGACAATCTCAATTTTTGCATTAGTTCTAATTTTTGCAGCTTGTAAAAGAACAACAAACGAACCTGAAAATAAGAATATGGTTTTAGTTGATACCACCGGTTTATATAAAAACAATGTATTAACAGATGTTGGTGGTAAATATGTAATTAATAGTAATGGTGTGGTTGATGAAAATAGCAACCCGATGGGACAAAGCCTTGCCAATGCAAAATTTACAAAAAGGAAAAGTACAGCTAAAAGGTATGCTACAAATTATTCCCAGGTAAATTCAAATCAATCTACCACCAGTATTCCAGAGGATAAAGGATTGAGCCATGCGGCAAAAGGTACACTTGTTGGTGCCGGTACGGGTGCATTAACTGGTGCTATTTTAAATAAAGACAATAGAGGCAGAGGTGCGATAATTGGTACATTTATAGGAGCCGGTGCAGGTTATTTAATAGGCAGGAAAACGGATAAAAAAACAGGAAGAGTTGACCGTGCAAGAGCAAGAAGAGCGGCTAACCAATAAATAGAAAGATATTCCACATAAAAAACAAACCAGCTTAATTTAGCTGGTTTGTTTTTTATATAAATAATTAGGCTGATTATAGTTTTATCTCCTCATCACTGTCATCAAAAAAATGAAACTCAGTTAAGTGATAATTAGTGTTGGCTTTAAGCTTGATGCGTTGTTTGTATTTACGGCGCCATTTACTCAATTTAGAAAAGAAAATACCTTTGGTGAGATAAGCATGTAAAATAGGATGTATCTCTATTGTTAAACCGGTATGCTTTTGCATAATTAGATAACTCAGGTTCTTTTCTATTTCGTCTTCTAATATGAGCGTCGAAGAAATTTTACCCGTACCGCTGCAGCTTGGGCAGACTTCAGTAGTATTGATATTCATTTCCGGCTTCATACGCTGCCGGGTAATTTGCATTAAGCCAAATTTACTGATAGCTAGTACCGCATGCTTTGCCCTGTCAGAGCGCATAAAGCCATCCATAGCATCAGCAAGTTTCTTTTTATTCTCCATCAACTTCATATCAATGAAGTCAACAACAATAATACCCCCCAGGTCTCTCAGGCGCATTTGCCTTGCGATCTCTTCAGCCGCTTCCAGGTTGGTTTCCAGGGCATTTTGTTCCTGGTTATTACTTACGCTTTTATAACCACTGTTTACATCAATTACGTGTAATGCTTCTGTATGTTCTACAATTAAATAAGCACCGCTTGGCAGGTTAACCGTTTTACCAAAAGCAGCTTTAACCTGCTTTGTAATACCAAAACTGTCAAATATAGGAGAGCCATTATTGTAATAAGAAACGATATCAGCTTTGTCGGGTGCAATTCGTTGTATATAGGTTTTTGCATCACCGAAAATATTCTTGTCGTTAACAACGATCTTATTAAAATCTTCGTTCAGCAGATCTCTTAAAATGCTGGTTGTTTTACCCTGCTCACTCAAAATTTTCGTTGGGGGCGTTGCACCTTTTAAGTTAGTTTGAATGGTTTTCCAGGTAGCGATCAGGCTTAACAGGTCTTCATGTAATTCAGCAGTATGTTTACCTTCTGCTGCAGTTCTTACAATTACGCCCAGGTTCTTTGGCTTAATAGCTTCTATGATCTTGTGTAATCTTTTTCGTTCGTCTGAAGAATGAATTTTCCTGGAAACAGCAATGATATCGTTAAACGGTGTTACTACCACAAAACGTCCTGGTAAAGAGAGTTCGCAACTCAGCCTTGGCCCTTTGGCTGCAATGGGTTCTTTTAAGATCTGAACCAATACATTCGGTTTGCCACTCATAACCTCGGCGATCTTGCCCGTCTTTACAATCTCCGGTTCTACTTTAAATTTTGAAAAATCAAATCCGCCTTCAGTTTTATCGTGAATGGATTCGTGGGTGAATTTTAAAATAGAACGAACGTATGGACTGAGGTCTGTATAGTGTAGAAAAGCGTCTTTTTCAAAACCAACATCAATGAAGGCAGCATTAAGCCCGGGAATGAGTTTTTTAACCTTTCCAAGATATAGGTCGCCTACGCCAAAGCTGGCATCAGCTTTTTCGCTGTGCAGCTCTACCAGTTTTTTGTCCTCCAACAGGGCAATTTCAACTCCCTGGGGAGCAGAATTAATAATAAGTTCCTTGGTCA
>Ga0193752_1002431_pt1 | contig 13967 bp, 8 predicted proteins | sample H1c1metaG_FD_144924 | JGI IMG/M metagenome (GOLD analysis project Ga0193752, IMG submission 144924) | Soil microbial communities from a riparian zone of the East river system, Colorado, United States - H1c1 | ecosystem: Environmental > Terrestrial > Soil > Riparian zone | place: USA: East River... | reverse complement strand
CATTGACAGGACCGCTGAACGCATATGCATACAGGTTCGAATCTCCGCCACGGAAGTAAACTGCCGCAAAGATTGGCCGCGCAATGAGCGTTCAAAAACGCAGCTAAGTACCGGAAATCAAGGGGCGCCGGAAGCTGGACTCGAACCAACGACCAATCAGTTAACAGCCGATCGCGCTGCCTACTAAGCCGACGCGTTTTCGGCTCGCGCTTGGACTGCTGCATCACGCTTCGTCCCCATCGTTCGACGCCCGGACAGCCCGCGACTATCGCGACGCGCGACCAGCCGCGGTTCCGCCGCTCCCAGCAGCAGGCGCCCCCACCTCCGCTGTGACCAATTGCGCCTCCGTCCACACCGTCGCTCGCAGCTACACTCGCAGATTGCTGCCCGCGACGGCTCGAGCAGGCCGCGCTGACGAATGTATGGCACCGTCACGGCGCACTTTAACCATGCACGCTGACCCAACCGGTATGACAGCTCGACGCTCACCCGTCAGACACAGTCGCTAACAGACTGAAACACGGACTTCTCTCGCGCTTCTCACTCCGCCACACGGTTCGGCTCGTGCCATCTCACTGGCCACAGAACACCCTCGACCACTCCGCTATCTGCACTAGTGTTCGCGCATGATCGTGCATCGAGGTTGCAGAACTGCCTGGCTCATTCTGTTCGCGCTGTCCGCAGCTTGCAGCGGCGATGACGACCCCATACTCACGTACGACGCGGGCACCGAATCTGACTCCAACGCCGGCCCGACCCCCACCGAAAAGCTAGACGGCATCGTCTCCGCAAGCGGGACACACGCCTGCGCCATTCGACATGCCGGCCTCTATTGCTGGGGCGCCAACTTCCGCGGACAACTTGCCGATCAAACCACTGAGGACTCCACCACCCCAGTCGCCGCGACCGGCGCAGGCGACGACGTCGTCGAAGTCGCGACTAACACCGGCCGCACCTGCATTCGACGCAGCACGGGTGAAGTTGGTTGCTGGGGCGCCAACGAGTCCGGACAGATCGGCGATGGAACTCGCGACGACTCGCTGACCGCAGTACGTGCAAACGGCATCGACGACGCGATCCAAATCGCAGTCGGCTCACTCTCGACGTGCACTCTGCGCGGCACCAAGGGCACCGTGGAATGCTGGGGCGAATCACCGGACACCTCACCGGAGTCAGGCAATCTCATACCGCAACCGATCTCCGGACTGTCAGACGCAGTCGAACTACGCGCCGGCTCGATCAGCGCATACTGCGCTCGCGGCAAACCAGGTTGGGTCCGCTGCTTCAGATTCGACCCGACCACCGGAACGTGGCCCGAGCCACGAGAAGCCGAAGCACTTCGCAACGCACACGCAATCGCAATGCCTTCAGAACGAGAAGTCTGCGGCATCACCGCAGCACGCAACATCGTCTGCCAAGATTTCGAGGACGGCTTCACCGTCACACTGCCATCGTCTGAAAACTCAGTCGACATCAGCTCACTCGGCTCACTCTCGCTGTCGAGTCGCAACAGCGATGGCACCACGTTGATGTGGAACGTGCCATCGATCATCTGGTCGGAGATGGGGCAACCGGACGTCGTCGGCAACTTCGCAGTCGAGATCACCTCCGACATCCCGCTCATCCACACCGTCATCGGTGGGCTTCAGTTTTGCGGGCTGCGCGAAGATCGCAGCATCGTGTGCATCGACGGCGGAATGGCAACCGCAAGCTTGGTCGAAACGCGGCGGTTCGAGATCACAACGGTCGTAAACGGCCTGCCAGACTGAGTCGGATCGAACCACCACCGCCTAAACACTCGCAGCGTGTCGCATCTCGTACTGACGCCTCAAGTACTCGCCAACCGGCCTCGCACTGAGCTCCGCTTTCAAAGCCGCGAACTCCGGCAGATCCAAATCGAACGCCCACGGCGAACCGACCGGGCCCGTCATCGGCCCCAACAACGACGCAACCGTAATGTCCGCCAGCGTCAACCGATCCTCGATCAAGTAGCGCTGTCCCCCTTCGAGCTGCTTCTCCACGCGATCCGCCGCTGAACGAATGAGCTCCGGCAACGCTCGCGCAGACGGCGCTCGCACGTCGTACATGCTCGCAATCGCCTTGCGCACCGGGAACGCCATCATCCGGCCGAGCTTCTGCCCAACACCACTGTAGCCCGCGAAGAACACGTCGCTGAACATCGCCGGCCTCGCCGTGATCAAGCCGTAGACGTAACGGCGCACCGCCGGACCGACGACATGATCGAAGTAGCTGACCGTTTCATCGAGCACGGTCTGCGCCGCACGCGACTTCGGCAAGAGTGGCTTATCGCCGCCGACAGCTTCCAAGTGCATTGCGATCGCGTGGCTTCCACCGATCGCTTTACCTTGCTCTACCAAGACCGGAACCGTCGGACTTCCAGTGCGACGGCGATTCATGAACGCGTGCGGTCCCGGCAACTGATTGTGAATGCGATAGGTCACGCCCTTGTGGTCGAGCACCCATCGCACCTTCTCGCAGTAGTGCGAGAGCGGAAACTGATACAACACGCGTTCCATCGGACTACCGTACACCGAATTGCTCTGCCACGTCGTGACCGAAGGAGCTTCACTCGGACCGCGACCGCAGCTGTGCACGGCGACGCGTCAGCAACGTCTCGATGGTTCGGCAAGCTCGCGATTTCTGGCGTCGATCGCTAGACTCCGAACCCCGCCCCCGTCGCGCTCGGAGATGACTCGAATGACTTGGCGTTCGCTCGAACTACCCACCGCTCTGCTGCTCGCAACCGTCTTCACTCCGCTCCGCACGCACGCCCAACAAACGCCACCGAACTTGAAGGTCGACGGAGTGCCCGCGCTCACAGCCGCGACGCTCGAACGCACCGCCCCATACGAGAACACGCGCGCCGCAGAGCTCCTCGACTTCGCCGCGAAAGGCCGCTCGATCCTGATCGCAACTCGCTTCGGCGACGTCGCCCAAGTTCACGAGGTCGGCGGACCCGGGCTCGATCGGCGCCAGCTGACGTTCTTTCGCGAACCAATCCTCGAAGCCGCAGTCGATCCGACTCGCGCCGATGAAGGCTTCTACTTCCTGATGGACACGGGCGGGAACGAAGCGTTTCAAATCTACTGGCTCGACCGTCGCCGCGGACAGCGGCAACTGCTCTCAGACGGCAAATCGCGCAACGAAACTCTGCTCGTCTCGAACGCCGGCGGCCAACTCGCATTTGCGAGCACTCGTCGCAACGGGAAAGACTTCGACATCTACACGCTGTCCGGTGGCCAGGCCGCAACGACTAAGCTCATCGCCAGCGTCACCGGCAAGTACGCGCCAACGAGTTGGTCGCGCGACGACAAGTTCCTCCTGCTGCAGAACTTTGTGTCCGTCAACGAATCCCACCTCTACACGTTGGAGGTCGCAACCGGAAAGCTGACGGAGCTAAACCCTGCGCCCACCAAACAGATCGCGTACACGGCGCCCGTCTGGTCGCAAGCAAAAGGCCGCCCCGCCGGCGTGTACTTCGCCTCGGACGAGGACCGGGAGTTTCTCACGCTCACCTATCTCGAACTCGCGAGCGGCAAAAAGACGCTACTGACGCCGCAGCTGCAGTGGGACGTCTCGGCGATCGCAGTCTCACCCAAAGGCGATTGGCTCGCGTACACGGCAAACGAAGGCGGCACGGACCAGCTTTATCTAGCGCCCACGCAAGCGGGACCCACTTGGAAACAGGCGACTAAAATCCCCGTGCCCATCGGCGTGATCGGACGACTCACGTTCGATCACACCGGCACGCGCCTCGGCTTTTCGATGAGCACGGCGGACTCCACAGCGGACGTGTACGTGCTCGACGTCGCCACTCGAAAGCTGCAACGCTGGACCGAAAGCGAAACGGGCGGACTCGATCGCACGCGGTTCGTCGCACCTCAACTCGTGCAGTACAAATCGTTCGACGGAAGAATGATCCCGGCGTGGCTCTACAAACCGAAGCAGCCGGCCCGCGCGAAGACACCAGTGGTCATCAACATTCACGGGGGTCCCGAGTCGCAAAGCAAAGCGAGCTTCAGCGCTCAGACGCAGTACTGGGTGAACGAGCTGGGGGTTGCCGTGCTCGTGCCGAACGTGCGTGGTTCGTCCGGCTACGGCAAGAGCTATCTACTTCTCGACAACGGAAAGCGCCGCGAGGACTCGGTCGCAGACATCGGCGCGTTACTCGATTGGATCGGCACCCAACCCGAACTCGATAGCTCACGGATCGGCGTCATCGGTGGCTCTTACGGAGGCTACATGGTGCTCGCAGCACTGACGCACTACAGCGATCGATTGCGCTGCGGAGTCGACGTGGTCGGGATCTCGAACTTCGTCAGCTTTCTCGAACGCACCGAAGCCTATCGTCGCGACTTGCGCCGGCAAGAGTACGGCGATGAACGTGATCCAGACATGCGCGCGCACCTGCTCTCGATCGCGCCACTGACTCAAGCGAGCAAAATCAAGCGACCGCTGTTCGTCGCACAGGGACTCAACGATCCGCGGGTCCCAGCGAACGAGTCCGAGCAGATAGTCAGCACCGTGCGAAAACAGCAAATTCCAGTCTGGTACGTGCTCGCAAGCGACGAAGGGCACGGTTTCCAGAAAAAGCCGAACCGCGACTATCTGCTTCGCGCTACGAGCCAGTTTTTCGAGCAGCACTTGCTGCCGTGAGCGGCACTCAGGCGCTTTGTTTCGGTTCGTGATCCGCGAGAACGTTGTCCAACATGTTTCGGCGATCGGCCGCTAGCGCTGTGATCGCGGCGTGACCGCGACGCATTTTCCAGCCACTCCCACTCGTAGCGATCGGTACACCCGCTGGAAACCCGAATGAAACCCGGGTCCTCCACGCTTTGACAGTGGCGCCGGTGCATCTGCGTTGGAGCTGCTGAACGTCCGTCCGCGCGCGCTCGAGCGCTGAAGCGCCGCGCGATCTGGCCGAGACAAAGCGCGGATGTCTACGAACAAAGTCAGAAGTGTCTGTCCGTACTGTGGAGTGGGTTGCGGCATCGTCATGGAGACGGCCGGAAACCGCATCGTCAAAGTCACGGGAGACAAGACGCATCCGACGAACAAGGGTCGGTTGTGCACGAAGGGCAACACTTGTGGCCAAGCAGTCGCCGCACCTGGCCGACTCGAGCACGCCTATTTGAGAACGAATCGGTCGGACGAGCCGGTGCGCGCAAAACTCGATCACGCGATTCGCGAGACGGCGCGGCGTTTGCGCGCGATTCGAGATGCGCACGGACCGGATTCGATCGCGCTCTACGTGTCCGGCCAAATGTCGCTCGAGTCGCAGTACCTCGCGAACAAGCTCGCCAAAGGTTTCCTCGGTACGAACAACATCGAATCGAACTCGCGCTTGTGCATGGCGAGCGCAGGTAGCGGCTACAAACTTTCGCTCGGCTCGGACGGGCCACCCGGCTCGTACGAAGACTTCGATACCGCCGATGTGTTCTTCGTGATCGGCGCGAACATGGCCGACTGCCATCCGATCTTGTTCTTGCGCATGATGGATCGCGTCAAAGCAGGCGCGAAGCTGATCGTCGTCGACCCACGCCGCAACACCACCGCCGATAAAGCGAATCTGTTTTTGCAGATCAAGCCGGGTACTGACCTCGCGCTGCTCAACGGGTTGTTGCACCTGATCGTCCAGAACGGGCACACGGACGCTCAATTCATCGCAGACTTCACCGAAGGCTGGGACGCAATGCCGGCGTTCCTCGCGGAGTACACGCCTGCACACGTCTCGGAGATCACAGGCATTCCGGAAGCGGATCTGCGCAAAGCAGCCGAATGGATCGGAACCGCGTCCAACTGGATGAGCTGTTGGACGATGGGGCTCAACCAGAGCACGCACGGCACCTGGCACACGAACGCAATCTGCAACTTGCACCTTGCGACCGGCGCAATCTGTCGCACCGGCAGCGGGCCGTTTTCGCTCACGGGCCAGCCGAACGCGATGGGCGGTCGCGAGATGGGTTACATGGGGCCGGGTCTTCCGGGCCAGCGGTCGGTGCTCGTCGACGAGGATCGCGCATTCGTCGAAGAGTTGTGGAACGTCGCGCCCGGCACGCTCCGCGCTGAAGCTACGAGCGGCACGGTCGCGATGTTCGAAGCCATGCGAGACGGCAAGATCAAAGCTTGCTGGATCATCTGCACGAATCCCGTCGCGACGGTTCCGAATCGCCAGACGGCGATCGACGGATTGCTCGCCGCGGAGCTCGTGATCACACAAGACGTGTATCGCGAGACGGAGACGAATCGCTACGCCGACATCGTGCTGCCGGGAGCGCTCTGGGCCGAAGCCGAAGGCGTGATGGTCAACTCCGAGCGCAATCTGACGCTCATGCCAAAGGCGGTCGACCCGCCGGGCGACGCACTTCCCGACTGGCAGATCATCGCGCGCGTCGCGTGCGAGCTCGGCTACAGCGACGCGTTCAGCTACACGTCGGCGGCGGAAGTGTTCGACGAGATCGCGCGCGCGTGGAACCCGAAGACGGGATACGACATTCGGGGAGCGAGCCACGCGAGGCTGCGCGAGACGCCGTTGCAATGGCCAGTCGCGGAGTTCGGCGGACCGGAACGCAATCCGATTCGCTACCTGAACGATGGCACGAGCCAATGGCTGCGTACCGCCGACGACGGTTCGAAACCTCGCATCACGTTTGCGACCGAAAGTGGCAAAGCCGTATTTCTCGCGCGGCCGTTCTTGCCGCCGGCAGAGATGCCCGATCGCGAGTTCGCGTTCGTGCTGAATACAGGGCGGTTGCAGCACCAGTGGCACACGCTGACGAAGACCGGAAAGATCGCGACGCTCAACAAGCTGAATCCGGGTCCATTCGTCGAGATTCATCCGGAAGACGCTGCAGCGCTGGGCGTCCGCGACAAGGATCGCGTTGCGATTGGATCGCGCCGCGGGCGCGCGGTGCTACCCGCGGTCGTGACCGATCGCGTGCGTCCGGGCAATTGTTTCGTGCCGTTTCACTGGAACGACGCGTTCGGCGAGAACCTCGCGATCAACGCCGTGACGAGCGATGCGGTGGATCCGATCTCGCAGCAGCCCGAGTTCAAGTTCAGTGCGGTCTCGCTGAAACGCGTAGCGGAAGCGCATGTCGCACCCACTACCGCCGTGAGCCGCGCCAGCGCGGAAGCGCAGCCAATGGCTGCAAGTTCGATCGGAGTGGCCCCAATGGATCGAGTCGACATGCTCGCAAAGCTGCTCGGACTGGAATCGGCGCCCGCGGTGGCGCTCGACCCGAATGAGCAGCTCTATCTCGCGGGGTATCTCACCGGGCTGCGATCGACCCAATCGCATCCGACCGGCGTGCCGATCCTACCGCCCTCGGCTCCGTTGTCGGCGAACACGCGCTTGCTGGTCGACGGGATGTTGTCGGGAATGTTCGCGCGCTCACTCGTGCCGGAGTTTGCGCCGCCGCTAGCTGCGATGCCCTCGCAGCTGCGGGAAGCTACTGCGAAGCGAATTCCGGTCACGATTCTGTGGGCGTCGCAGACCGGGAACGCGGAAGGCTTTGCAGCGCAGTGCGCGGAGCGCCTTCGCGGGGCGAGCTGCGACGTGAAGCTCGTGAGCATGGATGGTTTTCAGGTTTCAGAGCTCGCAACCACGTCGAAGTTGCTGGTCGTCACGAGCACGTTTGGGGATGGTGACCCGCCCGACAACGGGACTGCATTTTGGGGCGCACTGCAGGCGGACAGCGCGCCGCAGCTCGCAGCGACCGAATACTCAGTGCTCGCGTTCGGCGACTCCAATTACGACCAGTTCTGTGGCTTCGGCCGCAAGCTGGACGCACGGCTCGAAAAGCTCGGGGCCAAACGCTTGAGCGCGCGCGTGGACTGCGAACCGGAGTATCAGGATTCCGCGCGAACGTGGCTCGATGCAGTCGTGCTCGCGTTGAAGAGTGAGCTCAAGCCGGCTGCAGCGGAACCGGCGGGGAGCGCCAAGCCGGCCGCGCCGCTTGCAGCTGCAGCCGCGTCGAACGCGAAGCCGGCTTATTCGCGCAACCAACCGCTCCGAACGCGTTTGGTCACGAACCGGCGACTGAATGCCGCAGGTGCTGCGAAGGAGATCCGGCAATTCGGGTTTCAAGTCGCGGACACCGGCTTGGTCTACGAAGCTGGCGATGCGCTCGGCGTGTGGCCGACGAATTGTCCCGACCACGTGAACGATTTAGTCACCGCATTCGGTCTCACCGGGGCGGAGTTAGTCGCAGTCAAAGACATCGGCGAGCTCACACTGAACGAAGCGTTGTTGCGTCACTACGAGATCGCGCGCATCACACCGGAGCTGTTGCAGTTCATGCGCGAGCGCTCGGGCAGCGAAGTGCTCGAACAGCTGCTCAAAGAAACGAGCAAAGCCGATCTGAAGAGGTGGCTCTGGGGCAAACAGCTCTTGGACCTGCTTCGCAGTTTTCCGCTGCGTGCGAGCGCGGGCGAGTGGATCAGCGTGCTCAAGCGCTTACAGCCGCGGCAGTACTCGATCTCGTCGAGTCCCAAAGTTCATCCCGATCAGGTGCAGCTGACCGTGTCGGTGGTGCGCTACGACTGCGAAGGCCAACCGCGGCGCGGCGTGTGCTCGAGCTTCATGGCCGACCGCTCGGCCGACGTAGACGTGCCGATCTACGTGCAGCGTTCGCCGCACTTTCGACCACCGAAACATCCCGACACGCCGATGATCATGGTTGGGCCGGGGACCGGTGTCGCGCCATTTCGCGGCTTCTTGCAAGATCGGCAAGCCGCGGGAGCGCAGGGGCGCAACTGGTTGTTCTTTGGTGAGCAACGCGCGAGTCACGATTTTTACTATCGCGACGAGTTCGACGTGCTGAAGCAGGACGGGTTTCTGCATCGGTTCGATACCGCGTTTTCGCGCGATCAAGCAGCCAAGATTTACGTGCAACATCGCATGCTCGAGCACGGCAAAGACTTGTGGGCGTGGCTCGAGGAAGGCGCGCATTTTTACGTGTGCGGAGACGCAAATCGGATGGCGAAAGACGTGGATGCTGCGCTGCGCGACATCGTGCGAACCCAGGGCGCGATGAGCCCTGAAGATGCCGGCGCTTATGTCGGCAGGCTGATGCAGGACAAGCGCTACGTGCGGGACGTGTACTGATGGTTGCGCGCGGTGCGCACCCGCGATAAGCCGGGCGCATGGGGCGACTCACGTTCGATTTTCAAATGCCGCGCGGCCCGGGACGCGAAGACGCCGCCGTCTCACGGGTGTTGGTGATCGCAGATTTGAGCGGGAGCGGCTCGTGCGACCTGACGAGCGCGAGAGTCACACGCATCGAGGTGGAGACGTTCGATGCGGTGCTGCGGTCGTTGCAGCCGACAGCGACGATCGAGGCTGCGATCCCGGGCGGTGCTCCGCAGCAGCTCACGTTCGCCTCACTCGAGGACTTTTCTCCGGACAACCTCTACGAGGCGCTCGACAGCATCGTGGAGCTGCGCCGCACGCGAGAGCGGCTCTCCAACACGTCGACATTCGCGGCCGAACAGTCGCGGTTGCTAGCGGATGCAGGGCCGGGCGAGAGCACCGCCGTAGCCGAGGATGACGCATCGACGCTCGAGCGCCTGTTGGGATCGCGGCCGGCAGGTCAACCCAGAGCGCAAGCGCCAGCGCCGGCAGCCGCCCGCACGGTGAGCTCGTTCGATCAAATGCTCCGCGACCTCGTCGCACCGCATATTCTGCGCGGACCTGGCAGCGAGCAGCAGCAGCTGATCGCTTCGGTCGATGCAGCCATCAGCGACGAGATGCGGCGTGTGCTTCACGCCCCGACGCTTCAGCGCCTCGAGGCTACCTGGCGCGGGTTACGCAACCTGGTGTTCGAGAACCCGCTCGGCCCCGACCTGCAAGTGTCCGTGCTCGATGCCAGTCGCGCCGACCTGATCGCAGACTTGCGGGCGTGTGGGGGCGACCTCGAGCGATCGCAGCTTTACCGTTTGCTCGTGCAGCCGACCACAGCGCTCGGAGCCACGGCATTTTCGCTCGTGATCGCCGACCTCAGCGTGACGGGCAGCGACGAGGACGTGTCGCTCCTCGCGGGTCTCGGAGCGGTGGCTGGGCAGGCCGGTGGTTGCCTGCTCGCCGCTGCCGAACCCGTGCTGTGGGGCGCGAGCGATCTATCGCGTCAACCCGACCGTAGGTCTTGGTCGAAGCCCGACGAGGCGTTACTCGCGCGCATGGCGCTGCTTCGCGGCAGTGCAGTCGCACCGTTCATCGGGTTGTGTGGACCGCGCATTCTCGGGCGTGTGCCATACGGCCCGAAGACTGATCCGATCGAGCGTTTCGAGTTCACCGAGCTCACCGCGGATCCGGCGCACTCAGATTTCCTGTGGGTGAACCCAGCGTTTGCGTGTGCGCAGCTGATTCTCGGCGCGGTCGCAGAACGAGGCTGGGAATCCGGCCCGGGCACACTGCTCGATCTCGGAGAGCTCCCCCACGTGATGATCCGCACCGCTGGCAGCGACGTCGTGGAGCCGTGTGCCGAAGTCTTTCTCGACGAGTCGAGCGCGCAAGTGATCCTCGGCCATGGCGTCATGCCATTTCTGAGTTACCGCAACCGCAACGCCGTTCGGCTGTTGCGGTTGCAATCGCTCGCGAATCCACCGGCCCCGCTCGCACTGCGCGGCGGTCACTGAACGAACGGCGGCTGAGGCTCGGCAGGTCCCGCCGGATTTTCTCCGGGCTCCGTCGGCGAGATCCAAGGTTTACGCGGATCGGACGGCTGCATCGGTGACTGGTCGGGCCCCGGCGGCTCGATCCACGGTTTGCCCGGTGGAACGGGTGCTGGCGGGTCATTCGGTTCGGTCGGTACCATGGAGACCTCATTCTGGGTGCAGCCGTAGGCTGCGGATGGAGCTTGCATTTTTGCCTCCATGAACTCTCGGCGGTGCGATCCTGCATCGCAGGAGTGCTACTCGAGCCACGAGCGCGCACCCGGGAACTAACGAAGCAAACATCGCGCCGTTTGCGCTTGGCCCTAGATAGGCCTCACCTAGAATGGGCACCCAAGGAGTGAAGTGATGGAATATCGATTGCTTGGATCCTCAGGACTGAAGGTATCGGCGCTCGGCTTTGGCGCCGGGACGTTTGGCGGGAAAGGCCCGATGTTCAGCGCGTGGGGCCAGAGCGACGTCAAAGAGGCCAAGCGCATCGTCGACATCTGCCTCGATACCGGAATCAACCTGTTCGACACCGCGGACGTGTATTCCGACGGCGAATCGGAATCGATCCTCGGCGCTGCGCTCAAGGGCCGCCGCTCGGATGCCGTGATCTCGACCAAGCTGACACTACGCGCTGGCGAAGGCCCCAACGATGTCGGTGCATCTCGCCATCACCTGCTTCGCGCGACTGAACGTGCGCTGAAGCGATTGGACACCGACTATATCGACCTGTTGCAGCTCCACCACTTCGACGCGTTGACGCCAGTCGCAGACGTCATGTCGACGCTCGATGATCTCGTGCGCTCGGGCAAGGTTCGCTACGTCGGTGCGTCGAACTTCTCCGGGTGGCAACTGATGAAGTCGCAAGCGGTGGCTGAGCGGTACGGCTACTCGCGCTTCGTCGCGAACCAGGTCTACTACTCACTGATCGGCCGCGACTACGAGTGGGAGCTCATGCCGCTCGGACTCGATCAGGGGATCGGCGCCGTCGTCTGGAGCCCGCTCGGTTGGGGCCGGCTCACGGGCAAGATTCGCCGCGGGGAACCGATGCCGGAGAAGAGCCGCCTGCACGAGACTGCGCACTGGGCGCCACCGGTTCCTGACGAGCGCTTGTACGACGTCGTGGATCTGCTCACTGAAGTCGCGTCGGTGACTGAGAAGACCATTCCGCAGATCGCGATCAACTGGCTCTTGCAACGGCCAACCGTGTCGTCGGTGCTGATCGGCGCTCGAGATGAGACGCAGCTGCGCGACAACCTCGGCGCGATCGGCTGGAAATTGTCGGGTGAAGAGTTGGCCGCACTCGACACGGTGAGTGCTGTAACGCCGCCCTACCCCTACTACCCGTACTGGAACGGACAGTTCTCGGAGCGCACTCCGCCGCCGGTTTGAAACGGGAAAGCTGACCGAGACAATCAGAATAGTCGCTGGAACGCGGCGTACATCTCCGTCGTGCGGGGCACGCGGATGCCGAAGTCGCGTTCGAGCACTTGGACGAGCTCCGCAACAGTCGCGAGCTCACGTTGGGAGCTTTCGCCGCCGAGGTTGTGAATGCTGAAGCTCCGGTTTCGCAGCCCATAGCGGCGGCCTGGGACCGCGCGTGCGATCATCAGGCCCGTGCGGAAGTGTGAGCTCGGATAAGTCGACACGTACCAGTTGCTCACTTCGTAGTCGACCGGGAACGCCGGCGTGAGGTCGAACCGGTACAAGGTCTTCCAATCGTCGCGCACTTGCGCCTGCATCCGCATCTCGCCCTCGGCCCCACGAATCACGCGAAATGCCTCGTGCGGAGTGGGCTGCACGGTATCGAGCTCGAGTTTCAACGGCGCCGTCAGCACCATTACGCCGAAGCCCACGTCTGCGAGGTAGGTGCCTTCGGGTAACTCGACCTTCAGCAGCGCATGGCTGCGGGGCGTGATCGCGTCGTCCGCCGGCTGGCCCCACAAGACACGTGCGCCCAGCGCCGATACCCGGAAGCCGAGCGCCTGCAGCACCTCGAGAAACAGGGTGTTTTGCTCGAAACAGTAGCCGCCGCGCGCATCGCGCAGGAGCTTCTGCTCGAGTGACGGGAGATCGAGCGGCACTGGAAGTGCAGCAAACGACGACAGATTCTCGAACGGGATTGCGGCAGGATGTAGTCCGTGCAATGCGCGAAGCGTGTCGAGCGTAGCCGCGGGCCGCCCGTCATAGCCAATCCGCTGGAAGTACGCTTTGAGATCGATTGGCATGCTCAGCGCATAGGGCGTTGCGCAGGAGGTGTCAATCGCACCCGAGTTCCGTCAGCACAGGTTCACTGGACGCGATCTGTCACGTCGAGCGCGATCGTGTTTGGAGAGCGCGACGCCACTGCCGAAGACGATGTGTCACTCGGAACCCAGGTTCGCCAAAACGCCGACGCCTGTTCGGCCGTCCAAGGCTCCGCATCGCAACAGCGCACGGCCCACGTGCGAAGCACGCGCGCATCGGCGGGCCGTTCCGTTGCTTTCTTCGAAAGGCACGCGAGCACCAGGTTCTCGATCTCTGCGGGGACCGAGCGACCGAGCGCCGCCGATGGCCGCAGCGGCACTTCATACAAGTGCTTGCTGCACACTTCGACGACCGTGTTGCCTTCGAACGGCGGACGGCCCACGAGCATGAACCACGCGAGCACACCGAGCGAATACAGGTCACTTCGCCCGTCCACTTCGTTCGGTGACGTAAACGCTTCGGGTGCCATGTAGAGCGGCGTCCCGGTGATGATTTGGCTCGTGCTGACGGATACCGAAGTGAGCTGCGATCCCATCTCGACACTGCGCGCCAAACCGAAATCCAGAATCTTTGCGAACTCATGCTCGTTCTTACGCGGCGAGAGCAGCACGTTCGCCGGTTTCACGTCACCGTGGACCAACCCCAAGTCGTGCGCTTCAGCGAGCGCACCGCAGATCTGCGTGAGCACGTGCACGACGCGCCCGGGCGGCTGCGCGCCGTGCGCTGCAACCAACCGCTCGAGATCCATGCCATCGAGCAGCTCCATCGCATAGTAGAAGATGCCCTCGCGCGTCCGCCCATAGTCATAGATTGCGACGCTGTTCGGGTGGGTGAGCCGCGCCGTAAACTGAACCTCGCGTTCGAAGCGGCGAATCGCGGCTTCACCCATGCGATCGGGGGGCAATAGTTTGATCGCGGTCGGGCGACGCAACAGCGCGTGACTCGCACGCCAGACTGCGCCCATGCCGCCCTGCCCGATCTTAGTCTCGAGCGTGTACTGCCCCAACACTTGTGCGTCGCGCGCTCGCGTCGCAGCC
>Ga0193752_1002430_pt1 | contig 13976 bp, 15 predicted proteins | sample H1c1metaG_FD_144924 | JGI IMG/M metagenome (GOLD analysis project Ga0193752, IMG submission 144924) | Soil microbial communities from a riparian zone of the East river system, Colorado, United States - H1c1 | ecosystem: Environmental > Terrestrial > Soil > Riparian zone | place: USA: East River... | reverse complement strand
CCTGACCATTGCCGTCCTTGCCCTGCTTGCCGGCTCCGCCGCGGCGCAGGACTATCCGAACAAGCCGGTCCGCATCGTCGTCGGCTATTCCGCCGGCGGCGGCAACGACATCATCGTGCGGGTGATGACCGACCAGCTCGCCAAGGGGCTCGGCCAGCCGGTGATCGTCGAGAACAAGCCCGGCGCGCAGTCGATCATCGCCGCCGAGTTCGTCGCGAAGAGCGCGCCGGACGGCTACACGATCCTCATGGGCCCGAGCGGGCCGATGACCATCAACCCAGCGACCTACTCCAAGCTGCCCTACTCGCCGCTGCGCGATTTCGCGCCGATCTCGATGATCGCGTCGTTCCCGCTGATCGTCACCGTCAACCCGGCGCTCAACATCCGCAGCATCAAGGAGCTGATCGACTACGCCAAGGCCAACCCGGGCAAGGCCAACTACGCCTCGAGCGCCGGCATTTTCCAGATCGCCACCGAGATGTTCAAGCAGCGCACCGGCGCGCCGTTCGAGATGATTCCCTACAAGGGCAGCGGCGAGTCGGTGCAGGCGGTGATCGCCGGCCAGGTGACCATCACCATCGTCGATCCGCCACCTTCGGCCGGGCCGATCAAGGCCGGCACCGTGCGCGCCCTCGCCGTCACCTCGCCCAAGCGGCACCCGTCGTGGCCGGACCTACCCACCATGGCCGAGGCCGGCGTGCCGGACATGGAAGTGCCGGTATGGACCGCGTTCTTCGCCCCCGCCAAGACTCCGCCCGCGATCGTGGCGCGGCTGCAGAAGGAAGTGGCGCGCGCGGTGCAGACCGCCGAGGTACGCGAGCGCTTCGCCGGCATGGGCCTCGACCCGGTCGGCGGCACCGCGGAAGACCTCGGCCGCCAGGTGGAGCGCGACATCGCCAAGTGGACCGCCGTGGCCAAGGCGGCCGGCATCAAGAACGACTAGCGCTTCCCATCCATAAGTACAAAGGCAATACGGGCAGTTCGGTCCGACCGGTTGGCCCACGCGTGGTTCGTGCCGCGCTGGATGAGCACGTCGCCGGCGCGCAATAGCGTCTCGCCCTCGTCCATCACCGACCAGATCTCCCCTTCCAGCACGATCGCGTAGTCGACCGTGTCGGTGGTGTGCATGCCGGGATGCTTGGCGTAGGTCTTGTCGTGCGTCGCGTCGGCGTAGATGCCGCCAAAGGTGGCGTCGAGCCGGCGCTTGAGCTCGATCGGGTCTTTCGGCTCGGGCGGGAAGTCGATGATGCGCAGGATCGTGCCGTTCTTCGGCGGCAGGATGCCTTTGTGTTGCCCTACGGACTCTTCAGCGCCGATCCGGGGCGGAGATTCAGTGGTGCGCCATACGTTGACGGCGCGGTAGCCGGGGCGCTCCGCGACGGTCTTCATCACGCTGGCCGGCGCGTCCTCGACGACGCACGACTTGCCGTTCCTGTCGCCAGTCACTACTCGCCGGATGTCCGGCAGCTTTGGGGTATCCATGGCCATATTTTGATCGCTAGGGGTCGTCCGGTGGAGGCCGCTTTGTGAACCGCCGGCGACGGCAAATTTAACGGCCCCGTCAATTCCGGTTTAAAGTGCTGTCATGGAGAGGAGGGCGACATGAAAAGATTGCTGATTGCCGTGCTCGTTTTCTGGACGGGCATCGCGTGCGCGCAGCCTTACCCGAGCAGGACGATCAGGATCGTGGTCCCTGCGACCCCCGGCGGCGCGATCGACCTGATCGCCCGCACGCTCGCCGAGAAGCTCACCGGCTCGCTCGGCCAGCCGGTGGTGGTCGAGAACAAGCCCGGCGCTTCGAACAACCTGGGCACGGACTTCGTCGCCAAGAGCCCGCCCGACGGCTACACCCTCGTGATCGTCGCCTCGAGCCACGCCACCAACAAGCACCTCTTCAAGGCCCTGCCCTACGACCCGGTGACGGATTTCGCGCCGGTGGTCTACACGCATGTGGTGCCGCTCGTGCTGGCGGTGCACCCGTCGGTTCCCGCGACCAGCGTCGCGGAGCTGACCGCCTGGCTGAAAGCGAATCCCGGCAAGGCGAGCTACGGCACCAGCGGGCCGGGCAGCTCGCTGCACATGGCGGCCGAGCTCTACATGAGCATGACCGGGACGAAGATGCAGCAGGTGCCGTACAAGGGCAGCTCGGCGGCGCATCCTGACCTGCTCGCCGGCCGCACCACGCTGATCTTCGACACCCTGCCGGCGATCCGCGGCCACGTGAAGTCGGGCGCGGTGCGCGGCCTCGCCGTGACCACGCTCAAGCGCTCGGGCGCGATGCCCGAGCTGCCGGCGATCTCCGAGTCACCCGGCATGGCCGGCTACGACGCAACCACCTGGGGCGGGATCCTCGGGCCCGCCGGCACGCCGAAGGAGGCGGTGGCGAAGCTGAACGGTGCGATCAACGCCGCGCTGCAGCTGGAAGACGTGCGCTCGCGCCTCACCGGCGCCGGCATCGAGATCCAGGGCGGCACGCCGGAACATTTCGGCGGCGTCATCCGGGCGGAGGTCGAGAAGTGGGGCCGCATCGTCAAGGAAGCGGGCATCCAGCCCGAGTGAGCGAGCCATGAGCGCCAAGGAACAGCTTCCCGAGCCGAAGAACCCGCTGGGCATCGAGGGCATCGAGTTCATCGAGTACTCCACTTCGCAGGCGCAGGCCTTCGGCGCCCTGCTGCAGAAGATGGGCTTCGCCGCCGTCGCGCGGCACCGCTCGCGCGAGGTGATGCTCTACCGCCAGGGCAGCATGAACCTGATCGTCAACTCGCACGGCGCCACCGACCCGGCGCCGACCGTCAATGCCATCGCGCTGCGCGTGCGCGACGCCGGGCAGGCGTTCCAGCACTCGCTCGACCTCGGCGCCTGGGAGATGCCGACGCGCGCCTCGGCGATGGAGCTGCACATCCCGGGCATCCACGGCGTCGGCGACAGCCTGATCTACTTTGTGGACCGGTATCGCGATTTCTCGATCTACGACGTCGACTTTGTTTTTCAGGAAAACATAAGCAAGAATTCCCCGGCCATCGCCGGCCTGCACTGGTTCGGCGTGGTGCAATCCATCCTGCCCGACCGCACGGCCGACTGGCTCGACTTCTACCGCACCCTGTTCGGCTTCGAGGTGCTGCCGCGCGGCCAGTACTTCGGCGTGCTGCCCAAGGGCACGCTGCTGGAGAGCCCCTGCCACAAGTTCTACCTGCAGCTCATCGAGCCGCCGCCGGGCGCCGAGGACGTGCACTGGGACGAAGGGCTGGTGCGCGTCGGCCTCGGCGCCCCCGACATCCCGCAGGCCGTGAAAGCGCTGCAGCAGCGCGGCATCGTGTTCGTCGACCACGGCGCGGTGCAGCCGAGCGACAAGGGCGCGCTCACGCAGGTCTACCTGGGCGGCCTCACCTTCGAGCTGGTGGTGAGCGCGCGGTGAATCTCGATCACTTCGGCATGGACACGATCACGCTCGCCGGGCCGCTCGAGGCCAAGCTGAAGGCGGTGCGCGAGGCGGGCTTCACGCAGGTCATGCTCAACGCCACCGACATCGTCGGCCACCCGGGCGGCGAGGCGGCCGCGGTGGCGGCGGTGAAGGCAAGCGGCCTGCGCGTCACCGGCTTCCAGGTGCTGCGCGACTTCGAAGGCCTGTCGGGAACGCTGCACGCCTACAAGGTCGACGTGGCGAAGGCGATGCTCGGCATGTGCCACGCGCTCGGCTCGACGGTCCTTCTGGCCTGCTCTTCGTCTTCTCCTCACGCCACGGGAGAAACGGAGCGCTTGAAGAAAGACCTGCAGAAGCTCGCCATGCTGGCCGTTCCGCTGAACATCCGCATCGCCTACGAGGCGCTGTCATGGGGGCGGCACATCAACGAGTTTCCGCAGTCCTGGGAAATCGTCGCCGAGGCCGATCGGGCGAACCTCGGCCTCGCGCTCGACTCCTTCCATATCCTTGCCAACCGCACCGACCTGGATCTGCTGCAGGAAGTGGATCCGCGCAAGGTGTTCCTGGTCCAGCTTTCCGACTTCCTGTGGCAGGAAGTGCGCTCGGCCGAGGAGCGCATTGAGACCGCGCGCCATTCGCGCGTGTTTCCCGGCGAAGGCGTGCACAGCGACAAGGTCGCGGAGATGGTGCGGCAGCTCGACGAGATGGGCTACCGCGGCGACTACAGCTTCGAGGTGTTCAACGACGACTACCGGCAGCTTCCCCTGCCGATGGTCGCCGAGCGCGCGCGCCGCTCGGTGAAGTGGATCACGGGACTCGTCTCGCGCCGCAGCCTGCCGGCGCGCCGCGCCGTCTAGTCAGGAAGCCAGCCGGCGGAAGTGCGCATCCATGCGCGCCGCGTCGGCGTCGCGGCCGGTAAACAGCTTGAAGCCGAGGACGGCCTGGCCGACATTCATGTGGCCGCCGTCGAGCGTCGCGCAGCCGATGCGCCGCGCCGCCTTCAGCAACGGCGTCTCGATCGGCGTATAGACGATGTCCGACACCCACATCGCCGGCCGCAGCCATTCCTCCTGCAGCGGCATGCCGGGATGCCCCGTCATGCCGGTCGGCGTGCAGTGGATCAGCCCGCTGGCCGCCTGCACGGCGGCTTTCAGATCCTGTACTTGATAGGTCTTTCTATCGGTAAAGCGGGCTCCGAGATTGGAGGCAAGCGCAGCGGCCCGGGACGGATCGACATCAGAGATCCCCAATTCGGAGACGCCCAGCTGCAGCGCGGCATAGCCGACGGCGGCACCCGCGCCGCCCGCACCCAGCAGGACGACGCGCGACAAATCGGCCTTGGGGAGAGCACGGCGGAAGCCCCAGCCCCAGCCGGGCGAGTCGGTGTTGTGCCCGGTGAGCCTGTCGCCCGTGCGGACAACGGTGTTGACCGCGCCGATCGCCCGCGCTTCATCCGACAGCCCGTCGAGCAGCGGCATGACGAGCTGCTTGCAGGGAAAGGTGATGTTGAGCCCGGCGAAGCGCATGATGCGCGCCGCCTCGATGAGCGCCGGCAGCGCCTGGACGCCGCGGGCGGAGGCTTCGAGGTCGATGAACTGATAGTGCAGGCGCAGCCCGTGGTGCGCTGCTTCCTCTTCCTGCAGCGCGCGGGAGAGCGAGCGCTGGATGCCCGAGCCGATCAGGCCACAGAGAAGGGCTTCAGCCACCGAGGATCTTTCTCGCGACTTCGATCGCCGCACGCAGCTCGCCGATCGGCATCTGCCCGGGCGCGGAGCTCGCCGCCGCCACGCCGAAGGTCAACGCCGAGCCGAACGCGAAGCCGACCATGCGGCTGAGCGCGCCGTGCGGTCCCATCGAGACGCCGATGAGGGGCAGCTCGATCTCCTTCGACGCCTGCAGCGTCGCGGCCAGGAGAGTGAGCGCGTCGCCGGGGCTGCGAGCCATGACGGAGACCTTCGCCACGTCTGCGCCGAGCGCCTGCGCGCGGCGGAACTCCGCGGCGAGGTCGGCCGCCGGCGGGGTGGCGTCGAAGTTGTGGTACGAGCAGACGAGCCCGATGCCATGGCGGCGCGACGCCTCGCGCACCGCCTTCACTTGCGCGGCGCCGTTGCTCATCTCGTAGTCCACCAGGTCGGCGAAGCCTGCGGCGCACACCTCGGCATAGAGCTCGACCACCGCCTGCTCGGAGATCGGCACGCGCTGCCCGCCTTCGGCGGCCGAACGCCGGGTGAAGAGCAGCGGAATGCCCGACAGCGTGCGGCGCAACGCGCGGCCCGCGTCGATCACGGCCGCGGCGTCGCCGATCCCGCGGAAGAAGTCGACGCGCCACTCGATGATGTCGGCCTTTGCCGCGACCGCCGCCGCAGCCTCGGCGAGCAGCGCCTCGCGATCCTGCGCAACGAGCGGCGCGCAGATGAGCGGCAGCCTGCCCCCGGCCGCCGGCTCGCCGCGGATGCTGATCGGCTTCACGTGCCCAGCCGCCGCACCATCGCCTCTACCGCCGCGCGGTACCCGTCTGGCCCGAGGCCCGCGATCACCGCGGTGACCGCCTGCGACATGATCGAGTCCCGGTGCAGGGGATCGCGCGCATGGATGTTGGAAATATGCAGCTCGATGATCGGCCCGGGGAACATGCGCAGCGCGTCGAGAACCGGGATGGAGTGGAACGAGTGGCCCGCCGGGTTGATGACGATGCCCGCGCCCTTGTCGATTGCCTCGTGGATCCAGTCGATGAGCTGGTGCTCGGCGTTGGTCTGCCGGAACTCGATCGGGTGCGAGCCGGCCGCTTTTCGGCATAGCGCCTCGATCTCGGCCAGCGTCGTCCTGCCATAGATCTCGGGCTCGCGGGTGCCGAGCCGGTTGAGGTTGGGGCCGTTGAGCACGTAGATCGGCTTCATCGTGGTAGATCCCTGGAAGTCATGGCAAACGCGAGTCGATAGAGGCCCTCGACCGCGCCGGGCAGGCGATACTCGCCCGCGGCGGCACGCACGGCGTCGATATCGTACCCGCAGACGAGGAGCACCCAGTCCGCGCGCGCATCGCCGCCGCGAATTTTCTGCTCGGTCGTCGGCGGCCCCGCCACCGGCTGCGATTCGAGAAGATGCACGCCGGTCACGCCTTTGCGCTCCTGCAGCCCGGGCAGGACCTCGCGCTCTTGCGGGGAAAAACGGATCGTCGCCATGGCCTGGCCGAGCCCGCCGCCGAAGCCCGCCCGCACCCGGCACAGGCTCCTGACCATGTTGCGGTGGTGCGGCATCATTTTCAGCGACCACGGCGTGGGATGGTTCAGGCGCTCGAGGTAGGCCCCGCCGGTGATCGTCGCCAGGTTCTTGACTTCATAAGAGACAAAATAGGACGGCTCGCCGGACGCGGCGATCCAGCGCGTGCCGCGCAGGAAGCCGGGGATGCCGACGCGCTCGGGCATGTGCTCGTGGGAGTGCCAGTGCTCCCATTCGGATTTCATCTCCGGCGCGACATCCCACCACATGGCGACTGCGGCCCGGCCTAGCATGCGCCCGCCCTCAGCCCTTGTAGCCCAGGAGCCGCGGCACGACCAGCGTGAACCAGGGCACGTAGGTTATCAATAGCAACGTGAGGGTCATCGAGATGTGGAATGGCACCATTTCCTTCACGATGTCCTTTAGCGGCACGCCCGTGATCTTGACCATCATCAGGAGCAGCAGGCCGTAAGGCGGCGAGCACAGGCCGATCATGACGTTGACGACCACCATCACGCCGAAGTGCACCGGATCGATGCCCAGCGCATGCGCGGTGGGCAGGAGGACCGGGACGAAGATCAGCAGGATGGTGGTTCCCTCCAGCACGCAGCCCAGGATCAGCAGCAGGATGTTGGCGAGCAGGAGGAACATGAACGGCGAGAGCTCGGCGGCCTTCAGCGACGCGGCCAGCGCCTTCGGGATGTTCTCCACCGTGATCACGTAGTTGAAGACCATCGCACCGGCGATCAGCATGCCGATCGAGGCGGTGACCCGCGCGCTGCTCAGGAGCGCGTAGTAGGCATCGCGCAAGCCCATGGTGCGGTAGAGGAACGCGGACACCGCCAGCGAGTACATGGCGGCGGCGGCCGCCGCCTCCGTGGGCGTGGTGGCGCCGCTGTACAGGCAGACCAGCAGGATCACCGGCATCAGCAGCGCCGGGAAGCTCTCCAGCGTAAGGCGCGGCAGCTCGCGCAGCGGGACGGGCGGCTCGACCGGGAAATTGCGCCGCTTGGCGACCATCGCGATCAGCAGCATCTGCGCGATGCCGATCATCAGCCCGGGGACGATGCCGGCGAGCAGCAGGAAGCCGATGGAGGTGTCCGAGATCAGCGCGTACACCACCAGCGGGATGGAGGGCGGGATGACGGGTCCGAGGACCGCGGAAGCCGCCGTCAGCGCCGCAGCGAAAGCCGGCGGGTAGCGCCCGTCCCGCGTCATCATCGATTGCATGACCTTCCCCGAGCTCGCGGCATCCGCGAGCGCGGAGCCGGACATGGCGGTGAAGATCACGCTCTGCACGACGTTGACGTGCGCCATGCCGCCGCGAAAGCGCCCGACCAGCGCGTTGCAGAACCGCAGCAGCCTGTCCATGATGGCGCCGCTGTTCATGAACTCGGCGGCCAGGATGAAGAGCGGGATGGCGAGCAGCAGGAAGCTCGAATACATGCCGTTGAGCAGCTGCTCGGCGGCCGTGCCCAGGTCGAGGCCCTTCATCAGCAGGTAGAGCACCGAGCCGCCGATCATGGAGTGGCCCACCGGCAGCCCGAGCATGCTGAGGGCCACGATCGCCAGCACGGCGACCAGGAACGCGACGGAGACGGTCACAGCCCCGAGGTCGCCTTCATGGGGTCGGCCTCCTCGGGCGCCTTGCCGCGCAGCACATCGACCAGCAGCCATACGTAGCGCACGATCACTGCCACCACGAAGAACAGGTAGATGGAGAACAGCCAGTTCATGGGGATCTTGAGGTAGGAGGACTTCTCCACCTTCATGAAGCTCACGTAGCTCCAGGACGCCGGCAGCGAGATGGCGTACAGGAGCACGATCGCGATGCCGGTCACCAGCGCCATGACCATGCGTCCGCGCGGGCCGGCCATGGAGGTCAGCAGGTCGATGCGGATCTCCTCGCTCTCTTTCACCACGAACGCCGCGCCCCAGAGCACCATCCACAGCCAGGTGACGACGGTCAGCTCGGTCGTCCAGCCGGTCGGGTAGTTGAAGAAGTAGCGGAAGACGATCTGCACCATGAACGCGAAGAACATGACGCCGAGCAGACCGGCGAGCACGTTCTCCGCGAGGCGTCTCAGTTTACTTGCGGCCCAGCGCCCGAGCTCATGGACCTTCACGCGCCGCTACTTTAGCGCGTTGATCTTCTCGAGCATGCCCTTGGGCCACTCCTTCGCCTCGTCGGAGGCGAGGTAGACCTTTTGCGCGTGCGCGCGGAAGGCGTTGACGTCCGGCGCGTAGACATCGAGGCCCTGCTTCTTGAAGCCGTCGGCGAGCTCGACTTCGCGCTTCTGGTGCTCTGCCGCGCTCCAGGCGATCGCCTTGTCGACCGAAGCCTGGAAGGCCTTCTGCTTCGCCGCCCCCATCGCGTTCCAGGCCTTGAGGTTGATGGACAGCAGGTCGTAGCCGATGAGGTGCGAGGTTAGGACGATCTGCGACATCACCTCGTAGAACTTCATGTTCTGCACGTTGGGCAGCGGGTTGTCCTGGCCGTCGATCGAGCCGGTTTGCAGGCCGGTGTAGGTCTCGGCGTAGGCCATCGGCGTGGGATTCGCGCCGAGGGAGCGGCCGAGGAGCTGCCAGGCGTCGCCGGGAGGCATCCTGAGCTTGATGCCGGCCAGGTCCGCCGGCGCGCTGATCTTCTTCTTCGGCTTGAGGCCCACCTGGCGCGTACCGAAGAAGGTCGGCCCCAGGATCCTGATCTTCATCTGCTCCTCGGCCTGCTTCTTGTACTGCGCGCCCAGGTCGCCGGACCAGAACCTGGCCAGGTGGTCGGCGTCGCGGAACAGATAGGCCGAGGTCAGGATGGACCACGCCGGGACCTGCTTGGAGATGTCCTGCGGCGCGATGTTGCCCATCTCCAGGTTGTCGCGCTGCAGGGCGACCAGCTCGGTGCCCTGCTTGAAGAGGGAGGCGTTGAAGAACGGCTCCACGTTGAAATCGCCGCCGACGTCCTTGGCGAGCATGCGGATCATGTCCGCGCGGATGTCCTTGTCGGAGAACACCGCGGCGAAGCGCAGGGTCGGCTTGGCCTGCGCCATGGCCCGGAAACTGAGCGGCGCGGCGGACACGGCTGCGAGCGCGGCGCCTGCCTTGAGCGCCGAACGACGGTCGATCTTGAATTTCATGCTCATCTCCTCTTCAGGGTTTTCTCAGGTAGCTAAGAATCATCTCGGTGACCACCGCGCAGCGTCCGCCGACGTCGCCCTTCGCGCCCATGTCGCGGCCGAAGATGGCCGAGAAGGTGTGCTGGTGGCTGACGTTGAAGTTGCCGAGCGCGGCGATCGCCATGTGCACATCGAGCGGGTCGAGTCCCTTGCGGAACATGCCTCCCGCCTGCCCGCGGGCGATGACGCGGCTCAGCAGGTCGAGGATCGGCCGGTTGAGGATGCCCATCGTCTTCAGCTTCTTGAGGTGGCGCCCCTTCGCCTGGTTCTCGGCGATCACGATGCGCACGAAGTACTGGTGGGACAGGTAGTAGTCGAAGGTGAACTCGACGAAGCGGCGCATCGCCTCCACCGGCGCCAGGTCCTCGAGGTCGAGAAAGCTCTCCGCGTGGCGGATCTCGGAATAGCAATGCTCGAGGACGGCCTGGTAGACCTTCTCCTTGCTGCCGAAGTAGTAGTTGATCATCGCGCGCGTGGTGTGGGTGCGCGCGGCGATGGCATCCATGCTCGCGCCCTTGAAGCCGCGCGAGGCGAACTCGTCGATGGCGGCCTGGATGATGCGCGCGCGGTTGGCCTCGGGCGCCTTGGGCTTGCGCATGGCGGCCGCCCGCGGCGACGCCTGCGCGCCGCTCTGGTCCACCTTCATCGAGCTGGGCTGGGAATTAACAAGGCTGTCAGGATAACTTAACAGCCTCGTCAATTCATTCCTGCGCTGCAGCAACTACTCCGGCTTGATGTTCCCGTCCCGGATGACCTTGGTCCATTTCGCGTTCTCGTCGCGAATGAGGCGCCCGGCTTCCTCCGGCGGCTGCCACATGGGGACCACGGCCTGCTTCTGCAGGCTCTCCTTCACCGCAGCGCTGTCGAGGATGGTCTTCATTGCGCCGTTCAGGCGCGCGACGACCGGCGCCGGCGTTTGCGGCGGCGCGAGGAGGAAGAGCTTCACCGTCACCTCGAAGCCCTTCAGGCCGGCCTCGGCGGCGGTGGGAACTTCGGGGATGGTCGCTTCGCGCTGGCTGGAGGCGACGGCGAGCGCGCGCATGCGGCCGCCCTTGATGTGCGGCAGCGTCGCGGCGAGGCTCTCGACGATGAGCTGCACCTGGCCGCCGATGAGGTCGTTCACCGCCGGGCCGATGCCCTTATAGGGGACGTGCAGCATCTGGATGCCGGCCGAGCGCTGGAACATCTCGCCCGCAAGGTGCTGCACCGAGCCGTTGCCGCCGCTTGCAAAAGCGAGCGCGCCGGGCTTGGCCTTGGCGAGGGCGATCAGCTCGCTCAGGTTGTTCGCCTGCACGCCCGGATTCACCACGAAGACCAGCGGGATGGCGCCGAACACCACCACCGGGGCGAAGCTCTTCTCCAGGTCGTAGGGCACCTGCGCGCCATAGAGCGAGCCGTGGATCGAATGGCTGGTGAGCGAGCTCCACAGCAGCAGGTAGCCGTCGGGATTCGCCTTCGCCACCGCGTTCGCGCCGATGCTGCCGGTCGCGCCCGCGCGGTTCTCCACCACCACGGCTTGTCCGCCGAGCTCCTTCGAGAGCAGCGGCGCGATCTGCCGGGCGGTGATGTCCAGGCCGCCGCCCGGGGGATACGGGACGACGAGGGTCACCGGGCGCTCCGGGTACTGGGCCAACGCGCTGCTTGCGATCAGAAACGAGAAAAGAAAAGCCAACACCTTGAGCATGCCGATTCCCTCTATTGAGTCGTGGCGTCGTACTGGAAGAGCCAGTCCAGGTTCTTGTGGATGGTGCTGCGCCGCGTGAACGACGCGACGCGGAAACGCAGGTCGCGCCACAGCTTCGCCAGCGGAGACGAAAGGTGGAACACGTCGCCGTTGGCGCGCGAGCCGAGCTGCACCTTCTTCGTGCGCTCGAAGCGCAGGTGCTCGTACTCCGAGAGCGCGGCGGGCGGATTGCGGTGTCCGCGCGCGAGGCAGCGCGCGAGCACGCAGCCGTCCTCGATCGCCTGCGCGGCGCCCTGCGACATGAAGGGCAGCATCGAATGCGCGGCGTCGCCCAGCAGCGTGACGCGGCCCTGGCTCCAGCCCGGACGCGGGTCGCGGTCATAGAGCGCCCACTTGTACGGCTGCTCGCAGCCCTCGATGATCGCCCGCACCACCGGGTGCCAGCCCGCGAACTCGGCCAGCGCCTCGCGCTTCTCGCCGCGCGCCGACCAGGATTCGAGGCGCCATTCACCGGCCGGCACCACGCCGACCCAGTTCATCAGCCGCCCGCCCGACACGTAGTAGTGGACGAAATGCTTGCCCGCACCCCACCACGCGTAGGTGCGCTCCTCGATGCCGAGGCCCTCCAGGCGGTCGACCGGCGTCAGCCCGCGCCACGCGGCGAGGCCCGAGAAGCGCGGCTGCTCAGGACCAAGCACGCCTGCGCGGATCACCGAGTGCACGCCATCGGCGCCGATGAGCACGTCGCCGCGCACCGCTTCTCCCGAGGCGAGCTCGAGCGTCACGCCCTGCGCGTCCTGGCGGAAGCCCGCGACCTTCGACGCGAGCTTCACCGGCTGCCCCTTCGCTAGGATCGCGTGCAGGTCAGCGCGGTGGATGTGATAGTGCGGCGCGCCGTAGCGCTGGCGGTGCGCTTCGCCGAGCGGGAAGTCGCGGATGACCCGCGCCGACGCCCAATGGCGCGACTGGGTGCCGATCGGCTGCACCGCGACCGCGGCGAGCGCCTCCTCCAGGCCGAAGCTGTGCAGCACCCTGGCGGCGTTCGAGCCGACCTGCACGCCGGCGCCGACTTCGCCCAGCGCCGCGGCCTGCTCGAGCACCACGACGTCGTCGAAGCCCTGCCTGCGCAAGGCAAGCGCGGCCGTCAGGCCGCCGATGCCCGCGCCGGCTATGAGAATCCTCATCTAGCGATGCAAGGGCGCGAGCTTGCCCGCCAGGGCGGCGAGCGGCGCGGGGCCGACCACCTGCCCCTGCTCGATCACCTTCTCGCCGTCGACCCACACCGATTGCTCGGTGAGCACGGTGTCGGGATGGTTCTCGCCGCCGCCCGGCTCCCACCAGGGAATGCCCAGGCCCACCGCGTTGCTGCCCATGGCGCGGATGTCCTCGACGAAGCAGGTGCCGGTCATACGCGCGGCCGGGTGCATGCCCTGCGCGAAGTGGATCACCGAGCCGTACTTGCCGCCGCCGGCGCGCAGCAGCGCGCGCTCCAGCGGCGCCCGGGAGGCGCCGCCGCCCACCACCTTGCGGATCGGCCCGTCGACGGTGAGCGTGACCGGAGAGGCAAGCGGCTCGTAGTACTCGTGGAAGCTGTGCGTGACCACGATCTCGCCCTTCACGGTCTCGATCTTCGGCGCGATGCTGCAGGTTCCCGGCACCAGGTACATGCCGGGCTTGTCGGCGTGGCGCGGCTTGGTCAGGCCGCTCTTCATGAGCGTGAAGCTCACGTCGGTGCCGCGCGGATCGGTGATGCGGCACTTGCGCCCTTCCTTGAACACGGCGTCGAACGCCGCCTGCATTTCGAAATAGGGATCGAGGTCGATGGACCCGAGCAGGCGCTGGAAGGCGCCGGCGTCCATGTCGCCGCCGAGCATGTAGCGCACGCGCTGCGTCTTCATCGCCTCGTCATGGGCATGCGAGCCGGCGAGGTAGGGAAAGGTGACGTCGACCCAGACGTCGCAGGTCTTCACCAGGCCCGCCAGCGCCTTCGGAATGTAGGGGTCGGCGAGCGAACCCTGGAACGGGAGCTGCGCGCCGGTGGAGATCATTGCCCGCCCGCCGAGCTTCTCAGCCACCGTGAACAGCGCCTGCGGCACGCGCGGGTCGGTCGCCGTGTCGGCGGTGATCAGGACTTCTTCGCCCTTGCGCAGGCACATCAGGTCGCCGAGGAGCGTCTCCGCCGCGACCAGCAGATCGTGGGTATGTTTCATTTTCCTATCCTGGCCAGTGTGTCGAACGTGTCGCGCTGGGTGGTAAACATATCGCGGGTGCGGCAGTAGGCGTTGCCCACCATGCGGCCGACCGGCGCGAGCTTCGCCAGGTTCACCCGGCCGCTCTCCTCCATCACTTCCTCCGCCACGCGCATGTGGATCACCTCGCCCAGCACCAGCGTATAGCTGCTCTTGGGCAGCGGGATCGCCTGGAACAGGCGGCACTCGAGGTTGACGCGCGACTCGAGCACGGCGGGGGGCCCGACCCCC
>Ga0193752_1002429_pt1 | contig 13982 bp, 12 predicted proteins | sample H1c1metaG_FD_144924 | JGI IMG/M metagenome (GOLD analysis project Ga0193752, IMG submission 144924) | Soil microbial communities from a riparian zone of the East river system, Colorado, United States - H1c1 | ecosystem: Environmental > Terrestrial > Soil > Riparian zone | place: USA: East River... | reverse complement strand
TAGAAGCGCTCTCGCATTTCGACCTGGACCGCGACGGGGTCGGGCAGCACTGCGCGTTGCCCGACGAGGCGCCGGCCTATCTATTCTGGCTGCGCGACGCGCGCGGTGGCGTGGCCGCGATCATGGCGGTGGTCTGCAACCGGCTGCCCTCCGACGCGCACGTGTTGCCGTTCTCGTACGTCCACGACCATCTCAAGCCCGCGCTCGAGCTGCTGCGCCGCGACCTGCTGGCGCGCGCCGACATCGAGTCGCTGCACGAATCGCTGACCGCGCGCGACAAGGACCTGGAGCTGCTGCTGTCGGTGACCGGCTCGCATCCGAATTCCGCCGGCTCCGACGACCTGCAGTCCTTGTTGGCCAATGCCGCCGGGCACCTGAAGTGCGTGCTCGCCGGCATCGTCGTCCCCGACAAGGGCCTCGTGCTCACGTATCCCGACGCCGGTGATGTCAGCATCCTCACGCGTACGCAGCGGCAGTTGCTGGCTGTCACGCAGACGCGGCGCGATCCGCTGGTGATCAACCGGATCGCCACCCAGGCCGGCCAGGTCGCCATTCCCTATCGCATCCTCGCCTGTCCGCTGCGGCAGGGCTCGGGCCGCACCTCCGGCGTGCTGGCGCTGTTCCGCCGGCTCGAGGCGCCGGAATTCGTGGGGCGCGACGTGCATCTCGCCGACCTCGTGGCCCACAAGATCGCCGCCAGCATCGAAACCAGCTACGACACCTTGTCGGGGCTGCTGACGCGCGCCGCGCTCGAACAACGCGTCAAACTCATGTTCAGCGAAACCGGCACCCGCGCGCAGCGCTGGAGCCTCCTGTACGTGGACATCGACGAGTTGCACGTCATCAACGAAAACTTCGGCATGCACGTCGGCGACCAGGCCATCGCGCAGATCGGCGACCTGCTGCGCAAGCACCTGCCGGCGAGCTCGTTCGCCGCGCGCATCTCCGGCGACCGCTTCGCGATCGTCATGCCGTCGGACATCGACGAGGCCGCCATGTTCGGGGAAGGGTTACGCGAGGGCGTCACCCGCCTATCTACCGCCGGGGTGGACGCGCGCTTCCGGCTGTCGATCAGCCTCGGGTGCACGCCGTTCAGCGGGCGCGATGGCGATCTCGGCCGCTCGCTGGCGGAAGCTGAATCGGCCTGCAAAGCGGCCAAGGATCGCGGCCGCAACCGGCTCGAGAGTTTCCAGGAAAACGACGTCAGCATCATCCGCCGTTTCACCGACATCAACGTCGCCACCGACGTGCGCTCGGCGCTGGCCGAGAACCGCCTGCGTCTCGACGCGCAGATGATCGTGCCGTTCACGGATTCCCCGGACGCGAAGCCGCACTACGAGCTGCTGCTGCGCATGCTCGATCTGGAGGGAAACACGATCGGGCCCGACCGGTTCCTGTCCGCGGCGTTGCGTTACCAGATGATGCCCACCATCGACCGCTGGGTGATCTCGAGCGTCATCGAGCTGCTGCGCCCGCACCGCGAGATGCTCGCCAAGGCGCCGGTGGTGTTCACGATCAACTTCTCCGGCCAGTCGCTGACCGACGAGGAATTCCCCGACTACGTCATCCGCAGCATCGAAAACAGCCGCATCAACCCGGCGGTGTTCTGCTTCGAGCTCACCGAGAGTGCGGCGGTCGCCAGCATGAAGGATGCCGAGGCGCTCATGTCGCGGTTGCGCAAGCTCGGCTGCGGCGTCGCCCTGGATGACTTCGGCACCGGCCTCTCGTCGCTCTCCTATCTACGTTCGATGCCGGTCTCGATGCTCAAGATCGACGGCAGCTTCGTACGCGACATCCTGCGCGATGAACGCGCCGAATCGATGGTGCGCGCCATCGCGCAGCTGGCGCGCGCGATGAACATCACGACCGTCGCCGAATACGTCGAAACCGAGGAGATCCGCACGCGCGTGCGGGCGCTCGGCGTCGACTACGGACAGGGGTTCGCCATCGCGCGCCCGGTGCCGGTGAGCGAGGTGCTCGACGTATTGCCGGTCCTCGCGGCCGCGACGCCGGGCGCGTTCCTGATCGACGAGCAACAGGCGCAGCAGACCGGCTGATTTCCGCCCCGATTTCGTCGGGCGGCTGCCCGGCAACCCGCTCCGCGCGGGCAATCTTGCTAACATCCGCGCCCATGAAGCTCTTGGCTCTAGGGGTGGTGATCGGCTTCCTCATCGCGCTCGGCGGCGCCGTCTTCGCACATCGCGAGACCGTGGTCCCCGCCGCTCAGGTCCGCGCGGCCGTGCCTGCGCGCGACGCGCAGCGGCTCAGCAGCGGCGAGACGGCGCAGCTTTCCGAAGTCCTCGAACGCGTCAAACGCGAGTACGTCGACGAGGTGAAGCAGCCCGAACTGGTCGACGACGCCCTGCGCGGCCTGGTCGGCGGACTCGATCCCTATTCTTCCTATCTCGATGCCGAGGAATATGCCGACCTGCGGGTCAGCACCGCCGGCACGTACGCCGGCATCGGGATCGAAGTGTCGACCGCGGACCGGGCGCTGCGGGTCGTGCGGCCATTTCGCGATTCGCCGGCGGCCGCGGCCGGCATTCACAGCGGTGACATGATCTCGGCGATCGACGGGCTGCCCGTGGGCGGCGATCTCGACGGCGCGATGGCGCGCATGCGCGGACCGCGCGGTTCGATCGTGAAACTCGTGGTGGTCCGGGCCGGCCAGACGCTGCCGCTCGAATTCGCCGTGGAGCGCGCGCAAGTCGACGTACACAGCGTCGCGACCGTCGCGCTCGATGGCGGCTACCTGTACGCACGCATCACCACCTTCAGCGACACGACCGCCGAAGACTTCGCCGCGGGTATCGCCCGCGCGCGCCGCGTTTTCGATGCGCGGCCGCGCGGCGTCATCATCGACCTGCGCAACAATCCGGGCGGCGTGCTCGAGTCCGCGGTCGAAGTCGCGGACCAGCTCCTGGAAGAGGGGGTCATCGTCACGGCCGAAGGCCGCACGCCCGCGTCGCGCTTCAGCATGGACGCCACGCCCGGCGACATCCTGCCCGGCGTGCGCGTGGTGGTGCTGGTGAACGGCACGACGGCCTCCGCCGCCGAAATCCTCGCCGGCGCGCTGCAGGATCATCGCCGCGCCGTGTTGTTAGGCCGGCGCACCTTCGGCAAGGGTTCGGTGCAGACCGTGATGCCGCTCGACGGCGGACGCGCCATCAAGCTCACCACCTCGCGTTACTTCACGCCGTCGGGCCGCTCGATCCAGGGCCGCGGCATCGACCCCGATGAAGCGTACGACAGCGTGGATGCCGCGCCGACGGATCTCGAGGATGCGCGCGCGCGTCAGCAGCTTCCCACGCGCGACAGCGGCGTACGCGCGGCGCTCGAGCTGCTCAAGGGGCGCAAACTCGAGAGCGCGCCGCCCGGCATGACCGCCAGCGCGTCGACGCCCTCGCGAAAATAAAGGATTCATGGAGTTAGTCAGCTGGGTCATCGATCTCATCCTGCATCTGGATGCGCACCTGGTCGAGTTGCTGCGCGACTACGGCCCGTGGGTGTACGCGATCCTGTTCATCATCGTGTTCGCCGAGACCGGCTTCGTGGTGACGCCGTTCCTGCCGGGCGACTCGCTGCTGTTCGCCGCCGGCGCGCTGGCCGCGGTGGATACCACCGGCACGTTGTCGGCGCCGCTGGTCTCGCTCACGCTGGTGGTCGCCGCCGTCACCGGCAACACAACTAACTACCACATCGGAAAATGGATCGGGCCGCCGGCCTTCAGCGGCAAGTACCGCTGGCTCAAGGTGGACTACCTCAAGCGCACCGAGGCGTTCTTCGTGAAACACGGCTCCATGACCATCGTGTTGTCGCGGTTCGCGCCGATCATCCGCACCTGCGCGCCGTTCGTCGCGGGCGTCGCGCGGATGCCGTACCTGCGTTTCCAGGCCTACAACATCATCGGCGCCCTCGCCTGGGTGCTGTCGCTGACCTGGGCCGGCTACTTCTTCGGCAACATACCGATCATCAAGGAAAATTTTGGCCTGGTGGCCATCGGGATCGTCGTGATCTCGATGATCCCGGTCGCGTGGGTGGCGCTGAAGAAGTGAGCAGCGCCTATCGCAGCTTCGCCCATCGCGTCGACATCGGCGCGCCGGTCGAACGCGTGTGGCGCGCCTTCACGGACAGCAAACTGCTCGGCCGCTGGAGCGCGCAGGGCGCGACCATCACGCCGCGCGAGAAGGGCCGCATGCACGTGGTGTTCAGCGCCGAGATCGAGCTCGACGCGCTGGTCGACGTCCTGCTCACGCCGCAGCGTATCCGCCTGATTCTGCTGCCCACGCGCGGCATGCCGACCAGCGACGCGGTGATCATCGAAGACTTCCTGTTCGAACGGGCGCCGAAAACCACCACCGTCGTGCGGCTGCTGAGCAGCGGAGTGCCGTCGAGCCCCGCGTGGGTGACGTACTATCTGTCCAAGCGCCGCTATTGGGAGCTGGCGCTGACCCGGCTCAAGGTGTTCCTCGAGAAGGGCCTCGATCAGGAAAAACCACAGCAAGGGTACTGACATGGCGGGATTCATTCTGCGCGCGCTCATCGCCGCGCTCGGCCTGTGGGCCGCGACGGCGCTACTCGACGGATTCATCATCAACACGCCGATGACGCTGATCATCGCCGGATTGTTGTTAGGCGTGGTCAACGCCATCGTGCGGCCGTTCGCGTTGTTGCTGTCGCTGCCGGCGCTGCTGTTCACGCTCGGCCTGTTCCTGCTGGTGATCAACGCCGCGATGATCGGCCTGGTCGCGTTGATGCTGCCGGGTTTCAAGATCGCCGGATTCTGGACCGCCGTCGGCGGCTCGCTGGTCGTGAGCCTCGTGAGCTGGATCGGCTCGTGGTTCATCGGCTCGCGCGGCCAGGTCGAAGTCATCCGCCACCGCCGCGATTAAACGGGTAATGGGGTCTGACCCCATTTGCTGGCAAACGGGGTCAGACCCGATCGTTCGCGGCATCCAGGTTGGCGTACTGTGCGTATCACCCCGCATGCGCACGCAACTCCTCACCGCCGGCGCCTTTTGTCTGTTCGCAGGCCTGGCCGGCGCGAGCGACACATCGTTCACGGGTTATGCCCGTAGTCTCGACGGACGGGATCTGCTGTACGTCGAATCGCACGCAATCTCTGGCGGCGGCGACGCCGATGAGACGCGCGTCGTGTTGTACCGCTGTTCCGCCGGCTCGGCGCCGTTCGCGCGCAAGGAACTCGACTACGCGGCCGAGCGTATCGCGCCCGCGTTCGCTTTCGAAGACGCGCGCAGCGGATTCTCGGAAGGCCTGCGGCGCAACGCCGGTGGAATGGAAGTATTTGCGCGGGCCGGCCCAGCGGCGAAAACGCGCAGCGAAGAGTTGGCGCCCGTCGCCTCGATGGTTGCCGACGCGGGCTTCGACGAATTCGTGCGCACGCGTTGGGACGCTCTGGAGAAGGGCGGTTCGATCGAGGTGCCGTTCCTGGTGCCGAGCCGGCTCGATAGCATCAACTTCAAAGTACGCAAGATCGCCGACGCGACCATTGGCGGCGATATCGCCAGTGTGTTTCGCCTGTCCATGGCCGGTCCGCTCGGCTGGTTCCTGTCCGACATCGATGTGAGCTATCGAAAGCGCGATCGGCGGCTGGTGCGTTACCGCGGCATCACCAACGTGCGCAACATCGCAGGTTCGATGCTCGAAGCGCAGATCGATTTCCCCGATGCGGATCGCCGCGAGGGCGCCGTCGATCTGCCCGCGCTGCGCGCGCTGCCGCTGGTTTCGACCTGCCGGTAAAGGTCCCCTCCAATTACCCGCAGCCGGCCGTCGACGGATCCTTCTGCTCGTCGCCGCCGAGACGTTTCACGTCCTTCTTCGGCCAGCTGACCAGCGCCACGCCGAGGAACATCACCACCATGCCGGCGAGTTGATTGGCGCGCAGCCTCTCGTTCAGGAACCACCAGCCGAGCACCGCGGCGATCGCCGGGTTCACGTAACTGTAAGTCCCCACCAGCGCCGGCGTGGTGTTCCGCGCCAGCCATGCAAACGCGGTGTAGGCCAGACACGAGCTGAGCAAGGTCAGATACGCCATCGCGATGAGCCCCGGCTTCGACCACTGCCACAACGCCGCCTCACCCTTCGCGAAGGCGATCGCCGTCATCATGATGCCGCCCAACAACATCTGGACGGCGGTGAACGGCAGCACGTCGAGCTTCGAATGCACGTTGCGGATGTACACGGTCGACGCCGACCACGCGAACACCGCGACCAGCACCAGCAACTGCATGCCGATGTGGCTGGTCTGCAGCGTGCCGCCGCTCGGCCAGATGATGAGCGCCGTCCCGGCGAACCCGATCACCAGCCCGATCAGGGTACGCCGGTCGATCGCATGCGCGCGCCGCCCGCGCGTCGCGAGCAGCGCGATCCACAGCGCCGCCGACGCGTTGAGAATTGCCGCCTGGTTGGAGGCGATGTGCTGCATGGCGATGTTGGTGAGGCCGTTGGCGATGACCACGTTGCCGAGCGCGACCACGAACATGTGCCGCCATTCGGTCGCATCGAGGAGGAATTTCTGGCCGAGCAGCAGCGCGGTGGCGCCGAGCAGCAGGCCCGCGACGACGAAACGGATGCCGCCGAACAGGAACGGCGGCATCGTGTGCAGGCCGATGCTCGCGACCAGGTAGGTGGAACCCCAGACGAGATAGACGGTGGCGAAGCACACGAGCAGCTTCGCGCGCTGCGAGGATTCGGGAATCATGGTGCCGGGTGAGGAAAGTGAGGGGAGGCGCAAAGGCGCATGCTACGCGCGCCTCTCCCCACTTTCCTCACCCGGCACTATCGCTGCGCCTTCAAGCCGGACCGCGCTTCCCGGCGCGATACAGCCAGTAACCCACCACGGCCAGAACCGCGAGGCCGGCCCATTCGCCGAGCGAACCGCCGAGTTGCAGCCCGGCCGGCAGCGCGAAGACGTCGGCGCTCTTCGAGCCGTAGATCGCGAAGCCGATGAAGATGCCGATCAGGGCCTCGCCGGTGATCAGGCCCGCCGCGAACAACGTACCGATGCGATTGCGCTTCTCGACCTCGTCGTCGGTCAGGTTCTTGCCGAAGGTGCGCGTGACCAGGTGATTGAGCAGGCCGCCCAGGAAGATCGGCACCATGGTCTCGAGCGGCAGGTAGATGCCGATGGCGGCGGCCAGCACGGGCACGCGGAATTTGGCGCCGCGCGCCTTCAGGACCTGATCGAGGATGATCACCGCGATCCCGATGCCGGCACCGATCATGATCATCGTCCAGGGCAGATGTCCGCCGAACAGACCCTTCGCGACGGACGCCATGAGGTTCGCCTGTGCCGCTTCGAGCGAGCGCGGATGTTCGAGCGTGCGCGGGCCGATGCCATAACTCTGCGCGAGCATGTTCAACACCGGCGCCATGACCAGCGCGCAGCACACCGAGCCGATGGCGAGCATCACCTGCTGCCGCCACGGCGTGGCGCCGACGATATATCCCGCCTTGAGATCCTGCAGGTTGTCGCCGGCGACGCAGGCCGCGCAGCACACCACCGCGCCAATCATCACGGCCGCCACCGGGCCGATGGTCGAGTCCTTCCCGAGGAAGGCGAGCAACACCAACGCCGCGAACAGGATGGTCGCGATCGTGATGCCCGACACCGGGTTGTTGGACGAACCGACCAGGCCCGCCATGTACGCGGACACGGAGCAGAACAGGAATCCCGCGACCACCATGATGACCGACATCGCGAGGCCGACGCCGACACTGCCGACGATGCCCGTATAGAGAATCGCGAGCGGAATGGTGAACGCCACGATGCCGACCAGCACCCATTTCATCGGCAGGTCGCGATCGGTGTGCGCGACGATCGTGTCGCTGCCGGCGCGCGCCGCGGCGAGGCCGCTCTTCACGCCCGACACGATCGACTTGCGCAGCGTGATCAACGCCCACAACCCGCCGACCAGCATGGCGCCGACGCCGAGATACCGGATCTGCGCGCCGCGCAGAATCTGCGCGGTGGCCTCGGCGCATTCCGCGCTGCCGATGCCCTGGCATGCGCCGGCCACCGTGGCCGCGAGCTCCGGGTTGCCCGCGAGGAAATACGCATGGTAGATCGGGATCGCGATGTTGAACGACAGGATGCTGCCCGACACGACGACGACACCGATGTTGAGCCCGACGATGTATCCGACGCCTAACAAGGCGGGCGAGATGTTCGTGCCCATGTAGCTCAGGTACTTGCCGATGAAGCCACTGGCCAGCGCGCTGTCGGGCACCAGCCGCATGCCGCTCGCGGCGATCATCTTGCCGATGCCGCCGATCAGCGCGGACACGCCCAGCACCTTGACGCCTTCCTTCGGGTTCTCGCCGGCGCGCAACACTTCGGCCGCGGCCTTGCCTTCCGGGAACGCCATCTGCTGGTCGACGATCAGCGAGCGGCGCAGCGGCACGGAGAACAGCACGCCTAACAACCCACCGAGTCCGGCGATCGCGCACACCCACCAGTACTTGAAGTCGGGCCAGTAGCCCATGATCACGAGCGCGGGCACCGTGAAGATGACGCCGGAGGCGATCGAGGTGGCGGCCGACGCGCCGGTCTGCACGATGTTGTTCTCGAGGATGCCGCCGCCGCCGAGCGCGCGCAGCACCGCCATCGAGACCACCGCCGCCGGAATCGCCGAGGCGATCGTCATGCCGGCGAACAGGCCGAGGTAGGTATTGGCCGCGGCGAGGATCACCGCAAGCACGATCGAAAGAACGATGGCGCGCGCGGTGAGCTGCGGCGCCGGAGCGGCGGATACGTTCATCTGTCTACTCCCGGTTCCAGCCGCAGCTTTCGCCCTTGTTCTGCTCCGCGAGCCACCCTTCGAGCGGCTGGAAGTATTCCATGATGGCCGAGGCATCCATCGTGCGCGTGCCGGTCAGCTGCTCGAGCGAATCCTGCCACGGCTGGCTGGCGCCGATCTTGAGCATGGCCGCGTATTTCTTGCCGGCCTCCGTGCTGCCGAAGATCGAACACTCCGACAGCGGGCCCTTGAACCCGGCCGCTTCGCACAATGCCTTGTGGAACTGGAACTGCACGATGAACGAGAGGAAGTAGCGCGTGTACGAGGTGTTGCCCGGCACGTGGTATTTCGCGCCCGGATCGAAATCCTCTTCCGTGCCCGCGACCGGGCGCGACACGCCCTGGTACTTCTCGCGCAGATCCCACCAGGCCTTGTTGTATTCGGACGGCTTGATGCGGCCGTCGAACACGCCCCAGCGCCACTCGTCGATCAGTTTGCCGAACGGCAGGAACGCGACCTTGTCGAGCGCCATCTTCATCTGCTGGTTGATGATGGCTTCCTTCGACGGCGGCACCGCGCCCGCCAGCCCGATCTGGCGTAGATAGGCCGGCGTCACGGAAAGATTCACGGTGTCGCCGATGGCCTCGTGGAACCCGTCGTGCGCGCCGTCCTGGAACAGCGGCGGCTGGTCCTTGTACCAGATGTAGTAATAGACGTGCCCGAGCTCGTGGTAGATGGTGAAGAGATCCTCTTCGATGGGCTTCATGCACATCTTGATGCGCACGTCGTCCTTGTCATCCATGTCCCAGGCACTGGCGTGGCACTGCACTTCGCGATCGCGCGGCCGCACCAGCATCGAACGGTCCCAGAAAGTCTTCGGCAGCGCCGGGAAGCCGATCGAGGTGTAGAACGCCTCGGCGGATTTCGTCATGCGCACCGCGTCCCACTTCTGCGTCTGCAGGTAACGGTCGGCCGATTCGATCTTGACGGCCGGATACGGCTTGAGCAGATCGTCGTACACCCGGTTCCATTGCTGCGCCCACATGTTGCCCAACAACTGCGCGGGGATCGGCTTGCCGGCCGGCACCTTGTCCTTGCCGTACTTCTGCGCGAGGCGCTTGCGCGCGTAGCAGTGCAGGCCCTGGTACAGCGGCTGCACCTGGCCGTACAGCCGCGCGGCTTCCTTCTCGAAATCCGCGGCGGGCATGTCGTACTTCGAGCGCCACATGTCCCCGACGTCCGCGAAGCCGAGTTCCTTCGCGCCTTCGTTCGACAACTCGACGAAGCGCTGGTATTTCGCGCGCATCGGCTTCGAGATCGTGTGCCACTGCACCCAGGCGTCGGTGAGCTCCTGGTAGTTGCGGCTGGTCGCGATGATGTCGCTGAGCTCGTCGAGGTTCTTGCAACCCTCACCCTTGCCGTCCTTGTTGGTGCCCGGCGGGCAATATTTTCCCTCGCCGTACATCGCATCGAGCTCGGTCGACAACGTCGCGAGCTCCGAACGCTTGGCGGCATCGGCCGGCGCCGGCGCGCTGACCGCGATCTTGATGAGCTTGATCGCGCGTTCGGTGGCCGGACTGAGCTTGTCGTGGTCGTACGCGTGCGCTTCGCCCGCCTTGCGGCTGTAGAACTCGAGCTGACGGTCGGTGGCCTTCGAATTGAGGAACTGGGTGTCGACCGTGATGTCGGTGGCCATCGTCCAGCCGGCGGCATTGCCTTCGCGATTGATGTCGACCAGCTCGTCGTTCACTTTCGCGATGAACGCATCGCCATCCACTTTCGGCGGCGGCTTGGGGCCGGGGCCCGGGCAGGCGGTGAGCGTGCAGATCGAGAGCAGCGCGAGCGCGCCGCGCAGGTAGTTGGTCGATTTCATCGGGCGTCTCCGATCCAGCCGCGCAGGCCGCGCGAGATGAGGAGGATGATCACGCCGGCGCCGGCGCCGATCAGTGTCATGACGAGGAAGATGTGCGGCATGTCGGGCACCTTCGCTTCGGCGAACTGGCCGCCGACGAGGCCCGCGATCGTGTTGCCCATGGCGGTTCCGAGGAACCACGTGCCCATCATGCGGCTCACGAACTTCGCGGGCGCGAGCTTCGTGACGTTCGAGAGCCCGACGGGCGAGAGGCACAGCTCTCCGAAGGTGTGGAACAGGTAGGCGAGCACCAGCCAGGTCGGCCCCACCTTGCCGCCACTCGACACCACGAGCTGGGCGGCTCCCATCATCACGAGAAAGCCGACGCCGAGCAGCAGCAGTCCGCCACCCATCTTCATCGGCGCGGAAGGATCGAGGTTGCGCGAACCCAGATAGACCCAGAACCACGCGAAGACCGGCGCGAACACGATGATGAAGATCGGGTTCACCGACTGGTACCAGGTCGCAGGATGCTGACCGTCGGCGAAGAATCCGCCGCCGAGCGACCGGTCCGTGTATTCGAAGGCGAACGTATTGAACGTCGTGCCCTGTTGCTCGAACCCGCCCCAGAAGAGGATCGCGCAGAAGAAGAACACGATGATCACGCCGATCTTCTTCTTCGCGGCCACGTCGAGTTCCTTCGACGTGAGCACGTAGCCGAAGAAGAACACCGCGAGCGCAACCTGCACCGCGAACAGTCCCAGCGCGAGCTGATGTTCGGTGGGCGGGTGCTCGCGCGCGAACATCACGACGGCGGCCACGGCCGCGGCAATGGCAATGCCGATGAGCAGCGTCCACGTGCGTTTGCGGTCCGAGGGCGACACGTTGGTCGGGGGAAGTCCCGCCGTGCCGAGGTAACGCTGCGAGATCAGGAAGTAGAGCGTGCCGGCCAGAGTCGCGACGCCGCACAGGAAAAAGCCCAGGTGCCAGTTCACCTTCTCACCGAGCGCGCTCGCGATGAGCGGCCCCGACATCGCACCCAGATTGATGCCCATGTAGAAGATGGAGAAACCCGCATCGCGTCGGGCGCCCGGCTGGCCCTCGTAGAGCGCGCCGACCACGGAAGATACGTTCGGCTTCAGCAGTCCGATGCCGAGCACCATCACGAAGACGCCCGAATAGAACACGGTGGGGGTCGCGGGAATCGCGAGGATGAAATTGCCGGCGGCGATGAGCAGTCCGCCGACGAAGATGGCTTTGCGTTGGCCGATCAATCGATCGGCGAGCCAGCCCCCGGGAATCGCGAGCAGGTAGGCGCCACCCGTGAACAGCGCGTACACCGCGCCGGCCGTCGCGCCATCGACACCGAAGCCCGGGTTGTTGGAGAGCAATGGCGAGGCGAGGAACAACACGAGCATCGAACGCATGCCGTAGTAGGTGAAGCGCTCGAAGAACTCCACCATGAAGCAGGTGACGAGCCCGCGCGGGTGGCCGAAAAAAGTCTTAGGCGCGGCCGGCGACACGATGGTCGTCGAGGTCGGATCGTTCATTCTTATGTGCCCCGAATTTTGTGGGCGCTGTTGCGCCGCGATGGCGCCGAGTCTGACCTATGGCTGCCCGCGCCAGCAAGGCGCATGAATCGGGGAACGCGGCCCGGCACGATGCCCAGGTGGCTTTATTTACAGCGCCAACGAACCGGCGCGCGATCAGCTCGCCCCGGCTTCTTCCTTCTCGGCCGCTTCCGCGGCTTCGCGGCGCATCTTCTGCATGATGCGCGCCATCACCAGCCCGCCCTCGTAGAGCAGGTACATCGGGATCGCCATCGTGCATTGTGATATCGCATCGGGCGGCGTCAGGAAGGCCGCCACGATGAAAATGCCGATGAGCACGTAGCCGCGATTCGCGGCCAGCTTCTCCACCTTTGCGATGCCGGTGAGCACCAGCAACACGACCGCGACCGGGACCTCGAAGGCCACGCCGAAAGCGAAGAACATCATCAGCACGAAGTCGAGATAACTCGCCATGTCGGGCTGGTACTTCACCGCGAGCGGCACCGTGCCGACGAAGAAGTTGAACATCACCGGGAACACCACGTAGTAGGCGAACAACACGCCCACGTAGAACAGCAGCACCGACGACACCAGCAGCGGCACCGCGAAGCGTTTCTCGCGCCGGTACAGCCCGGGCGCGACGAATGCCCAGATCTGGTAGATCACGACCGGCATCGCGGCGAACAGCGCCACGTAGAACGAAACCTTGAACGGCGTCATGAACGGGCCGACCACCGTCGTCGAGATGAGCGTGCTGCCCGCGGGAAGTTTTTCGACCAGCGGCTGCGCGATCAGCGTGAACAGGTCGTTCGCGAAATACGCGCACGGCAGGAACAGCAGCAGGATCGCCACCATCGCCTTCATGAGCCGGTCGCGCAGCTCGAGCAGGTGCGACATCAACGTGCCTTCCGCCAGCTCCTCGCTTTTCTTCTCCGTGCCTTTGTTTTCCTCGCTCACGGCGACTTGCGATCCGAATTAGTTAGATCGAATTCACTCTGCGTGCCGCCTTCATCGGCGGGCGCCGGGACGGCCGCCTCGGCCGGACCGATGCGCGGATCCGGATCGGACTGCCGATGCGAGGAATGCATGTGGTGATCGGGTGGATAGAACTCTTCTTCCACTTCCGGCTCGGGCGTCACGGGCGCGGCGGGGAGCGCGGGAGCCTCGGAGGCCGGAGCTGCCGGCGTGGCCGGAGCGGCGGGCGTCGCAGGCTTCGGTTTCGGATCGAGGGACGTGTCGATGCCCGGGTCGATGTCGAACTTGCTCTCGAGGTTCGACGCCTCTTCTTCGAGCTGTTCGCGGAACTGGCGCGCCATCGCGCGCGCGCGGCCGACCCATCGACCGACCTGCTGGGCGAGTTTGGGCAGCTTCTGCGGGCCCAGCACCACCAGCGCGATCGCGAAGATCAGCAGCAGTTCGGAAAATCCAACCTCAAACATGGAGAGCCCGGCGCGAGGCGCCGTGGATCAAACCTTGTGCTCGCTCTTCTCCGCGGCTTCTGCTTTCGCGGGATCGGGGAACTCGGCATCCGCCTTGAGCTGCTTGACGGATTCTTCGGCGTCGCCGTCGCTCATCGACTTCTTGAACCCGCGCACCGCGGAGCCCAGATCCGAGCCGATCGTCTTCAGTTTCTTGGCGCCGAACACGAGCAGCACGATCACGAGGATGACGAGTAATTCTCTAAAACCGATGCCCATGAGGCGCTCCTGTGGGAAGGGCGTGGCCCCTCCGAAAACTGCCGGAATGATAAGTCAACAGAGGCCCCAAACCTAAGAAAGTTCGGCCGGGGGCGAGACTCCCATCACGCACTACGTAGGACTG